>Ga0008649_10000137_pt1 | contig 66572 bp, 61 predicted proteins | sample SaaInlV_130m_DNA_2_FD_66601 | JGI IMG/M metagenome (GOLD analysis project Ga0008649, IMG submission 66601) | Marine microbial communities from expanding oxygen minimum zones in the Saanich Inlet - SI037_S2LV_130m_DNA | ecosystem: Environmental > Aquatic > Marine > Intertidal zone ... | reverse complement strand
CATGGCGAAATTTTCCGGCAGCACCGCCAGAACCCGGGAAGCGTGATCCGGCTTGATCTTCGATAGCACCACCGCCACGGTCTGCGGATATTCGTTCTTCAGATAATTCGCCAGAACCTGCTCGTTCACATTGCCGAGCTTGTCCCACATGGTGCGGCCGGCGGGACCACGGATTTCTTCCATGATCAAGTCCACCTTCTCTTGGTCGATGGTCTGCAAGAGTAGGCGCTCGGTGGAATCGTAACTGCCGACCAGCGAGCCGGTGGACGACAACTGATCGGCAAACTCGATGAACAGACGTTCGACAACTTCCGAATCGATGGTGCCAAGATTGGCCATCGTCATCGACAGCTCCTTGATTTCTTCCACATCCATCAACTCGAACAGCTTCGCCGACTGATCCTGCTCCAATGAGAGCATGAAAATCGCCGCCTTGTCGGCGCCCGATAAATTGCGGTACGTGTCTTTCGAACGGGCCATAAGACAATATTTCCTTTAGGCCTCTTGATACAACCAATTGCGAATGATCGAAAGCGCTTCCTCAGGATGTTTTTCGACAATTTCGCCGACCTTCTTCACCGATGACGCGCGGACGCGGCCCTCGACCCGGTCGATATCGATCAATTCTTCGAACTGCTCTTCGGCTTCGCCTGGCGCAGATGCGGGCGGCGCTAAGGCCGCGGTCGCGGCGGCCTGCTGTTCGAGGAGCTTCTGCTCGGCCGCCGCCGCCGCCGCCGGCAGAGCTTCAAAGGCGCGCGATACCAAAGGCCGCACAACAAGCAGTATGACTAATATGGCAAGGATTGAGAGGACAACAACCTCGGCAATCTTCAAAAGGTCATTTTTTTGCAGCCCGAAGAACAAATCCAAGGGTACATCAGGTTCGATCGGGATCGCGGCGAAGCGCATATTGATAACCTCAACCGTGTCTCCGCGCCCTTCGTTGAAGCCAATTGCCGTGGATACCAACTTGGCCAAATTGTCCATATCAGCCTTGGTGCGTTCGTTGTAGACTGGATCGCCATCATCGTTGAAGGTGATGATGCCATCTACTAGAACAGCGACCGACAGCCGTTTGATCAGGCCGATTTCGCGGACATGATTGATAATTCGTTTGGATATTTCGAAGTTGACGGTTTCTTCGGTCCGTGATTCCTGATTGCTCGAAGATTGGCCGCTATCGTCTGCTCCGGCGCCGTCGGGAAGGTTGGTGCCCACGGTAACTGGATCGCCGCCTTCGGTATCCCGGCTTTGCGCCTGCTCTTCGACCGAGTTGGTCGAGCGGACAACCTGACCATCTGGATCGAAGGTCTCTTCGGTTGTCGAAATCCGGTCATAGTCCAAATCGGCGTTGACGGTCACCTTGGCGTTGCCGCGACCGACCGATTTTTCCAACAGCGCCGCGACTTCACCGGCCATGCGCCGCTGGAAAGCTAGGCGCCGGTCTTCGAATTCTCCCGCCCTAGATTGATCGGAATTTTGGTCGTCGCCGCGCGCAAGCAAATTCCCGCGGTCGTCAATCAGCGATACCTTGCCAGGCTCAAGGTCGGGAACCCCGGCGGCGACCAGATGCTGAATGGCCGCAATTTGTTCGTTGCCAAGACGCTGGGCGCCGCGCATTTTTATAACCACCGAGGCGCTGGCGGTTTGTTTTTCTCGGGAAAACAATTCCCGTTTGGCCAGTACCAAATGCACCCGGGCGGCCTGAATGGTTTTGAGCGAACGTATGGTGCGCGCCAACTCTCCTTCGAGGGCACGTATCAAATTTATGTTCTGCAGAAAATTTGTCGTGCCAATGGCGCTGACATTGTCAAATATTTCATAGCCGACGTTGCTGCCGCCGGGCAATCCTTCGGCGGCGAGCATGAGGCGCAGCCGCGCGACGTCCTCGGTCGGAACCATAATTTGCGCGCCCTCGGCATCGACACGAAATGGAACGGATTGGGATTCCAGCTGACGAAGGATCTGGTTGGAATCTGAAGGTTCGAGATTCGAATATAACAGTTCCATATCGGTGCCGGTAAAGCGCTGGGTTACGAATACGAAAAACAACGCCATCGCTAAAAAGACAACGCCCATTACGCCAAGTCGAACGGCTCCGAGACTTCTCAGAAATTCAAAGAGGGTGCCCACGTTTATGTTCCTTAAATTTTATTGTCCCGCTTTATTCGGCATGCGAGATTGAATGCATCTTAGATTTCCTAAAAATTAGGACTTCTTGTGTCAAAGATTGGTTAACACCCGGCAATTTTTGCCTATTTAGATGTTTGCCGGGACCAAAGATGAAGGGCGTAAATGGCAAAACGGGTTTTGGCCGGTGTGGAGATGACTTGGGGCGGGCCTTACGCAACCCTTGGCGGGACACGCTCGTCTGTTGATCAAGACGCCAGCCATGGCTGATGCCGCGCCGGACATTTTGGCCGACGCATTGGCCGCTCATGGCAACGGCGACCTGAACAGGGCCGAAACCTTGTACCGGCGCGTACTGGTGCTGGAGCCCACCAATGCCGAGGCGCTTCACAATTTGGGCGCTGTTGGCCTGCAAAGCGGTCACCCGGCGGCAGCGGCCGGTTTGTTTCGCCAAGCATTGGTTGCCGATCCCGGCTACAACGACGCCTATTGCAATTTGGGGTTGGCGCTCCGAGCGCAAGGATTACTCGAGGAGGCGGCCGAGGCTTACGGCGAGGCCATCGATACCGATCCGAACATGGCCGAAGCCCATTCCAATCTGGGTGTGGTTCGACAAGAACAAGGTGCCTTTGATGCCGCCGCCGACAGCTACCGCGAGGCGATTAGGATTGCGCCTAATCTGGCCGATGCCCATTGTAATCTGGGAATTTTGCTGCACGAGCAAGGCGCCTTGCAAGAGGCCGAAGAATGCTTGGCATTGGCATTGGAGGCGGCGCCCGGGAACCCGATTGTCGAGGCCAATCTGGGCGCCGTGATGGCCGGTCTCGAACGTCATGAGGATGCCGAGCGTCATTTGAAGAAGGCACTGCAGCGCTTGCCGCAAAATTCGGATATTCTTTTCAATATCGGGCGCGCTGCCTATGCCGGTGGGCAGTTGGACCGCGCTGTTAAGTTTTATCGGCTGGCCATCGAAAATGCGCCGGAATTCGCCGCCGCCCATCACAGTCTGGCGCACGCGCTTCTGGCGCGCGGTGAGCTCGCCGAAGGGTGGCGCGAATATGATTGGCGCTGGCGCGCAAAGAATTTTGCGCATCCACCCCAAATTCCCCGCTTTCCCAAATGGGATGGATCGCCGCCCGCCGGTAAGCGCATGCTGATCTGGGACGAGCAGGGCGTCGGCGATAAATTGCTGTTTGCCGGACTGATCCCGGAACTGCAGGCAGCCGGCGCCGAATGCGTCATCGAGACGGACCCGCGCCTGGTCTGCCTATTCCGGCGTTCGTTTGCCGCTGCAACGGTGGTTCCATTTGAGCGCGGTCAGAAAGCGCTCGCCGCAACCGGCGATTTCGACTTTCAACTTCCCATCGGTGATTTACCGCGATGGTTGCGGCCCGAATCGAGGCAGTTCCGCCCCTTAGGCCGCTACCTGCGCGTCGATGACGGTTTGCGAGGTGCCATGGATAAGCGTTACCGGGATCTTGGCGGTGAAATTGTTGCCGGCATATCCTGGGCCAGCAAACCACCGAAAGGCGTTTCGCTGGAGGCGTTGCTGCCGGTGCTAAGCCTGCCGGGCGTCACCTGGGTCAATCTGCAATATGGTGACCACGCTGGTGAGATTGAGGCATTGCGCAGCGATAGCGGTATTGAAATCCACAGCGATCCCAGCATTGATCCGATCAAGGATTTGGACGGATTTGCGGCGCAGGTGGCCGCCATGGACGCGGTCGTAACGATCCAGAACACGGCGCTCTATGTTGCCGGCGGGGTTGGTGTGCCGACATTTGCGCTGACCGCGCCGGCGCCGGATTGGCGGTGGTTCGGGAGGGGTGGACGGATGGGCGAAACCCCTGCACAAGACCCATGGCATGAAAATGTGACGCTGTTCAAGCGCCGACCGGGCGAAGCGCCGGTTGCGGCGGTTGCCAAAATCGCCGATTGTTTGCGCCAATTGATGGCACCAGGCGGGCAATAACGGGCTATATTTCCTTGTAGCCGCCGGTTTCGATCCAGGTGCGCCACATGTCTCGAAAGGCTGCTTCCACGCTCCGCGCATAGGGCTCTGAATCACAGATATCCGATTGGTGCAACGCATCGCGCATGCCCTGGCGCAGGGCATTGAGTTTTACCGGATCGCTTGCCATTTCAACCGCGAGGGCAACATAGTCGTCTTTGGTTTTGGCAATGAATTCCGGGAACCCGGCATGGGTGGCGATGGATGCCGCCACCCGGTCGACAAAATTGCTGCCCAGCAGGGTAATGACCGGCATCCCCATGGTCATCGCTTCAAAAGTGGTCGTGGCGCCGTTGAAAGGGAACGGGTCCAGCGCAATATCCATGGCGCTATACAGCTCTAGGTGGCTGGCTCGATCATCCATGCCGCTGTTGAAAATCAGCCGGTCGGCACCGATGCCATGGTCGGCAAACTTATTTTCCCAGCGTTTTCGCATGGATTCCTGGCTGTAATGATTGAAGTATTTCAAATAGAGTCGGCTATTGGGCACCGCATCCAAGACCCGGGACCAGAGCGCAATAACCTGATCGTTGAGCTTTTCCGGCTTGTTAAGGCAGCCGAAGGTAACGTAGCCGTTTTCGATTACCGGCGCCGGCTTGATTTCCGGCAAACCCTCCTGAACTGGATATTGGTAGTAGACTGGCAACCGGTAGAGAGCCTCAGTAAATTTCTCCGGCGTATCCCGGGGGTGCAGGATTTCATCGGTCAGATAATAGTCCATCGCCTCAAGCCCGGAAGTGGCGCAATCGTGGTAACTGACTTGGATCGGCGCTGGCCGGTAGGTGGCCACGATGGGCCGGTTCTCGTCGAACCTGCCGGCCAAATAGATGACGATATCGATCTCGTCTTCTTCGATCATGGCGGCGACTTCGTCGTTCGATTTCTGCATGGTCGAACGATAATGCTCGGAAATCTTTTTAAACTCGTCGGTGATTTGGTCAGGGTATTCCACCTGCCCATAGAGGAAAACTTCGAACGCCTCGTGGTCGTGATGGACCATGACGGGGAGAATGTTCATGGCAACCACGTGGGTCCGGAAATCGGACGACACGTAACCAATACGCAGCCGGCGGTCCGGATCGCGGTTCCGTTCGGGAAAGGATTTGGCTGTGAATTCGGGTTTATCGAAGGGGCCGCGCACCTGGCGGTGGATGTCGAACAATTCCTGGGCCGAGAGACCGGGAACGTTGAGCAGTACGAACAACAGACATTTATGCGGCGCCTCCGAATGGGGCATCATCTCGACGGCCTTCATATAGCTTTCGGTGGCCTTGGTGATGTCGCCGATGGTCTGATAGGCCGATCCAAGGGCCAGCATCGTCGAAATGGCTTCGGGATTAAGTTCCTGCGCTTTTTCGATGGTCGCCAGAGATTCCTCCAGCAATCCGATCTTGCGTTGCGCAACGCCTTTCTCGGCCAGCAGCTTGAGATGGTCCGGTTGGGTTTCGAGCCCGACATTATATTCCTCTATAGCTTCTTCGACCCGGCCCACGGTGGTAAAAATTTCGCCTAGGGCCACCCTTGCGTCGGCATGATCGGGATCCAGGTTAAGCGCCACTTGATAGGAGATTTGCGCTTTTACCCGGTCGCCCAGCCGTTGGCGGGCAAAACCCAGCTCGTAATGGGCATCTGCGCAACGAGGGTCAAACTCGATACATCGCTGGAAGCTTTCGGCGGCGTCTTCGAACTGGCGAAGATGGCGCTGGGCGATGCCCATATTGAAATTGGCATCGAAATAGTCCGGGTCCAGGTCCAGGGCCTTTTGATAAACTTCCAATGCCTTTTCCATCTCGCCCTTCGCCTCATAGGCGTTGCCCAGATTGTTATAGGCTTGATGATAGTCGGGGGCGCTTTCGATGGCCCGGTTGATCAAGGATATGGCGGCATCGAAATTTTCCGTCTGGTGGGCAATCACGCCCAAAAATTGAAGCGCCACGGGGTGGTTGGGAATCACTTCCAGGACTTTCCGAAATATGGTTTCGGCGTCGCGCAATTCGCCTTCTTTGTGGTAGCGGTTGCCGATGGCTATCAACTCGTCAATCGTCACCTTGCGGCGCGCCGGCCTGATGGCGCCGGTGCCGAACCGGCGGCGGGGGTCCTGGGCCACCGGGCCCTTGTGCATATGATTCATCGCCCGTCCTATAATTGCTTGCCCCAGCTTGCCGCTGGTTGCCGGTCCGGCCAAAAGCCGAATTGGGTCCCATTGTCTGCGGTTAAGGTTAAGGACCGGTAAAACGAAGCCGCCACCGTCCCCGCCTCCAAACAAAAAAAACCCCGGTATGGCCAAAGCCATACCGGGGAAGTTTGGTGGTGGGCGTGAAACTGGTTAACGCTTGATCCTGACAAGCTCATCGAGCATCTGATCGGCGGTCGAGATAATCTTGGCGCTCGCCGAATAGGCCCGCTGGGTGGTGATCATGCTGGTAAATTCTTTGGCGATATCGACGGTCGAGGATTCCAGCACTGAATTCTGTACCGTTCCGGCGCCGCCCTGACCGGCCGTCCTTAGGAAGAACAGGCCTGAAAAGTCGGTTTGGTTGTATACGTTACCGGTGTTGGAACCCAATCCGCCGGGGTTCGGGAAGGTGGCCACCGGCATCTTGAAAATTGGCCGGATATCGCCATTCTCGAACAAGGCGGTCACAAGGCCCGCTTCTGAAATCGTGACGCCTGAGAATTGGCCGAACGCGGCGCCATCGGTATCGATAAAGGTCGGGTTATAGGCCGCCGCAAACTGCACGATGCCGTCCGCCTGACCGACCGTGCCGAAGTCGAAATCGATGGCCAGATCAGCGGCGCCATTGGTCAGATCGATAGCGATATCATCGATATTGTAGGCCGACGGAATGCCGCTGCCGTCAAAACTGATGCCGGGCGTGGATGTTACGTTCAAATCCAGATCGCGGATCGTAAAGGCGCCGGCGCCGGCTTGGCGCATGCTCGCCGCGTTGGAGGCGTTGATGGTTATATCAAAGGCATTGGCATCGGAGCCACCAGTGCTGGAGGCGACAACCGTGTTAAGGATATCGATGCGGCTGGACGAGGATCCGTTGACCTTGAACCGGGCTATGCCGGTTGTTGAAGCCCCCAAGGTCACCGCGACATCCGAAGCATTCAACGCCGCCACCAAGGCGGTCACGGCGCCAGATGCGCCGTTGGCGCTGGAGAAGCTGATGGCAACGCCGCCGCTGGTGGTCGCCGCATTCGATGTTTCAGCAAATTCGAAGGTCACCGACGTGGATGCCCCCGATGACGAGGTATTGAAGGTGACCGTGATGGTCTCGCCATCTGCCGGTGTGGTTGTCACGTCGAGCCGCCCGGAGGCGGCATAAACGCCGCCCGACGAAGAGGTCAGGATCGAAGATGCGGCCTGGGTCGGCGGTTCAATGGACAAATCCCACTGGTTGTTGGTGGTCTTGGACCAGATTAGCTGCAGATTATGGGCGACGCCCAAGGAATCAAAGACCTGGATGGTTGTGTTGCTTGTGTTGCCGACCGATGTTTCCGCTGGCAGATTGGCGCCGAAGGTCAGGTTGTCGGTCGCATCGGCGGTACCACCGATATTGTTCAATCGGATGGTTTCCAGATTTGTAAACACTGTTGGATCAGGATTGAACGACGCGTTGTTGGCATCCACCGTCTGGCCGAGCGAGTTGGTTTTGTAACCTTGCAGGTAATAACCGGCCGTGTTCCGCAAATAACCACTCTTATCGGGATTGAAGGCGCCGGCGCGGGTGAATTTGAAGCCCGTGGTGCCGTCGTGCGCATTGGTTTCGTTGACGACGAAGAAGCCACTGCCGGAAATGCCCAGATCGGTGGCGTTGGTGCTCGACTGAAACAAGCCTTGCACATCAACGGCCGCAAACGGGCGCTGTTGAACGCCGCCAGGGGAGTAGTTGTTGACGCTCGCCTGGGATGTCACCAGGGTCTGGAAGCGAACTTCCGTTGCCTTGTAACCGATGGTATTCACGTTTGTGATGTTATCAGCGATAGCACCAAGTGCCTGCGAATTGGCATTCAGTCCGGAAACGCCCGAGAACATCGCACCATAGATACTCATTTTTGTTTTCCTCCTCTTTCGGGGTGCTTTTGTCCTAAAATCATTTTCACGTTTCGCCCTTATTTTGGGGTTTCCACCACTTCATTCGGTTTGATTAAAGACCCAAACCTGTTGTTGGTTCCTTGATTGAGAGAACCTTATCGAGGGGTATTGAAACGCCGCCCACATCGAGCGTGGCGTTACCGCTACCCATGGTTACGCCGGAGACATGGCCGCGTATTTTGACCTTTGCCGTGACCGGCGCCCCTTCAAATCCGATCGGCGTCACCGAAACGTTGTAGCCGCCGTCGGGCACCTGTTGTCCGTTGACATCTTTGCCGTCCCATACGAATTCATGGTCGCCGGCGGTGCGTTCGCCCGCCTTGGTGAGCATGATTTTGCCTTTGTCGTCGGTGATGCTCATGACGACATTCTTGGCGTTGCTCGAAAGCGTGTAGGTGAAGTTGCCCTCGCCATTCTGTAGCGGGACCTGGTTAATTTCGGCTTCCACATCGGTGCCGACGAAGCCGATAATTGATGCCGCTAATGACGCGTTCTGGAGTTTGACCAACTGTTCCATGTGGTCGTTGGTCGAAATCTGTTGCTCGACGGCGGCGAATTGCACCAGTTGGCCAGTGAATTCGGTTGGCTCCAACGGCGACAAGGGATCCTGGTTCTTCAACTGCGTGGTGAGCAGAAGAAGAAACGAATCCAGGTCCGCGGCCAGCCCGGCACCGGCCTTTTGCGACCGGGTCTGGCCTTCCGCAGCGGTGGCGGCGGCCACGTTTGGATCTATTACAGATGTTTCAGCCATTTTTCAGTCCACCTAGACTCTAATATCGATGCCGCCATTGCGGCTTTGGTTTTGTCCGTAGATTCCCGGATGCATTTGCCCGGGATTCCCTTTGTCGTCGTCCGGCTTGCCGGAATTTTCGTTCGGCTGTCCGGTATGGGTGTCTTCGCAATCGTGGCCGGCTTCGGCGGTGTCGCTATTTTGGCTCTTGAGCCCGAAGTTCAAGCTGCCGGAGTCGGTTTTCAGACCAGCTTCCTGAAGGGCGCGTTCCAATCCGCGCACATCGCTGCGCAGCATATCCAGGGTTTCCGGCTTCTCAGCCAGGATTACCGCGGAAAGCTGCCCGTCCTTGGCGATTTCCATACGAACTTCGACCCGGCCCAAGCTTGCCGGGTTCAATTTGATATTGATCTTGTCGGCACCCTCGCCAATCGCGTTCTTAATGTTGACGGCGACCTGCTCGACCGGGACCGGCGGTTTCTGTGGCTGGCGCGCGGCGGTTAGCGGATCGGCCTTGGCAGTTTGCGATATTTGGCTGGGGCCGTTGGAGGCACCAACCGCGTTCAAGTTGGTCAAGTCCACGTTAATCGGCAAGGCTTTGGGGCTCGTGCCGGAAGCAGCTGCGGCCTGTTGCAAGCCCGCTATGGCTGCCTGGGCGCGTACTGATTGGCCGAAATTCACGGACGGATCAGCGGTGGTGTTCTGGCCGAAGGCCTTGTCGCTAGGTATGCCACCATGGTTGGTGGGCGCCTTGCGGTCGGAGGAGGCATTTTCGCCGTTGGCATTGCCTTTGGCTCCGTTGCCGCCGACGAAGTTCTCATTGGTTCCGGAATTGTCGAACTGGGCCAAGTGGGCGCCCTTGGCTAATGTATGGAGCGGCGTGGAGCGCGCTGCGCCGGTGTCGATACCTTTGTCCACATGCACCGAAAGCGCCTGTGCCAGCCCCAATTTTTGCGCCAATGATTGTTCCTGATGGGACTTGAGGATATTGCCTGCGGTTTGCGGCTGTGGCGGTGGGGTGAATTCCTTCACGGTTTTCTGAGCCGCCTTCGATGTTATCTGACCGGGATTGGTGTCCAGTGCCTTGCCGTTTGCGCTGTCCGCCAATGCTACGAGTTTTGCGGTGGCGGTTTCGGCTGGGTTGGCCACAGGTACGCTGGTGCGCGCCGGCGCGGCATGGGGTGTCAGAACGGCCGCTACGAAATCATCGATGGCGTCTTCGGCGGGCGCCAATTCGGCGCGCTCGGGCACTTGGATAGCAGGAGCTGTGTCATCATCGGCCGGTGTCGGCGCCGCCGGCTCGTCGGGCGATTGGGCATTCTGGGAAGCATGATCGTCCTGGCGGGCGTTGTTCTCCGGTACCGGTGCCGCTTGTTCGGTAAAGTTATCCGAGGCACCGCGCTGGTCGCCCAAATCCTGGCCATGATTGTCGTCGGCATTGCGCGTGTCTTCGACAGTCTTGGGACGGAACGCCGGTTCCGCGTCTTTCTCAGGCCCCTTGGCCGCTTCGAGGGTTTTTTCCGGGGTGTCGACCAGGTGCCGCAAGATTGAGGAAAACTGATAGCTGTCCGCAAGCTGCAGATCAGCGCCGCCGGCGGCGCCAACGCCACGGACAATGTCCGGGACCTGGGTCGCTTTGCTGATAATGTTGGCGGCTTCGCTCATACTTGATCATTCCTGGCGCATAATTGCTTACCAATAAGAGCAAGGATCAGGCCAAGTTGAGAGAAGGGTTTAACGCGTTGAAATTAAAGAATTTAATTAATTTTAGGTTGAAAACTTGTCCCAGGATGTCAGCGCTTCACGGCCCGGCTGTCCCGCTGGTGGGCAGCTTTTGCCGGGCGCTGGCGAGGTGCGGGCATGAAAAAGGGCGGCAAAAGCCGCCCTGGTTCATTTGAGATCGGGCTGCGCTTGGCAGCGGCTAAACCGAGAGGCCGGAACTTGCTTGTGCAGGAGCGGGTTCTGGTTTTGCTTCCATTTCACTTTCAACCTTGACCATCAAGCCTTCGGCCAAATTTTTGTTGATGTCGATGAGCGAATCGATGTGCCGGGTTTTGGTGTCGGCCAAAGCCTTCACGGTTTGCTTGTCGACAAAAATGCTCAGGCTCAGAATATTGGCCTTCAGCTGCGGCGGCAGCTCATTTTCCTTGTCAACAATATCTGCCTGGATGATGGTCCAAAGCAGTTGGTTGAACTTCAACGCCGACGCGTAGCTATCATAGTCGTCAGTGTTGTTTTTTGCTTCCTCGAGCATTAACGCGGCCTTGGTGAAGGCCATCGCCTCGACTTCCCTGGGGGACAGCGAGGACTTCTGCGTTTGTGCGTAAGCTTGTATTTTATCCTGGGACATTAGCCAACAACTCCGCTTCAAATTTGAGTAGTTTCTTACACGCTTTCAAGGCTTGGTAATGGTTTCCTTCAAGTATCTTTTGAGAGACTTCCATAACCAAAGCCAGGATCACCTGATCCGGACACGCATTAAACAGCTCTTTCACTAATTTAAAGTAAATATCGTGAAATTTTTGTTCGTTTTTCGAATCCACGTACATGCTCAATATTACGAAGTAGATTTTTTTCACCACCGTATCGGCTTTTTCCTCCGATATGATGTCCTTTTCCCTGAGAACCGGAACGGTGTTTTGTATGATGATCTCGGCCTTGGGCCCCGCGTTCGTTAGAACGGCGGTGCCGATCAAGACTTTTTCATCCGGCTTTAAGGTGAGTTTGAGCGGCATGGATTTCTGCAGCCTTTCTTTATTGTCCCCATGTGGGGTTTGCGTTGTTTCCCGAATTGGTAGGCTGATTAAACACCAAGGACGTTAAATACTGGTGAATCATCACGCATTTATGATTCGCATGGAATAGTAATCCAGCCTGGGTGAATTTCCTAACCAAAACGAAAAACGGGAAGCCCTGGGGCTTCCCGTTTCCGATATTTTATCAAGTAAGTTCGTGATTTAATTAGAACAATCTCAGGATCGACTGCTCGGATTGCTGGGCGATACTTAGCCCGATAGTACCGAGCTGCTGCCTGGTTTGCAGGGTCAGCAGGTTGGCCGATTCTGTATTGAGGTCTGCGTTCACGAATTTGGCGGCGCCTTCTTCCAGCGAATTGACCAACTGCGTCGTGAAGTCCAAGCGCAAGCTAAGCACACTGGCGTTTGAACCCATCGTCGACGCGGTTGAGCGCAACGTGGAAAGGGCACTGTCAAGATCGTTGATCGCGGTGTCAATATTGCCATCAGCGGCCCAATCGGAAGCCGCCGTGGTAATCGAAAGCCCGGACGCATCCGAGGAAACACCGGAAATGGTCAACGTCGAAGAACCATCCTCACTAAACGTCACCTTCAAGTTCGCGGGCGAGCCCTTGAGCATGTTGGTGCCTTTGTAGCTGGAATCGTTCGCCAGGTTGTCAAGCTGTAACCTGAGATCGTTGAACTGGACAGCAGACTTCGAACGGTTTTCGATATTGGCATCGGATTTCGCCGATAGCGCAATACCTTTCATCTGCGTGACAATGTCGGTGATGGCTTCAATACCAGCCACCGCCGTTTCGACCGAGGAGACGCCCTGATCGATACTGTCTTTCAACACCGACAAATCGCCGGCCCGATCTGACAGGCTTCGCGCCTGGAAAAACGAGATGGCATCGTCAATGGCACTGTTTACGCGCAAGCCCGTCGATAGACGTTCTTGGGTTCTCGCGATCAAACTGGTTGTGTTCTTCAGCGCGAGTAGGTTGGTACGAGTTGCACCGGATAGATTAACACCTTCTTCAGCCATGAGTTAAAGCTCCTATTCTAGGTTCTGATCTACAAGCCCTTCTGCCTGCCGGGCTCAACGGTCCGCAATGTGCACGGAATGCGATGCCTAAGCGCATGACCATGGCTTTTACAGTCACGTGCGACATCATAATGAAATCCTCCTCGATACGCAAGAGGATCTCAATACGTTAAGGTATTGAAAATACATTGGTTTTATCATTTTCACGTCGGCGCATTTTCGCCACCTTATTTTTCGTCTAGTTGTGTCGAGTGCAGGTTTCGACATGGTCATAGTACCTCCATCTAGTTAACAAGTGGTTATTTACAAAGTTTAGTGAAGTCTCCTGATTCCCTTAGAAGAACGAAGTTAAGTTAAGCCGGCTAAGCCGCACCAAGGTGGAGTAAGAGGCTTCCAGCATAGTCTGGTCTTGGGTCAACTCGGCGATGGCCGTAAAAGTATCGACGCTTTCGATGTCCGAAATGATGCCGCTCAAGAAGTTGCGGGAATCGTCAAGCTTGGTGTTAGTCGAATCGAGTTGCTGAATCTTGGTGCCGATATCCAGCTCCACCGCCTGGAAGCGTTCTTCCGCCGATATTACCAGATCCAGTGCATCCTGATACTTGGCGATATAGTTTGCGTCGCCCACGTCGACCGACTTCATAATTCGAACGGCGCGGATAAGTTTTTCGAAACCCGAATCGGCTGCGGTGACGCCGTAATTGATTTCGACGCCTTCGTCGATGCGGGCCTTCAATGTGGTGTCGTCGCCTTGATAATAAAAACTTGGCTCAGCGGTCGTGTTGTTGCTGGCGTCAAACGTCGGCGCGGTGTCCAGATTGCCTGCCTGAACCGGTTTGGTTTCGGTTTTCGAGCCGGCAAACAAATACCGCCCATTCACGCGCACATTCAAAAAATCTTCGATCTCGGCCATTTTGACATTGGCGAAATCGTCCTTGTTTATGCCGGTCGGAATGGTGCCGTCGTCAAGCGCTTCGCGCAGCAGCTTGCGGACATCGTTGAGCGTACTTTTCAAGGCATCGACACTGTTCAGCATGGTGTCCATGCGAAGCTGAACAAAAGTGTGTTCGGACATAAATTTGTTGATCCGGGTGCGTGACGCCTCGAGCGTTACCAGGCGGCTGGAATTATCCGAAATACCCGCATAATCTTGCGATTTTTGCATGGTGCTGATCTCTAACTGGCGATCAGCCAGGCGCTGTTGCGTGCTCACGATTGTGGACTGCACAAGTCTGTTAGAGGCGAGATCGGCTATGCGTGCTGGCATTTTCTATTCCTCCCCTAACCACGCACCATGTTGGTCAGAACTTTGAACAGTTCCTGCGTCGTCGTGATCATGCGCGCGGCCGCAAGGTAGGCTTGCTCAAATATGATCAGGTTCGCCAATTCTTCATCCATGTTGACGCCGCTGATCGACGTGTGCTTGGAGAACAATTCGTTCTTCAGATTGGTCTGGAACGAAAGATCGGTCTCCACCGAAGATACAATGGCTGAATTAAAGGACAGAATGCTCGCCGAATAGTCCGCGAATGTGGTGTCCGACGCTGACAATCCGCCGCCGTCCGCCGGCGCTGACAGGAAGGAGACCGTGGTCGCGAATTCAGCCGCCAAATCTCTGGCCACGGAGCCGTCGCCAACCGATACACCTTGGGTGGTATCGACCACGAGCCCGCCGGTGCTGCCCGAATCGGCAACCCAGAAATTCTCGCCGCCGCCGTCAACAATTTTAAGGCGGTAATTGGCGCCGCTGATGATTGCCTCGGCGGTAATGCTTGCGGCCTGCAGCGTGGCATCGGAATTGATCGCCGTAACCACCGCGTTGAGCGTGCTGGCAGTGGTATAGGAGACCGTTGTCGAAGTGGAGGCATCAATCGTGAAGGTCAGCGTGCCGCCGGCAGTGGCGCCGCCGGCCGACAGGGCGGCGGCCGGGTCGGTGATGGTCAGGCTGCTCGACGATTCGAACGTATTGGATTGTAACGCACCTCTGGAAACCAGGAAGGTCGAGTTGACGATATCGGAGCGGACGCTGAGCCGGTTGGCGATACCGCGGGCGTCGGTGCGCAATCCGGTATCGGCCAAAACGGTGCCGCTTGCCGATTCGGCGATGGCAAAACTATCACCGGCCGAATCCGAAATTTCCAGCCGGAAGCCGGTGCCGTCGGATATCACTTGGGCCACCACACCTTCCGTGGTTAATGTCGCGTTGGCGTTGATCGCCGTTGTCAATTGAGCGAGGGTGTCGTTGGCGCTGTAGGCGACGGTGGTTGTCCAAGCGGTGCCATCGTTGCCGGAGAATTGCAACGTGCCGCCGGTGGTGACCACCGCAGATGACGAACTGGTAGACCGGTCGGTGCGGTACTTGGAATAGTTTTCGGTCGAATCGATAAGATTGTTCAGCCCGAAAAAGTCCGAAAATCCTTTGCTCAGATCGCCGGCGCCGCTAACCGAGCTGGTCAATTCGTTGATCACCACTCTGAAATCGTTTTGCCCCGTCAATTGTAAATGGCCATCGGAATTGACCGACGCTGAGAGGTTGGTCATGGCATCTATAGCCGTGGCCAGCGTGCCGACGGTCGAATAGGAGGACATGGTGAGGTTCAAATCTTCCTGCAAGACGCCCGCATCATTGACGATACCAATGCGGATAATGCCGGTGCCGGCAAAGGTGGAGCCAGTCTGCACGTAGCGGTCGCCGGTCATGGTCGACAGCGGCGGATACCCGGCGCCCTTGTTGTGAACGCCGTTCAATTCGGTCTTCAGTTTTTCCGCCAATTCGTCCAATTGCGCCTGAAGGCTGGGCAAATCCGTATCGCGAAGATCCACCAATCCCTTCAATTTTCCTGACGACAGCGTTGAAGTAATGTCGCCGGATTTGATTTCCTCGCCGACAAAAATACCGGGGACGCCGCCGACTGGATGCCCGCTCTCGCCGGGCGCCAAATAGTTGGTGGCGCTAGTAGGCGTATAGACCAGCGTCGGCGACATCGAAGACGGGCGGTTGTAGCTGAGCGCTTGCGTCTGCCCGTCTATCAGCGTCGCGCCGCCGCCCGAAAAAACCGTGATGCTGCCGTCGCCCTTTTCGAAATATTTGATGTCCATAATTCCGGTCAGGGTGTTGATGGCTTTATCGCGCTGATCCTGTAGCTCGGCGATGGAAATGTTCGATGCGTTGAACTGAATGACGTCCGAGTTGAGCGCAACAATGATATCCGCGGCATTGTTGAATTCGGTAATGGCACCGTCGATTTTGATGTTGGCGTCGGAGCGCAGACGTTGGATTTCATCGGACATGCGTTCCAATTCGTTAAGAACATCGGAGGCCGCTTTGACCGTCAGGAACTGGGTGGCTTCGGTTTCCGGCGTCACCGCTAGCGAATCGAATTGGGCGCCAAGATCGGACAATAGATGGGTAATCGAATTGTTGTCTTCGGGCCGCCCGAAGAACGAGTTGATCTGGCTCAGGAAGCTTTCCTTGACGGTCAGCCGCTCGAATGTGCTGGTTTCGGTGCGCAATTGGCGCAGGATACCGGCATCCACATTGCGCGTGGAATTCGCCAATTCAACGCCAAAGCCAACACCTGATATTACCCGCGACGTCGGCTCGATGATTTTGCGCGTATAGCCTTCGGTGTTTACGTTGGCGACGTTATTGGAAATGACCTGTAGCGACTGCTTGGCGGTTTGCAGCCCGCTAATGGCATTTTGAAGGGTAACTTCTAGCGACACGGTATGGCGTCCGTTTCCCGGTTAAAATTCTTGGTTCAAGCCGACCGATACGGCCGGGGCATAGGGTTGGCGTGCATTGTCACCCATTCCGCCCGAACGTCCGTAGACACCAGATTGCTTTTGCCGAATATCCTTCGCCACGTTGGCGATGATCTCGAAGACGTGCTTTGCGGCTTCGATTTTGGCTTCCAGGCGGTTCTTGTTTTCATCCATCATGGCGGTCAGGGCGGTAATAGCTTCCTTGATTCTTGATCGCTCCACCGGGTCCAGTTCATCGGTGACCTTGGGCTCGGCGAAGTAATGGAGCTGTTGCTCATAGGCGTCGCTCAGTGCCTGTTTTTGGACCAAAACATCCTTCAGCCCATCGGCCCGGCCAGGCGTTTTCAGCAATTCGTTTTCGCGCTTTACAAGTCGGCTCAATTGACCGGTGAGGTCCAAAAAATCTTGGGCTTTATTTTCCGTGCTCATTGCTCTGCCTCCTGAAGGCGAAGGATTTCCTGTTGCACGGAATCGGCGATGCCGATGCCGCCGGCCTCGGCCATGGCCTTGCCCATTTCATCTACCATCATGTTGCGCCAGATTTTTTCCGCGTGCCCGCCGCCAAAAGGCGCTTCGGCACCCAGTCCTTCGAACATCGGCTGCAACATCTGGCCGAGGAAAAAGGCTTCAAATTCCTGCGCTGTCTTTTCGGCCTGGGCGGCGCTATTGATCTTGCCCAGTTGCGGCGGAACCCGGGATGACTTGTAGGCGTCGAGGCCGACACCGATGAATGCTTGCGCTTCCATTACATCACCTGAATTTCAGCTTGCAGGGCGCCGGCGGCCTTGACTGCCTGCAAAATGGTAATCAGATCACGCGGCCCGATACCCAGCGAGTTGAGGCCATTGATCAAATCCTGCAGTGTCACGCCGGAACTGACGACCGACAGTTTGTTGTCTGCGCCCTCATCGACCTGAATATCGGTCCTGGCGACGGTGGTTGTGTCACCAACCTCGGCGAAGGGGCCGGGCTGCGAGACCTGCGCGGTTTCGGTGATGCGGATTGTCAGGCTGCCCTGGGCGATGGCCACCGTTGAAATGCGGACGTTTTCGCCCATAACAATGGTGCCTGATTGCTCGTCAATTATGATGCGCGCCAGCTGGTCCGGCTCGACCCGCAATTGCTCCAGATCAGTCAGCAGTCCGACTACGTTGTTTTCATATCCGCGCGGCACGCGGAGCTGGACGGTGCCGGGATCGCTGGGCTGTGCCGCGTCTGTTCCGAGGAAGGCGTTCATTGCCTGGGCGATACGCCGCGCCGTGGTTAGATCGGGATTGCGAAGGCTGATGCGGATCGTCTTCAGCGAGGAAAGGTCAAAATTCAATTCCCGCTCGACGATAGCGCCGTTGGCGATGCGGGCACTGGTGGGGACACCTTTGGTTACCGTTTCGGCATCGCCGCCGGCGCTGAAACCGCCGACCGCCACCTGGCCTTGGGCGACGCCGTAGACTTCGCCGTCGGCGCCGAGAAGCGGTGAGACCAGCAGGGTTCCGCCGAGCAGGCTCGCCGAATCGCCGAGGGCGCTGACGGTGACGTCGAAGCGGCTGCCCTGGCGGGCGAAAGCCGGCAACGAGGCGGTGATCATGACGGCGGCAACGTTTTTCGAGCTTAATCCGGCCTCGGTCGGTTTGACGCCCAGCCGTTCCAGCATGGCCAGCAGGCTTTGCTTGGTGAAATGCCCATCGGAAAGGGTGTCACCGGTATTGTTGAGTCCGACCACCAACCCGTAGCCGACCAGCAGGTTGTCGCGAATGCCTTCAAAATTGGTGACGTCCTTGATGCGCGACGCGGCATTGCCCGGATTGGCGGCTGCGGTCAACAGCGCCAAGGCCAGGCTCGTCACCGCAAACAGACCGGATAGGGCTTTGATCATACCGCTTCCGGCGATCTTGATTTCGGGTTTCAATTTAAGTCCCACCATTACTTTTATCCTTTGCGCGGAAGCTCGAATGAACCATTTGCGCCTATTTCCGATATATAAATGCGAAAACCATGCCAAACTGTGTTTGTTAAAAAAATATTTACAATCAGTGGCTTGCGGGAATTATGGCGGGAATTACGAGGCCCCGCGATGGCGCCTGGCGCGCCGCTGGGAAATAAATGCCGGGTAGGGTGGTGTGGGGCCGGCCCGGCCTCAGGCCGGAACAACAGCGCCCGTTAAGACTTCAGATTGGCCGCCGTCTGGGTCATTTCGTTGACCGTGGAGAACAACGTAGCGGCGGAGTTGTAGGCCTGTTGCGTCATGATCATGTTGGTAAATTCGTTCTGCAAATTGGTATTTGCTAATTCGTTGGCATGGGGAACGAAGAACGCGAACTCGAATCGTTCCTGGTTGTTACCGGTCGCCGTATTAACGGTTACCAATGGGTCGCGAACCTGGCGTAAGGTCGCGGATCCGGATGGGCCAGACGCGGCATAAAGGTTGCCCTGGATAACATCTAGCCCATCGGGATTAACAAACGTCGCCAGGGGCATCTTATACAGTGCCCGCTCGGTGCCGTTGGTGAACTGGCCAACGATTTGCCCCTCGGCGTCAAATTTGTAGTCTTTTAAGGTGCCGGGCCCGCGGCCGTCAGCCTGGAAATCAAAATACAGGAATTGATCGCCGATCGAAGTGACGTTCTCGATATCCAAAGTGAACGACAGATCGGGATCGGTTGCATAATTGACGGCCATGGCGACCGTGGTGCCCGAAGGAAGGCCGCCGGTCGAACTAAAAGTAAGCGATTGCGGCGACGAAAGATTGGGCGAGGTGCTTGCCGAGGTTACCGAAGTATCGGGATCGGCGTCGGCGGCCGATCGGACATGCACGTCCCATTGCTGCGCCACGGTTCCGCGCGTCCAAACCAATTCAAAGGATCTTTGCGTGCCGGCGGAATCGTAGGCGCTTGCTTTGGTGATCTTGGTGTCACCGGGACTGGCGATGGCGGGAAGATTGACGGCCAGCGACGCAGTTGTGGTCGCCGCGGCATTGCTGTTGAAGGCGTTCTGGTCCAGACGGATGGCGCCCGGCGCGCTGCTGGTGGAAAAGACGCCGGACGCGTCGGGGCTCCAGCCCTGAACAAAATGGCCGTTTTTATCGGTCAAATAGGCCTTATCGACGGTTGAGGTAACGCCATTCGTCGTAACGGTGTCGGTGCCGTTTTTCGTTAATTGAAAAGCGCCGTCACGTGTATAGAGATCATCGCCGCCGCCGCCGACGTCCGAATTGAGCGCAAATAACCCGCTGCCGTTGATGGCGATATCGAGATTGTTGGTCGACGAGACAAGACGGCCTTGGATGCTGACATTTTCTTTGCGAAACGCGCGCACGCCGCCGATATCCGAGTTGGAATCAAATGTCGAAGCCAATACCGTGGTGAACCTGGTATTGGCCGCCTTGTAGCCGCCCGTATTCATATTGGTGATATTCTGGGAAATCGTGCCGAACGCGGAACTTTGTGTCAGCATTCCCAGTGAGGGAGCGGCGAATGCGCCATAGAGTGACATGGTTTTGGCCCACCGATGTGTCAATTAACAGACGAACTTTCAGGTCTATTGAAGCAAGCATGATGCCAAGTCGAAAATTCCATAACATATTGAAAAACAATGGTTTGTTTTTAATGGTTTTGTCCGAATTATGGTAAATAGCCATCCCAGTGCGATTGGGCTGCAATTATTGCCGGGCGGTCTTGGTGGTAATCATCGCCCATTTCACGGGTTTTCTATTTTTGCGAATTGGCCTATGCTGCGCCCCTATGAAGGTCCCGGAAATTCGTAAAACGGTCGCCAAGACGGCCAGCAAAGTGAAACAGTCGGACAAAGCCGGCGGTGCCCGTTTCGCCGAGCATTTGAATAAAGCTCCGCCGGCGCCCGGCGGCGTCCCGTCGGTTGCGGAAACGGCTCCGGTAGCCCCGGTGGCATCGATATTATCGATCCAAGAAGTCGATGCGGAAACGCCGGCCGATGCGCGCGCGCGCATGGTGCATTACGGCGTCGATATCCTTGACCGGCTCGATGAAATTCGGGATCAAATTCTGGCCGGTGCCGTTTCCAAAAATCGATTGGAGAACCTTGCCCAGACCCTGCGGCAACGGCGCGATTCGGTCGATGATCCGCAATTGATCGCCCTGATTGACGAAATTGAGCTTCGTGCAGAGGTCGAATTAGCCAAGCTGACGCGCACGATTTAACCATCGGCAATGCCTATTTTCAGGCCTGATGCCGCTATTCCCCAAAATTGCACGAACGAGAAAAATGCGGTTTTCGCAAATGATCGCTTGACCGCCCGGCGTGCAAATTTATATTTCGCCGCCGAAAACAGGGTTTCGAATAAGAGGTACAAAAATCATGTCGACACTTCCGCCTGACTACAAGCCGGAAGACAATGAAGTGTTCATGGGCCCGCTTCAGCAGGAATATTTCCGTCAAAAGCTGTTGCGCTGGCGATCCGATTTGCTGGTCGATTCGGATGAAACCCGTCATCACTTAAAAGAAGACAGCTTGGTCGAAGCCGATCTGACCGACCGGGCGTCGACCGAAACTGAACGCTCTTTAGAGCTGCGCACCCGTGACCGCGCCCGCAAGCTGATCAACAAGATCGATGAGGCGCTGGAGCGGATCGAGGATGGGTCCTACGGTTTCTGCGAGGAAACTGCCGAGCCCATTGGCCTCAAAAGGCTGGAAGCCCGGCCCATCGCGACCTTGAGTATCGAGGCCCAGGAGCGCCACGAACGCTCGGAAAAAATGCGCCGCGACGATTGACGTAGCGCCTGGCCATGGCGGCTCATAAAAAAAATGGGCCGGCGGAAAAACCGCCGGCCCGAGTTGTTCCAATTCGGTTGGAATTAGAACGGGAAGATAATATCGATGAGTTGCGTGCCGTAGCGCGGCTGCTGGAGATCCGAAAGGGTTCCCCGCCCGCCGTAAGCAACACGCATCTCGGCGATTTTCTCGTGGCTGATTGCATTCGTGTAATCAACATCCTCTGGCCGGATGACGCCGGTCACCATGACCTCGCGCAACTCGGCGTTAACCTTGATTTCTTGGCGGCCGAAAACCACCAGGTTTCCATTCGGCAATATCTGCGTGACGATCGCCGCCAGGGACACAGTTATAGTTTCCGAACGTGCAATGTCGCCGTCGCCGGTGGTCTCATGTTTGGTGCCGAGGCTGACCGTGGTCGCCGCCGCGATCGCTTGGGGCAACAATTTGGCGTATTCGCCTTCCAGCCCAAACAGGTTTGTCAGATCACCGTCTTCCTTGTCATCGCGTTCCCGCGTGGTCTTGTTGTCGAGCGCGGCGCTGTCTGAAATCGACAAATTGACGGTCAAGATATCGCCGACTTGATTGGCGCGTTGATCGCGGAAGAAGGCGCGCGCGCCCGGCCGCCAAAGGGAATTGGCTTTGTGGGAAATCTCCTGGGGCGCCGGCATCGGCATGCTGACGGGCCGGTATTGGGGCCGCTTTATGGGATTGGCGATTTCCGAAACCTTGGGTCCGTCGCCAACCTCTGACAAGCGCGTCAATACGTTGCAGGCCGATAAGGCTACCAAGGCAACGAAGATAATTGCGACGCGCTGGAATGACTTTAAGGATTGGGGTATCATTTTTGTACTCCTAGTTTACAGCGCTGGCACTGAGGCTTTGCACCCGCACTCTGTTCGCTCCCGTTACGCGGGCTTCGACAATTTTTTTGCTTTGCGAATTGGTGATACGAACCACGTCGCCGAGGCTGCCCTCATCAAGAGAGCGGCCCTGGGCGGTCAGGCTCATATTGGCGTAGCTCAGCCGGATGGTGACGATGCCTCCCTTGGCGATCAGCATCGGCCGGCGAATTTGCGCCTGCCGGATCGGGCGGTTGCTGCTGATCAGGCGTTTGGCCGCCATGCCGATCAACTGCTCGGCCTCGGTTATGGTCTGGCGCAATACGTTCGCTTTACGAATTTTTTTCCAATCTAGATGATGTTTACGGATGACATCGCCCCTGTACAGTTTCTTGCTCAGCACCGGCACCGATACGAGGGTGAAGACGCGGCCCGTGATGCGCAGCCTTTGTGCGGCCGGATCACCGGCGGGCACCGCAATGGTCGCCACAAACCGGCCGGTGTTGGGATCGTGGTTCAGGCTTTCAATGCCGACCGTGGCCGGGCGGTTGGCCGCTACGTACAGGCGCATGGACCGGCCGCCGAAATCGATTTCAATATCGTCGTCCGCCCCCCGGTTCTTGAATTCAGACATCAACGCATCGACAATTTCGGCGCGGTGAATTTCCTGGCCGGCCCGCTCCACGATGGCGCGCGTCTTCATATTCAACGGGCGCCAGTTGAGGCCATGGGCGCGCGCCACCCGATATAGCCATTTTGCATCAAATATGGCGCGCTTTCCGGGCGACGGTGCGTAGGCAACATTGGCGCCGTCGCGCGTCCCGGCATTTTCGAACAAATCGCCAAGGGTAACGTAACGCCCTTCGACAATGACGGCGTTTTTCAAGATGGCTTCGGGAGCCGCAGCCGTGTGGCCGACGGTACCGGTGGTGGCCAGCGCCACCAATAGTGAAACCAAAAGGGTAAGCGTTTTCATCATCGCCTCCTACTTAACCTGGTTCAACGTGCCCATCATTTCGTCGGATGTCTTAATCACCTTCGAATTCATTTCATAGGCGCGCTGCGCGGATATCAGCTCGGTTACTTCGGAAACAGCATTGACGTTGGACGTCTCCAAGAAGCCCTGCAGTAGGGTTCCATAGCCGGACGAGCCCGGCGAGGAGGCAGCCGGCGTTCCTGATGCCGGTGTTTCCAGGTACAAATTATCGCCGATGGCTTCCAGGCCGGCATCGTTGGGGAACGAGGCCAATTGGATTTGCCCGGCATTCGCCGGCGCCACCTGGCCTTGCAGTTTGACCAGCACTTCGCCGGTGGAATTGACGGTAACGTCAATGGCGTTGGTGTTGACCGTGATGTTGGGCACCAGAAGATTGCCGTCGTGGGTGACGATTTGTCCGGTCGGGCTCAATTGAAACGAGCCGTCCCGGGAAAAGGCGGTGGTTCCATCGGGCATCTGAATTTGGAAAAAGCCGTTGCCCTGGATGGCCAGATCGAAGGTGTTATCGGTAGAGGTCAGATTGCCCTGCTCATGGATCCGATAGACCGATGCCATTTTGACGCCGAGACCGAGCTGCACGCCGGATGGCACAATGTTGCCCGCATCCGACGAGGTCGAGCCGACGCGGCGTAGATTTTGATAAATCAGGTCATGAAATTCGGTCCGGCGCCGCATATAGGCGGTGGTGTTCATATTGGCGATATTATTGGATATCACTTCGACGTTTTGCTGCTGGGCGAGCATGCCGGTTGCAGCGATGTTAAGAGATCTCATTGTTCACGTCCTTTCAATTCAAGGGTGTTTTTATCCATCAGGCGTTACCGGCTCGGCGCTGCTTGCTGGATCATTTTTTTCTGCCGCTGGTCTTCTCGGTCGATGAAGGAACGCACCGAATCATAGGCGCGCTGAACTGTGATCATTTTGGTTAATTCGGTGATCGGATTTATGTTCGAGGATTCGAGCGCGCCTTGGATCACCGTCGGGCGTTCCACATCTTCGGGCGGATTTTCCGATGTAAACATTCCGCCGGCCTGGCGTTTCAACGATTGCTGGTCTTCGAAACGGACCACGCGCATTTTTGCCAGCACGCCGTTGTTTGTAGAAACAACACCGTCGGCGGATACAGAGATTTCGTGATCGCCGGGGGCGAAGAATATGGGTGTTCCGGCATCGGACAATACCGTGAAGCCGCCCTGGGTCACCATTTCGCCATCGGCGCTTATCGAGAACCGGCCGTTGCGCGTGTAAAGTTCCGTTGCGCCGTCGGGCGCCCGCGCACCGTTCGCTTCGTTCGGCCCGACTGCAAAATAGCCGTCATTGCGAAGTGCTAGGTCAAGCTTATTGCCGGTGGTTTTGATTGGCCCTTCAGAGGTGTCGTAATATTGCGCGACATCACGCGCGAAGGACAGCTTCGTTGGTATGAAACTCTCGCCGCCTTCACTTTTAACCACATGCTCCACGAACATCATTCGCGACGCTTTAAAAGCCGTGGTGTTCATGTTCGCCAAATTATGGGCGACAACATCCAGTTCGCGTCGTAGCGCACTTTGGCGCGACAGCGCGATATACGCTGAGGTCTCCATTTTCCCGTTCCTTTGCTTTTCGCATTGGATTTTTCCAATTAGCTTGGTTGCCTGGAAAGTTGCAGCATCCATGCCAACATGATTAATTGTTGTTCTTCAATGGTTTAATGTCCACAATGGTGATTGGCGGCGCGGGCCCACGAACTTTTTCGCCCAAGCGCTCGGCAATTATTGCCCGCCCGGCCCGGCCTCTGATATGCTGGCCCCGAGTGTGGCCGGCGCAACGCCTATTGGTTTGACCGACCTCAATAGATTCTTAACGAACCGGACTTATTCTTTGGCGCGTCAAGAGTTTCGGCGCTTTCGCAATTAAGTCACCGTCAAATTGGATTGTAGTATGGCCGACGACGAAATTGATGACGACGACGAAGTTGATGACGACGACGAAGACGGCGAAGGTGAAGGCGACGGCGAAAAATCTAAAGGTGGCAGTAAGAAACTTCTTATTATCGTCGGCCTGGTCGTTTTTCTAGTAATCGGCGCCGGGGCGGCGGTATTTTTTACCGGCCTGCTTGATCCGCTCTTGGGCGGCGGCGAAGAGACAGCCGAAGGTTCCGACGGGGGAGAAGCTTCCGGCGGCGAAGATGGCGAGAATGCGGAAGGCGGAGGGCCCGCCGTGTTCCACGACATGCCGGAAATGATCGTTACGCTCAATACCGGTGGACGAAAGCAGGTCTTCTTGAAGATACGGGTAAGCTTGGAGCTGCAAGGCACCGGCGATGTCGCCAAAATACAATCTCTTATGCCCCGCATCATAGACAATTTTCAGGTCTATCTCCGCGAGCTTAGGATCGACGATCTGAAAGGATCTGCGGGCATGTACCGATTGCGCGAGGAATTGCTTACCCGGGTCAGAGCGGCGGCCCATCCGGCCAAAATCAACGGCGTTTTGTTTAAGGAGATGCTTGTACAATAAACCTTAACCAATCTCGATATATATTCATAAAAATGGTGGAAAGTGGGGACTAAAAAAATATGACGGTTCCTCCGGGCGACGAAGAAGTAGATCAAGAAGAAGTGGCTGCCGAGTTGGAATCGGAGCTGGCTGCCGGTGACGGCGGCGAGGCCGGTGACGATGGCGATGGTGACGATCAAGATGATCTTGCTGCCGAATGGGAAGCCATGGTCGGCGCAGATGGTTCCGGCGGTACGGACGATGGCGGCGGCGGCGGCTCTTCCAGCCGCGAAACCACGCGCGTCCTCAATCAGGATGAAATCGACAGCCTGCTCGGTTTTGATGACGAGCAGGAAGATACTGGCGACCGCGCGGGTATCCAGGCCATTCTCAACAGTGCGCTGGTATCTTATGAACGCCTGCCCATGCTTGAGGTGGTGTTTGACCGGCTGGTGCGCATGATGTCGACGTCTTTGCGCAATTTCACCTCCGACAACGTGGAGGTGTCGCTGGATAATATCGCCAGCCTACGTTTTGGTGATTATCTGAATTCGATCCCGCTGCCCGCCATGCTCGGCGTATTCAAGGCCGAGGAATGGGACAATTTCGGGCTGCTGACGGTCGATTCATCGCTCATCTACTCGACCGTTGACGTGTTGTTGGGCGGTCGCCGGGGAACTGCGGCCATGCGCATCGAGGGCCGGCCCTACACCACAATCGAGCGCAATCTCGTGGAGCGCATGGTGCATGTGGTTCTGGCCGATCTTTCGGCGGCGTTTGATCCTTTGAGTCCGGTGACTTTCCGCTTCGAGCGTTTGGAAACCAACCCCCGCTTCGCCACCATTTCGCGCCCTTCGAATGCGGCGATCGTGGCGAAACTGCGCATCGACATGGAAGATCGCGGCGGCCGGCTGGAACTTTTGATCCCCCACGCGACGCTGGAACCGGTGCGCGAATTGCTGTTGCAGATGTTCATGGGCGAAAAATTCGGTCGTGATTCCATCTGGGAAACCCATCTGGCCGAAGAATTATGGAAAACCGATGTGGATTTGACGGCGGTTCTTGATCAACAGGCCATGACACTTGGCGAAATCTTCTCGCTAAAAGTTGGATCGCAAATACCCTTGAATACGACCAAGGATTCTTTTGTTGAAATCAAATGCGGCGACGTTTCCATGTTCCGGGGTAATATGGGACGCACGGGCGACAGTATGGCCGTGCGCATCGTCGAACGTATTGCCAAGGAGAAACCACAAAATTGACCTTCGCTTTGGATATATTTCTCATTGTGCTTCTGGTCCTGGCCATCGGGTATGGGTTTGCGCTTAACCGGCGTATCGTAGCGCTTCGGCGCGATCAAAAAGATTTGGATAAACTCGCGGCCAGCTTCAATTCGGCAACCCAGCGCGCCGAGGCCGGCGTCTCGCAACTGCGCGCCGCGACCGAAAACTCAGTGCGCTCCTTGCAGCAAACGATTGCCAAGGCCGAAACATTAATCGGCGATATGGATTATCTGCTGGAGCGCGGCGACCGGACGGCAGACCGGCTGGAAGGCGCAGTGCGCGGAGGCGAAAACGCCCTTCCGGGCGAACGTAGCCGCCGCCCGGATCAGTCAGAATACAACGATTTGGCCGGCAATAACGATGAAGAGCTTGAATTGTTGAAGGCGCTGCGCGCAGTACGCTAATACGAATAAATGCCGGTGTTAAACGTCAATCCGGTATTAAATAAATTATATGTATGGTGGTTATGGGAAAAATATTTGCGCATATAAGGGTATTGCCGGTTACAATTTTCGTGGCCGCGCTGATGCTGACGGTAAAAGTCAGCGGTATATCCGACAGTTTCAACGGAAGCCCGCCTGCGTTGCAGGTGGCGCCGGTTTTGGCCCAGAAGCCGCCTAAGGAAGCGCCGCCCAAGTCCGAAGAGGGCAAAGCCGAGGCCAGCCAGGACGCCGAGAAAGACGCTGTCGATGCCGAGGAGGGCGATCTCGACAAAAACGATCCAAGGGCGCCGGAAAATGATCCCACGCTGCTGACCCAGAACGAGATCGATTTGCTACAGCAGTTGGCGGAACGGCGCGAAGATCTAGAAAAAAGCGTTCAGGAAATGTCGCTGCGGGAAGGCATTTTGAATGCTGCCGAGCAAAGGATAGACCGAAAAATTCAGGAATTGCGGGGGCTTCAAGCCGCTATTGATAATCTCATCAAAAAGCATGACGACCAGGAAGAAACCAAAATTCGCAGCCTCGTGAAAATTTATGAAAACATGAAACCGAAGGACGCGGCCCGTATATTTGAAGAGCTGGACTTGGATACCTTGCTGCTCGTTGCCGAGCGAATGAAGGAACGCAAACTCGCGCCCGTTATGGCGCAAATGAACTCCACCAAGGCCAAGGACGTGACCGTCAAACTCGCGACATTGCGCTCCTTGCCGCTACCGGGAGCAGACCTCGGAGGCGCGGCGAACCAGTAACCAAGAAAAAAGTCACGCGACCATTGAAAAATAGGTTGTAATCAGGGGGCTACAATAACTATCTACATTGCACGGGGGAAATGTAGCTCAATTTTGATTTTGGCTGATAGTTATAAGGAACGGAGAGACAAATGGCTGTTGATACAAATATGCGGGTCCTGATTGTGGACGATTACAAGACCATGCTCAGGATAATGCGCAATCTCTTGAAGCAGCTTAGTTTCGAAAATGTCGAGGAGGCTATAGACGGCACCGCGGCGCTGGAGAAATTGCGTGAATTTGATGGCGATTTTGGTCTGGTCATTTCCGATTGGAATATGGAACCAATGACCGGGATCCAGCTTTTACGGGAAGTGCGTGGTGACGACGGACTGAAACAAATTCCGTTCATTATGGTGACGGCCGAAAGTAAGTCGGAAAACGTAATTGCCGCCAAGGAAGCCGGCGTTTCCAATTACATTGTGAAGCCGTTTAACGCCGAAACGCTGAAGTCCAAAATGGAAAGCGTGCTCGGCGAGTTCTAAAAATTTAACTGGGCGGGTTCAAGATAAGCAATATGGTAAGTCGGAAAGCCCATAAGAATCTGCTTGCCCGCTTGGAATCGCTCCAGGAGGAGCGCGGCGGCGGCTTCAACATCGATGCGGTCGCCCATATCGTCGAGGAGGCGATCACCTCGGCGCTTAAGCGAACGTCCGAATCCGAAACTGGGCTGCGCACCGAATTGGAGCAGGTTTCCCAGATCATCAACTCCGCCAAGGCGGAAATCGCAAATTTGAAGCCCGAAGACGTCAAATCGGATTATTTGCCGGCCGCGTCCGACGAATTGGACGCGATCGTTGAAGCAACTGAAGTGGCGACCGACGAGATCATGTCGGCAGCCGAAAAAATCGATATAATCGGCGGTGAATTGGGTGGTGATAACGAAGACAAGCTGGCCGATTTGACGGTACAGATTTATACAGCTTGCGGCTTCCAAGATATCACCGGACAACGCATTACCAAGGTCGTCGGCGCGCTAAAAAATATCGAAACGCGCGTTGATGAGTTAATCTCGGCGCTGGATACGAGCGGAAAAAAAGGGCGTAAATCGAAGGCACCGAAGAAGACGCAAAAAAAGAAAGCGGCGACCGGGGTGGGTCATAACGATGATGAGCTGCTTCAGGGCCCACAGAACAAAGACCAGGCCATAAAGCAGGAGGACATCGACGCATTGCTTGCTGATTTTGATTGATTACATTGATTGATTGCCATGGCCTTGACGGACAATAGCGGGCATCAAACCGGCGGGCATTCCCGCTCCACCACGATCCAATTTCTAAGCTTGTACCTGTTGGTATTGGCTTTTTTTATATTGCTGGTGTCCATTTCCACTCCGGAAAACATCAAATCAAAGGCCGTGATGGACAGCCTTAACTCCACTTTCGCCTCGGTTCGCCAGCCGCGCACCGAATTGACCGTGTTCACTTCGCGCGCCGGCCGCTTCATCGGGGCTGATGAGTTTCAGGACCGGATCGATGGCTTATTCGCGGCCGCCCTCGGTGTGGAACAAGTGGAAATAGTGGCGCCAGGCCGGTCCATGCGAGTGGTCATGGACGCCGACGCCTTATTCCATAGTAATGGCGCGGAAATTCGCGAAGCGCAAATTCCCATGATTGACCGCATCATCGCGTCCTTGAATGGGCGCCCACCCGGGCTCCGCTTCGATATGGAATTTGTCGTTGGCACCGAGGTAACCGGCGCCGGCGAATTGCCAACCGGCCAGACTTTGCAAATGGCGCGGGCGGGATCGTTGGCCCGGGAAATGCTGGCTCGGGGCGCACCTCCAGACACGGTCTCGATCGGTCTTCGGGGCGGCGCGCCGAATAAAATTACCATGTGGTTTTTTACCCGCGCCACCGATGAAGTGGATTTGTTTTACAAAACACTGGCCGGAACCTTGGCCAAGCCGGCGGCCAAGGACGAAAACAATATTCCGCCGCCAGCGTTGCCTGCACAGGAAGGCGGCCCCAATGGCCAGTGATCTCCGCGTATCCTCCTCTCAGCCGAGCGCAATCTGGCTGTTGACGTTCACCGATTTGGTGGCGTTGCTGTTGACCTTCTTTGTCATGCTGTTTTCTATGTCGAACGTCAAAATCGACCGCTGGAAAGAGATGATCGACACCTTGTCGCAGTCGCTGAACCCGGCCCGTGCGGAACCCGCCAAAGTGCCCAGCGCCCAATACAATATCTCCTCGGTGTTTCGCAAAAGGGCGATTAATCTTGATTATCTGACCGCCGTTCTGAAACAAAAGATCGAACACTCCGAGGTATTGAAAAACAGTCTGATTGTACCCTTGGAAGACCGACTTATTATCTCGCTTCCGGGCGCCCAGTTGTTTGCGGCGACAAGCGCTGCTATCAACCAGGATGCCGGTGCCGCGCTGTTCGATCTTGGCGGTGTTCTTCGCCACATCGACAATCAAATCGGCATCAACGGATATTCCGAGGAAGCCAATGTCGGCGAATCGGTCTATAAGTCCGACTGGGAGCTGTCGTTGGCGCGCGCCGTTGCCGTCGCCAATGAATTGAAGCGCGCCGGCTACGGAGATCAAATTGTCACCTTTGGGTTCGGAAATTCCCACGCATCGAAGCTGCGCGGTTTGGCCGAAGATCAAGGGCGATTGTTGTCTCGCCGCGTCGATATCGTGATAATGGCGGTCGGCGGCGAAAACTGACGGGTTTTTTTGAATTTGAAAGCCATCACAACATTATTTGTATTAGCCGTATCGATGCTGATCTCCGTGCACGCCAGTGCCGATCCGGTGTCGGTGCGCGTATCCAAGGGCGACGGCTATGGCCGCATCGCTTTCAGTTGGCCGGCGCCGGTGCCGTTCACGGCGAGCATTTCAAACCGCCAGCTGGTGGTAGCCTTCGGTCGGCCAGTTCAATCCAACTTCGACGGAATTCCGGGCGCCATCTCCCAATATGTCGGCAGGCCCAGCCTGCAGAACGGCGGGCGCACCGTGGTGTTTCCGCTGCGCGGCAATTATGACCTCAATTACAATCAGCGTGGCCGCACGGTAACCGTCGATGTGGTCGATCTGGAACCGCCGCCGCGAGGCACTTCGGCGGCTGCCACGGCGCCCGCTCCGGCAGCGGTGCGCACTGCACCGGCGGCGGCGCGCCCGGTGGGCGCAGAAGCGGTTGGCGTCCGCACTGGCGCCCATGCCGATTATCAGCGCCTGGTGTTCGATTGGAAAAAATCGGTCGGCTACAAAATTGCGCGGCGCGGTAATCGCGCCGATATTATCTTTGCGCGCCCGGCGCAAATTGAATTGGGCCGGGTCAGGCGCGGGCGTCTCGCAAATGTCCCCGCCGCCGAAGCGCGCGTCGGTGCCAGTGAAACCACCGTCACCCTTAGCGTTCCAAGCTCGTCCAAGATCCGGCATTTCAAGAGCGGCCCCAAGGTGGTGGTCGATATCTACAATCCCACCGGCGCCAATGATGCCCGCGCTGCCGCCAGCCAGCCGGCGCCCAAAGCCGCCGCCTCTACCGCATCGGCCCGGCCCGCGGCCAAAATTCCGGCTCAAGCAAAATCAGCCGCCAAATCACCGACCAAATCCGTCAAGGCGGAACCGTTAAAGGCCCCGGCCGCACTCGTAAAGGCCCCGGCCGCACTCGGCGCCAAGGGGAAGCTGCCGGTAGCGCTTGCGCCACCCACCGCAAAACCGGTGCCATCGGTGGCTGCGAAATCCGCCTCGGCTCCGGCGCCCGCTGCGGCCCCGCCGACCGGTCCGCCAGCCGCTTCGGCAAGCCTGCGCTTCGATTGGAGCGAACCGGTTGGATCGGCGGTCTTCCGTCGGGCCGGAAGCCTTTGGATCGTGTTCGACAAGTCCAAGAAAATTGACGCGGCCAAAGTGCGAAGTGATTTGAAGAACATCGCCCGCTCGGTGACCCAAATACCTTCGCCGGGCGGCACGTTTTTGCGCCTGATAACCGAAAAAGGCTTTAATCCGAGCATTCGCCGGGACGGATTTGCCTGGATATTTGATTTCAAGAAGCAGGGCTTGAGCCCGGGAACTCCGATAGAGCCGAAATCACAGCCGAACTCGCCGGGCGGCGCCCGCATGCTTATCAATGTCGCCCAGGCCGGCGAAGCCCTGCCGATCCGGGACCAGGTGGTCGGCGACAATCTAGTCGTGGTTCCGTTTATTCCCCTGGCACATGGCATCGACCGCCAACACGCCTTGCCCCAATTTCGTATCCTTCCGAGCGCCCAGGGCATGGTCATCAAACCCTATATCGATAATCTCAGGGTCCAGTCCATGCCTCAGGGAGTTGCCCTTTCCAGCACCGGCAGGCTCGTTTTGTCGTCCCTGTCGCCGAAGACCGAGGTGAACGCCAAGCTTGGCGGCGGCTTCAAAAAATTGTCAAGGGCGGTGCCTGCCAACGCGTGGCGCGTGGCGCGCCGGGTCAAGGGCATCGGCGATTTCATCGAAAAGCGGGCCGCACTTTTTGAAAAAGTCACCTCATCGAAAAGAAATGACCGGCAAAAGCGGCGCCTAGCCCTGGCCCAATTTCTGGCGGCAAACAAATATGGCTACGAGGCGATCGGTATATTGAGCACCATGGTGGCCGATGAGCCGGCGTTGGAAAGCAATGCGGAATTTCGCCTGACGCGCGGCATTACCAATTTCATGATCGACCGCTTGGACGAAGCCGAAAAGGATTTCAGCCAGTCGAGCCTCGACGGAAATGACGAAGGCGAATTTTGGCGCGCCGTGGTGATGGCATCCAAAGACAAAGCTATCGAGGCTGCCGGGACGCTCAAAAAAACCGGCTCAGTCTTCAAAATTTACCCCAGGCACATCAAAATGCGGGTGGGGATGGTGGTCTCCAACGCCGCCGTCAGCGCCGGTGATGTCAAATTTGCGGCCGAATATCTTGGCGTGCTGGCCGAGGAAAAACCGACCGGGACTGAGATCGATCAACTTGCCCTAATCGAGGGCCGGGTCAATCAGATTTCCGGTAATTTCGATGCGGCGGTTTCCGCCTGGGAAGAGGTTGAAAGCGGCGACCATCGTCCCAGCGTTGCGCGCGCCATTTTGCTGCGCACAGATCTGCTCCTCGGGCGCAAGAAAATCGAAGCCGACGAAGCCGCCGAGGAATTGGAGAAGCTACGCTTTTCCTGGCGCGGCGGTGATTTTGAATATGATCTGTTGCGCAAGCTCGGGAGCCTGCACATCAAAAGCGGGGATTACCGCAACAGCCTAAGAACGCTGCGCCAGGCAGTCACCTATTTCAAGGACAAGCCCACCACCGGAAATGTCACCAAGGAAATGGCCAAGGCGTTTGCCGATCTTTACTTGAATGACAAAGCCGATTCCATGCAGCCTGTGCGCGCCATCGCCTTGTTCGAAGAATACAAGGAACTGACCCCATCAGGCGCCGATGGCGAAGAGATGATCCGCAAGCTGGCCGACCGACTGGCCGCTGTGGATTTGCTTGGACCGGCGGCAAAACTATTGGAAGAGCAGATCAAATCCAGGCTCAAGGGTGTTGAGAGGGCGCGGGTCGGCGCCCGCCTTGCGGCGATCTATCTGTTGAACAAGCAGCCCAAACTGGCGCGCGAAGGATTGCAGAAATCGGCGTCTGCCGATCTGCCGCCGGAGATCGCTGCCCAGCGTCGCCTGCTTTCGGCGCGCGCCCTGATGGAAATGAACCAATCGCCCAGCGCCATTGCATTGCTGGAAGATGACGACAGCCGCGAAGCCGATTTGCTGCGCTCGGAAATCTTCTGGAAGGATACCGATTGGGCGAACGCCACCAAGCCTTTGCACAGGCTGGTGCGCTCGATGGGCGTCGGGCCCGGCGATCCGCTGGATGAGATCCAGGCGCAAACAGTGCTAAATCTTGCCGTCGCCCTGGCTTTAAGCGGTAATGAGCGGGGTATCGGGCGGCTCCGCGAGGATCACGCGGCGGCCATGGATGCGACCGAGTTTAAAGACGCGTTTCGGCTGATCGCCAGCCCCAATACGGTTGGATTGCTGGATTATCGGACGGTGGCCTCGAAGGTGGCCACGGTGAACAATTTCAAATCCTTCATGAGCACCTATCGGGAGCGTTTGAAGTCCGGAAAATTGTCCTCGCTCAATTAATCGCAATCGGCCGGCATGGGTTTCCGTGATTGCGGAAACTGCTTGCTTTTAATAGCCAGCCTATTACAACGCCGCCTTCTGGAAATGGCCGGAAATTGGGAAAACGGGGTTGCCGATGAAATCTAATGTCAGCAAATATCAGCGCCCGGAACCGGCGCCGGTCAACGATTATTTCCAGCGCCGAGACGGCGCCGAATTTGCCGGCACCCATTTGCTGATCGATTTGTGGGGCGCTGCCAATCTGACCAGCGAAACCCGCATCGAAGCGGCGCTAAGGGCCGCGGCCGCCGCCGCCGGCGCGACAATATTGGCCGTGCATTTGCAGCGGTTTGCCGAAAACGGCGGCATATCGGGAGTGCTGGTTCTGGCTGAATCCCATATGAGCATCCATACCTGGCCGGAGCGGGGTTTTGCTGCCATCGATATCTTTATGTGCGGCGGCTGCGATCCCTATGCGGCCGTCCCGGCCCTGGAACGCGCCTTCGAGCCCGAAACCATCGCAGTGAACGAGCAGCGAAGGGGCCTCGTTCCTTGACCTGGTTTGACGAGACGCTCTATTCCGAGTGGAACCACCGGGGCTATATTCAGCGATTTGAAATTTCGCGCATTCTGCATCAAACCAAGACCAGCCAGCAAAACCTGATCGTCTTTGAGACGCCCATGTTCGGGCGCGTGCTGGCCATCGACGGCGTCATTCAAACCACTGAGCGCGATGAATTCATCTACCATGAAATGCTGGTCCATGTTCCACTGTTTGCCCATGGGGAGGTGCGCCGGGTCTTGATCATTGGCGGCGGCGACGGCGGCGCTTTGCGCGAAGTTCTCCGCCATCCGGGCATCAAGTTGGCACGCATGGTGGAGATCGATCCAGGCGTCATTGACATATCGCGTCAATTTCTGCCCGGCCTCAACCAGGGCGCGTTCGACGATGCGCGGGCCGATCTGGTCATCAACGACGGCTGCGACTACGTCAGAACATGCGGTGAGAAATTTGACGTCATTTTGATCGATTCCACCGATCCCGTCGGCCCCGGCGAAGTCTTGTTCCGCGAAGAATTTTATCGAGATTGCCGGGGAATTCTGGCCGATGGCGGTATCCTTTCAGCCCAATGCGGTGTCCCGTTTTTCCAAGCCGGCGAGCTAACCACCAGCCATCAGCGGCTCGCCAGCGTCTTTAAGGATGCGGCAGTTTATCTGGTCGCCATTCCCACCTATGTGGGCGGCGCCATGGCCTTTGGCTTGGCGTCCGGAGGCCCGGCGCCAAAATCGGTGGATGCGGATACGCTTGCCCGCCGTCTCAAAGATGCGGGCTTCGAGACCCGCTATTATTCGCCGGCCATACACCGGGCGGCCTTCGCCCTACCGCCCTATATTCAAGCCCTGTTGGGTTGAGTGATTAGAGCCGGGTCATGGACTAGGTGGAATACCGCCATCGAAGCTTTGCACCAGGGAGCCGACGATCAGGAACCAGCCATCGACCAGCACAAAGAAAATCACTTTGAACGGCAGCGCGATGATGATCGGCGGCAGCATCATCATGCCCATCGACATCAGCACCGATGCCACCACCATGTCGATTACCAAAAACGGAATGAATACCAGGAAGCCGATCTCGAACGCGCGGCGCAGCTCGGAGACCATGAAGGCCGGGATCAAGGCGCGCAAGGGCACGTCTTGGGGCGTTGCCACCGGCGGCAGCTTGGCCACTTCCATGAACAGCTTGAGGTCCGATTCGCGCACCTGCTTTAGCATGAAATCCTGGATTGGCTTCGTGCTTTTAGCGAACGCCTCTTTTTCGTCGATGCGGCCTTCGATGAACGGCTGCACGCCCTCGTCCCAAGATTTCTCCATGGTCGGCGCCATAACGAAAATAGTCATAAACAGCGCCAGGCTGACCAACACCTGGTTGGGCGGCGTTTGCTGGGTACCCATGGCGGTTCTGAGAAAACCCAGCACAATGACAATGCGGGTAAAACTGGTCACCATGACTAGTATCGAAGGCGCGATCGAAAGCACCGTGAACAGCAGGAAAAACTGGACCATGCGGCCGGTCGCCGTCGGCCCGTCGCCAAGATCGAAGGAAAAGGATTGCGCCGCCGCCGGACCGGCAATGCCAAGCGCTAGACCGAGCGAAATGAGGCCGAAGGTAAGGCGGGCGGGATAGCGTCTCAGATACGTCAACCGGCCGCCTCCCGGCGCGTGTCAATGGCATGCAGTATGGGCTGCGGCTGCGCCGGCGCTTGGCCAGCGGTTTCACCGGCGCTGACAATCTGCTCGCTCGTCTGGCCAAGCAGCAAAAGATGTTCCGTATCATCCATGCGGACGATCACCATCCGCCGCTTGGCGTCCAAAGCCATGGTTTCGACGATCGAAAGGCGCTTCTGGGTGCCCCGTTTTACCGGGCCCCGGTTGCCGAGGCCGAAGTGCTTGGCAGCCAGAGTCAGACCCCAGATCAGGCCCAGCACAAATACCAGAGCCATGAGGAATTTCATATAATCGACGCCCGCGAAATCCATGATCTTCTATCCTTTGGAATAGGGGTTGGCGGCCAGTGGTAGGGCGTCGGAGACCGCCTCGTAATTGGCCTGAATTTCCAGGGCCAAACTGTCCAGATCGGTGATGATGTTTTCCATAACCGCGATGGTTGACGGCTTGGCGGCGCCGGGCGTACCGGTTTCGGCATCGTCTGAAACGCTCTTGTAGAGCGCCGCCACCTTGGCTTCGATCAGGCCCATATCCACCTGTTCGCGGTTTTTGATGCGCGCCCTGGAAACGTCGATCAACGACTGGATGACCTCGGTCCGCTGGGTAAGCTCGGCATCATTCATTGGCTCTCTCCTCGTCGTCTTCAAAGGCGTGGTGGCCCGTCTCTGGTGCCCCATCGGGCACGGGAATTTCACCGGCGTTGGCCTTGTAGACATAGCTCAGGATTTCGGCGACGGTGGCGAAGGCTTCAATGGGAATTTCGCTTTCCACATCGATCGCCGACAAAACTTCGACCAGATCGGCGTCTTCGCGCACTTTGATATCGTTGGCCCAGGCGATTTGCAGAATTTGCTCGGCAACGCTGCCCTTGCCGCTGGCGACAACGCGCGGCAGATTGCCGGCAAGGGACGCGTCCTTAATGGCCACAGCCTTGGCAGCGCTTCTATCCATGGCTTGGATATTATCGCCGAAGGGGGTGTCCGAAACCGTGCCGCCGGCAATCAGATCGATGCCGCTGCCATTGTCTCGAACCTCTTGATCGGGGTCCGCCACCACACTCACCACATAAGTTTTATTGTTATCCGGGAGTGTGCGTGAACAGGTTTAAGAACCGGTTAACTGCCCGGCCATGAGCACCATGATAGCGGAGTGACAGAACCGCCGCAAAATCCATCCAGGAATTGTTAACCAAATATGGTGACATTAAGGATTGTATATTCTATATGTTGAAATAATAAGCGCTCTGTCCGCCAGGAGGAAACCAATCAATGATCCTGGAGAGCGAAATTGAAGACGCTAAAAATTACCACCCTCGCCGCGCTTGGTGCCTTGGTCTCGGAGCTGTTCCTGCCGCCGGCCGCGATTGCGAAAGAAAAAGGTGATCTACTGGTCCGCTTGCGCGCTATTGCCTTCATGACCGATACCGACGGCACCACCGATACGTTGGGCGGCAGCGCTCGCACCAGCGACGCCTATGTGCCGGAACTGGATTTCTCGTATTTCTTTACCAAAAACATTGCCGCCGAGTTGATATTGGGCAGCACCAAACATACCGTTGAGGTGAAAGAATCCACCTCGGGTGATTTGGATTTGGGGACGGTGCGTACCTTGCCGCCGGTGTTGACGGTGCAATATCATTTCTTCCCGGAAAAAATGTTCAGCCCTTATGTGGGCGCCGGCGTCAACTACACGATTACTTTTGACGAAAAAAAGGGGCGCAGCGTGAACTCGGTCAAATATTCCAACGAATTCGGATACGCTTTTCAGGCCGGGATCGACTTTAAAATCAACGATAGATTCTCGCTTAATCTCGACGTCAAGAAGGTCTTCGTAGATACCGATATCATCGTCAATGGCGGCGCCATCAATGCCAAGGGCACCGATTTGAACCCGCTGATCGTTGGTCTTGGCGTCGGCTTCACGTTTTAGGAACTATTTCCGCTATCGGTCTGTTCTGGGTGCATGGATGTCGGCCTCGCCGACGTCACCCATATAGACATATCCGGTGGCCGCCACGTTGCCGGCATCGATATAGACGCCGACCACTTCCAGCGCCTCAGCGTCGCTCAAATTATAGAGCCAGTGCTCTACGCCTTTCGGAATGAAATGGAAGTGGCCGCCGCGCACTTCGGCGCGGTCATCACCGGCGCCGGCCAGACCGTGCCCTGAAATGACGTAATAGATTTCATCGCAATGATCGTGCCGGTGTTTTTTGTGCACCGCGCCCGGCAGAAAGCGCGCCCGAAACAAGGTCGATGAATAGCCGTTATGGCTGCCGATAGGCATGCGGAAATCGCTAATCAGCCAGCCGTCGCCGGCCGCCATATGGGCCGGTTCCACATCGTCCAGATGCACCATGATGCCCTGGCTCAAGGGCCTGCGCGCCGCGTCCAGATCCGCCTCGGTCACGTCGCCCCTAAATTCGTAGCCGGTGGCGTCCACATCGGCTGCGCCCATATAAAACCCGACCACCAGACATTCCTCGTCGCCGGAATTGTTGTAGAAGAAATGTTCACGCCCCTTTGGCGCCACCCGGCAATGGCCCGGTCTGACATCGGCGGTGTCTTCCTCGATGCCGGTAACGCCCGCGCCGCTTAGATAAATCGTCACCTCGTCGCAATTCCGATGGATATGTTTGGCGTGCTTCGATCCGGGCCGGAATATGGAATGGAAGGCCGCCGTTGCCGAGTCTTCGGCGCCGCTTATCGGGATGCGAAATTCGGAAATCGCCCAGCCATCCTCCAATGATTGCGCCCGGGGCTTGATGTCATCCACATGGACAAGCGGATATTGCAGTGCCATGGGCCGGCTCCCTATTCAGCGCCGGGCTTTGCCGCCTCGGCGGCTTCAACCTCGTCCAATGCTTCGGCGCGAATGTCGGCGGCCTTCTCCATCCCGGGATCGAGGCTAAGGGCGCGGTCTGCCGCCTCCAGCGCTTCGCCCGACTTTTCGGTGCGCAGCAGCACGCCCGCGAGGGCCGTGTGGGCGAGCGCGTTGTCCGGTGTCTGGCGGACGCCTTCGCGGGCCTCGGTCTCCGCCAATTTTGTGCGGCCGGTTTGGATGAGAGCCGAAACCAGATTGACGCGGGCCTCGGCGAATTCGGGGCTGATCTCGGTGGCTTGGCGAAATTGGGCGATGGCCTCGTCATGGTCGCCTTTGCGCTGATGGGTGAGCCCCAAATAAAAGCGAGCCAGGACGCTTCTCGGTCCCTGTTCGAGGAGCCGTTCATAACGGGCGATGGCGCCGTCGAAATCGCCGGTTTCCAAGAGCGCGTTGGCCAGGTTGATCTGAAAATCCGGATCACCCGGCTGTAGATCGAGAGCGCGCCGGAAGTTTTCGATGGCCCTCTCGAAGTTGCCGCTTTTCGCCATGATGACGCCCATATCGCCATAGGCGCGGGCGTTGCGGGAATCGCCCCGGATGATCGCCTTGAGGTGGCTTTCTGCCGACTGGGTGTCGCCGGCTTCCGCATAGGCGTGCGCCAGATTGGTGTGCGCCAGCAAATGATCGGGCTCGGCTTCCAGCGTTTGTTTAAGCGTCTGGATGCCTTCTTCCATGCGCCCAGCCTGCAACAACGCGGTGCCCAGATTGCAGCGATATTCGTTGTTGTCTTCGTCCAGGTGGAGCGCCTTTGCTAACAGATCGACCGCCAATTTTTTATCGCCGCCCTGCATGTATAGAGTGCCTAGCAGATAGTGCGCGGCGGCGTTTTCCGGCTCGCCCGCGACCACCACTTTATAGACCTCGTGCGCCTCTTTCAGGCGCCCGGCGCGGTGATGCTCATAGCCTTCTTCGAGGGGCGTTTGCGAGCCGTCCATAGACTATTCTCTCCTCAACCAATCCAGGCCCGCTCAGGCGCTGCGCGATTTGCGCCCGCGAACCGCATAGCGGGACCAGGTGAAGCCCGGCGTCGATGCATGACCCGGCGCCACCAGCGTGTCGACGAAATTTTCGTCTTCTTCGGTGAATTCGTGCTTCAAGGCGCCGAGATAGTCTTTCCATTGGGCCAGCGTTCTGGGCCCAGCCACCACGCCGGTGATCAACTCGTTGTTCAGGACCCAGCGAATGGCGAAATCGCCCGGCGTCATACCCCGCTTGGCCACATGCTTTTTGATCTTCTCGACGGCCTGGAAGGTTTCTTTGCGCATATCGCGGCCAATAATGCTGGCATCGCCGCGCCCGGCGCGGCTGTTCGACGGCGGCTTGCCGGTTTGCGTGTACTTGCCCGTCAACACGCCGCGCGCCAGGGGCGAATAGGGAAACACGCCAACGCCGTAATATTCGCAGGCCGGCAACAGATCGTTCTCGGGCCCGCGCATAACCAGATTGTAGTGCGGCTGGCTGATGATCGGACGCGGCGCTCCTAATTGATCGCAGAGATGCGCCATTTCACCCACCTGCCAGCCGAGATGGTTGGAGAAGCCCCAGCTATGCGCCTTGCCCGCCGCAATGATATCGCCGATGGCGGCGATGCTTTCTTCCAGCGGCGTGTCCCAATCCACATGATGCATGTAGTAGATATCCACATAATCGGTGCCGAGGCGCTTGAGGCTGTCATCGATGGCTTCCATCATCCATTTTCTGGACAGACCGCGCTTACGCTGAGGCGTGCCGTCCTGCTGGCCGACTTTGGTCGCTAGGACCCACTCGGCGCGATCTTTGCGGATCAATTTGCCGGTGATTATTTCCGATTCGCCATTTACATAGGCGTCCGCCGTGTCGATAAAGTTGACGCCCGCATCCTTGGCCGAATTGACCATCTTGCGGGCCACCGCTTCCGAGGTGGTGGCGCCGAAATTCATTGTTCCGAGACACAATTCGGATACGCGCAGACCGCTGTTGCCGATATAACGGTATTCCATGATGGGATCCTCCGGTTGGCGGGAATTTGTTTGGCTTCCAATGGTTCCTATATCCGCCATGGCGGGTGTCAGGTCAAGTGGGCGGCAGCGGCAGGACAGGGTGTCCCGACCGGCATTGCGGTCCATGGGCAACGAGAGCGATTGCCGGTAGAGCCGCGCGAATCGATTGGCTGATTCGGCATGGTTTTAGAGAAATTAACCTTTTGGCCGGCCAGGCATCCAAAATTATTGGAATATTGCATCCCCGCCACCCACTAAATGTTGATGTTTATCCTCTCCAATCCCCTAGAATTAGTGTCCAATCCATGTCCGTGGCCTGGTGCTATCGGGAACTTGCAACGTTAACCTCGCCTTAACGTTCTTCGATCATACCGGAGTTGTCTTGAAGCCGTCCGCGGACGTGGTGCCGTCCTTATAAAAATTGGCACCCGATCCCAGAGTAGGACCGCCGGCCGGGTTTTTCCCGAGACCGGGCGACGCAGGTACGGCACTTCTAATTGGGCGTGAGTGTTTGTTACGAATTTTTTTACTCCATGCGTGGAGTAAGGGAGCTGCAAATGCTTGCATCAGGGAATTGGACCCATTCATTGCGCGTCGCGTTGATCGCCGGCGGGGTCATGCAATTTTTGGCGGCGCCGGCGGGCGGCGCCGAGGCCGGCTATGCGCCGAACCTTTCAGAACCCAGCTACAACCAGCAAAAGATTGATGCCGCCTATGCCGAGGGGTGCCCCTCGTTGCCGCGCGTTGTCTGGTGGAATACCAGCCACCGGAAAATCGTCAAATTCATCGATGAACGCTACAACGGCGCCTGGGATTCCTACATCAAACGCTGGGTCAACTACCAGCGCAAGATGCAGCGCATTCTCGAAGAAGACGGCATTGCCGTGGTGCGCTCAAAGGGTTTACAGCTAAAGGGTCCGGTCCTGGCTGCCCATATTTCCGACATCGAGCGCCGCATCCGGGTGACCGAATGCCTGAAGACCCGGTTTGGCGGTCGTCTGGCGGCGGCATCGGGCCCATCGGGCGCCACCGGGAGTGCCGGTGCCGATGATCTTGGCCAGCGCCCGAAAGTCTTTACCCCTGTTTCGGCCAGGCCCGCAGCCAGAAATAATGACCGCCGCGTCCTGGTTTCCGAAATCGACGAACAAAAATTGAATGTGGAAATCGTCGCCCGCTGTGATCGGCGGACGCCTGTATTCCAGGTCACAAATTTGGGCGACAAATGGCCGCGCACCGGCACCATTGGCATTTACCTCAAGGAAGGCAGCGCCAAATTGTCTGAACGGCGCGTGCGCCTCGCCAATTCCCAGCAAATGACTTTCAAGGCCCGCCAGGGCGGCAAATCCGCCGCGGGCGAAGTCGGATTATGGCTCGATCCGACCTGGGCGAAGCGCGGCTTTGCCTATGATTCAAGGATAAACTGCAGCACATCCTAAGTTCACCGGGATGGAGGAGACGCCCCCGCGAGTGCCTGCCCGCGGGGGCGTTGCTCGTCTGGGGTGCGTCGGCAGCGCCCGATTGTTGAATAATTTCGCTACCAAATGTATTATCGCTGGCAGTAATAATGAAATTCCAGTTAGGCGAGGCGACGAACATGAAAATTGTGCGGGATACCGGCAAGTTCGGAGTATCAAGCAAAGTGTTGATGATCGCGGTGATCGTCGGGGCGACGCTCTTCGCAACTGGGTATCCCGCCGAAGCATTGCAGCCAATAAGCACAGGGTCAGGATTTGCCGTTTCTCCAGACGGGTACATCATCACAAATAACCATGTTGTGACCATGGATGTTCGAAATCGGCAAGGGCGCGTCGTCGGCGAGAAGGTATGCCGTGGTGTTTCGGTCAAAGGCGCTGGCCACAATGGCCGTGTCAAGATTGTTGCCCGCGATAGAAAAATGGATCTCGCTGTCGTAAAGCTGGGCTCCAAATCAAATAAACCATCGGCGCGCTCTGTGCGCAGAGGCTACTCCCGTAGGCTCGATGAGTATGAATCCCGGGATCGGGCATTCTCATCCCGTATTGAAGAGGCGGACCGGACGCAAGGCGAGCAGTCTAGCAATCTGTTCGAAAGTGGCAATAGCCGGTCCCGCGACTTATTTGAAAGTACGCCGGCGCGGAGTTTTGGCGGCGCTCCGGCCGATGATGGATTTAATTCAGCGGCAAACGATCCTGGTCAGTCGAGGAGTTTTGTCCCTTTGAACCTGGCGCGTTTGGAGCCAGGCATGAAAACCAATGTGATTGGGTTTCCAGCAGGTGAACACTATTCTTCACAACTAAAAATCAATACGGGCGTCATCGTTGCGACGGTGGGGTTGGGCAACAACTCATCCGCGTTTCAAACCGATGCCGCTATAAACAAAGGCAACAGCGGCGGGCCGGTTATTGATCAAGCGGGGAATCTGATCGGTGTTGCCGTCAGGAAGATTATAAAAAAGGGGGTCGAGGGATTTAATTTTGCGATTAAATCAGAGGCCGTGGCCAGATTCCTTGAGACGCACGATGTCAATTTTCAGCGAGTTGGGCATGGGGCGCCAAGGCATAGTGTCAACTTATACCGAGATGCAAAACAGTACACCGTACTGGTAACCTGCTTTAACTAAGTGGAAGGCTACGCCTAGCTCATTCATGAACGCATCCGATATCCTAAACAAACCCCTCACTGAAATCGCGGGTTCCTTGCGCGATGGCGCCGTCAGCGCCGCTGATCTGGCCGAGGCGGCTATTGCCCGCCATGAGGCCGTCGGCGAGACGTTTAATGCCTACCTTACATGGAATGCGGACGTGCCGCGCAAGATGGCCGCCGCCGCCGATGCCGCGCTTGCTGCCGGCTCCGATCTTGGGCCGCTGCAAGGCCTGCCCATATCAATCAAGGATTTGTACGGCATCCAGGGATTTCCCACCTTTGCCGGCTCGGGCAAGCCATTACCGGAAAAATGGGAAGCCGAGGGCCCGGTGGTGCAAGGCATCAAGGCGCAGCTTGGCGTCATCACTGGCAAGACCCATACGGTGGAGTTTGCCGCCGGCGGGCTTGGCACCAACATCCATTGGGGAGCGCCCAGAAACCCGTGGGACGCCGAAGTGGGGCGCTCGCCGGGCGGCTCGTCGGCCGGCGCCGGGGTCAGCCTATGGGAAGGCTCGGCGGTCGCCGCTTTTGGCTCCGACACCATGGGCTCGGTGCGCATCCCGGCGTCCACCACCGGCACCGTAGGGCTCAAAATAAGCGCCCATCGCTGGTCTAACGCCGGCATCGTTCCCTTGCGGGCCAGACAGGATACGCCTGGTCCATTAACTCGCACCGCCGCAGATGCCGCATTTGTTTTTGCCGCCCTCGATCCCGCGCACAAGGCCAATCCGGCAGCATTTTTGAAATCCATGGATGATTCTGATATTTCGGGCCTCACCATCGGTATCGGCGATGCCAGCTATTGGGATGGTTGCGATCCCGGCGTGGCCGAAGCCGTGCATGGGGCGGTGGCCGAATTGGAAAAAGCCGGCGCCCGCGTCGTTGATGCGCCGTCGCCGGAAACGGCCGAGCTGCTGGAAGCGGTCATGCGCGGTGAAATGCTCAATGTTGAATTGCTGGTGTTCCTGGAGGAAGAGCTCCCAGGCTGGATCGATCAGGTCGACCCCGCGCTCAGGGCGCGGCTGGAAGGGTCGCGCCATCATTCCGCCGTCGATCTGATCAGGCGCGAACGCTGGCTGGAGGATTTGGTGGCGCGCCGTCAGGCGGCGTTCCCGGCCATCGATGTGCTGGTGGCGCCAACCCTTTGTGTGACCCCGCCGGTTATCGATCCGCCGCCGCCGGCAACCAATACGCCGCCGGTCATTCTGGCTCGCAATACCTGCCCAGCGAATTTCTTCCAGCAGTGCTCCATATCGCTGCCCGCCGGGCTGGACGGAGAAAACATGCCGGTGGGGCTTCAGTTCACGGCGCCCGGCGGCGCCGAGGAACGGCTGCTTCGCGCCGCCGTCGCAGCCGAGCGGGTTCTGGGCACTTGCGCCGAGCGTTTGGGCTCTCCGCCGATGCTAAAGAGCGGGTCCGGACAAATTTGAACCATTTGACCGGGATGATTTTGCCCCGTGGCGAGGAGCATGTCGCATGGCGATGCATTGCATCGGCAAAGATGTGCGACGATGTCGACGGGTCAAAAGCACCCGGCCTCCGGTGGGCCAAATCGGCTCCCCGGGGGCGCCCCGGCCCTTGCCCGATGCAAAGGCATCGCGCGGCGCACCGCGCCTACCCGGAAAACCGATTTGTTCCCATCAAATTGATTCAAATTTGTCCGGACCCGCTCTAACTTAAATTTTGACTGAAAGGGTCTCGACGGGGGTGACCAATTTGGTCGTGGATTCTAGCTCGTCCAACAGTGCTTCGGCGGCCGCGTGCTTGGCGTCGATGGCATCGTCGTTCTGATCGGGATCGTGGTGGAACAGATAGAGGGTTTTCACTGCCGCTTCGTGAGCCAGATTGACTACCTGGCTGATGCAGGAATGACCCCAGCCGATTTTGCTTTTATATTCTTCGTCCGTGTAGGTGGCATCGGTAATCAACATATCGGCGCCGGCAACGAAATCGGTCAGGGTCTTTACGTAATGCGCATTGTGACTAGCATCGCCGGGCAGGAACAATTCGTTGTCGGTGACATAACAGAACGAACGGTCGCCATAGTCGATGCGGTAACCCAGGCAGTTGCCGGGATGGCTAAGCCGCATGGTTTTGACCGATATACCGTCAATTTCGTACGAATCCTCGTTGAGATCGCGGAAATAAATGCGCGCCCCGAATTCCGTCATGGTGATTGGAAAATATACATCTTCCATCTGGGCGGCGATCAATTCGCGCATGGTGATGTGCGCGTGCGCCGCGCCCAGCACTTCGAATTCGTTGCCGGGAATATAGAGCGGCACGAAAAAGGGCAGGGCGTTAATGTGATCCCAATGGGGATGGGAGATGAATATCTTGGCATTCATTTTTTTCGGCGCCGCCATCAAAGCGTTCGACAATTCCTTGATGCCGGAACCAGCATCGAAAATGAAATTCTGGCCGCGCGGGAAATCCAGACTCACACAAGAGGTGTTGCCGCCATAGCGTAGTGATCGCTGGCCACTGACCGGCAGGGTGCCGCGCACGCCCCAAAAATTTATCTGCATCTGGTCGGCCAATATGTCTTCGATCGATCCGGCAAAGCTGTCGGCGTCGATGGGTTTGGTGATGAAGCTGTCGGCGCCCAATTGCATGGCGGCCCGCTGATCATATTCAAATGTCTTGGCCGAAACCATAATCACCTTGATGGCCGATAGCCCGGGATCGTCGCGGATCTGTTTGAGAAGCTGCATGCCGTCGATGCCCGGCATCATGACGTCGATAAGTACGCAATCGGGCGCCTGGCTTTTGATTTTGGGTAAGGCGTCTTCGGTGGATTGCAGCGCCGTCATGTCATGGCCGGCCGCTTCGAGCAGCGTTGTTTCCAATGCGATCATCAACGGATCGTCATCGATCAGCATGATTTTATAGCGCTTGGCGGAACGGTCGTTCATTCGGAAAACACCACCAAAAGATCCTTGGCGTTCACTTCCATGCCGACCTCGGCGATCATCTCGGTGATGGTGCCATCGCGCTCGGCGCTGACTGCAGTTTCCATTTTCATGGCTTCAATGGCGAGGAGCGTGTCGCCGCGCAATACCTTTTGGCCGGCTTCCGCAACCACGCTGACCACCGTTCCTGGCATCGGGGCGCCCAATTCGGACCCGTCGGATGCGTTGGCGATGCGGTTGGGCGGCAGCGCCGCGCCGGCGCCCATATCTTGGATGCGGACCGAGCGCGGCTGCCCGTTGAGCTCGAAAAAGACGGTGCGCATCCCGCTCTCGTCGGCTTCGCCGAGGGCCAGGAAGCGGATGATCAGGGTTTTGCCGCGCTCGATCTCGATGGAAATTTCGTCGCCTGCGTCCATTCCGTAGAAAAAGGCCCGGCTCGGCACATGCGCGACATTGCCATAGACGCGCCGTTCGGCGGCGTAATCGGCGAATACGGTTGGATACATGGTGTAGGAGCTTAGCTCCTGATCGCTAATTTTGCGGCCGATCTTGTGTTCTGCCTCGACCTTAGTCGCCGCCAAATCCACATCAGCCATTTCGGCGCCGGGGCGCACGCTCAAGGGCGCCGCACCTTTCAATACTTTTTTCTGCAACTGGGTGGGAAAGCCTCCGTGCGGCTGGCCAATATCGCCGCGAAAGAAGGAGACAACCGAATCGGGAAAGGCGATTTCCTTGTCTGGGCTTAAGATATCTTCGGGTGAAATGCCGCCGGTGATCATCATCAGGGTCAGGTCGCCGACCACTTTCGATGTCGGCGTGACTTTAATGATATCGCCGAACATTTCGTTGACCTTGGCGTAGGTGGCGGCCACTTCGGGCCAGCGCGCATCAATGCCCATGGAGCGCGCCTGCTGGCGGAGGTTGGTGTACTGGCCGCCGGGAATTTCGTGGGTATAGACCTCCGACGCGCCAGAGCGGAAATCGGCTTCAAAACCGCCGTAAAGATTGCGCACATGCTCCCAATAGGTCGAAATGCCGCGCAAGGCGGCGCTGTCCAGCAAGGTGTCCCTGGGGCTGTTGCGCAAAGCCTCGGCAATGGCGCCGAGATTGGGTTGCGAGGTCAGCCCGCTTAGAGAATCCATGGCCGCGTCGACGGCATCGGCGCCGGCTTCGATTGCCGCCAGGACGCTCGCCGCGGCGATGCCGCTGGTGTCGTGGGTGTGAAAATGGATCGGCAGGCCAGTCTCTTTCTTCAAGGCTTTGACCAGAGTTGCCGCCGCCGCCGGCTTGCACAAACCGGCCATGTCCTTGATGCAAAGGATGTGGGCGCCGGCGGCTTTCAGCTCTCGGGCCAGCGTCACATAATATTTGAGATCATATTTGGAGCGATCAGGGTCGCTGATATCGCCGGTATAACAAATTGCCGCTTCCAGTAATTTGCCCGTCTCCAGCACCGCATCCATGGCGACGCGCATGTTTTCGGTCCAATTGAGCGAATCGAACACGCGGAACAGATCCATGCCCGCATCCGCCGATTGCTGCACAAAATATCGCACCACGTTGTCGGGATAGTTGGTATAGCCGACGCCATTGGAGCCGCGCAGCAGCATCTGCGTCAACAAGTTCGGCATGGCTTTGCGCAACTCGGCCAGCCGCTCCCACGGGCATTCGTTCAAAAAGCGCATGGCCACATCGAAGGTGGCGCCGCCCCAGCATTCCATCGAGAACATACCCGGCAATTGGGACGCGTAGGTAGGCGCGATACGGGTGATGTCATAGGTTCTAATGCGCGTTGCCAGCAGCGACTGATGTGCATCGCGCATGGTGGTATCGGTAATCAACGTCCGTTCCTGATCCAGCATCCAGGCAGCAAAACCTTCCGGACCCAATTCGTCCAAAAGTTGCTTGGTGCCGGGGGCAGGCGCATCGGTCGCGGCGGGCGGCGGCACAGGCGTGGACACATGCGCCGGTAGTGGGCGGTCCTTGACCTCGGGGTTGCCGTTGACAATGACCTGACCAAGGAAATTCAGAATACGTGTCGCCCGGTCGCGGCGCACCGGGAAGTGGAATAATTCGGGCGTTTGGTCGATAAAATTGGTGGTGTAGTCGGCATCCAAAAATTTGGGATGGTTGATCACGCTTTCCAGGAAGCGCAAATTTGTGGCAACGCCGCGGATACGGAACTCGCGCAAGGCCCGGTCCATGCGCGCCGCCGTTGTCTTCGCATCAGGCGCCCAGGATGTCACTTTGACCAAAAGCGAATCGTAATAGCGGGTGATCAGCGCGCCCGAAAACGCGGTGCCGGCATCAAGGCGGATGCCGAACCCGGCGGCGCTGCGATAGGCCGTCAGGCGGCCGTAATCGGGGGTGAAGTTGTTTTCAGGATCTTCGGTGGTGACCCGGCATTGAATGGCGTGCCCGTAGAGACGGATGTCTTCCTGGGCCGGCACGCCGCTTTCCGCATTGCCGATCATGGCGCCCTCGGCAATGCGTATCTGTGCCTGCACCAGATCGATCCCGGTCACCCAATCGGTAACCGTATGTTCGACCTGAATGCGGGGGTTTACTTCAATGAAATAGATATCACCGGTGTCGGCGCTTTGCAGAAATTCGGCGGTACCCGCGTTCCGGTATCCGGCGGCGCGCGCGATTTTCAAGCCGGCCTCGCACAAAGCCTGGCGCCCGGCATCATCCAGATAGGCGGCGGGCGCTCGCTCGATCACCTTTTGGTGGCGCCGCTGCACGGTGCAGTCGCGCTCGAACAGATGCACCACGTTGCCGTGGCCATCGGCCAGCAATTGAACCTCAACATGGCGGGCATTGGCCACCAGTTTTTCCAGATAGACCTCGCCATTGCCGAAGGCGGCTTCGGCTTCGCGGCTGGCCGCTTCCACATTTTCGATCAGTGCATCGGCGGTTTCGACAACGCGCATGCCGCGCCCGCCGCCGCCCCAGGTGGCCTTAACCATTACCGGATAGCCGATACTGTCGGCCAGGCGCGCAATTTCCAAACCATCGCCGACCGGCAGCGGATCGGTGGCCGGCATGACAGGAACGCCGGCCTCCACGGCCAGGGCGCGCGCCGCGATCTTCGAGCCAAGTTTGCGCATGACATCGCCGGGCGGGCCAATGAAGTTCAATCCGGCAGCCTCGACGGCATCGGCGAAGCCCGGATTCTCGGACAGAAAGCCGTAGCCTGGATGGATAGCGTCGGCGCCGGCGTTTTGTGCAACGCCGATGATTTCGTCCATATCCAGATAGGCTTCGATAGGCCCTTTGCCGGCGCCGATTAGATAGCTTTCATCGGCCTTGAAGCGGTGCAGGGCAAAGCGGTCCTCTTGTGAATAGATGGCGACCGTGCCGATCCCCAATTCATTGGCGGCGCGCATAATGCGAATGGCAATTTCACTTCGATTGGCGACCAGTAGTTTGCGGATTTTTTTCATCGTTACAATTTCGTTGTGCCGGCCATAGCTGGGCGGCGTTGTTTCTTCCGGCGATCAATAATCGTGACTGAAGCACAAGAATTTAAAGTCCTTTATTGCCCCCAAGCGCCTAGTTCGGCAAGTATTTTGCTTAATCGCGCCGGGTGCCGCCTTGATCGGCAACAAGATGTCAATTGCGGATGCTGCCCATCCCAGATCTCTTCGTAATAACAATCATTTGCATGTAATGTGGTGATAATCGGCCAAAAATCCAAGTGTTTGCGCTAACTTAAGAACAAATGGATTTCTAGGCTCGTTTGTTGGACCGCCGGAAGAATTTCCTTAAACTTCGTTTCATCGCCAATCAGCAGCCGAATAGGAGAATTGCAAAATGGATGTACCTCATGGAGCCGACTATCACAGCTTGAAGGACCGTGTCGTTGTCATCACCGGTGCCGGGCAGGGCATTGGCCGCGCCTACGCTCATCATTTTGCCGACCAGGGCGCCATTCCGGTGATTGCCGAAATCAAGGCTGAAGAGGGCGCCAACGTCGCCGCCGAGGTCCAGGCGGCGGGCGGCGAGGCCTTGTTCATCGAAACCGATGTGGGTGACATGGGCTCGGTCACAGCCATGGCCGACGCCGTGCTGGCCCGTTACGGGCGCATCGATGCACTGATCAACAACGCCGCCATGTTCACCAATCTGTCGCACGCGCCGTTCTGGGAACTCGACATTGAGGAATGGCAGCGCACCATGCAGGTGAATGTGACCGGCGCATATTTTTGCGCCCGCGCGGTCGCGCCGGTGATGAAGGAAGCCGGCTGGGGGCGCATCATCAATGTGTCTTCGGGGGTAACCACCATCGGTTATCCGAATTTTCTGCATTACGTTACCTCGAAATCGGCGGTGATCGGCATGACCCGGTCCCTGGCCCGGGAATTGGGGCCATGGAATATCACGGTCAACACCTTCTGGCCGTCTTTGACCAAGACCGAGATAACCGCCAATTCGCCCAACCAGGAGCGCTTCGAAAAGCAGATTGAAATGCAGTGCTTGAAAAGGAGCGTCGAGCTGAGCGATCTGGCGCGGGTGGTATTGTTTCTGTGCTCTGATGAATCCGGATGGGTCAACGGCCACAATATCGCCGCCGATGGCGGTTATAAGTTTCTTTAAACATCCCGGTAACGCTTTCTTAAAGATACGGCGCGCATAATCCGCCTCAATCGGGACCACAAAAATTCGGTCCCAATAAACGGCCCGAATGGTGGATGGTGCGATGGAACTGACCGATTTGCCCGTGTATGGGCTTCTTCGGCGGCGGATGGATTGGCTAAATCAGCGTCAAACGGTGCTGAGCCAGAACATCGCCAATGCCGATACTCCCAAATATAAATCTCACGACCTTAAAAAATTCGATTTTAAGGACGTGATCCGCGAGCACAAAAATTCCTCCAAGCGGTTCGCCATGTCGGCGACCAATGCCTCCCATATCTCGGCCGGCGCCGCGTCGGGCCGCACACAAGGGCCATTCAAAGAAGACGGCAGAAGCCGCCCCTACGAGACGGCTCCCGACGGCAACCAGATCGTGCTCGAAGAGCAGATGGTCAAGATGAATGAAACCCAGATTAATCACAATATGATGACCGAGCTTTATCGCAAGCAGCTGCGTATGTTCAAGACCATCATGCGCGGCGCCCGGTAGGCGCTGAATGCGGCCCAGAACACATAAATACGGGCCGAAATTGGCCCAAAAAATGGTCAAGAAAGGAATAGCGCATGGCCGATGAACTCATAAGCTCGCTCCGCATATCCTCCGCCGGCATGCGCGCCCAGGGTACCCGCCTTCGGGTAATTTCCGAAAACATCGCCAACGCCAATTCGCTGCCGACCGAACCCGGCAGCGATCCGTATCAGCGCAAAATGGTGACGTTCAAAAACAGGCTCGACAGGGAATTGGGTATCGAAACGGTGCGCGTAAAGAAGGTGATGCCCGATCGGTCGGAATTCGCCCGGCGCTTTGATCCCAGCCATCCGGCCGCCGATGCTGATGGTTACGTCTCGGCGCCCAACGTCAATGTGTTGATCGAGATGATGGATATGCGCGAAGCGCAGCGCTCCTACGAAGCCAATCTTACGGCGATGCGCTCGTCGCGCTCGATGATGCAAAGCACCATTCGGCTGCTGCGCTAGGCCGACCAGATTCTAGGTGGAAAATCAATAAGGCAACAAGGAGAACAGCATGGCAATCGAAGCAACAGGCGCGGTCAATGCCTACCGGGCGGCCATCGAACGATTACAGCAAACCGCCGGCAACAGCGAGACCGGCCAGGCCAAGCCTTCCGATTTTTCCACCATGGTCCAGAATTTCGCCGAAGGCGCGGTCGAAGTGGGCAAGCAGTCCGAGCAGGCGACCGCCGCCGCCGCCGCCGGCAAGGCCGACATCAACTCGGTCGTGGTCGCCGTCGCTGAAGCCGAGTTGACGTTGAATTCGGTTGTCGCCATCCGCGACAAAGTGCTGCAGGCCTATCAGCAAATCCTGAGAATGCCCATATAATGCACCAATTTTTTGTAAAGACAGGGCAGGGAGCCGGATCATGAACCGCGTCGATGTCCTCAACATTTCCCACGAAACCTTTTTCGTCATCCTACAGGCGGCGGGGCCGATCATGGCGTCGGGTCTGGCGGTCGGGTTGGCCATCGCGATCATTCAGACTTTAACCTCGATCCAGGAAATGACCCTCACGTTTGTACCCAAAATCATCATCATTTTTGCCGCCGTGATTTTCTTTATGCCCTTCATGATGACGTCGATCATCGAATTTACCCAAGGGCTCTACGACCGTATTGTCCATCTTGGTTAGTGACATAGGCCACTAATCCATGATCCAGGAAATACTAACCCTAAATATATTCGCATTCATTATGGTGTTTGCGCGCGTCGGAACGGCTCTCTTTATTATTCCGGGGTTTGGCGGCACCAAGGTGAATATGCGCGCCCGCCTTTCGATTGCCCTGGCCATTGCCTTTTTGGTGACGCCGGCGCTGGCCAGCCAATTGCCGCCCATGCCCGGCGCGCCGTTGAATTTGATGTTATTGATGATGGGTGAAGTGGTGGCCGGCGCCATTATCGGTACGGTGCCGCTGATCCTGATCGCCTCGGTGCATACCGCCGGCACGATCATCTCGTTTGTATCGGCGATGGCCAATGCGCTGGCGTTCGATCCGATCTCGCAGCAGCAGAGCGCCATCGTTGCCGGGTTTTTATCGTCGATAGCGACCCTGCTTCTTTTTGTCCTCGAATTGCATCATTTGTTCATCCGCGCGATTCTCGACAGCTACACTCTGTTCCAGCCGGGCGTGGCCATAGACTTCGGCGATACGTTGCATCTCCTGGCCCGCCATGTGGCCGATTCGTTTAAAATCGGCCTGCAGATCGCCACGCCGTTTGTGGTCATGTCGATCACCTACAATCTGGCGCTTGGCATCTTGACCCGTCTTGCACCCCAGGTGCCGTCTTTTTTCGTCATCATGCCGGTGCAGATTGGCCTCGGCATAGTGCTTTTGATGATTACCGTGCCGGGTATCATGTTCGTGGCCCTGAGCAATGTCGAGCGTGGCATCACTCATTTCATTGTGCCCTAGGGAGCTGGATCCGACATGGCTGATGATGATGGCGGCGAAAAATCAGAACAACCAACCGACAAACGGATGGGCGATGCCCGCAACAAGGGCAATATTGCGCGGTCCCAGGAAATCAACAGTTGGGCGATGCTGTTCGGGCTGACCCTGGCTATACTTTATATCCTGCCTTGGACCATGGATAAGGTCACCGGTCTCAATATGAAATTTATCCAGTTGCCGCACACGGTGCCCATGGATATCGACCATATTCGCCTTCTGTTCAAGGAAACGCTCATGGAGTTGGGGCTTTTCCTGACCCCCGTATTCGGCTTGTTCGTGTTAATCGGCCTGGCCGCTTCGATTTCCCAGACGGGTTTTACTTTTTCCTTCGAAAAACTGCAGATTAACCCCGGTGCCTTCAGCCCGCGCCAAGGCATCAAAAAAATCGCTGGCACCAGAGCGTTGCTGGAGTTCGCCAAAAGTATCGTGAAATTCATCGTCGTTGCCTTCGTGGTAATGACCGCAGTCGCGCCCATGGTCAGCGATCTGGCGGTGATGCCGGGCTTCGATGTGATGGTCATGCTCGACCGCCTGCGTGATATCGCGCTCGTCATTATTCCGCTGACCTTGGCCATCATGACCGTCGTTGCCATTCTCGACATGATCTATCAGAAGTGGAGCACCAAGGGCGGGCTAAAGATGACCAAGAACGACGTCAAGGACGAAGCCAAAAACACCGACGGCGATCCCAAGGTCAAGGCGCGCATTGCCCAAATCCGCATGGAACGCGCGCAACAGCGCATCATCGCGGCGACCATCAAGGCCGACGTAGTGATCACCAACCCGACCCACTACGCGGTGGCGTTGAAATACGATATGGACACCATGGCGGCGCCGCGCCTGGTTGGTAAGGGCATCGACAGTCTCGCCCAGCGCATGCGCGAAGTCGCCGATGAGCACGATGTGCCGATCGTCGAAAATCCGCCTCTGGCGCGCGCCATCTACGCCGCCGTGGAAATCGACCACGATATCGCGCCCGAGCAATATCAGGCGGTGGCCGAGGTCATCAGTTATGTTTACCGCCTCAAGGGTCGGTTGCCCCATGACGGTCAGCCGTTGCGTCCGCCGGCGCCTTTCCACGAGTTGGACCCGGGTGAGGATGCTCTGGCTGCCGCCTCCGGCTCCTGGGAGCAGGCCCCTGCCGAATAGGCCGCTCAAGAATTTATGCCAAATAGGTGCCGGCCGAGCCATGCCGCCCGCGAATAGCGAAATTGGTTGAAGATCGAAGCCGAATGGCGCAAACACATGGTGTTGTGAATGATCGGATTACCCCGCAATCGGAAGGCGTATCCCCGTCCGCGCCTCGCGATCTGAACCTTCTGGCGTCGCCCTGGCCGGCGTTGGTATTGGGTGTTATTGCAACCACGGCGGCGGCACTGCTGATTAACGTAGGCGCCCTCGAAAACAACCCCGGCTGGGTATCGTCGCTCTCGGGGCTTGGCATTCTGGCCATGTGCCGGGGCGCCTGGTCGCTGGGGCGGGGCTCTTCTCAAGCCGCCAGCCGAAGCCGGCTGAGCGTCGAATTGGCGGCCCGCTCAGAAGCCCATTTTCTTACCGATAACGGCGGCGCCGTCCTGTTCGACAACGCCCCCTTGCGCCACATGTTCGAAGGGCTCAAGCGCGATGCGGTACTGATGCTGTCCAGCCTGGCAGTGTTTGATGATATCCTTGATCCCGGATCGAAAGACGCTTTCCAGCGCTTGAAAAGCCGCGCCGCCGTCGGTGCCGCCGATGTCGGCGAGATATTGGTCCATTCGGATATCTCAGGGCTTTGTTGCTGGAAAGTCGCTTTGCGCCCCGTTGATGCCGAAACCGGGCTCACCCTTTGGACGCTGGAAGATATCAGCACCCAATATGCCCATGAAAAGGTGCGCGCCGGGCGCGATGCCTATATTGCTGATCTATTGGATTTCCTGCCGTGCGGCTTTTTCTCCGCCGATGATGACGGCAATTTGCGCTATTACAACGAAACATTGCGCGGCTGGTTGGACCTGGAGCCGGTAAGTTCCGGCGCGGCCAAAGGAGCCTCCGTTGCCTTCGCCGAGTTCGTTGAACCTGGGCCCGAGGGGGACCAGGTGGAAACCGATGCAAGCGGCATGCATGGGCGCATCATGTTGTGCCCCCGGGAAGGTGAAAGCTTTGCCGCCTATCTGATCCAATCGGAAGAAACCGGTGCCGACGGCCAGAGTTATTCCCGCTCGCTGGTGCTGCGTGAGCCGTTCATGCCGGTCCTGGATGACGGCACCGGCTGGCCCATATTGCGGCGCATCCCGTGGCTGTTCGCCGACGCCCCGGTGGGCATTGTGTTCCTCGATCTGCAGGGCGACGTGGCCGATTGCAATCGCGCCTTTTTGAAGCTTTTGGGGCTGCACCGGGATGGTGTGGTCGGGCGCCCGCTCTATGACCGCATATCGAAAGAAGACCGCGACGATGCCTCGGCACAGCTATCCAAGGTGGTCATGGGCACCCTGCCGGCGACGCTAATGGAGGCGCGCATGCCGGCCGGCGGCGAGCGCGAGCTGACCGTCTCGCTGCATGTCAGCCCAATCCACGATGCCGAGGGCGAGGTGACCGGCATGGCCTTGTTCGTGATCGACACGACCGAGCAAAAGAATTTGGAGATTCAGTTCAATCAGGCTCAGAAGATGCAGGCGGTTGGCCAACTGGCCGGCGGCGTCGCCCACGATTTCAACAATCTTCTGACCGCCATGATGGGCTTTTGCGATTTGCTTTTGGCCCGCCACGGCGAGGATGATCCGTCCTTCGCCGACATCATGCAGATCAAGCAGAACGCCAACAGGGCAGCCAATTTGGTGCGCCAGTTGCTGGCCTTTTCAAGGCGCCAGACCTTGCAGCCGAAAATATTTTCCATCAACGACGCGCTCGATGATCTGTCGCATCTTTTACACCGGCTGATCGGCGAGAATATCGAATTGACTATCGAGCATGGCGAAGCGGTCGACCTGATTCGCACTGATCCCGGCCAGTTCGACCAGGTCATTATTAATCTGGCGGTCAATGCGCGCGATGCCATGCCGGGCGGCGGCGGCATCAACGTCACCACCGAACGGGTAACCGTGGATACCGCCGTGCAGCGCGGCCACGAGGTCATGCCCGCCGGCGCCTATATACTGATCAAGGTCGCTGACTCGGGCTCCGGCATCGCCAAGGAGGATCTGGGCCGCATCTTCGAGCCGTTTTTTTCCACCAAGGATGTGGGCGAGGGGACCGGCCTTGGCCTGTCCACGGTCTATGGCATCATTCGCCAGTCGGACGGTTATGTGTTCGTAGATTCGGCGCTTGGCGAAGGCACCACCTTTTCGATCTATCTGCCGGCATTTTCCGCCGAGGAAGCCACCGCCTTCGGCGCCGAAGTTGCTTCCATCGGTCTGGTGATCCCCGACGACCACTCCGATTTGACCGGCGAGGCGACGGTGCTTTTGGTTGAGGATGAAGACGCGGTCCGCGTGTTTGGCAGCCGCGCCTTGCGCAACAAAGGCTACCGGGTTTTGGAAGCCGGCGATGGCGAAGAAGCGCTCGACGTGATCAACGGGTTCGATCAGACCATCGATTTGATCATCACCGATGTGATGATGCCGGGTATGGATGGCCATACATTGGTGAGCCTGGTCCGCGAAGAAATTCCAGGCATCAAGATTATCCTCATGTCGGGCTATGCCGAAGACGCCATTCCCGGCGGTATCAGTGCCGATTCCGCGCTGAATTTCCTGCCCAAGCCCTTCAGCCTCGCCGATCTGGCTGGCAAGGTGAAGGAAGTTATCGCCAGCTAGGGACTTGACAACTGGCGCGAACAAGCCCATTTGAATTCTGTTAACTTAGTTGATTGTCTTGCGATTGCGCGAAGCGCTGCTACTTGGCGGCACCATATCCCGGGAACAATAATCAATAATCTTCCCCCTTCGGCCGCGCCCGAGGGAGGGAAAACGCCGGGGTTCGTCCGTTTGATTGTCATACGGTGCGCGCCGCCGGGCGTATAGGAAAATTACTTGAATCAGTTAAAATTCTCGGATCTCGGCTTGGCCGATCCGATCCAACTTGCATTGAAAACCAGAAACCACGACACCCCGACACCCATCCAACAAGAAGCTATCCCCGAGTTGCTCAAAGGCTCGGACGTGCTTGGCATCGCCCAGACGGGCACCGGTAAAACCGGCGCCTTCGCTTTGCCCATCCTGCACAAGCTTTCCAAAAATCAGCCCAAGGATAAGCGCCGCGAGCCGCGCGCTCTGATTCTGGCGCCGACCCGCGAGCTGGCCATTCAGATCGGCGAAGAGATCGCCGCCTATGGCCAGAATCTCCAATTGCGCCATACCGTGATCTTTGGCGGCGTGAAACAAAATCCTCAGGTGAACGCGCTTCGCCGGGGCATCGACATCATCGTCGCCACGCCCGGCCGGCTTTTGGATTTGATGAGCCAGGGCTTTATCGATCTGAACGGATGCGCGTTTCTGGTCCTCGACGAAGCCGACCGCATGCTCGATATGGGTTTTGTCCACGATGTTCGCAAAATCGTTTCGGCCTTGCCCAATAAGCGCCAATCGCTGTTGTTTTCGGCTACCATGCCGAAAGAGATCGCGCGCCTGTCCGGCGACATGCTGAACAATCCGGTGCGCATTGAAGTGACTCCCCAAGCAACGCCCATCGAAAGCATCACACAAAACATCTACCATGTGGGCGCTGCCGATAAGACTAAACTTTTGTCATCGATCATGGATGATCCGTCCTTGTCCAAGGTCATTGTCTTCACCCGCACCAAGCACCGGGCTAACCGGGTTGCTGACAAGCTCGGCAAAAGCGGTGTCGATGCCGAGGCGATCCACGGCAACAAATCCCAAGGCGCCCGTCAGCGGGCGCTGTCGCGGTTCCGCGCCGGCGAGGCCCGCGTCCTGGTAGCCACCGATATCGCCGCCCGGGGTATCGATGTGGACGGCGTGACCCATGTCATCAATTTCGAACTGCCGAACGAGCCGGAAAGTTACGTGCACCGGATTGGCCGTACCGCAAGGGCCGGTGCCGGCGGCGCAGCGGTTTCGTTCTGCGATCCGGGCGAGCGCGCCTATTTGCGCGACATCGAACGGCTGATCCAGAAATCGCTGACGGTCATTGGTGATGGCCCCGAAGCAATCGGGCCGGAAACGGCGCCCGAAAAGCAAGGCGGCAATGGCCGGCGCAATGGCCAGCGCAATGGCCAGCGCAAGCCGTCTGGCGGAGCCGGTTTCAAGCGCGGTAAGCGCCGTGGCGGCCGCGGGCGCAAGCAGTCTGCTGGAGGCCACGCGGCGCACGCCTAAATTCTCTTTTCCCCAACGCGGGGAGCGGGTTAGGGTAGAGGGCGGACGCAAACCGCCCAGCCCGCCCAAAGGAGTTGCGATGCCCGTTATCGAACCAGGCGATCCAGCCTTGAAGGCCTTGAAGGGTCTGCATCTCTGGCACGGCGATCTTTCGAGCTGCTCGCAACGGGTGCGCATCACCTTGGACGAGAAGGGCCTTGAATGGCAAAGCCACCCGATCAGCATCCCCGACAATGAACATGCGACGCCGGAATACCAGGCCATCAATCCTGATGGGCTGGTGCCGGCCTTTGTTCATGACGGCGTGGTGATGATCGAAAGCAAAGACATCATTCAATATTTGGATTCGGCGTTTCCGAAACCGCCGCTAACACCGGACGGCGCGGAAGGCCGAGCGCGTTTACAAAAATGGATCGATAGAGCCGATACCGGACAATCGGACTTAAAACTCTTGTCCCATGAATTTCTGTTCCGCCCGCGCAAGACGATGACGCCCGAAGATGTGGATGATTTCGCCGCCGCTCACCAGAACAAAGAATTGGTTTCATTCATCCGCGAATGGCAGTCCGCCGACATGTTGAGTGCGGATAAGATCGTGGCCGCCGTCGACCGCACCCACGCCTATTTCCAGGAACTGGACGGCGCCCTCAGGCAGGGCGGCCCGTGGATAATGGGTGCCCAGTTCACCCTCGCGGAAGCCGCCTGGATGCCCAACGTGCACCGCATGTGGCTGATGGATTGGCCGCTTGAGCGATACCCGAACCTGGCCGCCTGGTTCGAACGAGCGCAGGCGCGGCCGAGCTTCATCAGCGGCCTCGCCGATTGGGAGCCGGCCGGCGTCGCCAAACGGTTCCAAGACTATGTGGCCGAACGCGGCGCCGATGCCGGCATTCATGTCCGCAACTTCGGCGCTCTGGCCGCTTGAGCCGGAAGACTTATCCTCATCCCCTTAGACCTCTAGCAGGACAGACCATGACAAATCCAATTTCAAACGTTGATCCCGACGGCCTTCTGGAATTTTCGGTGGTGTTCACCGACCGCTCACTGAACCATATGTCACAATCCTTCCAAGGGGTGATGCGCGATATTTCCGAGACCCTGAAAAAGGTCTACCACGCCGGCTCCGTGGCCATCGTCCCCGGCGGCGGCACCTATGCCATGGAAGCCGTCGCCCGCCAGTTCGCGACCGGCAAAAATTGTCTGGTCATCCGCAATGGCTGGTTCTCCTACCGCTGGACCCAAATATTCGAGGCCGGAAATATCCCGTCCAAGGAAACCGTGCTCAAGGCGCGCCTGGTCGAAAAGGGCAATCAGGCCGCCTTCGCCCCGGCGCCGATCGAAGAGGTGGTGGCTGCGATCCAATCGGAAAAACCCGATGTGGTCTTCGCGCCGCATGTAGAAACCGCGTCCGGGATCATTTTGCCGGATGACTATCTTCGCGCCGTTGCCGATGCGGTGCATGAAGTGGGTGGTCTGTTCGTTCTGGATTGCGTTGCGTCCGGTACTATCTGGGTTGATATGGAAGCGACCGGTGTCGATGTGCTGATCAGCGCGCCGCAGAAGGGGTGGAGCGCAAGCCCCTGCGGCGGTCTGGTGATGATGAGCGCTGATGCCAGGACGCGTATCGATGATACCACCAGTTCCAGTTTTGCCTGCGATCTCAAAAAATGGCTGCAGATCATGGAAGCCTATGAGGCGGGCGGCCATGCCTATCACGCCACCATGCCCACCGACGCACTTGTGAAATTTCATGGCGCCATGAAGGAAACCGAAGCCTATGGTTTCGATAAGGTACGGGATGAGGCGTGGGAGCTTGGCGAAAAGGTGCGTGCGCTCATGGTCTCCAAGGGGTTCAGAAGCGTTGCCGCCGAGGGCTTCCAGGCGCCCGGCGTAGTTGTCAGCTATACTGGTGACGGTGATATCCACAATGGCAAAAAATTCGCCGCCGAAGGCTTGCAGGTCGCCGCCGGCGTGCCGTTACAATGTGACGAGCCGGACGATTACCAAACCTTCCGCCTTGGCCTGTTCGGCCTCGACAAGCTCCATAATGTGGACCGCACGGTGAAAAGCCTAGCCGACGCCCTCGATAAAATTTTATAATCGGCGCCGGGATCAAGTGGCGCTCAAGCCTTGGTCCTCATTCTGTAATTCGGCGATGCGTTTGTGGACGGCAACGACGATCTTGTCGGCTGCTCCTGGGATATCGGCGGGGTCGCCGAACTGGATTTTATTGCGCTGCTGCGCTTCAACCATGGAAATGTCTTCCGTTCCTATGACCGTCGATTGTTCGCGGCGGACATCTTCGTCGGTCGGATATCCGCTATGCACCGAAAAATCGCGGGTCCAAATCAAGAAATAATGGCAAGAAGTTTCGTTCTCCGGCGTCATGAGGTGATCGTGATGAATAGTCACCTTGTTTTCGTCATTCTCCATGATCAATTCGATGTTGATATTGTTAGGCGGTGTCCAGCACGTTTTGTGGGTCCGAGTAACCGGTTTGTCGGTCCCAGCCCAGGCCGCTGCCATCGGCGAGAGCACTACATCGCGTAATGTCCTGAGCCCGTAAACCGCGCCGTCTTCAGACCAGGCGTCCAGCTCGGCCTTAACGTGCTCGGTCTCGGCCTTGCGCCCGGCGTGGGAGCCGAATGTGCTGGCGTGCAGGAAATCAGAATGGGACACGTCGAGTAGATTGTCGGCCATAAGTTGGTAGTTGGCGCCAACATGAAAGCGGATAAAAACCGACGATTGATTCGCGTCTTCGGTCCAAGGCATGTCGGGGATCAAAGTCTCATCAACTTTGTCCGCATCGCCGATCCATAACCAAACCAGGCCCCATTTTTGGACGGCTGGGTAGGCGTCAACGCGCACCGATGGGGCGACGCTGTCCTGATGCGGCACGTGCACGCATTGCCCGGCCCCGTTCATCACCCAGCCGTGGTAGATGCACATGATGTCATCGCCAACGACCGTGCCCATGGACAACGGGGCTTGGCGGTGCGGGCATCGGTTCTCCAAGGCAACCAGCTTGCCGGAGCTGGCGGCCCGGTACAAAACCAATGGCCGCCCGCAAATAACATGCTCGGTTGGCTGCGTGGATATTTCCGCGGCGGTTGCCGCCGCGTACCACCTGTTTGCATGGATCATGGATCCCACCCTCAAAATCTAATTTCTTATGATGTTTTATTGTAGTTTCATGCCCGCCGGCGCGCCATGTTTTTTAGATTTTCCGACGATTGTTTTCACAGGCGGCAATTTCGTTTTAAACTATGTCCTCTAATCGGGAGGAATATAATGAATAATTCTGGATCCGGAAAAGACATGCTGTTTGTCGGCAGCGTACCCTTGGATACATCCGAAGATGTATTCCGCCTGATCGGCGAAAGTGGACTTAGCGCGTCGGCACTTTGCCTGCCCGACGGCGAGGTTGGTGACCGACAATATTGGATTGTCGGGTTGGGCTACCGGGTGTTTCACGGCCACCCCGATATCGAGACCGTCAACCGGCCAGCACCCATAAATGGTGTTGAAAACTGGCGCTCCACCAGCTCCGCCGACAATTGGGTTTTCCGGGTCAAGGACGGGGTTAAGGAAATACATTTCGGCGATCCTGGCTGGCGCCTCGGCTATGCGCGGGATGCGCTCAATTCGTACTTCGTGTTTAAAACTTTGCGCGAAAAGGGCACCATATCCGAAGATGTCCGCTTTCAGGTTTGTTTGCCTCTAACCTATAGCGGCATCGGCGCCCTGTTCCGAACCATTAAGGACTGGCCGGTCATGGCCGCCGCGTACGAAGAAGCCATGGCCGCCGAATTGGCCGTGATCGTAGACAAAATTCCGCCCGAAGACCTGGCCATCCAATGGGATTTCTGCGTTGAGCTGGGCATGATCGAAGGCGGCGGTGCCAAATCCGGGCATGGTAGCTGGAACGACCTCGAAACCCAGCCGTCCGAGCTGATCGGCGCATCCATCGCCCATCTGTCGCCTCTAATTCCGGATGAGGTGATGCTTGGATTTCATTTATGCTACGGCACTCTTGGCGGCTGGCCCATGCGGCCGGGCAATGATCTGGCTATGGGCGTGGATGCGGTTCATCTTATATTGGACCGGGCCGGGCGGCAGGTGGATTTCGTTCATATCCCGATCCTAGACAATGTTCCGGCCGAATACTTTGCGCCCCTTGGCAATCTCAATTCGGGCGGCACGAAAATCTATTTTGGCGTCATCCACAATATGAATGATCTGGACGATTTCCGGCACAAGATTACCGAATGCACGCGCTATGTGGACGATTTCGGCGTTGCCGCACCCTGCGGCTTCGGTCGCTATTCGGCCGAGGAAATGATACCTGTGATCGAAGATCACCGGACGGCATTGACGGTCTTGAACGAAATGCGCGCCAACTGACAATGTAAGGGGGGAGTAACCATGCTGTCGAAAGAAGACAACGATCTTTTGTGCCGGGTCGGGCCCGGTACGCCGATGGGCAAACTGATGCGCGAATATTGGATACCGTGCCTGCCGTCGTCGGAATTTTCAGAGCCGGACGGGCCGGTCAAGCGCATGCGGCTCTTGGGCGAGAACTTCGTCATGTGGCGCGGCACCGACGGCCAGGTGGGCGCCATGTCGGAGGCTTGTCCGCACCGGGGTGCCTCCATGTATTTCGCCCGCAACGAGGAATGCGGGTTGCGCTGTGTCTATCACGGCTGGAAGTTCGACGTGCACGGCAACTGCATCGACATGCCGTCGGAGCCGTCGGACAGCACCTTCAAGGACAAGATCAAGGCGCGCGCCTATCCGTGCCGGGACATCAACCACATGATCTGGATCTATATGGGCCCGCGCGACACGCCGCCGCCGCTGCCCACCTTCGAGGTGCTGACCTGCCCGCCGGAGCGTGTGACCGAAGCCAACATCATGATGGAAGAAGCGAACTGGCTGCAGAATATGGAAGGCGATATGGACACCGTGCATCTGGATTGGGTGCACGGCAAGTTGTCCAAAGACGCGCCGTACGCCGGTGTCGGCATCTCGGGCTTTTGGAACGAAGATGCGGAGCCGCCGCGCCTTGATGTGCAGGCCGCGCCCTACGGCGCTTATTATACCGCCAAGCGCACCATCAACGACGGCGCCGACGAATGGCACCGGATCAATCAATTCCTGTTTCCGTTCCACACCATGATCTCCAGCGGCCATCACGCGGTATTGCGCTCGTTCATCCCCGTCGACGATGAACATGCGATGCTGATGAGCCAATCGGCGGCGCCCGGCGACGGGCCGATGCCGGCCAGCATCGCCGACCGTATGGATGCGTCGGACCCGTACAAAGACTGGGGCGGCTATGCGGAGCGCACCAACGATCCGCGCTCCTATTTCTATACCAAGGCCAACCGCCACAACGACTATATGATGGACCCCGAAATTGCCGAGAAATCTCTCAACATCGGTATTCCGTTCATCGCCAATCTGCAGGACCGGGCGATGACCGAATTGATGTGCGGGCCGGACGGTGAGCCGCTGTACGATCGTACGCAAGAGCATCTCGGCACCTCCGACGCCATGATCATCATGATGCGCAGTCAACTTTTGCAGGCGGTCAAACATATGGAAAAGACCGGCGAGGCGCCGCCCAACGTGGACGATGTGTCCCTCGACCGGGTGCGCTGCGCGACCGTGGTGCTGCCCGCCGGCTCCGACTGGGTGAAGGATTCGGAGATGGCGCGCAACGCCGACAGCGGCGACGGCATTTCGTTCGATCATCACTTGGTGCCTGAGATCGACTGAGGCCAAATTAAAGCTTCAATGTCACCGGCGCGGTTTCCGGCGGCACCGCGCCGACTGTGTTGGCCATCATGCAGACCTTGCAGAAATGGCCGACTGCGCCGACCGTATCGACCAGCCGTGTGTGGCCTAATTTCTCGGCGGCCACGGCAAACCCATCATCACCGAGCGTGCCACTGGCCAGCAATTCTTGGGCGACGTCATAGACTGCCGCGTCCTCGGCGGATGCAAATTCGGGCCGAATTCCGTCATTGATCGCATCGACAATAGCCGGGGCAACGCCGGCATCGAAGGCTTGGGGCACCTGCACGGCGAACGGGAAGGCCGCGTTCCAATGGCGAGCCGCCGCGAGGGCCGCGATACGCACTTGTTGTGGGCTGAGCGAGCAATCGCTTAAGTGATCGGAAACCAGATTGCTGGCCTCCCAAAGCCCCGGCGCATAGGCATAGCCGATCGACGGGCCGCCGGATCGGCCCGTGCTGGCCATCACGTCGTCATAGACGCGGCGTTGCTCTGCGTTCATGTCTTCGGGCTGGATTTGTGGAATGCGTGTCATCTCGTTTTACTCCTGCCAATTCAAGGCGCTATGATCGGAGCCAATACAGTCCAACCAGGAGGTGCGATTATGGCCAAACGAACAGCGATCTATGTGAAGGAATTCATGCACGGCAATCCGATCCCGGCGGCCAGCCGCATCGGCCCCTTTGTGCAGACCGGCGTCATCTCTGGCAAGGATCCGGTCAGCGGCGACATGCCCGAAGCCATGGACGATCAGCTCACCAACCTGTTCGGCCATATTCAGCGCATCGTCGAAGCCGCCGGCGGCAGCACAGAAGATATCTTGAAGATCACCTTCTGGATGGGCGATCCGTCGGCGCGCGCCAAGCTGAACGAGCCCTGGGTCGCCATGTTCCCCGACGAAGCCACCCGCCCGACGCGCCATACCTTGCCCGGCAGCGCCACCGCTGCCTCCAAGGTGCAATGCAGCTTCACGGCGGTGATCGAATAGAGGGGTCATTTTCACCCTTTGACTTTCCCGAGCTGGCGCAAAAATTCGATGATGTTATTGCGCACCGCCGCCTCGACCGCGCTTTGCAGCTTGGGCGTCGGGCGGCCGCGAATGTCGGATTCGTATTCGGATCGGGATGCGAGTTCCTCATGTGAATTTTCTACGGTTTCATCGAAAACCCGTTCGCCGGTGGAATTGCGGATTAGCCGATAGCCGGCTTGCATGAAAACTTGTAACTTGATCACCGAAGGCTGGTCCCCTGGAAATGTGAAACCGTATCCTGTGCTGGGCTCACGGATTTCCAGCCGCATTGCCCCCTTGGCCTCCATCAGCCCACGGCTGGCGAGGCTTTTGCGGACGGCACCGGCCAATCCATCGTAGTCCAAGAGGGTTAGCCGAAGACCGAGGCCGCCGCTGGTTCCGGCTCGCTCGATAAGGCGTACCTCTGCGATGGCGCCGTGCAAATTTGTAGCCGCCGGCAGCGATGCCAACTGGCTGGCGCCGGGCACCATTCGCTCGGACCGAGCCACCGTGTTGCAGGCGGCCAGAAGCGCTAGCATCAGCAGGGCAAAGAC
>Ga0008649_10000052_pt1 | contig 99886 bp, 81 predicted proteins | sample SaaInlV_130m_DNA_2_FD_66601 | JGI IMG/M metagenome (GOLD analysis project Ga0008649, IMG submission 66601) | Marine microbial communities from expanding oxygen minimum zones in the Saanich Inlet - SI037_S2LV_130m_DNA | ecosystem: Environmental > Aquatic > Marine > Intertidal zone ... | reverse complement strand
AGCTACTCGAGCGCAGTCCTTCTTTTAGGGGAATGGCTAAAACCGGGGAGGGAGACCAGCACAGATCAAACACTTGACAGTTTGACATGAAGCTTTTCGCTGAGTCTCAAAAGAATGTTTGGTTATGTTTCAAAACTTATTATGTAAGGAAGTCTGAATGAATATATTAGTGACAGGGGGATGTGGGTATAAGGGAGGTGTGCTCGTTCCCAAACTACTTGCCCGAAATTATAATGTGCGAGTGCTGGATATCATGTGGTTTGGTAACTTTCTTAAGCCCCATCCAAAATTAGAAATAATTCAAGGGGATGTGTGTGATATCGATAAGATTTCACTGGATGGTATTGATGTCATCATTCATTTGTCTTCGGTGGCTAACGATCCTTGCAGTGACCTTGACCCCAAATTGACTTGGGAGATCAGTGCGCTAGCCACCATGCAACTTGCCGATAAGGCGGCTCGAACTGGTGTCAAGCAGTTCATTTTCGCCTCATCAGGAAGCGTCTATGGCATCAAGGAGGAGGAGAAGGTTACTGAAGACCTTGAGTTAAAGCCGATTTCTGAATACAACAAAACAAAAATGGTTTCGGAACGTGTGCTTCTTAGCTACGCCGATAGAATGAGGGTTCAGATTGTTCGGCCCGCAACGGTTTGTGGTTATTCACCTCGCATGCGTTTAGATGTATCTGTAAATATGCTGACAATGCAAGCACTGTCGAAGGGGAAAATCACAGTGTTTGGTGGCAAACAAATTCGGCCTAATATTCATATTGACGATATTACCGATGTTTATCTCCACTTAATCGATCACCCGGATGTTTGTGGTATATACAATGCAGGTTTTGAAAACATATCGATTCTTGATATAGCTAAACTGGCTGCAAAGCACATTCCTGTGGAAATCGAGGTGACCGAATCGAATGATCCACGTTCGTATCGAGTCAACTCTGATAAACTTCTTGCTACTGGGTTTAAGCCGAAAAAAACAGTGGAGCATGCTGTGGAAGAAATCATTGAAAAATACCGTAGTGGCATTGTTAAAGACGAAGAGCATTGTTACAACCTCAAGTGGATGCAAAGCACTTTATTTGCTAACAGATAACTATGGATTCTAATAAATCTCAGGAGGAGTTTTTTGCGGGATATGCGACGCGCCTACAATCTATCTTGGGCTCAACGGAATGGTCTGGGGTGGCACAGCTAGCACGAGAAATGCGTAATTGCTGGGAAACGGGACGACAAGTATTTTTTTGTGGAAATGGTGGCAGTGCGGGAAATGCGAGTCATCTGGTGAACGATTTTCTGTATGGGGTTGCCAAGCGTACCGGTGGTGGCATAAAAGCCCTGGCACTCTCTGCTAACCCTGCAGTGATAACTTGCCTTGCTAACGATGTGGGTTACGAGAGTATTTTTTCCGAACAACTTGCTGTACAGGGAGAGAAGGGCGACCTGCTCATTGTTCTTTCTGGTAGTGGGAACTCACCCAATGTAGTCAAAGTGCTGGAACATTCCAAGACCATGGATATAAAGTCATTTGCTATTCTTGGCTATTCAGGAGGGCAGTGTAAATCTCTGGCGGATGTTGCGATTCACTTTCCTATAGACGATATGCAAATTGCAGAGGATATGCAATTAGTAGTAGGTCACATGATCATGCAGTGGCTTTATGATAACAATCCCCTGGCTGAATGATTATGGCGGAAAAATATTTTATTATTGGGAGTAACTCGTTTTCTGGGGCAAGCTTCGTAGATTTTTTGCTTAAACAGGGACATTCAGTGATGGGCGCAAGCCGATCAGATGAACTGCATAAAGCCTTTTTACCCTACCGCTGGAATGGGAAGGATGCTGATTTCAGGTTTTATAAATATGACCTAAACAAGAACCTGGAAGAAATTGTATCTTTGGTAAAAAACGAAAAGCCAACATTTGTGGTTAATTTTGCCGCTCAGGGTATGGTTGCTCAAAGCTGGGAATACCCGGATCACTGGTTCATGACAAACGTGGTGTCGACCATCCGTCTGCATGATCGCTTGAGACATTTCGATTTTTTAAACAAATACGTTCATGTGACGACTCCTGAGGTTTATGGAAGCACGGATGGATTTATTAAGGAAGATATACCCTTTAATCCAAGCACGCCCTATGCTGTTTCGCGTGCCGCCGCAGACATGAGCCTGAAGACCTTTTTTGATGCCTATAAGTTTCCTGTAGTTTTTACGCGTGCGGCCAATGTTTATGGTCCGGGGCAACAACTCTATCGGATCATTCCAAGAACAATTCTATCGATATTGACCGGCAAAAAGCTTCAGCTTCACGGAGGTGGACACTCTAAAAGATCTTTCATTCATTTTCGCGATGTTGCAAGCGCGACTCATAAAATAGCCACACAGGGAATTCCGGGAGAAACCTACCACATCTCAACCAATGAGATTGTGACGGTGCGTGAGTTGGTGGAAAAGATTTGTCAGAAACTGGATGCTGATTTTGATAATTGTGTTGAGGTTGTAGGAGAGCGTCTTGGTAAGGATGCTGCGTACATGCTGGATAGCTCCAAGATCCGCCAGGGTCTTGGCTGGAAGGACGAGGTTTCTTTGGATGAGGGATTGGAAGATTGCATTGAATGGGTGCAATCCAATTTAGGTGATCTTCGTGATATGCATTGGGATTATGTTCATAAACCTTAAATAGAAATTCTGGAATGGAATTGGAAAAATTACAGGAAATTGCTAGCGAGATTCGTGGACGAATCATCTCCACTTCACATAGGACAAAAACTCCGCATCTGGGTTCCTGTCTTTCCTGCGTTGATATTCTCGTGGCAGTATATTTTCACAGTTTGCAGATTGACCCAAAAAAACCTAGAGACCCTGAACGGGACCGCTTCATATTGAGCAAAGGACATGGCGCGGCGGCTTTATTTCAGGTTCTGGCAATGAAAGGTTTTTACCCTGAATCAATGTTGGATTCCTATGGGGAAGATGGGGGGATTTTTGCAGAGCATCCTCCTACTCCGGATCATTTAGCTGGAATTGAAGCGGCTACAGGCTCTCTTGGGCATGGCTTGCCGATTGGGTTGGGGATGGCATTGTCTGCCCGGATTCAGAAACAAAGCTATAAAGTGGTTGCGCTTCTAAGTGACGGCGAGTGTAATGAAGGGTCTGTGTGGGAGGCTGCCATGATGGCTGCGGCCCAGAAAGTTGATAATCTTATGGTGGTCATTGACTTCAACAAATGGCAGGCTACAGGTCGAAGTGAAGAAATTTTGGCGTTGACTCCGCTGGTAGATAAATGGCGTGCATTCGGTTGGGATGCCTGCGAAATTAATGGTCACGATATGGGCGCACTTGTAGAGGTTTTAACTAAAGAAAAAAACAGCGAGGGGAAACCGGTTGCGGTAATTGCGCATACGGTAAAAGGTAAGGGCGTTTCTTTTATGGAGGATGACAACAATTGGCATTACAGGATTCCCTCAAAAGAAGAACTTGTTTCCGCTCATAAAGAACTAGGACTCGTTAAATGAGAAATGCTTTCGCTGACGAAGCCACAAAACTGAGTGCCGAAGATTCCCGCATAGTACTTTTATCGGGAGATATAGGTAATAGATTGTTTGATAAGTTCAAAGGGCAAAACGGAAGACGTTTTTTCAATTGTGGTGTGGCTGAAGCCAATATGATGGGCGTGGCTGCTGGAATGGCCCTTTCTGGGCTGCGGCCGATTATATACACGATCACCCCTTTTACGACTACGCGATGTTATGAGCAAATAAGGGTTGATGCTTGTTATCAAAATGTCCCCGTCACTATTGTTGGAACGGGCTCTGGGTTGTCTTATGCCGACCTCGGGCCTACTCATCATTCCTGTGAGGACTTGGCTATTATGAGAGTGTTGCCAAACATGACTGTTCTTGCGCCAGCAGATGAAGTGGAACTTCGCCAGTGTCTTCGGGCTGCTCTCCAGCAAGAAGGGCCGGTGTATATTCGTATTGGTAAAAAAGGTGAGGCAGTTACTCCCAAGAAAGATGATCATTTTGAAATTGGTCGTTCTATTACTGTCAAAGAAGGTTCGGATGTCTGCCTGGTCAGTACCGGAATCTTATTGCCTATAGTAGTGAAGGCGTCGGAGATACTATCTTCGCAGGGGGTTAATGCTCGGGTTGAAAGCTTTCATACGGTTAAACCGCTTGATGAAAAAACAATAATGAATGTGTTTACCGATTACCCTGTTGTGGCTGTTGTGGAAGAGCATAATAAAATTGGGGGACTTGCGGGCAGTATTGCAGAATGGCTGGCTAGACAAGCTCCCATGAAAGGTAGACTGATCTCTTTTGGCACAGATGACGAATTCATGCACGAAGTCGGCTCTCAGAGTTATGCTAGAAAAAAATACGGTTTAACCGAAGAGAATATTGCCCACCAAGTATTAGCCGCATACAAACACACTTAGAATGCGGATCGGATTTGATTTTGACAATACCATTGTCAGCTATGACGAACTGTTCTATAAAGTCGCCATTGAGAAACAGCTGGTCCCCGCAGACCTGCCCAGGTCTAAACTGGCAGTGCGCGATTATCTGAGAAAGACCGATAACGAAGATACATGGACTGAAATGCAGGGGTACGTCTATGGGACAAGGATGGGTGATGCAGTAGCCTATCCCGGGGCAATCGAGTTTATGCAGCTTGCCCGTAATAGAGGTGTAGCTATGGTCATTGTTAGCCACAAAACCAAAAATCCTTTCATAGGTCCGAAATACGATCTTCACGAGGCCGCCAGAGGATGGATTGAAAGTCGTTTAGTGGAGGGTATTAAAAACCTGATCGAGCCGGATCAGATTTTTTTTGAAGTGACTAAAAAAGATAAGATAGCTCGTATCGCCCAATGCGAATGCGATTTTTTCATCGACGATCTGCCTGAAATTTTATTGATGCCTGGATTTCCTCAAAAGACAGGACGCATTTTGTTCGATCCGGAAAATAGTCACGATGAGGAGGCGATGAAGGCCAGACTCGAATCCTGGAAGGAAATCAGAAATTATTTTGAGATGATATGGAAAACCTAAAGTCATCCCTCGCAGATATGTTAGTGGGTGCCGGTATCGATTCTGATGGGATAGAGATTAACCCTATATATGGGGGCGGCAACAATAGAGTAGTTTCGGTTCAAACTAAAGCTGGAAAATACCTTGCTAAAACATATTACAGCCACCCTTCTGATACGCGCAATCGTCTTGCTGCCGAATATGCTTTTCTTTCTTATGCATTAAATATCGGGCTGGATTGTGTTCCGAAACCGATTTTTTGTGACCAAAAAAATAATATAGGTTTATATGAGTTTGTCGAAGGGAGAAAGCTGAGAAATTCAGAATTGACCCAACAGCATATCATGGAGGCGGCTAGTTTTATTAAGGGGCTCAATGACCGGCAAGATCGAGATCAAACTCTCCCAACAGCATCCGAAGGTTGCTTTAGTATAGAGCGGCATTTTTCAATCATAGATGAGCGCTTAAATCGTTTGAGGCATTTGCCTGTAGAGTCAGAACTAGACCGTAAAGTGATTTCGTTTGTGAAGGAAATTGAAAATGCATGGAAGTCAATAAAAGACGAAATTTCTAGTGGAGACGGATCGATTTCTAAGGAACTAAATGCCAAGGACCGGTGTATTTCTCCATCGGATTTTGGTTTTCATAATGCTTTGTTAAAAAACTCTGGAGAGGTCTGTTTTATTGACTTCGAGTATGCGGGTTGGGATGATCCCGCAAAAATGGTTGGAGATTTTTTTTTGCAACCGGCAGTTCCCGTTTCGCTAAAATATTTAGATGTTTTTATTTCAGAGGCTTTGGGCTATTCAGAAAACAAGGCGGAGTTGGCTAAACGGGCGCGCTTGCTTTTCCCTGTTTTTAAGATAAAGTGGTGCTGTCTTATGTTGAATGAGTTTTTGCCGGATGCTGCAATAAGACGCCGCTTTGCCAACCCGACCCTGGATCCTGAACAAAGCAAATTAATACAACTAAAAAAAGCACAAACATTTTTCAATTCAAATGAGGCCTGACCTTGGCATATCTAGACTTTCTTTCCTCAGTACATAAAAGCACCGTACGCGATTACCTTGCGCGGGTGAACGATCCTGAATTTCCTAAAGAGAAAGCCGCTGAGTTGGCTAAAAAATGGGGGTTTGATTATTGGGATGGCGATCGCAGAATATGTTACGGAGGCTATCGTTATATGGCCGGTCGTTGGGCGCCAGTCGCAAAAGCCATGATCGAACATTATGGTCTTAAGGATGGTGATAAGGTTCTTGATATAGGTTGTGGAAAAGGATTTTTGCTTTATGAAATATCTCTGCTGGTTCCAGGAATCGAAATTTATGGAATAGATATTTCGGATTACGCGATTGCCAATTCCAAGGAAGAAATCAAGGACTGTTTGCAGATAGGAAATGCAAATCAATTGCCATTCCCAGATAACCACTTTGACCTTGTTTATTCGATTACCACCCTTCACAACCTGCATAACTATGATTTGGATAAGGCGCTACGGGAAATGGAACGTGTAGGAAAGCAAAATAAATATTTATGCGTGGAGTCTTACCGCAACGAAATTGAAAAGGCGAACCTGCTTTACTGGCAGGTAACTTGCGAGGCTTTTTGCAACCCGGAAGAATGGAGCTGGTGGTTCAAACAGACCGGCTATACCGGGGACCATTCTTTCATCTATTTTGAGTGACTGAAAATGCGATTCCCTAAAAGTATGAACGCGGCCATTCTTGTCGGACAGAATAAACCCTTGGTTGTTGACAGGGTCGAGCTCCCCCGTGAGCTTGAAGTGGGCCAAGTTCTGGTCAAAATACATTGTAGTGGCATTTGCGGTTCCCAGCTTGGCGAAATTGATGGGGCCAAGGGGGAAGACAAATATCTTCCGCATTTACTGGGTCATGAAGCATCGGGGATCGTCCAGTCTGTGGGTGCTGGAGTAAAATTTGTAAAACCTGGAAACCACGTTGTTCTTCATTGGCGTAAGAGTCAGGGAATAGAATCTATTCCACCCCGTTATACCTGGAATGGAAAGCCATTGAATGCTGGGTTAATTGCAACATTTAACGACTATGCTATTGTTTCGGAAAATCGAGTGACCCGGGTTGATGCCACGACTGATATGGAAATAGCTTCGCTCTTTGGTTGTGCGGTCACTACCGGATTTGGTGTGGCGGAAAACAATGCCAAAATAAAATTGGGCGAATCCGTTGTGGTATTTGGTGCTGGTGGAGTAGGGCTTAACATTGTTCAGGCCGCTAACTTACTCTCGGCCTATCCTATAATTGCTGTTGATTTGCATGATGATCGACTTGAGCTGGCTAAAGCATTTGGTGCCACCCATACCATCAATTCCAATAAGGCTGACGCAAAGGCGAAGATTAAAGAAGTTTTGGGGGATCAGGGAGTGGATGCCTTTATCGATAACACGGGACAACCCGCTATTATCGAGATGGGCTATGACTTGACGAGTTCCAAAGGACGTGTTGTCCTGGTAGGGGTTCCAAGGAAAGGAAATAACGTAAATATTTATTCTTTACCGCTCCACTTCGGAAAAACAATAAGTGGCTCCCATGGCGGTGAATCCATTCCACACGAAGACATACCCCGTTATCAGAAATTACTTGATGCGGGCCGAATTCAACTTAAGCCTCTCATCACAGACTATTTTTTGCTCAGCGAAATTAATACGGCAATTCAAAAAATGCGTGACGGTGAAATAACAGGTCGTTGTTTGATAAAAATGGATAATTAAATCCTCGTAAGACAGGGCTATTTTCAACCAAAAACTTAGGAATATTTAATAAATGACTCATTCTATTATTATTGGTGGCACCCGAGGTTTAGGCCGAGTTGTTACACGGCAGTTGGCAGAACGTGGCGATGTGGTGTCAGTTGTAGGAAGAACTGAAGTGCCTGCCGAGGACTTGAAGTCAGGAAAAATTCATAGCTATAAAGCAGATATCGATGACAACGATTCTATTCGCTCTACTTTGGATAAAATAGTGAAGGAGAATGGCAAAGTAAACTATTGTGTATTTCTCCAACGCTATCGAGGCAAAGGTGATGATTGGATGGGAGAGTTTCAAACGACTCTTACCGCAACGAAAACCATTGTGGAGCACTTGGCGCCCCAGTTCTCGGAGACCGAAGATAATGGGTTGGTAATGGTTAGTTCCGTTTTTTCCCAATATGTTGGTGAGGGCCAAGCGGTTAGCTACCATGTCGCTAAGGCCGGGCTAGATCAAATGATGCGATATTACGCCTTGAACTTGGGGGCCAAAAAAATTCGGGTCAATGGTATTTCGACTTTTACTTTCTTGAAAGAGGAATCGAAAGAGTTCTATCTAAAGAATAAGCCGCTGATCGAATTGTATGAAAGTATTGTTCCCTTAAAACGCATGGGAACAACTGAAGATTCGGCCAACGTTATTTCCTTTTTGTGTAGCCATCAGGCATCTTTCGTAACCGGACAAAGTATTTTAATTGATGGTGGGCTATCGTTGCATTGGCCCGAATCACTGTCTCGCCGTTTGAAAGAAATTTGACTCCAATTAATTAAGATAATGAACTATGGCTAATTATGTATCAAGGCGGAAATCATGCCGCTTGTGTGATAGTGAAAATTTTATCCTCGTGATGCCGATTTTACCGTCCCCGATAGCGGATGCATTTGTCGGAGCTGATAAAAAAGACTTGCCCCAGCCTCTCATTCCGTTAGATCTCTATCAATGCCAAGACTGTGGACATGTGCAAAACTTGGATATTGTTAATCCCGATTTACTGTTTAGAGATTATATTTTTCGTACTTCCAGTTCTGCTGGGCTGGTGGAGCATTTTCGAAAATATGCGGATGATATCGCAACAGGTTTTAATCTGGCCCCAAAATCATTGGTTCTGGAGATAGGTAGTAACGATGGTACGTTGTTGCGATTTTTTAAAGAAAAGGATATGCGGGTTCAGGGGGTTGATCCCGCATTGGAAATTGCTCGGCAGGCGTCTGAATCTGGCATTCCAACAGTTCCGGATTTTTTTACCGCGGAGCTTGCCGCAAAAATTCTTCAAGATCAAGGGCCCGCAAAGTTGGTCGTTGCTAATAATGTTTTTGCGCATGCTGATCAATTGGCAGATGTTGCAAAGGGAATTGCGACAATCCTTGATCAAGGCGGTGTGTTCGTATTCGAGGTCTCATATTTATTGGATATCATCGACAACTTTGTCTTTGATACTGTTTATCATGAACATTTGTCCTATCACTCTATTGATCCATTGAGCCGCTTTTTCTCAAAACATGGGCTTCACTTGTTTGATATACAGAAGAATTTATCAAAGGGGGGGTCTTTCCGAGGATTTGTTCAAAAGACCGGAGGGCCTCAAAAGGAGAAGCAAATTGTTCGCGAGATGATAGCGGAAGAAACTAAACGAGGTCTTCACCGTCCTAAAATATTTCAGGATTATGAACAGAGAATTTTGGCTTGTAAGGACGCAATTTTAGAATTTTTAGACAAAGTTCGCAAACAGGGAAAGTCGGTAGCTGGGTATGGAGCATCAACAACGGTAGCGACATTGATGTATCACTATGAGTTGTTTGATAAATTGGATTATTTGATCGATGATAATTCAATGAAACACGGTTTATATAGCCCTGGGTGTCACCTTGAAGTGAAACCCTCCTCGATACTTTATGAAGAGAAGCCCGATGTAGTTGTGGTTCTCGCTTGGCAATATGCGAGCCCTATTGTCGGTAAACACGAACGCTATATCAAAAATGGCGGACAGTTTGTTATTCCCTTACCTCAACTTAAAGTAGTCCAGTGAAGCAAGGTGAATTGTAATTAGGGTATTTGTTTTTAAGATGGGGTTTATGGTTTGAGATTATAATAGTTATGTTGTACGGTTAATCGAAGTATATAAATTTATTTGATTGGTTGATAAAGCCATGAGGACGTACTTGAATGCACCCTTTGCCAGATTATCCCAAAAAGCTCATTTTTGGAATTCATGAGAATGCTTGTAACCTGGCCTGTCAAAAATGCCTGGTTCATAGTGAGAGCTATCCAAGAGGGATAAAGCTTAAGAAAAGTTTAGGCTCTATGCCAATTGAATCTATAATTAAGATTTTTGACGAGGTTAAAGAGGCTAGGCCCACGCTTTCCCCGAGCTTCTGGTCTGAACCGCTCTTGAATAATAAACTGTTTCGAAGCTTTGTTCTAGAAGCGGCAGTAAGGGGGTTGCCGGTTTCAATTAATACTAATGCTTTATTGATAACTGAAGATATGGCTGAGTTTCTTGTGGAGCACCTAGACCAGATATCAGTGAGTATAGATGCGACAACAAAAGAAACATTGTTAAAAACTAGAGCTACGGATGAACTTGAACTAATCACCGACTCAGTTTTTTTGTTATTGAAAAAAAGAGGTGAACGGAAAAAACCTAGAATTTCTGTAAGTTTTTCCGCTGAAGAGTGTAATGCCAGCGAGAGAGAAAGTTTTGTGAATTTTTGGACTCAGCATGCCGATTCTGTTCGAATAAATGAGGTTTGGTCTGATGATAGAAAAATTGAAAAGGAAGTATCGGTTTTGGATAGGTACCCTTGTCGAGAAATATATGACAGTATGAATATCGACTACAATGGTGATGTGCGAATTTGTTGTTTAGATGGTTATCGCGAGACTAACCTGGGTAATGTGTTTAAGGATGGGCTGTATAGTGTCTGGCATGGCGATGAATTTCGAAGAATTAGGGAAATACATGAAGCTGGCGAGTATAAAAAATATAAATTTTGTCAAACATGCGAGCAATGGGCAGGTTTTAAAATAACAAAGGAAAAGAGGGATGAAGAATTTTTAATTAGGGAAAGTGATTTTTCAACTTATTACAACAGGCTCGACAGGCTGGATACATGGAGCGATGAGCTAAAAAGAGACGATTCTTAGGAGGTATCTGTTTGACTCATACTTCGCGATGTATTTGCCTTTATTTTACCTTAGTGCTGACAAATGATAGCAATAAGGCCATACAATGAACCTGCCTCTAAAATCTAAATGCACCGTTTGCCAGTCGAAGGATTTAAGGTCTAGCTTCTCTTTTGGCAAGCAACCCCCCTCCAATCGATTTGTTGCCTCTGAAACTGGCGAGGTAAACTCAGAGGACTTCAGTGCCTTGAGTCTGGGATACTGCCAGCAGTGCGGAACTATCCAACTGGTGGACAGGATGCCCATTGAAATAATTCGACCCCGATATGATTGGCTGGTGTACAACGAGCCCGAAAGACACCTGGATGAAGTTGCAAATAAACTGGTTGGATTATCAGGTATAGATGAGTCTTCCCGGTTTCTTGGAATTACTTACAAAGACAAAAGTACTTTGGATCGAATTGAGCGTCTTGGATTTCCCCATACGGCGTGTATCAGCGAAACCGACCTGAAATGCTCCGAAGAGCCATTCGGCTTGGAAACTATTCAAGATACCCTTGGTAGAGAGTCTACTGTTGCGCGACTTAGAGAAATTTATGGTAGTGCAGATGTGATCTTAGTGCGCCATATCATTGAGCATGCATTAGACGCGAATGCGTTTATTCGTTCTCTACAAGGTTTGCTCGCGCCCAACGGTTATATGGTGTTTGAGTTGCCGGACAGCGAAAAAATTCTTCGAACGAATAATCATGCCTTTATTTGGGAAGAGCATGTCAGCTATTTTACGGCGGCATCTGTACGCCAACTTGTCAAGGCTGTCGAAGCCGATCTGGTTTGGTTGGGGCAATTCCCATACCCCTATGAAGATTCGTTGGTAGCTGTGTTTAGTTTTGCTGAGGCCAAAGGGGTTCCCGCTGAAGCTATATCGCAAACAGCCGAAATTCCTACTGCAGTGCTGGATGAGTTTGCTAAAGGATTACCCATTTCCCGCGAAAAATGGCGTAAAGAACTTGAAGCGTATCGTTCCAAAGGTGAGAAGGTGGCCATATTTGGAGCGGGTCATCTCACGGCCAAGTTCATTAATTTTTACGGCTTGTCCGATTTGATTGATTGCGTTATTGACGACCACCCTAAAAAAGTTAGCATGTTTATGCCGGGGTCAGGTTTGGAAATTGTGCCCTCTGCGGAGCTTTTGTCACGGGGAATTAAAGTTTGTATTTCTACACTCAATCCGGAAAGCGAAATCAAAGTTAGGGGCAAGCTTGCCAGCTTCTTCAATGCCGGGGGTTGTTTTGTTCCGGCATTTGTCACCGTTTAGAGTCCAGGATATGGAATTACCACTGAACAAAATCAATGATGAAGTTTTTATTGCATCGGATGAAATTGTACACTTTGGCTCAAGGGAAGTTGACTTTATTAGGGAATGTGCTCTTCAGAACCAACGGGGTCGCGCAAGGATTTGTGCACACAAAGAGCCAACAGACTCTCTACATGAAATGCTAATTGGGATAAGGTCTGACAGCTATATTCGACCACATAGGCATGAGAAAAAAATTGAGTCATTCCATTTGGTAGAAGGAAGTGCTGATATAGTTATCTTGAATGATGATGGAGATATTTCAGATGTAATTGAACTTGGGCCTGACCGGAATTTTTATTATAGATTGGATATCCCTAGGTACCATACTTTATTAATTAATTCCCCCGTGCTAGTCATTCATGAAATAACGAATGGTCCCTTTGATCCAACTCAAAGTGATTTCGCCTCTTTTTCCCCTCCAGAAGGTGCCTCTGCAGCGATAGATTATATTGAGCAAATGAGACTACAAGTAAAATCCTGGAAAAATAAACATATTGGATAGCTGGAGTTCTTCGTCAGACAAAGTTTTTCCATGGAGGCTTGAGGTCGCGAAACCCATCGTAAATGGACATCCACTTTATACCTGTCACAGAATTAGATGTTTATCCAGGCAACTTGTTGTTAAAGAATAGGGTTGGGAGTCATTGTTTTTCAAGGAATCTTTATGTACAATTACCTGCTGACTCTTTACGCTAATCCTACCATGAGCATTGTGAATTGAATCCCCTCAAGCAAAACCCGGAAATTATTGCCGAGATAAAAAAGATGGCGGGCCTGGAAAAACGAATTGTATTCGTTTCTGGAAACTTCAACACAATTCACCCTGGCCATTTTCGCTTGCTAAGTTTTGCCGCCGAATGTGGTGATTTCCTTGTCGTTGGTGTCACTGATGATAATGCTGATGGTGTTTTGGTTCCTGCAGAGTTGAGACTAGGAGGCGTCCAGTCAATCAGCTATGTTGATTACACCTTTGTCATGAGTACTCCGCCTGAACATTTAATTCAAATGTTGAAACCGATGATTGTGGTTAAAGGCCGAGAGCATGAGACACACTTCAATTTTGAACAAGAAGTGGTAGAGAGTTATGGTGGAAAATTACTTTTCAGTTCTGGCGAAATGCGGTTTTCATCCGTCGATCTTATTAGGAAGGAGATGCTGGAATCGAATTTGTCATCCATTATTAGGCCAATGGAATTCCCTGATCGGCATGGATTTGCTATGGCCGATCTGCGCGCTGTTATGGACAAGTTTAAAGGTTTTCGCGTCACCGTTTTAGGTGACCTTATTGTGGATGAATATATTTCCTGCGCTCCACTTGGTATGTCCCAAGAGGATCCAACCTTGGTTGTAACTCCAATACAAAATGAAAAGTTTTTGGGTGGAGCTGCCATCGTTGCTGCTCATGCTCATGGCCTTGGAGCCGATGTTAGGTATTTTTCGGTTTCAGGTAAAGACTCGTCTGCCGAGTTTGCGCGTGATAAATTGCAGGAGTGGGGAGTAAAGGCAGAGGTGTTTGAGGATGAGAGCCGGCCAACCACTCTCAAACAGCGTTTTCGTGCCAGTGGAAAAACTTTACTTCGTGTCAGTCATTTACGGCAGCATGATATCAGCCATCAAATTATGTCCGCATTTGTAACTGCTGTAAAAACTGCTTTGCAGAATTCAGATCTTGTGATCTTTTCTGACTTCAATTATGGATGTTTGCCGCAACCTTTGGTGGAAGAGATTTCCGAAGTATGCAGGCAAAAAAATATACTGATGGTGGCCGATAGCCAGTCTTCTTCACAAGTTGGTGATGTATCTCGTTTTAAGGATATGTTGTTGTTAACACCCACTGAGCGCGAAGCCAGACTTGCAGTACGTGATTTCAATTCTGGGTTGGTTGTTCTTGCCGAAAAGCTTCGTATAAAAGCATGTTCTGAAAATATTATCCTGACGTTGGATTCCGAGGGAATGATTGCTCATGCCGCTTCTAAAGATGATGGCGCGTGGCATACCGACCGTCTGCCCGCCTTTAATACCGCTCCTAAAGATTCTTCAGGAGCAGGTGATAGCCTATTGGCCTGTTGTTCGATGGCAATGGCGGTTGGCGCAGATATTTGGAAAAGCATGTATCTAGGTTCTATTGCTGCTGCATGCCAAGTGAGCCGAGTCGGAAACACCCCTCTGTCACCACGGGATATTAGATTAGAGCTGGCAGACTAAATTATGCGAGCCCTCCTTCTTGCCGCAGGTTTAGGTACCCGTTTGCGCCCCATAACAAATTCTGTTCCAAAATGCCTCGTTGAAATAAACGGAAAACCACTGTTGGACTATTGGATTGAGCTCCTGAGTAATGGCGGTGTTACGGAAGTTCTGATTAACCTTCATTACCTGCCTGAGGTTGTGAGACCGCATATAAAAAAATACCGTTATCCTGTGGAAATATCCATCGTATGTGAGGAAAATTTGCTGGGTACGGGGGGCACGTTGTTGAAGAACAGAGATTTTTTCCATCACGAACCCTTAATGCTTATTCATGCAGATAATTTATCTATATTTGACATGAGTGCTTTTGCTCAGCGCTATGAAAATAGAGCCAAAAATGTTGAGATAACTATGATGACTTTCGAGGCTTCAAAGCCGGAAGCATGTGGTATAGTTGAACTTGACGATCAGGGCATTGTTGTAGCGTTTCATGAAAAAGTTGAGAATCCTCCCGGAAGTTTGGCCAACGGTGCGGTATATATATTGTCGCCAGCGGTTTTGGATTTTCTGGTTAGTCTTGGAAAAGAAGTGATAGACTTTAGTACAGAAGTGTTACCCCAATTCATGGGGCGTATCAATACCTTTCACAACGATATTTACCACAGAGATATTGGAACTGTGGAAAGCCTTATGGATGCTCAACGTGAGTTTCCTGCGATTTATGCTAAAGGGTTACCTCCTCGTGACCTTTAACGGGGTTCTGAAAAACTACGAAGTTACCCGAACTTGTCCCTCCAGCAATAGCTAGAGTTGCATTTACTAGTTGAGTTCAAGAAGTATTCAATTGTAAATGGAAAATATATTTAATTCATGCTGCAAATGTCTGTGCGAGTCCAATCTGCTGAAATAATTTACTCATTGTAATAAAGGAGATGGGATTGGAATACATATTATTCAGCGATGTAGAATCATGCAGGCGCGTAATGGGAAATAAAAAATAATGTGCGGTATAACTGGTGTATTTGGGCACGGAAACAACCGGTCCTTGGAAAATAATGTTAAATCCATGGTTGCTTCTTTGGTTCATCGAGGCCCAGATGATAATGGTGTGTGGGTGGATGATGAGGCCAATGTTGCTTTGGGACATCATCGGCTCTCCATCCTTGACCTTTCGTTGGAAGGCCATCAGCCTATGTTGTCGAAAGATGGCCGTTATGTAATGGTATTTAATGGGGAAATATATAATCATTCTGAATTAAGAGTTGAGCTCGAAAAGGAATTTGAAAGCATTGATTCCCATGCGTGGCGGGGGCATTCCGACACGGAAACGCTACTTTCCTGTTTTTCACATTTTGGAGTAGAAAAAACTCTAGAGCGTTCAGTGGGTATGTTCGCTATTGCATTGTGGGATAAGCTTGAACGCAGGCTTTATTTAGCTCGAGATCGATTTGGCGAGAAACCCCTCTATTATGGATGGGCCGGTGGTGCGTTTGTATTTGGATCAGAGCTTAAAGCGCTTCAAAGGTATGAGGGGTTCTCCAATCCTGTTGATCGAAACGTGCTGGCGCTATACATGAGATATTGTTATGTGCCTGCCCCCTACTCCATCTACCAGAATATCTACAAACTTGAACCGGGTTGTCTGCTTTCGATTTCCATTGGAGCGACGAAGCAGTTCCCCTCATCAACCCCAAAGGTGCCAACGTCTGAAAAGGATCTTACTCTGGATCGTTGGTGGTCTATGGATTCATTAATTTCCACTAGTGTCCAACATCAAATAAAGGATGAACGAGAAGCCATTGATATGCTGGAGTCCAGATTAGCAGAGGCTATCCGTTTGCAATCCATCGCTGATGTTCCGCTGGGGGCGTTCCTTTCTGGCGGAATAGATTCTTCGTCAATTGTTGCCTTGATGCAAAAAAACTCTTCCCAGGCAGTAAAAACTTTTACTATCGGGTTTGAGGAGGAGGGGTATAACGAAGCGACCTATGCCAAAGCTGTTGCGAAACATCTTGGAACCGAACATGTTGAATTATATATTACATCTTCAGATGGTCTTAATATAATTCCGAACTTACCACAGCTTTACGATGAGCCTTTTGCAGATTCTTCACAGATCCCAACTCATATGGTATGCCGGCAGGCTAGATCGGAAATGAAGGTGGCACTATCTGGAGATGCGGGAGATGAGTTATTTGGTGGTTATAACCGATACTTCTGGGCAGAGCGGATTTGGAGTAAAGTGTCTTGGCTGCCACGACCCTTGAGATCAATACTGGCTGACGCCATACGTAGAATTTCTCCTGGTAATTGGGATATTTTGTCTGGTCCGGTAAATATGTGTTTGCCGTCTCGGAAAAGAATTTCGTTGCTAGGTGACAAAGCACATAAGCTTGCTTCGAGGCTCAGGAATGTACGCGATTTGGATGATCTTTATTTAAGTTTGGTTTCTGAGTGGACATATCCAGCTTCAGTCGTGATTGATGCACAGGAACCTGTTACCATACTGGATGATAGATCTGTTAAACCCGGCCGGAGTGAACATGAGCATCGAATGATGTATTGGGATTCTATGACCTACCTTCCAGATGATATTCTTTGCAAAGTAGACAGGGCGGCTATGGGGGTGGGACTGGAAACACGAGTGCCTTTTTTAGATCATCGTGTGGCAGAGTTGGCTTGGCAACTACCTTTGAACATGAAAATCCGGAATGGACAAGGAAAATGGGTGCTCAGACAGGTATTAAATAAATATGTGCCACAAACCTTGATTGATCGTCCGAAGGCCGGATTCGGAGTGCCAGTAGGTCAATGGATTTGCGGTCCATTGCGTGACTGGGCGGAAGCGTTGTTAGATGAGACTCGTCTGAAGCAGGAGGGTTATTTTAATCCAAAACCTATCCGTCAAAAATGGGCTGAACACAAAGCAGGGACCCATAACTGGACGCCGTCACTCTGGACGGTCTTAATGTTTCAAGCTTGGCTGGAGGCTAGGCATTCTTGAGAAATTTTTATGTAAAAACGTAGGCTATGAAAATCTCTGGATTTCAAAACACGATATGAGGTATTCTTCGTGTAGCATAGCCTAACTTCCACTGCACTTGAGAATTGTAGATTTCGACTTCTTTTTGATTCCCACTAAATATGAATGATCTTTCTAACATCAAACTCGCTATTATCGGCCTTGGTTACGTTGGGCTTCCACTTGCTGTCGAGTTTGGAAAAAAATACCCTGTTATTGGATTTGACATTAACGAAAGGCGGGTTGCTGAACTTCAATCGTGTCAGGACCACACTAAAGAAGTTGAACCCAATGAACTCAGGCAGGCCAAGTTCCTGACCTATACTACCAACCCGGAAGTTCTGCGAACCAGCAATTGTTACATTGTTACAGTACCTACACCTATCGATGAGCATAAACGCCCAGATTTAACTCCGCTGATCAAGGCCAGTGAAACTGTTGGCAAGGTGTTAAAGTCGGGGGATATCGTGATCTACGAATCTACCGTGTACCCAGGTGCGACAGAGGGAGATTGTGTCCCTATTCTAGAAAAATTCTCTGGTCTCAAATTTAATCAGGATTTTTTTGCGGGTTACAGCCCAGAGCGTATCAATCCTGGTGACAAGGAACACGGCATTACTAATATCAAGAAAGTTACCTCAGGCTCAACACCTGAGGTGGCCGATTTTGTGGACCGGCTTTACAACCAGATTATCACTGCAGGCACTTATAAAACTTCGAGCATCATGGTTGCTGAAGCTGCCAAAGTAATCGAAAACACTCAGCGTGATCTCAATATTGCGCTCATCAACGAATTGGCCATGATATTTAATAAAATGGGCATTGATACCGAGTCTGTGCTTCAGGCAGCTGGCACGAAGTGGAACTTTCTTCCTTTTCGCCCTGGTTTGGTGGGTGGGCATTGTATCGGTGTTGACCCTTACTATCTGACTTATAAAGCACAGGCCTTGGGTTATCATCCTGAAATCATTCTCGCCGGCCGACGATTGAATGACAGCATGGGTGGGTATATTGTTTCTCAACTCATAAAAGCCATGACTAAAAAACGTATTCAAGTAGATGGTGCCCGAGTGTTGGTAATGGGCCTTTCCTTCAAGGAGAACTGCCCAGATTTAAGAAACACCAGAGTGGTCGATGTTGTCAAGGAACTTAAGGAGTACGATTGCCAAGTAGATGTTTATGATCCATGGGTATCAAAGGAAGAAGCTCAAAAAATTTATGGTATCACTCTTCTCCAGGAACCACCAAAAGGCGCGTACGAAAGTATTATCCTCGCTGTAGCCCACGAGCAATTCAAAAATATGGGTGCTGAAGGCATTCGCGGTCTAGGTAAGAAAACCCACATTCTTTATGATCTGAAATATATTCTTCCTAAAGAGGCGGTAGATTTGCGTTTGTAATTAATTACTGCTTGGTAATCGTGTCATCACAATTCCAATCCGCTGTCTAAAATTATTGGGAAACACGAACTGTGTGAGGCAATTTATTTAATAATAAAACTGTATTAAAATTGCCTCCAATCAGAGTTGATTTATATGCAAATAACGAAATCATATATCAATGTCTAGAGTTTTATATATTTCTTATGATGGCCTTACGGATCCCCTTGGCCAATCCCAGGTTTTGCCCTATGTCATAGAGTTGAGTCGCCTGGGTTTCAGTTTTGTTTTGCTCAGTTGTGAAAAAATGGACGCTTATAAAAAAAACCGAGGTCTGATAGAAAAAATTTTGGAGGGAACCGATGTAGAGTGGGCGCCAATTTTCTACACAAAAAAACCACCTATTTTGTCAACTCTATACGATTATTGGAGATTAAAGCGAAAAGCCATTTTTTTGCATCATAAAAATGAGTTTCAGTTAGTTCATTGTCGCAGTTATATTGCATCAATGATTGGTCTTTGCTTGAAAAAAACTTATAGAGTTAAGTTTATATTTGATATGCGTGGTTTTTGGGCGGATGAAAGAGTTGATGGAGGCCTTTGGGATTTAAAAAATATAGTTTACAAGTGGATTTATTCTTTCTTTAAAAAGAAGGAAAAAGCTTTTCTCGAAAATGCCGATCATATAATTAGTTTAACTCTCGCCGGAAAAAAGGAAATGGATAGTTGGAAACATATCAAAAGACTATCTTTACCCATAAGCATTATTCCTTGCTGTACTGATACTGCGCTTTTTGACCGAGGAAAAATAAAAATAGAAGCAATGCAAAATGCTCGCAAAGAATTAGGTGTGGGAGAAGATGAGCCGATTTTAACTTATCTTGGTTCAGTTACATGGTACTTGTTAGATGAGATGCTTGCATTCTTCTTGATTTATCTGGAAAAATTTCCCAACGGAAAATTTCTATTTATTACGTATGCAAATGCAGAATTTATCCGGTCAAGAGCCCGCGAGGTAGGTGTGCCACTTGATAAAGTTTTAATTGTCTCCGCCCAAAGATCTTCGGTTCCAGTTTTTGCATCATTAGGACATTTTTCTATAATTTTTAGAAAACTAGTTTACTCAACAAAAGCCGCCTCTCCTACTAAACAGGGTGAATTGATGTCATTAGGAATTCCCATAATATGCAATGCGGCTGTTGGAGATATGGACATACTAGTTAGAAAATATCAGTCCGGTCTTATAGTTGATTCCCATGGTGATCTTAATTACCGAAAAGTTGTTGACGATATTGAGCGAGGCTCATTTGATCCAGATAATATACGTAAAGGCGCATTGGACTATTTTTCGCTCCAAATTGGCGTGGCGAGCTACAAAAACATATATGGTTCGCTTCTTAGCTGAAAAAAAACTGCCGTGAAATGGTTGGTATTTAGCGCAATACATTTTTTTAACCAGGGCGATTGGAAATGCCCCGCAGGAAGAGCTGATATGTAGTGAAGATTGGTTCAATCTCTGATCAAGAAACCTTTGGTTTTAAAACATTCCTTTAACTGTTGTATTTGCGAACCAACATGTGCAAAATTTCAAGATTTATAGTTCGGGTATAAGAGGCTATGAAAAATATTTTTGAGGTTATAGAGCAAAAACCAATTCAAGTTGTTGTTGGTTTACTGCTTTTTCATATAACTGTGGCCAGCCTAGCTTCTTTTATTGCGCATTCCCCATATCTTTCTCATTTGCATAATAATATGGGTTTTTGGTATTTTGCAGCAGATTCGATGCTTTATCATAGAGAAGGTGTTGTGCTTTCCAAGGTGCTAGATTCTGGAGCTTGGGTTGAATGGTGGTGGTACTTTGATTATGGCCACCTTGCTATTGAGCATGCTCACATTCGATGGATTGGATTAATTTACTGGGTTTTTGGGGAAGAAAATCCTTTACTCTTTGAAATAGTAAATTCGGTAACATGGGTAACTTCAGTTGTTTTGTTATATCTTGCCGCGCACATTATATTTAATGGGAATAGGGTGGTTGCCGGTCTTTCTGGTTTGTTCTTTTTTTTCCCAACCGTTTTATTATCTTCCACGCAACTCCTAAGAGAACCTTTTTATTTATTAGGTATTTGCTCTGTAATATTTGGATGGGCGGCAATTTCGCGTGAGGATTCTATTTGGAAAGGTGTAGTAGCAATAGTAATTGGCTTCTTTCTTATTACTGAGATACGAGGATATGTTACCCCTTTACTATTGACAATTTTTTCTGTATTTACCCTGATTTTATTGTTTACAAGAACAATTGCACGCTTTCCAGCACTAGTATTGCTGCTTTTCATATTTGCAATTTCCTTTCAAGATAATTCTTTGAGAATTCTGGGTGGATTACCGACAAAGACTAGTCCTAAGGCAAATGCAGAAATAAATAAAGCTATGGGCAATACAAGAGGAGGTGACGCAAATTGGGTTAATGCAGGAGAGGATAAAACGAATGAGGAAAATGAATTTGAAGAGTCAAACTTAAACTTTATTGATCTTATTTATGAAATATGGAAGGTTGCCGGTGAACATTCAAGCAGACCAATTTCGGGCGATTTAATTGGGCCAGTTCTAGAAAATGATAATGAAGGACTTAAGCAAGTAATATATCGGAGGCAGATGGAACTCTTAAGGCACTCGCAACATAGCGGTGCTACAGGTTTTATTAGATATTTGAATGAGAAAATAGCGATTCGGCTTAGTATAATGCGGTATGGTTTTGGACGTGATAATAGGTCTGCGACCTCAAAAATCGACAACACAGTTCAGTTTATGAATATAAAGGAACTAATTGTTTACTTACCCAGGGCGCTTCAAGTTGGATTTTTATCACCATTTCCATCGCTATGGCTTTCTAAGGGAAGTAGAATAGGGTTTGTAGGCAGGGCAATATCGGGCGTTGAGACTTTAATCATGTATTTAATTTTCGCTGGTTTCTTTGCAATTTTTTTTATGGAGATTAAAATCATAAAATCATTAGTTCCTGTTCTTATCTTTTCGGTGATAATGATTTTATTGCTAGGTCTGGTAGTCCCTAATGTAGGAGCAATCTATCGTATGCGCCAAGGGCTTTTTATCCCCTTTTTCATGTTTGGAGTATATGGATTGACGCTCCTTTCTGTAAAGATCAAGAGTAAAACTTGAAACCGCAGTATTTTACATATTAATAGTTGAATATCTTTGTGAAACTTTATGAGGAAGCTCGGAGATTGAATAAGGTTCTTTGCTGCGAGATTATTTGCCATGTTTATTCTCAAACTTAGCAGACGTAGAAAACATTTCTTAATGATGGTGACGGACCTTTTTCTAGTGTTCGCATCCTTGTGGTTGGCATTCGCTTTACGTTTGAGTGAATGGTTTTGGCCAAACCAGAGTCAACTTTGGTTGTTTATAGCTGTGTCTATTCTAGCACCTCCAATATTTGTTAACTTTGGTTTATATCGAGAGGTGGTTCGATTTATTGGGCACAGAGGTATGATGGCCATTGTGCAGGCTACAGGGGTACTTGTTCTGCTGTGGTTGTTGGTTACAACTGCTATCTTGCCATTATATTTTGACCTCAAAATTTTATTTCCACGCTCTATTCCCATTCTTTTTTGGATAACCTTGTTATTGATTGTGGGTGGTAGCCGGCAATTGGCTCGTTGGTTGTTGCTGGAGCTTTCAGCCATTAAGACCTCTAATATCCATGCAAGTAAGAATATCCTGATATATGGTGCGGGCAGGGTTGGGTTGGAACTTGCTTCATCGCTATATCATAATAAGGAAGTACGTGTGCTGGGCTTTATTGATGACGATCATGCACTACATGGTCATTATATCCAAAGCTTGGAAGTGTTGGGTGACCGAACTCAGATAGAAAAGATTCGTCTCACGACCAGTCCATTGGAGGTATTATTAGCGATTCCAAAAATGAGTACTGAACAGCGTAATTTTTTATTGAAATACCTTCAAGATAAAAAAGTGGCGGTGCGGACCGTTCCCTCCTTTGATGATTTTGCTTCTGGAAAGGCAGCGATAAACGATCTCAGAGATATCGACATAACAGACTTATTGGCACGCGAGGAGGTTAAGCCTAACCAAAAACTCCTTACAACCTGTGTAGCAAATCAAAATGTGTTGGTAACGGGTGCGGGTGGATCTATTGGTTCTGAGCTATGCCGGCAAATTTTGGAGTTAAATCCTCTTTGCTTGGTATTGTTTGAGCATTCGGAACTCAGTCTTTATCAAATAAACTTAGAATTAAAAAAAATTTCTGAGCTTGCAAACATTAAGGTAGAAATAGCTCCTGTTCTGGGTTCTATAAATAACAAAAAGCGTATAGAAGGAATTATCAAAAAATTTAAGATTGATACTGTCTACCATGCTGCGGCCTATAAGCATGTTACCCTCATCGAAAATAATATTTTGGCAGGTGTTCGAAACAATATTTTTGGAACATTTAATGTTGCTCAGGCGGCCCTGAATCAGCATGTGAAAAATTTTATTCTAATATCGACTGATAAGGCTGTTCGTCCAACCAGTGCTATGGGTGCCACCAAACGGATTGCGGAACTGATAGTCCAGGGCCTGTCTCAAAAATACAAGCAAAAAAATGGAGACCGAAAAGAGCTAACACGATTTGTCATTGTGCGTTTTGGTAACGTTCTTGGTTCCTCCGGCTCAGTAATTCCTTTATTTCAACAGCAGATTGCTAGTGGAGGCCCTATCACCATAACTCATCCAGAAGTTACTCGGTACTTTATGACTATCTCAGAAGCTAGTCAATTAGTCATCCAGGCAGGTTCTATGGGAGAAGAATGCAGTGTCTTTGTTCTCGATATGGGAGCTCCCATCTCTATTTTTTCATTAGCTAAGCAAATGGTATATTTGTCCGGTCACCAATTAAAATCTGATGATAACTTGGAAGATAATACAAGTATTGAGATTGAATACACGGGACTGCAGAAGGGCGAAAAAGTACATGAAGAGCTATTCATTGGTGAAAATATTACAGGAACTAGACACTCTATGATTATGAAGGCTCAAGAGGATTTTTGTGGCTGGGCAGAAATTGAAGAAATGCTGACTGGACTAGAATTGGAGTATGGGCTTGACGAAGATAAAACGAGGGAGCTTTTAATGCAGTATGCTACAAAGAACCATTCTGATAAATTTGCTTGAGTATAGTAGCTTGAAATTGCAGTAATAAATTATCTTATTACGAAAGCCTGATTATTTAAATGTCGCATGGGCTTAATTTTTCTTGGGTATCTCGTTGCAATCAAGGATTAATTCTTGAGGGGTAGTAAGATTGATGTATTCCGGCAATCGGGTTATTTTGTTGATTATCGCTGACTTGATCTGTTTGCAGCTGATATTTTTAGCTCCCTGAAGGTTTGCTCCCTGAAGATTTGCCCCCGCAAGATTTGCCTCCGCAAGATTTGCTCCCTGAAGATTTGCCTCCGTAAGATTTGCTCCCTTAAGATTTGCCTGCCTGAGGTCAGCCTTGCTGAGATTAGCGTATATGAGGCTGGTTTCCATTAAACTGGAATGCCTTAGGTTTGCATCGTGGAGATCGGCCGTATAAAGATTTAAATTCGATAGGTTCTGTCCCTGAAGGTCAGCCCCACTTCCTTGCAACAGGTTTATGCATTCGAAATTTGTGGGGGACGATTCCTTCAGGACGAGGTAATCTGGCAAATGGGTATTTTTATCGATTACGGCTGATTTGATCTGCCCGCAGCTGACATTTTTAGCTCCATGAAGATTTGTCCCCGCAAGAATTGTCTGCCTGAGGTTAGCCTTGCTGAAATCAGCATTCCTAAAGTCGGCCCCTCTGAGGTTTGCCTGGCTGAGGTCAGTATTGCTCAAATTAACTTGAAGGAGTTGAGCATCCATTAAATTGGCGTTCCTCAGATTTGCCTGGCTGAGATTGTCCAAATTCATGTTTATGCATTCAAAGTTTGTGGGGGACGATTCCCTCAGGTAGATGTAATCTGGCAATTGGGTATTTTTATCGATCACGGCTGATTTGATCTGCTCGCAGCTGACATTTTCAGCTCCCTGAAGATTTGCTCCCTTAAGGTTTGCCTGCCTGAGGTCAGTCTTGCTGAAATCAGCATTCCTAAAGTCGGCTCCTCTAAGGTTTGTCTGGTTGAGGTGGGCGTTGCTAAAATTACCGTAAATGAAGCTGGCTTCTATTAAATTAGCGTGATTCAGGTTGGCCTGACGAAAATCGACATAGTAAAGATTTAATTTAGGTAGGTTCAGCCCCTGAAGGTCAACCCCCTTTCCTTCCAGCAGGTTTATGCATTCAAAGTTTAATGAGGAAGACTGGTTTAGAGAAATATAGCTTGGTAGGCGGGTGTTTTTGTCGATCACGGCTGACTTGATCTGGTCACAGCTGACATTAACGGCTGTGCTTAAGTCCGCTCCTTTGAGTATGGTGCTATTAAGTTCAGCTTTGTATAAATTTGCGTTGTTAAGGTTGGCTTCATGTAAGTTTGCTGAATTAAGTTTAGTATTAACGAGATTGGCATATTTCAGGTCAGCTCCTTTAATGTTGGACTGGTGGAGGTTTGCTCCAAGAAAATTAGCCTGGCTGAGATTGGCCTTGAGGAGGTTGGCTTTTTGGAGATTGGCATTGCGAAGAAAGGCTTTAGAGAGATCTGCGTTAATGAATATAGACTCAGAAAACTTTCCCGACTCTAGGTTCGCTCCTTTGAGACGAGCTCCTTTTAAGTTGGACTCGCTTAGGTCTGCGTTCAATAAGATCGCATCACTGAGATTGGCATTGCTGAGGTTAGTATGGCTTAGGTTGGCATCGGTAAGGTTAGCTTTGGTGAAATCGACATTAATAAGTATGGACTCAAAAAACTTCCCCGAAATCAGGTTTGCTTCTTTGAGGTTTGCTCCTTTTAAATTAGACTCGCTTAGGTCTGCGCCCAACAATATGGCTTTGCTAAGGTCGGCATTGTCAAGATTGGCACCCTGTAAATTGGCATTGCTGAGATTAGTGTTACTAAGGTTAGCCTTGCTAAGGTTTGCTTTAGTGAGATCAGCCTCCACAAGATTCCCCTGGCTAAGGTCAGTTTCTCTAAGATCCATCTTGGAGAGGTCGCTACCCTTTAAATCAATTTTAAGATTCTCTATAGCCCTTCCGAGTACTCGATAAATTGTTCTATCAGTTTGACCTCGACTAAACAGCGAAATGAACACGGTATTCGGTTGCAAAAATTTAGGCTTGGATTTTCTTTTAAGATTTTGAACTGCTGCAACTTTAACAAGCCCGGTTTTATTATCAAGAGTTAAATTTGGCAATAAAGCATTGGCCCTGTTGGCGATGATGTTGCTCTCGTTAACATGAACATAGAGGCACGCCGCGAACAAAACTACATAAGTACCAATGATCCAAGCCATAAAGGAAATTAAGAATTTAGTCATAAATTATATCTCTTTGCATGAAAAACTTACTTCCAAAGGTATTTTTGCATGGGCGCTTCTGTTGTGTTTTGGTCTAGCTTCAATACTTGGGTGTGATATGTATTTGTGGTTCTTGGTCCGATGCTTTGCTGCGCGCAATCAGGCCTAAAAGAGAATGAAAAATCCAATTCAATTGCGGATATTTTAAACTGTCAAAGGTCATGGAGTGCATAAAAAACCCAGCCAAAACAACCAATATCAATAAGGTTTGAGTGCTATCAGAGTTTTTTGATCTAGAAACATTTATTATTAAACATACCCCTAGTCCAATATACGCCAATGTGAAGATTCCTCCCATTTCTCCCAGAAAACTTAGGGCCATATTGTCGAAAACCATTATTCCGACAACCATAGTTTGGAAAGAGTTATTGAGGTCAGATGGGTAAATTTTAGCTTTGTAGTCATCTGGGATAAACCTTGATAAAGATGAATTAAAACCTAACCCAAATATAGGTTTTTCTTTTAAAACATCAAGCGCTATATGGTAAAGCTCCATGCGGACGAGCAATGTTTCTTTTTTTAAAAGTTCGCTTTTGAATTGTAGGGGAACCTTGTCTGCAAATTGATATCCGATACCAACCAAGGCCAGAGAAACCATCGTGAAAATCCAAATTCCTTTACGTTTGGTTGCTGCCAAAAAAAAAGCCATTACAACCATGGTCAACGCAGGTCCTCTCTGGGCAATTAAGGTAATTAAAAAAGCGCCTGAAAGCACGATGAAGACCCAGAAAAGCTTATGCCAATTATTTTTAGATTTTGCCAGTAAAATTAATGGCCCTGCTGATAATAAAATAAGAAGCGATCCTGCCGGAATAGCGTTTCCAGTAAATAAATAAATTCCCTTTTCGGGAATATTGAATTGCTGGATAAATTCAAAAGAACCGTACCCTAATAGAATAATAAAGCAAAATGAGCATAAATAAATAAACCACTTTTGTATTTGTTTTGTAGCAAATAAAGAAAATGAAATGCTGAAAACCAGTATTCCGGACATCAAAAAAAGACCCATCCCTTTAAGCGAGGTAAATTGATCTTCGCTAAAGCAGATATTGAGCATGCCCAGAATAGTTATAGCCAAAACAAATTTGAATTCAATGGCCCATACATTTTTCTTAAATAAATCTGACCAATTTTTCACAAGAACCGCAATAGCAGGAAGAATGCAGGCCAAGATAATGGATCCTGGCGCCCAGAGAGATTGCCAGTTTTGTATGGCGTTAACAGAAAAAAAGACCATGAAAAGGGTGGAAAAAAAATAAATAATGATCGGAAGGTTTTTTCCTGACAAGCGGATATTACTATTCACCATTAATAACTCCGCTTAAACGCATCAGCCTGTTGCTTAGATTTATGATGGGAATATTAGGATTCAGGGTATCCATGATTCCGTGTGAATTTCGAAACTATGGAAGGGGTTTGTTAGAATGTATTGAAATCCAAGGGGAGCAAACGCTTATTGGGATAATGTTGACCAATAATTTAATCTTAGGACTCTCAATACTTTGTTAAAGCCAACCTTGTTGTTTTAGGAATTTGGGAAAACTTGTTTCGTTGTTTCCTCAGCCATTAAATAAAGGGAAATCACAAGTACCTAGATTATTCTGACATAAAATAATGTTTTTGGCTCTAAAAAAAATTTAACTCTTTCCCATTTACAAACTGGCTAATTAATGATTTTCAACCATCTACTTAATTGTTTAGGCGCATGACTCGTTTGTAATCCTTATAAGAGGCCTAAAACATGGTCACGCCATCTTAGAGCCTGATTCTACAACGCTCTAGAATCTTAATGGTTAAACTCAAGAGCATGTCAAAGTATTTTTCTTCCTGATTGCTCTGGCAAAATAATTTGCAAACAAGGCAGAGCATTTTGTAGTAAACTTGCGCTCGATATAGGTGGCCGAGCTCGATTCGCCCATGGCCAAGAGTAAAGCCATTTTTTGCTATTTTTCTGGATCAATGAGCATATGTTGAGCAAGTGGAAATATGCGCCGAATGGATTTTCAACGAAGCAAAAAGTAGCGCTATTTCTAAAAGACTTGAATTTATATTACTCTCCCTTTATGCGTGGTTTTTGAATTCCAACCTTGAGAAAATCTCTGTATACCTATTTAAGAGGTTAGTTGTAATAGGGATTCTTTAAAATTCCCAGCAATTATTATAACTCGTACGGTGAAAATTGATTTCGAGAACAAGACAATTAAGTAAAGACTCCCTCATATACGGGATTGGTTTTGCTTTATCTCGAAGTATGAACCTGGTTGCCCTTCCTATCTTTACACGCCTGTTTTCACCCGGAGAATATGCTTTCATTGATATGGTAAGCGTCGTAAACGTGTTGTTATGTTCCATTATCAATTTGGGTTTTGAATTGGGCCAAGGGGTTTACTTTTTTGAAGAAAAGAAAAAAGGTATACAAGCTCAAAAGGAACTCGTTTCCAGCATTTTCAGGATCAGGTTGGTTTGGGGAACAGGAGTGGTGATTTTTTGTACCCTATGCTTCCCAGTTTTCAATAGTTTATTCTTTGATAACCGACTCCCGTGGCAATATTTTCTCCTGGCATTTACAGGGTCTCTTTTTCTACAAATATCTGGCCAATGTGCAGATTTATTTCAGCTACTTTTTCGACCGTGGCTCTCTTCCATTATCACAATTTCTTATTCTTGTGGTTCTATGGCAATTGCTATTTGCATCGTTCTTTTGTTTAAAGTGGGCGTTTTTGGCGTCATTATGGGGACCTTAATAGGTTCCATTTTGTCGGCAATTTTTGCGTGGTGGATGGCAAGAGACTATCTGGATTTTTCATCTTATAATTCAGTCTGGTTGTCCCGTCTTTCTCGATTCGGACTACCTACAATCCCTCTAGCCTTGGCTGGGTGGTTGGTCTTGAATTTGGACCGAATTATGATTATGAACCTGTTGGGTCCGGAAGCTATGGGGGTATATTCGGTCGGTATTAAAATTGCGTTAATTTTGGCATTGGTGGTTGGTGCTATAAAAATGGCTTGGTTTCCCATTTCCCTAGATGCTATCCAAACAGAAGATGGAAAAATTTTAATAAGAAATGCTTCCTGCGGTTACTTGGGGATGGGGTTTTCAGTGGCCGTAATAATTTCTTTTATGGCTCCTCTGGTAATGCAAATAATTGCTACCCCTGCATATTTCAAAGGCCACATGGTGACTGGGATATTGTGTCTGTTTTTCGTTTTGGATGGTTACCTTGGAATATCTCAGTTAGGTCTTTTAAAAAATAAAAAAATTTACTTGTTAACGATATTTGCAGTAGTGAGTGTATTTGTTAGCTTCATAGCCATTTACTTGCTAATTCCGGTGGTAGGTGTTTTGGGGGCAGCCATTGGAATGCTTATTGGAATGATACTGAGAAATGTTTTATCCCAAATCATTAGTGAAACTTACTTTCAGGTCAATTTTATGAACCGTGTTGTATTTCTACAATTCATTTTGGCTCTTGTAACAATTCTTAATCATTTGACATATGGTTCCAATATATATAGTTTTCTTCTGTCCTTGTTGTCTGTCGGCCTGATTTGTGTTCAAACCTATCAGAGCTCGGCGGTTTTTAGACATATTTTAATGCGCGAATAAAAAATATAAAACATGCTTCTTCATGCCACAATCTCTCGATCAAATGAAAACATTCATCATGAAAGACGGTGGTTTTGTGGTTTTTTAAAGGCGAAAAATTTTAGTATGTCATTCGATGGAAAACCGATCCATCCAGGTTCCAAAACTGATAACTCGCCATAGGGCAGGATCATAGGGAACGGTTCCATATATTATTTTTGAAGCATTCTCTAGTATTAAATCAGTATTTAATTTTCCTTTCGATTGTTCCAGCGCTTGTTTAACTCTTTTCATGAAAAGATCTGGGGCATCATTTTTTACCCAAACCTCCTCAGGAGTCACATAGCCCATCTTGTCCATTCGCTGTGCAACTTTTTCAGGCAATTTATCACTCATGGATTTTCTCAGAATTTGTTTGGTTACACCATTCTTGATTTTGAAATCTTCAGGGCGTCCCATAATAAACTCAACAATTCTGTGGTCGAGAAAGGGGACTCTGCATTCAACCGAATGAGCCATGGAATCTCTGTCTGCCCAGTGAAGCTGGGCCGGTAAGCTGGAATGCAACAGCTGAACTCGTGACATGTCGTTTACAGATTTGCCATTATTTATATAGGATGAAATATTGTCTTCCTCATAGGAGACATTCAGCCAGGAAGGTTTAAAAGTGTATGTTTGCCTCCCCGATCCTGTAATTAATTTTCTAAGTCCACTGGTTAAAGATAGGTGCGGATTGTTACTATGTACTTTTCGAATGCTGATATATTCCCGAATTAACTCCATCCACCTCCCTTGCATCAGAAGATTCTGCAGTCGACCCTTAAAAAATACTGGATATCCTGCCATCAATTCGTCAGCACCATGGCCTTCCAGAGTAACCTTTACAGAAGAATCTTCTGAAACCATTTTAAACACACACCATTCTGCATAGATGCGGGTGTCCAGAGAAGGTTCATCCTGGTGCCACAGGATTTTATCAAAAGTGTCAAAAAGCTTTTTTAGAGAAGGGAAAGTAAAATGTGTTTTAACTCTGGTTTTTCGTGCAACTTCCTCAATAAACGGGCGTTCATCATAAGCATCAATATGCGAGCAAGATGAAAAAGTGTTTTGCAGGGTCTGGGTTCCTTTTTCGCGAAGGAGTTCGTTAATTACACAAACAATGGAAGAGGAATCTAGTCCTCCGGATAAACCAGTCCCAATCGGTACATCAGCTCTCATCTGTAGTCTAATGGAGTCGTAAAACAATACCTTAAATCGCTCTGCTGATTCTTCAAAATCTAGGTCTGTCTCCTGAGGTTTTAACTCATACCATTTTTTGATTGGCAGCGAAAGGCGAATGTCTGGGAGGAGGAATTGTGCAAACTCTCCTCCTTGTAGTTGGTTTACCCCTTCAAATAAAGTTTCTCTGGTATGATCCTGCCAACTTCGTGCAAAAAATTCATATATTCGGTGGTCATTCAGCACTGCCCTCCATCCGGGGAGAACGGAGAATTGTTTTATTTCTGAAGCGAATGCCAGAAACCCTTTTGGGGAAAACCAATAGTAAAGCGGTTTTATACCAAACCTGTCTCTTGCTGCGAAGACTTGTTGCTTTTGAGTATCAAACAAAACAAAAGCAAACATCCCATTGAAACGATGTAGGCAATCAGGCCCCCACTTACTATAGGCAGCCAGTATGACTTCGGTATCAGTGTCAGATTTGAAAGTATATCCAATGGTAGCCAACTCCTCACGGAGTTCGACATAGTTATAAATTTCACCATTGTAAATTATAGTGTACCGCTCGTCTGGAGAAATCATCGGCTGGTGTCCGGCCGGTGAAAGGTCGAGGATCGATAAGCGCCTATGCCCTAATGCCAACCGACAAGGGAGTTTGGGCCATTCCTTAATCGATTCTTTGGGGGCATAAGGCAAACTGCTTTGATAGATAGAGTCAGGAGAATCTTCCCCTCCCAAAATGACCTTATCCCTCTTGTTTTGCAAAAATAAAGTATATCCTTCGTCGTCGGGACCTCGATGGCGAATGAGATCATTCATAGGATGAATGTAAGGTGCTACATCAAACTGATCGAGACTAAATAATGCGGAGATTCCACACATAGTGTTTGTGAAAATTAAAAAGTTAGAAAAAAGGTAAAATGATTGTAAAATTTAATACTTCGAAGAATATACCTACTACGAAATTAAATATTCATATATTTACTGAGTGAGCAACAAATGTTAGAAATACTAGTTATGAAGAAGATATTTGAAAAAAGGAAAAGAAGCAAAGAAAAAAGATTTAACGTTGGAACTATTGAGGAGGGAGTGGGAGGCATAAAGTCTCTTGTTGGTGCCAGAAAAATATGAAATACAACTCACCAGTGATAGTTGTGGACTCAGGTATGGGGAACCTGGCTTCCGTAGCAAATATGATCCGAAAAATAGGGGGCGAAGCGAAAATATCTTCGTCTCCGGATGAGATTCGGCAAGCACATAAGCTGATCCTTCCTGGGGTGGGATCTTTTGACGCAGGTATCAATGCATTAAAAGAACGTTCTTTAGATACGGCTGTTAAAGCTGCAGTTAAAGAAAATGGTTGTATGTTGCTGGGAATTTGTCTTGGAATGCAGTTATTGTTTGAAACAAGCGAAGAAGGAAATCAATCAGGTTTGGGACTAATAAAAGGCCATGTCCGTTACTTTCAATTGAATGATGAAAAACTACGCGTGCCTCACATGGGCTGGAATATTGTGAAGCCGAAACGGTCATCTAATTTATTCGACCTGGAAGATGAGCATCGGTTCTATTTCGTGCATTCTTATCATGTAAATTGTATGAATGCTAAAGATGTGAGCGCAACAACGCACCATGGATATGATTTCGTTTCTGCCGCGCAAAGTGGCAATGTGATGGGTGTGCAATTTCATCCAGAAAAAAGCCATCGTTTTGGTATGGCTTTGTTTAAACGCTTTTACGATTTGTTGCCATGCTGAAATCGCGTGTTATACCGTGTCTTCTACTTCAGGATGAGGGCTTGGTAAAGACTGTAAAGTTTGCAAATCAAAAATACGTTGGCGATCCCATTAATGCAATTCGCATTTTTAATGACAAAGAAGTTGACGAGCTTATTGTATTGGATATTAGTGCCAGTAAAGATGGACGTGATCCTAATTATGGACTGATCGAAAAATTTTCCAGTGAATGTTTCATGCCACTTTGTTACGGTGGAGGAATTAGGTCGGTGCAACAAGCGCGTCAGTTGTTTGCCCTTGGAGTTGAAAAAGTATGCTTGCAGACAGCAGCTCTGGAGGATCCTTCTATTATTACTCATATTGCTGATAGTTTTGGCAGTCAGAGTGTAGTGATTTCGGTTGATATTAAAAAAAATTTGCTGGGCAATTACAAACTTTATCGGTCGTTGGATGGTAAAAATATTGAACAACCTTGGTTGCAGTTTCTTCAAAATATGGTGAAGGCCGGTGCCGGCGAGGTGATTGTAAACTCAGTTGACCTTGATGGAACAATGAAGGGAATGGACCTGGCCCTGATTCGAGAAGCTGCATCGGCAATCACCGTACCTCTTATTGCAGTAGGGGGCATTGGTAGCTTGCCTGATATGAAAGCTGCCATTAACGCCGGTGCCAGCGCAGTTTCTGCAGGGTCTTTTTTTGTTTTTCAAGGACCGCACCGTGCAGTATTGATCACTTACCCAGATTATCGAGAACTTGAAAATATATTGGGAAAGAAATAATGATCACGCCCTATAAAATATGCTCGCGTTGTGTGATGGATACCAGTGCGAGTGATATAACATTCGATGATTATAATGTTTGCAATTATTGCTCAGGTTTCCTTGAACGCTCTGGTCATATATTGGGCAAAGATCCTGATCAGCGCCAGCAGGAACTGGATGCTTTTGTCGCAAAGGTTAAAACTCTTGGCAAGGGCAAGCAATACGATTGTGTGATGGGTGTTTCTGGCGGTATAGATAGTTCCTGGGCATTGGTCCAAGCGAAAAGGCTGGGTTTGCGCCCATTAGCTGTACATATGGATAATGGCTGGAATTCAGAGTTGGCTCAGAGCAATATTGCGAATCTAGTAAGAGGCCTAGGTGTTGATCTTTATACACACGTTATCGATTGGACAGAATATCGAAATTTGATGCAGGCATTCTTTGACTCAGATGTAATTGATGTAGAGTTATTATACGATAATGCTATGTTGGCCGTGAACTATCAACAAGCAGCCAGGCATGGGGTAAAGTTTATTTTAGCAGGTACTAATCAGGCAACCGAAGGCATGCCTTTGCCTAAAGAATGGACTTGGTTTAAATTTGACAAGCGAAATATCAAGTCGATAGGAAAGCGTTTTGGAGATTTGCGTTTGACTACATTTCCATCGATAGGCACACTTGGATATATTTATTTCGAATTTGTCCGAAAAATCCGTTGGATAGCGTTTCTTGATTATTTTGATTATAAACAGGTTGAGGTACTTGAAACTCTTAAGCTTGAATTTGACTATAAAGCTTACCCCTACAAACATTATGAATCAATATTTACCCGTTTTTATCAAGGTTATATTCTTCCAAAAAAATACAAGGTAGATAAAAGGCGGGTTCACCTTGGAACTCTGGTTGCTTCGGGACAAATGACCAGAGAACAAGCAATTTTAGATATGAAGGGGATTGCGTATCCTTCGGAACGTTCTCTGGAAGATGATAAGATATATTTTACGAAAAAAATGGGATGGACATTACAACAGCTGCAAGAGTATATAGATAGACCATCAAAACCTCACTTGAATTATCCGTCTGAGAGGTTTGTATGGGATTGGTTAGTGAAAATTTATAAAACTTTCAAACCTGATAGGTCAAAAGCATAGGAATAATTCATGGTATATTTTGACAAGCAACATCAACTCTCCTGCTTCTTTGCTAATAATTTTTTGGCAGCATTAGATATAATCAGGTAGTTGAAAATTAGAGAAATTGACAATGTTTTATCGAACGGCTATAGTTAACCGCGAGTTATGAGTATAATTATCTCATCCCAAGTTTATAGCTTGGAACCTGTCATCGGCCCGAATTGCGGGTTCGCATAATGCCACGCTCGGACGCATTGCCTGTCTCTTGATCCTAAGGGTTAGCTCTCAGGTATCTTTCAAGAAAACAAAATTTTTTTACCCTGAGGCGTATGGCCCTAAATATGTGGGCAAGTATTTATAGAATGTTATTCGAAATGTGAGGAATAGCTTAACTTCCGAAGAATCCTCGAAAGATCAACCTAGCAAATAATTATAAAATTTCTACCATGAGTTCCCTCGAGACATTTTTATTAAAATATAAACAATCTTTTTATAAATCCGCTTTTAAGAGACTCTTCCCCAGTTATCGAGACATCGAATATAAAGTTGCTTATGAACTATTTCAAGATTGTGCTCGAGTACTCGATGTAGGTTGTGGTTCCGGAGGTTTTCTTGAAGTCTTGCAACAAAGTGAAAGGATTGATGCTGTTGGAGCGGATTTCAATCCTGACTGTGTCGATGTATGTTTGGAAAGAGGATTAAATGTCAGTCTCGGTAATGCTTTGGACATTCCTCACCCAGGGAACAGTTTTGATGGAATCTATTGTTCTCATGTAATGCAGGTGTTTGCATCTCCACAAGCTGTTACATTAATAAGCGAGTTGAGCCGGGTAGTCAAACCCGGGGGAATTATTGTCATCACTACCATTCCTATGCATAAACGTTTATTTTGTGACCCCGCGGATGTTCGTCCTTATCCACCTCAAGCGCTGCGCGGAATGTTTGCCAAGGCCCATCAAGATGGACACTCTGCCCCAACAGTGAGGGAATTGCCACCATTAGTGGAAGAATTTATTTGGTTGCGTAGGCCTGCTTTGTTCGATTTCAATTTTCAAGGCAATCGAATAATGTATGGGGTGGGTCAATTTTTAAATCAAGTGCAGTACTTTTTTTTCCTTCGCAAATACTGGAATTTTAATGGCTATATCATGGCATTGCGAAACAAAAAGTAAGTTATATATATTGGTAATTACAGAATTCTCCCTCTATCCCCAATTAAGGTATTTTTAAAACTTTTCATTTTATAAAATACAACTTCCGAGATTTTTACATGCAGGTAAAATTTGTTGATTTAAATGCCCAGTACAGTGAAATAAAACTTCAGATTGATTCAGCTATTGCAAGAGTTTTAGATAGTGCTGTTTTTATTGGAGGTCCGGAAAAGAAAGAATTTGAAAATAACTTTTCCAAGTATTTGGGAGCTAAACACTGTGTCGGAGTGGGTAATGGTACCGATGCCCTGTACATTTCCCTAAAATCTCTTGGTATTGGGAAAGAAGACGAAGTTATTGTTCCCGCTAATTCTTTTATTGCTACTGCTGAGGCAGTAGGAATGACAGGAGCGAAGGTGGTTTTTGTTGATTGCTGCGAACAAAGTTTCAACCTGGGCTTGGAGGGCCTGAAAAATAAAATATCAAAAAATACGAAGGCAATCATTCCGGTCCATCTTTATGGAAACCCAGTAGACATGGAACCTATTTTAAATATTTCCAGGGAAAATAATATAGCGATCATTGAAGATGCGGCGCAAGCACATGGTGCGGAATTCAACAAACTCAAAGTAGGAACAATAGGGCATGCCGGCTGTTTTAGCTTTTTCCCAGGTAAAAATTTGGGTGCTTATGGAGATGCAGGAGCCATCGTTACCAATGATGATCAATTTGCCATAGAGGCGCGGATGTATGCCAATCATGGAAGGAATAATAAGTTTGATCACGAATTTGAAGGAATTAACAGCCGACTTGATAGCTTGCAGGCTGCAATACTCAATGTGAAATTAGAATTTCTTGAGAAATGGACTCATAGGCGGAGAGCTATTGCGGCATATTATAATGAAAAACTAAAAAACATTGTTGAGACTCCTGAAACTTCTCCAAAATCAAAGCATGTCTATCATTTGTATGTCATTAAAGTTTCAAATAGAGATAAGGTAAAAATGCTTCTCCAGGAGAAAGGAATTTCAACAGGTATCCACTATCCTATCCCTCTGCCTTTCACGAAAGCTTACCGATTCTTAAATCACCAGCCTGATGAATTTCCGGTAGCCTATGCGCTGAAAGACCAAATTCTCAGTCTACCTATCCATGGCAGCATGCCCGATGAAGAGGTAGAGTATACAGCTCTTCAGCTGATTAATATTGTAAAGAATAATGGTGCTTAAACAAATATAATGGAAGAAATAATCAGGTTTGCATTGATCGGGTGTGGGGCGATTGCTCATAAACACGTTTGTGCATTAAATAGAATTCCAAATGCAAAAGTTGTTGGCGTTTACGACAATAATTCTGACGTTGCAAATGCTTTTAGTCAACAATACTCCATTCCCTGTTTTCAGAATGTTGAAGATCTGATCAGTAAAACAGATCCAATGGTTTTGAATGTTTTAACGCCATCGGGATACCATTGCAGGGATATTTTAGACTTGGCAAAATTCGAGAAACATTTTGTTGTAGAAAAACCTCTTGCTCTTAACCTTGATGAAACAGACCAGACCTTGAGTAAGTGTAATGAGTTGGGGCTGAAAGTATTTGTCGTCAAACAAAATCGGTTTAATCCTCCTATTAAAAAACTAAAGGAGGCCTTGGACAAAAATCGATTTGGAAAGCCTGTTCTTGGCACTGTTAGAATCAGATGGTCACGCGACCAGGCTTATTATGATCAAAGGGCTTGGCGGGGAACTCGTGAATTGGATGGTGGGATTTTTGCCAATCAAGCTAGCCATCACATTGATTTATTGGTTTGGATGATGGGTGAGGTAGATAATGTTGTCGCTACAACGGCAACGCGTCTAATGGACATCGAAACTGAAGACACTGGCGGGGCCTTGATCGAATTCAAGAGTGGAGCCCTTGGAATCATTGAAATAACTACAGCAACTCGGCCTAAAGACTTGGAAGGTTCGATATCTATACTTGGCGAAAAGGGTTCCGTTGAGGTGGGTGGATTTTTTGTGAACAAATTAAAGACATGGAATTTTGAAGATTCTCACCCCATGGATAACGATATCTGGGAGAATCATTCATCAGTTCCTGATGAGCGGGCCTGGAACCATACAGAATTATTTAAGGACGTTATTAGCAGTTTAATTCAGGGAAGCAGAGGTTTAATCGAAGGTGATGATGCCCGAAAGGCTGTCCAGCTTATAGATGCCATTTATCAATCGGCACGAACAAAAGAAAGAGTTTATTTAAACCAATAGGGAAAAAACAATGGGGAAAACACCCTTCAAAAATAGATTATTTTATAGCATACTCTTTTCATGAAAATTTTGTTCATTACCTATCACTTCCCTCCGTATAACTCTGTAGGAGCAGTGCGAACAAGTAAGACAGCGAAATACCTTGTTGAAGCCGGGCATGAAGTCAAAGTTCTTACATGTGGCAATCAACTGTTACCAGATAGTTTGTCCTTGGAAATCCCTGAGAAAAATGTTGAGTATACCCCTTGGTTTAATATAAACAGCCCAGTGTCATATGTTTTAGGCGGGACAAAACAAATAAGCACGAAAGGTTATGTACCCAGCATAAGGTATTTCGCTGGCTGTACATATTTTTTAGGCACCTTCTATAGGAATCTGCTAAATTTTCCAGATGGCCAGATAGGTTGGTTTCCTTTTGCCAAACGTTTCGGGAACCAATTGATTCACCGATGGAAACCTGATTTGATTTTTGGAAGTGCTATTCCCAATACGGCACTTTTAGTTGCGTCTACCTTATCCAAAAAACACAATATCCCTTGGGTGGCTGAATTACGAGATTTATGGGTGGATAATCATCAATGGGTTCGCCCCGCCTGGCGTCATTTTTTCGAAAAAAAATTGGAGCGTCATGTATTGAGTTCTGCAAGTGGTTTGGTGACTGTTTCAAGTCCTCTCGCTGAAATATTACAGTCAAAGTATTCTCAGCCCTGCGAGATTATTACTAATGGTTTTGACCCAGATGACTATCCTGATTCGCCCAAGGTTCCCTCTTCAAATGGTGTCGTTCATCTTGTTCACACCGGTCAACTTTTTAACCATTGGCGTGACCCTTCACCACTATTTTCGGCCTTGGAGTTAATGGGTGATGAGGCGGAAAAGGTTCGAGTACATTTTTTCGGACGTTATCTCAATTTAGTTCGTGAAATGGCCATGAAGCATAATGTGAGTCATCTGGTGCAAACCCATGAACCTGTGAGTCATATTGAAGCTTTAAGGATACAGTCCGAAGCTGACATTCTCCTTCTCATACCCGGAGCTGGTAATAAAAATAATGGGGTATTTACAACAAAGCTTTTTGAATACTTAGGGGCAAGACGTCCTATATTATGTGTTGGGGACGACGGTGGGGTTGCCTCAAACCTCATTCAGGGTCGAGGAGCCGGAATTACTTTCAATGAACCTGAAGGAATAGCCCGACAAATGAGACAATGGATCAAGCAAAAGCATGATAAAGGTGGAATCCCTCATTTGCCCTCTACTGTGGGTGAAGGATATTCGAGAAAAGAGCAGACTGATAAGTTGATACGTTTTTTGGAATCATGTTTGAAAAAATCCGAATCGACTTAAACTTCCACGAATAGGTTTCGGGGACCGCAGAAGTTGGAACTTTTATCAATCCGCGCGATTGATGTTACGCCATGGATATTTAAAACTCAGGAAATTTGTAAACACCGTTGTGTTCAGAAATCCATTTTTTTGCTCACAACAACATGTTAGAATATGTGACGTTAGGCTATTGTAAGGTAGTAAAAACCTCCGCAGAAATCAGAGTACCGGGATAACCTTCAAATTCTGACTTGAGGGTTTTTGATTACCTGCAATCTCATCATAAACCCGCACTAAACCTTTTTTCATAAAACCCTCATGCCTGAAAATAAATTGGAATCCTTAAACTTACCAAAAGAGGGTGATTGCAAGCAATGGGCCTCGGGTTCTTTTTCAAGTATGGCGCTAGGTATACTTTTCCTGGTGCTGGTATTGGCTCTCCCCTCGGGAATCACAGCTTGGTTCGATGGTTTGCCGTGGACGGGTGGAGTAGAAACCATAGTCCTATTAGCTATTGTTCCTTTCTTGTTAATTCTCAATCGCCGATTTCTCTCGTTGCGATTTCCGATAATTTGTCTTGGTGCGTTATTAGTCCTTAAAACCGTATTATTCTTTGGATGTCCGTCCAGCGGTTGGTTGATTAAAGTGTACCCCAATGTCACTAGTTTTGCCTTCGAAGCTTTTAAACCAACCCCCAAAACAGAAGCCCGTCAAAGAGGTCAATCACATAACGGAAAATTTTTTCTCTTTCCATTAGTTGAGGGAGATAGCTGGGTAAACACTTATGCTACTACTTGGAATAAAAAAGCATCAGGTATTCTTAAAAACTCATGGGCTGAAAAACTGGATTTCCCTTTGGATTGGGCGTTGATGGTCATTGGTGGGTGCAGCACCTCAGGAGCAGAATGCTTTCATGAATTGAATCCTTTTATTGAAGTTAATGGGGCTCTTATTATTCCAGAAGGGAAAAAGTTCTCTCTTATAGCAGCGGGAGTAAAAGAGGGAACGTTTATAGCAACAAATGAAAAAGGTGAAAGTGTCGTTATTGTACCTGCAAAAAATCGTGAAGAGGCGACTCAATCTCAATATCAGTTCCTTCACAGTGGCAGGTGGAGAGTATCAGGAAAGCTTTCATATGAGGGTAAAGAGTGGTCTCTCATGCCAACATTGGTTGATGCTAACGGAGAGGTAAGTTCAGACTTGGGCAGAAAGGTGCTTTGGCAAAGTGAAAAGGATTTATCCAACGAACATATTGGGCGCTATGAAACCCTTAGTTTTATGGTTGATGGCGGGATACTAATCTTCCTGTTTGCGTGGGTAGTTTCGGCGGTTCTTTCATTGGTGAGCAGGCAACTTCTCAATTGGCCTCTTGTGTTATGCAGCATAGCGTTGGTTTTTATTCCTGTCCTCTTAGCTCCTGTTTATGCTGGCTTATTAAACTTAGTGCATTCACCAGATGTTACTACGATTTCTTATCTGGGCTTTTCAATTATTGCAGTGTGCATTGGTTTTCTAACTTGGACCCTATGGAAGAAAGATTTTCGCAGTTTTAAAACGGATCGTTTAGTCCTATCTGTGTTGCTACTTTTTGGCCCTGCCATGCTATTTTTCTTTGCCAACAAGTGGTGGTCAATCCTTGGCCAGTGGAAAGTTTGGGGTGCAGGCAATGATTGGACAGCATATCAGCTTTTTGCCCGTAGAATTATAGTAGAGAGAGAGTGGTTCGATGCAGGTGAGGGAGTTTTTCTAATGCAACCTCTCTACCGTTATATTATTGGTGTCTATCATTTATTATTTGGGCAAAGTGCTTTTGCTCAGCATATGTCAGATGTGTGGTGTGTTTTAGGAGGTACCCTAATAGTCGTTTCTTTTGCTGTGAAGTTTCGATTATCTCCTTTAATTAGTTTTGCCCTCGGTTGTATATATTTGGTAATTAACCTGATTAGCGCCTTCAGGTACCATATTGGCATTAGTTTGACTGAAAATCATGCCATGATTTTTATGATGTTAGCTGCATGGTTCCTATATAAGGCTAAAGAAGGAGGATGGAACCGAATTTTATTAGCAACATTGTTTGGTGTACTAGGATATTGGACAAGACAAGATCATTTGGGAGCTATTGCAGGGCTGGCTTTTTTAGTGTTGGAACCCATTGAGGGACCGACCGGTGGCTGGAAGGGGTATTGGGATCGTTTTAAGTTACGTTCGAGTCGTATGATGTTATATTGGGGGGGAGGGGTTCTCAGCGTCCTTGCAATTTGCTTTCGTAATTGGTGGTTGGGAGGGGCTTTTTACCCCGCCGATGTCCAGCATCCAAATTTTGTAGATGACCTTGATAGAGGATTTTATTATTGGATTCTTACAGGATCTTATTGGCCCAATGTCCCTTCAATTTCCGGTCTTTTAGTAATTTCGGGTGTGTTTATTGCTGTCTTAGCGTTGGTATGGCGTTTTAAGGCAATTTTGAATTTTCCTTTCAGCTTGGGTGTTATCTTTTTAGGTCTGTTATCTCCTTATGCAATTTTGTGGACAGGAGGATACACACCTCGTTTTAGCATTCACATTTTGCCTTTAGCTCTTTTGTCCTGGGCGATCTTTTTGAACTATCTGCATGGGGTTAAACCTTTTTTGCCTCAGGTTAGGTGAGTAGGGGGTTTTTTAGTATTCGAGGAGTGGGCAGAGGGACTATGAAATCTCCTTTAAAACCATTCTGCGCTATTTTTGGAGCAAGTTCATCTGCGATATGCCAAGAGAGTAAAAGCGCATACTCAGGTTGATCTTCGTATAATTTGCTTTCCTCAATGACGGGAATAAGTGTGCCGGGAATATATTTTCCGATTTTATGTGAGCCTTTTATTTCCAGTACGCAGTCCATAATGCCATCATCAATTCCCACGTAGTTGATCAGTGTGCTTGCACGCGATGGGGCACCAATTCCATAGACTTTCTTGTTTTGCTTCTTAATATCCAAGAGCATGGAATGAAGTTCAAGTTTTGAAACCACAACCCTATTTTTAAAATCTAAAAGACCCTTCCCTTCAAGCTCAATTTTTTCTTCTTCATCAAGAATTTCCACGACAGAACTTTTTACCGGAAACTTCCCTTTTCTGGAAACATAGGCTCGAATTGACCCTCCATGGGTGGGTATTTTCTTGGCATGGAAAACCTCCAGACCATGCTTTTCCAAAAGGTATTTTAGTGAATGCAAAGAATAATACATCAGGTGTTCGTGGTAAATGGTGTCATACTGAAGCGTTTCTACAAGTGACCCCAGATAGTGGCATTCGGTAATGAATACCCCGTCTTGGTCGAGTAACTCGAGTATGCATTCAACGATTTCATTGATGCCGTCAATATGCGCAAAGACATTTGTGGCGGTTACGACTTTCGCAGATCCATGCTCTTCCAGTATCGATTTGACGACTTCTCTGCCAAAATAAGAAATAATAGTTGGTATTCCACGTTGAATGGCAATTTTCCCAATTTCTTCCGGGGTTACTCCCAAAACCTTATGATCCTTTTGGAAGTTGCTCAATAAATTTCCATCGTTCGAGCCAATATCCACCACGAGATCCTCAGAGCCAAGCTCCATAAGGGTCATACATTCTCTATACATATCGGCAAAGTTTTCTCTGAGAATCTTTGTGGTGCTGCTTGTGTAGGGGTATTCTGGTGGGAAGAGAATCCTAGGGTCTACAACGAGGCCAATTTGCACCAATTTGCATTTTGAGCATTGTAACCATTCTGCTGGATATCCGGACTGCTCAGAGGGTCTGGTTCCAATAGAATTCATAGTATTAACGGGAGGTAGATATCCAAGAAACAGGATAGAGCGGAGGTTCGAATGACCACAAACATGACATTGCTCTACAACATAACTTGTCCCTATTCCGTTTAAACTGTCTTCATTTTTACCCATAATTTTTTAATCCCAAGTAAAAGAGCTTAGTATGGTTTAGATCCGTTAATTTTTTTCAGCAGACTGTTCATCTATGATTGGTGCAGTCTGGTAGTATGGCAGGCGTACCATGGCAGGTTCACTTTTGTTTTTAGTGCCTTTTTTTAAATTTTTTAGACCCCAAATAAACCACCGAAGATACTGCGCAAACCAGGGGCCCAATTTGAAAGTGGATTCACCCCCAAATAGGCGATCTATAGAAATAATTGGAACTTCTCCTAGCTTGCAACCCTGTAACTGGGCTTTGATGCTCAATTCAAATGCAACGGCCCAACCCACAGGGCTGGAATCAAGCTGGATTTCATCAAAAAGTGTTTTCCGAAACATTTTTATTCCAGTGGTGCAGTCTGACAAGGAGGAATTGAATAAATAAAGAAATAATTTGTTTGCCATCCATGAAAGTATATGTCCAATTTTAGTACCTCCTAAACGTCTTCCGCCGTGAGCATAGCGCGTGCAACTCACAAGGTCACACCCTTTATCCATCAAATACAACATGTCGTCAATGGCTAGAACCGGGCCCACTTCATCGGCGGCAAATATTAATATATATTTAGCCTGAGAGGCTTTTACCCCAGCTCTTAAAGCATTTACAATACCTATTCCAGACTGGTTGTGAATCAAGCGAGTGTTGGGATATTTGTCTTTCAAGTTATTGACTACTTCAATGGTGGTATCATCAGGGTGGTCATACACAATCAATACTTCGTGGGGTACTTCTATTACGGCATGCAATATCTTCAGCATGATTTTCACATTTAGTCCTTCATTGCGTACTGGTATTAAGACAGAGAGTATCAAGGAAGAAGGAGGTGGCGTAGAAGTCATGTGGTTATTAAAATTTTGAAGAAATTAGGATTAAATTTGGTTTTTTCCGAAAAACTTGCGAATTTGATTGCATACTTGTTCTATATCGGCATTTGTCAGAGAAAAAGAAGAGGGTAGCCAAAATGCCTTGGCTGACAGATGGGTACTATTGGTAAATGCATCATCTGGCAATTGATATGGTTTATGAGCGTGCAGGGGAAACCAGAACCTTCTGCAGACGATATCACAGGTTTGAAGATATTCCACTAATTCGTCCCTACGTTGAGTCAAAGCATCCACCCATTGAGGAATTTCACCCTTTTCTAGCTGAAAAGGTAAGAGAGTTAATTCTTCCAGATCACTTAAGCCTTCTGTATACATCATACAAGTTTGTTTCATTCTTTCGGTTCGGGCAGTCAACTTATCCAATTGGGCAATCCCAATAGCTGCCTGTAAATTGGTAAGTTTGAAATTGTATCCAATTTGATCATGTATATCATTTCCTCCTGTGCCCCGCACAGGCCTACCTTGGTCCTTCAACTCTCGTAATCGTACTTCAAGAGAGTCGTCATCTAATAAAATAGCCCCTCCTTGCCCTGTTGTAATAGTTTTGTTTGGCGAAAAGGAAAGAATGCCTGCCTGACCAAATGTGCCGAGACATTTGCCATTCAATTTGGATAAAAGTGCCTCAGCAGCATCTTCAATGACTTTTAGGTTATGATTTTCGGCAATCTCTAAAATGTTAGGCATGTCTGCAGGACGCCCGCTAATATGGACAGGAATAACAGCCTTTGTTTTGGGAGTAATGGCTTTCTTGAATTCGGCAGGAGATAAGTTCAAAGTGTTGGGATCAACATCCACTAATACGGGTTGGGCACCTGCCATAGTGACGGCATTTGCAGTTGCGATAAAGGTGATGTCGGGAACGATGACTTCATCGCCAGGGCCAATGCCGCAAGCTTTTAGAGCAAGAAACAATGCGCTGGTTCCACTTGTAACTGCTACCACATGTTTGCAACCCAGCAAGTGGGCCAGTTTTTGCTCAAACTGAGTTGTGTATTCGCCATCATTCAAAAAGTTACTGTCTAATACCTGGATAAGGAGTTCCCGCTCTTCTTCTCCCACCTGGGGTTCCCACCAATCTATTCTTTTTGAGGTAAGGCTCATATATTGCACGGGTTACAAGTTCTTGGGTATTCACACATCGCTAAATCTCTTTGGCTGGAACTCCTGCAACTTTTAAATCAGGAGCGACATTAGAGAGCACCACTGCTCCCGCCCCAACTATCGCATTGGCACCAATTTTTATTCGGTTAGCAATCAAAGCGCCTATATTAATTTGGGCGCATTCACCCACCGTAACGTTTCCCGCTGTTACAACAGCTGGGGAAAGCTGACAACACGACTCCAGAATATTGTGATGCTCTACGATGGCTCGAGTATTAATCAATACACCCGATTTAATTTCAGACTTATAACCTATTATCGCTCCGGCATTTATCCAGACACCTGGTTCTATCACAGCTTGATCCATTATCTGGGCAGTAGGGTGAATAGCGGAAACCAATTTGAATTTGTATTCTGAGCATATCTTTAAAATTTTAAGACGGCTTTGATTGTCTGGAGCTAGTACAAGAACATTATCAATGCCTAACTCTAAAAGCTTCGATGGCCAGTTTGAGCCGCTGAAGAAAGGTTGACCCTTAAATAAATCATTTTTAGGATACTCAAACCTTATATTAGGGCGCTGGCTCAAAAGTTCAGGGTTGCAAAATTCTTCAAGGGATTCGCTCTCGTCAATGAATAAAGCAATCTCCAAGCCTGTTACAGCCTCAAACCATTCAGCAGTTTGCCCAGCCAAACCGTCATTAAACCCGATAACGGCCACAGTTGTTTTTTTTGATTTTGACTTGGTCATTTAAATATAAATTTAATGACTGTTAAAAAAATTCACCCAATCTAAGAATAAACTAGAATGAAATTTAAAATAGTTGGCGAACGAAACATTTGACCTTTAAAAGCTACCCGCGCATCCCCCAAGCATCAACGATTTCTGCCTTTTTAGGAATTTTAAGTTTTTTATAGGCTGCATGAGGAACACCAATAATAATAATGTCGCATTCCTTGACTAACTGTTCCTTTGAAACGAAGGTGGGGTCCTTTGCATATTCATCGGAATAAAAAACCTGGGCTCCATGAAACCTTAATATTTTACCTAACTTAAAAGATAATGAGTCTCTGGTATCATCAATTTCTGCTTTGAAAGCCATACCTAAAATTCCGATTTTCTTTTTGCCTATATCATGCCTTTTACGGATATCTTCGACAATAAAATTTGGCAAGCCTTCATTCACCATCATGGCAGCATGGCCAAGGAAAAAATTATTATTATTAAATGCAGCTAATTGCATTGTATCTTTAAGAAGACAAGGTCCAGCGGCAAAGCCAGCGCTGGGGATATTATAAGCGCGGCCATATCCATCTGACATAACCTGACGAATCCGATTAAAGTCCAAATTAAAATCATTAGCAATCATATAAAATTGATTGGTTATGGAGAATTGGATATACCGCCAAGCATTGGTAAATAGTTTGACCAGCTCAGCTTCTTCCATGCTTACTTTTATAATTTTAGGTGCTATTAGTGAAAATAGTTTGATTGCACTATTCTGGGCTTTCTGCGTAACTCCAGCAACGAGCTGGGGTAATTCTTTGAGTTCTTTGATAGCATAACCCTGTGCGATTCGCTCAGGACAATAGGCTAGTAGCACATTCTTTCCCAATACCTTCATAATTTGCTGGCAGGTCCTGGGATATATGGTGCTCCGGATAATAATAGTCTGATTTTTTCTCAAATACTTTTTTAGGGTTTTAAAATATTCTAAAAATACGCGTACATTCGGATTCAAGTATTCATCGACAGGTGTTCCAATAGCAATCACAACATATTTGGCAAGCGAAACATCTCGAATGTCAGAAGAAACGGTTAATGCATCTTTCTTTTTGATAAGTTTTTTCAAAATAGGATCTGCACCATACTCAATAAAAGGCATGACTCCATTTTGAACCAGCTCGGCATTCTTAATATTTTTGTCATGAAGACATACTCTAAGGCCTTTATTTGCAAAAACCAGCCCAAGTGGAAGCCCTACATGGCCAAGACCGCCAATGATGACTGCATCATATTTAAAATTTTTATCTCTTTTAGTAGCCATAGGTTGTGTCAGGATTTAGTCTAGTAATTCGACATTTTAAGGTTCATAAAGGTGCGTGAAATAATCATTCTGGTATGCAGGAGTTTTTGGGTCTCTCGTTCGCATGTTTTATATACCAGTCTACAGTGGGAGCCAGGGCTTCATCGAATTTTAGCTTTGGACTGTAACCCAGTTGTTTAATTTTGGATATATCCGGGCATCTGCGGAGAGTGCTCCCTGGGGTTAAAGGACCCGGCTTAAGGTCAATTTTCCTTCCCAAAGCGTGTACAATTTTTCTGGCTACATCAGCAATGGGTATTTCTTCCTCGGTACCTAAATGATAGACCTCTTGGTGCCCGCCTTTTTCTATAGCTATCATTAATCCATCAGTAAAGTCTTCAACTCCAACAAAGGCTCTCGTCTCATTACCTTGGCCTTGAATCGCAAACTCTAAAGGACCCTGCGGATTCTCCTGGCTCTTATCATGAGCTCTCAATATAAATTGCGGTACCACGTGTTCCCAACCCATATCCGGACCAAAAACATTATGAGGACGAACAATGACTACCCGGTCAAAATTATTTCGTCCATAGTTGATTGCAAGTAGCTCAGAAATAGCTTTTCCCCCGCCATATGAATAACGTGGGTTCTGGATATCAGGGATGACTAAAGGAACATCTTCTGGAGTAGGAATAGTTGGGGGAGTCTGGTAAACCTCTGAGCTGGAAATTAGGATTAATTCACGAATTTTTTGGGATTTACAGGCATCCAAAACATTAAGCATCCCCTTGACACCCACTTCTAAAACCAATTCAGGTTTTGTGTAAAAAAATTCTGTGCCATTTACATAAGCCATATGTATTACCGATTGGCACCCTTCTGCCGCGTGCTCCACAACAAGTGGGTCTCGAATATCCCCAACAACCATTTCAACTTGACTCATTTCATTTTCAAGTCGACTCTTTCGTCCTCTGGAGTCATTATCCAGGACCCGGACTTCCTGCCCTTCCTTCAAAAGCCTTTTCACTAGATGGGCACCTAAAAAACCGGTTCCTCCGGTCACAAGAAACTTGCGCCTCATTTAATACTCCAAAATAATTAAAGGGTTTTCTTAAAAAGAAATTATTACGAATACAATAATTTCATTTTATTGCTATATTTTCAGCTCTTTTATGAAGCCGCGAAGAGATGCCATGGCAATCAAAGAAATTTGTGGACAACTACTAAACCTGCCATCTAATATCATTTCGCGAAGCTCATTAAAATCTGTCCAAACTAATTTGATCCTACTTTCAATAGTGGCTGTTGTGTCAATTTCCACATTGGATGCAAAAAAGCAATGAAAGTGATTGTCAAGTCGGCCAGGGTCAGGATTTAAAACTCCCAAGCATTCTGCATTAGAGGCTATTAAACCCGTTTCTTCACGGAGTTCAATGAGAGCTGTATCCTCTGGAGTTTTATCTGTATCTATTAATCCCCCCGGCAGTTCCAGACTTGTCTCCTCTAGAACAGGTCGATATTGTTGAACTAATGGAATTCTGAGATCACTTGTCACTGCCAAAATGCTCACATAGTCGTATGGACGTACGCTATGGTAAATTTCAATGTCTTCCTTATCGGAAAAAATGACGTTTCTCTCAACTAAAGTTAGCCATTTTGAAATGGGGGTTTCTCGTTTAGAGATAATGTTGGGAAAATGTTCGTTGTTCATATAAAGAACTGGGAGGAGAGGATGGGCCAGAGGATAAATTTATTTTCGCACAATACTCATGGTTCTCAATTTTCAAGGCCAATGATAACCTAAAAACCGCCCTAGAAAAATTTATTTTAAAGGTTTTGTATGTTTATTAGGCGCAGGGCTAGTTGAAGTCACTTAAAATGGTCTAAAATCTATTTGTGACTAGGCAGACCCATTTATGAAATATTCCCAAATTTCGATGAAGAAATATTTCTCGTATTAAAGATTTTTGAAAAAGTGATTACTCTCCATCGGGGCATTAAGTACCTATAATGATAAAATAGTATTATTATTTTGACTATCCTATTCCCATCGCAGATAAAAGTATCCCTGAAGGTCTTGAAGTGGTAATTTTAAGGTGGAAACATCCTTTGAATGGTTTGTGCTATTTACCTGTGCTGAGTAAAATTCTCAAGTCCCCGATTGTTGTTAAACTATTCATGATGTTTCCTGGTATTAGGCGGTTTAATCGGAAAAGCAGATACTTGTGTTAGCAGAAAAACAGCTTTATGATTAAGTCAAAGTGTAGTAATTCCGCTAAAATGAAGGAAGATAAATGTTTTCCCTCCCCCTGAAATTGTGATGCGTATTTGTGGGTTGGTGTTTTTGTTGATAAACCGTTATATTTCCCCAATTAACCGATGAAAATCTGTCTGATTGAGCCTCCGAAATTTGTATCTCTGACGAACTTCGTGTCTACGATCAGTATGCCGCCGATTGGTTTGGCTTATATTGCTGCAGCAATTCGTGAAGAAGGTCATGATGTCACTGTGGTGGATGGGCCCGGTTCTGCTCCAAGAAATTATCATGTATTTAAAGATGAAATTCGGGTGAGAGGTTTGACGCAGGAACAAATTCTTGAGCGCATTCCCACCGATACCCAAGTGATTGGCTTGGGTTGCATGTTTACTTCTCACTGGGTATATGTGCGTGAATTGGTTTCAAAAATCCGCAAGTTATTCCCCCGTTCATATTTATTAATGGGAGGTGAACACGTTACGGGTTTTCCTGAGTTTTCCCTGGAAGAAGCTCCTTTGGATAGCGTGGTATTGGGAGAAGGGGAAGAAACTATTGTTCAATTGTTGGAGCACGTTGAAAAGGGTTTGCCTTTAGTCGATGTCGCTGGCATTGCTTATAAAGACCCTGACGGGATAATTAGAGTAAATTCCCGCCGCAAAAGAATGAAGGATATCGATTCAATAGCCCAGCCTGCATGGGATTTGTTTGACATTCAAAAGTACAATGAAGTCAATCAGCCTCACGGTTCCTCCCAGGGAAAGTTTATGCCGATGCTGGCGACGCGTGGGTGCCCATTCTCTTGCACCTTCTGTACAAGCCCCAATATGTGGACGACAGAATGGATTCCCAGGGATTACAAGTTGGTGGTGGATGAGATGCAGGAATATCAAAGTAAATATGGCGTTTCAGATTTCCAGTTTGAGGATCTCACTGCAATTGTTCGAAAGGATTGGATATGTAGCTTTTGTGATGAAATTATCGAACGTGGTATGAAAGTTACCTTCCAGTTACCATCAGGAACTCGTAGTGAAGGCATTGATTTTGAGGTTGCTCAAAAATTAAAGGCGGCAGGTTGCCACGAGTTTTCATTTGCCCCGGAATCTGGTGACCCTCGTGTATTGCAGGCGATAAAGAAGAAAGTCAGTTTACCTAAAATGTTTGATTCTGCACGCAGTGCATTAAAAGCAGGGATTAACGTGGGATGCTTTTTTATAATTGGGTTTCCTGAGGATGATTATCGGAGTGTTTTCAGGACATATGGAGCCATTATCCAATGTGCCTTAATTGGTTTTACCAATGTAAATCTCAATGCTTATTCCCCTCAACCAAACACCGAATCATTTCGAGAGCTTCAAATGGCAGGGGTTATTACTGAATTTGATGATAAATACCTGATGAGTTTGTTTACTTTTCAGGATTTTGGAGCTAAGAAAACTTCCTATAATTCTCGTTTTGGCGATTTAGAGCTGTCCCTGATGGTAAATTTTGGTGCATTTTTGTTCTATTTGATCTATTTCTTACGCAAACCCTATAGGATTATTCAGCTCTTTTCAGATATGGGGAGTGAGTCATCAAGTAACAAGTCAACAAAAATGGCCAAATCTCTTTTTAAAGATGCTTTTACAATAATGAAAAATAAGCTGATAAAAAACTGATTTCTTCCGGGAGACTTTTATCTGCTTAAAATCTCTTCTATACAATCTAGCTACTTAGCACACCAATATAACAACCAAATCAAATTATCAATGACTTCTGGCTCGAAATGGATCTGATTGAGTTACTGAAAAAGCAAGAACAATTAAGGGAAGATTATTGGAGGAATGTTGACTATTTTCTCTCGGTTCGTTTGAAATGGCGAGCTCAAATGGTGCGCCATTTTTTTCATCTGTTTCCCGGGAATAGTATTCTTGAGATTGGGGCTGGCTCGTGCCAATGGACTCGAGAAATTTCTGAGGCCAATGGAAACCGCAACCCCATTTGCGCCGCAGTCCTTAATAAAGAGTTGTACGAAGATGACAGGCAAGATTCATTCCCAGAAAATATAGAAAGAATCCATTTGGATAGATTCCCGGGAGAACTCAAGGGACGCTGCTTTGATTTTATTGTTGGATACCAATTGTTGACAGATGAAAATACCGGAACATTGTTGCTTGAGTTGAAGAAATTATTGAAGCCAGGAGGGCAAATCTTGTTTTTTGACCCAAACCCTTGGAATCCTTATTACAAAATTAGGAGATTAGTTTCTAAGTTATTCTTTTTTTTAAAGAGAGATGAGAAAAATGAATCTCTTAACCGGGTGGACTTGTTTTCTCTGCTTTCGGAGGCCGGTTATATAAAAATAAAAATACTTCCGTATGATTTTTTATTTCCACCGATTCCTAAAATGCTCCTCTGGCCAATGCAAAACCTTAGCTTGATTCTTGAGAATTTCCCATATGTGAGAAACTTTGCCGGATCATTGCTAATCTGGGGGCAGAAGCCAGCTGAAGAAAACTGGAGACGGCCTATGTCCAGTTTGGTTCGGCATGATTGTTTTAAAGGCCGACTTTCAGTCGTGGTTCCAAGTCGAAATGAAGAATTAAACATTCCTCCCTTAGTCGAAAACCTGATAGCTTGCTATGGAGACTATATTAAAGAAATCATTATTGTCGATGATAATAGTCGAGATGGAACTGCAAAAATGACAGAAAGTTTAGCGCTCGAAGATTCTCGAATTAAATTGATTCGAAGAAGTATGCCCAATGGGGTTGGCCGAGCCTTGCGAGATGGCTTTGCAGAAGTGAAAGGGGATTTTGTCCTCACTATGGATTGTGACTTTCAACATTTACTTCCTGAACTTGCAGACTTATTTGATACGGTCGCCAGTGGTGCTGATGTGGCAATAGGTAGCCGGTTTTCTCGGGAGAGCGTGCTTTTAAATTATGCATTTACAAAAATTCTTGCTAACCGCGGATTTCATATTCTCGCTAACCTTCTTTTAGGCAGGCATTTTCGCGATGTCACGAATAACCTTAAGTTGATGAGAAAAGAGGTTCTTGAGAGTATAGTACTCGAAGCCGATGATTTTGCTGCCAATGCTGAGACGGGTTTGCAGCCTATTTTGCTCGGTTTTAAAGTTGAAGAGGTTCCTATTTCATGGATCAACCGTTCTGTGGATATGGGTTTCTCGAGCTTTAATTTATTGAATACAGGCCCGAATTATTTTATCGTATTGTTCCGGTTGGTATTTAGGAAATGGCTTGGCAAGAATATTGTTCAATGTCCACCTGCTAAGTAATCTGTTAAAACTTGATTTGAGTACGAATTGGAAACAGTTATAATTACAGGATCTTCAGGGCTGATTGGTTCTGAAGCAGTTCGATTTTTTGCTGAAAAAGGCATGCGTGTCATTGGCGTTGACAATGATATGCGTAAAGAGTTTTTCGGTGATGAAGCATCGACAGAATGGAACCGGAGTCGGTTGGAGGAAGAATTCCCTGGTTTTCTCCATTACGCTTTGGATATTCGCTCTGAGCAAGAAATGGAAGGTTTGTTTAACGAGTACGGAGAAGAGATTGATTTAGTTATTCACGCAGCCGCACAACCTTCGCACGACTGGGCCGCCAAGGACCCGATTAAAGACTTCTCTGTCAATGCCAATGGGACTTTAGTTCTGCTTGAAATGGCAAGAAAATTTTGTCCCAATGTAGTTTTTATCCACTTGTCTACAAATAAAGTTTATGGAGATATCGCAAACTTACTTCCATTTGAAGAGCTTGAAATGAGATGGGAGTTGGACCAAAACCATCGATTCCATGAAAATGGAATTGATGAGTCTATGAGTTTAGATGAAAGTAACCATAGCTTGTTTGGTGTTTCCAAAACGGCTGGAGACCTGTTGGTGCAGGAGTATGGTCGCTATTTTGGCTTGAAAACTGCTTGTTTTCGAGGAGGATGCCTGACAGGCTCTGCCCATTCAGGAACTGAGTTGCATGGCTTCCTTTCCTACTTAATGATATGCACCATGCAGAAAAAACCTTACACCGTGTTTGGGTATAAGGGGAAACAGGTCCGCGATAATATACATAGTTTTGACATGGTGAATGCCATGTATCATTTCTATAAAAACCCGGGAATAGCAAAAGTTTATAATATTGGAGGTGGCCGCCACAGCAATAGTTCTATGTTAGAAGCCATCAAGATGTGTGAGGGAATTTCGGGAAACACTCTTGCATGGAATTATGAAGATAAGAACCGTTTCGGAGACCATATTTGGTGGGTCAGTGATGTCCGCCGATTTAGAGCAGACTACCCAGACTGGAATTATCGATATAACATGGAAGGAATCTTGCTTGAAATATATGATGGGCTACGCCAGCGGCTAAGTGGAGAGGGTTGATGTGAAACGTCTAATATTTTCTCCCGTGCCCTAAAAACAGCGCCCTTCCTGAAATATTCAGTAGTCTTTCCCGGTCTTCACCCCCCATCCATTTAATGAATGCTATGCTTTCTTTGTGTAAATAGAAAAAAACATGAGAAATAAAATCTTATTTTTATCTTTTTTGCTGCTCCTGTTCTTCGCAATGGCGGCTGTTTTAAATACTAAATCTATTACGAAGCAAGGTATAAATTATCATGTTTCAGCAATTGAAATACCTCTTTATCTAAAGGTGTTGAATTTTTATGACCGACATTACAATTATAAGTGGCTTGCAAAACGCATCACAAAATCCCTGGAGACAAAAGAAGAAAAAGTATTCCGGTTATTTCAATGGACTTATGAAACTATCCAGCCTCAGCCTAAAAGTTTGCCAGTAATGGATGACCATGTTTGGAATGTTTATGTGCGCGGATATGGTGTCAGTGATAATTTCCATGATTTATTCACGACACTTTGTAATTATGTTGGGGTTGATGGTTTTTTTTTCTGGGTAAAAGCTAAAGACTCCGGTCATATTGGCATGTCATTTGTTAAATTAGAAAAAGGTTGGGTGCTTTTTGATCCTTTTAGAGGAGGTTATTTTGTAAACAAACTGGGTAGTTGGGCTACTATCGAGGAAATTAATCAGCATAACTGGAAACTGGAAAAATTAATCCCAGCAGAAATTTCAGAATCCTTTTACAGTCCATACTTAGAAAACTTACCCATATTAGATGAAATTGGCTTGGTGAGAGCTAATACTCAATCTCCCATGAATCGTCTTTTATTGGCAATTCAGAAAATGGACTTCTGATTTCGAAACCTATAAATTATTGAGCAAAAAGTGCATTATTGCTCAAACTCTGGATATTTATAAGGAGCTGGTTGAGTGAAGATATTGGTTACCGGAGCCTCCGGTTTAGTTGGGAGCGCGCTTTGTTGTCGCCTTGTGAGACAAGGCTTGACTGTTCTTGGTGCAGTGCGAACTCTGCCTGATAAAATAACTGCTGGGGTAGATTATCGTATTGTTCCAGATTTGGGTAGCGAAACAAACTGGAGTGAGGTGCTGGCCGGGGTGAATGTCGTTGTCCATTGTGCTGCTCGTATGGATGTTATGCAGGATACAGTGGACGATCCATTGATGGCTTTCCGCGAAGTAAATGTGGAGGGCACTGTTCGTCTTGCAAAACAGGCTATTGATAGGAAACTTAAAAGGTTTATTTATATAAGTAGTCTCAAGGTGAATGGCGAGTATACGGAGGACTATCCCTTTACAGCAGGTGATGTGCCTATGCCAACAGCCCCTTATAGTATTAGCAAATGGGAAGCGGAGCAGTCCTTGAAAAATATTGCGGAGGGGACTGATTTGGAAGTCGTAATTATTAGGCCTCCTTTGATATATGGTCCGGGCGTTCGCGATAATTTTTTACTATTATTGAAACTGGTCAAGTTAGGCCTGCCATTACCTTTAGGGGCAATTGAGAATCGTAAAAGCTTAGTAGGGCTGGATAATTTGGTAGATTTGATTGTGACTTGCTTGAACCACAATGCGGCAGCCAACCAAACATTTTTGGTCAGTGATGGAGAAGACCTTTCGACTCCAGAACTTCTCCGACGAATGGCTGTAGCAATGAAAAGGCCTGCGCGTTTAATTGCAATTCCCGTCCCCTTATTAGTTAAACTTGCTGGTTTACTGGGTAAAGAAGGTTTTGCGTTTAGACTGTGCAGTTCTCTTCAAGCAGATATCAGCAAAACTCAGGAACTGTTGGGATGGTCACCACCGGTTTCGGTTGACGAGTCTTTGCAAAAAAACACCGATCACTTTATGTCTCTATGATCCAAATTGAAAAACAGCTATTGCAATAAAGTCATCTTTTAGTTTGAATTACGAGGATGGTAAAGTCTCCGTTTTCCTGAATTTATCAGTGACTGGTTAGTTTATGAAACGTTTTTTAGATTTGTTAGTGGTTGTGCCTGCCTCAATAGTATTTTTAATTCCGGCAGGCTTTGTTGCATTGATGATACGTCTGACTTCAAAAGGACCCATCATTTTTTGGTCTGAACGAGTGGGCCAATATAATAAAAATTTCAAAATGCCTAAATTCAGGACCATGCGGGTCAATACACCTGTAGTCGCCACACATCTTTTGGCCGATACCAACCAACTTTTGACACCTGTCGGTTCATTTTTGAGGAGGTCGAGTTTGGATGAGCTCCCTCAGTTATGGAGCATCCTCCTTGGTGATATGAGTTTTGTAGGCCCTCGGCCCGCATTATTTAACCAGGATGATTTGATTAGGTTGCGGACTGAAAGTGGTGTCCATAACTTGATTCCAGGTTTGACAGGTTGGGCCCAGGTTAACGGTCGTGACGAATTGGATGTAACATTAAAGGTAAAGCTTGATATCGAATATTTGGAACGCCGATCACTTCGATTTGATATCTATATACTCTGGCTTACCTTATTAAAAGTAGCTAAGCGCGAAGGAATATCCCACTAATTTGAGTTGAGTAGGCCTTCAGCAGTACTCATTTTGGCTTATATTTAGGATTTTTGGCCCTGATATTTGTCAATGGTTCGCCGTCCAGTAATATCTCCTCTTAAAATATTTTGCCACAGAATCGTTATCCAAAGGCAAAAAAACCCCGCTGGGGCTAAATTTACCAATATTACTTTTCCGTTAAAAATGTTCCTATTTCTGTATCGTGGTGAAGGAGTTGTTTTATGAGTCAATGGCGTGAATAAAATTCTCCAAAAGTATTGTATTTAAAGAATATTATTAAAGTTTTTTCGTGTGATTTCCGAATAGATAAATAAGGAAAAAATCTAATATATTTAAGAGAATGATGAATGGATAATTCGGAAATTGACCTATTTCAGATGATGAAAACCATCTGGGAAAAAAGAAAGCAGATACTTTTTTATACAATAATAATTGTGTTTAGTGCTGTTGCGTTTGCATATGTTCAACCAAAGGCATATGAAACACATACGTCTGCATTTGTTTTTCCTTCTAAAGGAAATACATCTGCATTCCAATATGCTCTGCCCGAGGGGTATTATGAGAAATTCTCAAAAAGTCCGAAAATTTTAAAGGCCGTATTAGAAAATTTACCCAATGAAGCGAAAACTAAAGAGAAGGCTTTGTCTTTGGGTGATCTTAGATCTGCTCTTCGTGTGGAATCTACAATGCTCAATGCTTCATCTGGTCTGACTTCCGCCGCCCTTAAATTTAATTTTTACGTCCGACACACAGACCCATTTTCTGCTCATCAGATTGCAATTACATGGAAAAATGTTATCGAGAATAATATTGCTGCTTTCGAAAAAAGCGTAATTTTAAGTAAATATTCTCAAGTGGAAGAGCAATTTAAAATGAGTAAGGAAAATTGGGAGCAAGCTAAAAATAAGTTACTTGCCTTGAGTAAAAGCTTTAATGTCCAAAATAAATCCTTGGAATTACAATCATTTCGGCGGTCAATTTCGAGAGCGCGTGTAAAGAGTGAGGTCTCATCGCCAGTTCATAAATTAAAGCTGAAAGAGGATTATCTTCTAGCGAAAGAGACGTTAGACGAATATATGAGATTACTAGCACTTGAACCCAAGGTGATCAATCTCTCTATGGATGCTGCTGGTAAGTTTGAAAAAAATATGCTGCGGATAAATCCAATTTATACGGAGTTGCGGGAAAGAGTTTTGGCAAGCAAAGTGGCTCTGAACGCAATTAAATCGCAACAAGCTCTGTTGGAGAGAACCATCAGGGACTCTGAATCAGATATTAAAACTCCAAGCAAGAATGCTGATAGCTTAAAGTTGACCCAAAATGAAAGTCAATTGAAAATAATCACTAAACAAATTCAAGAATATGAAAAAAAATCCAGGGATTTGGACAACAAAATAATAGAAATGAAAATAGCAATCCGCAACTTGAACAAAGAAGAGGCGGCCTTGGCAAATTTGCACCAAATAAGCTTTAAAAAATTCGAGGAACTGAGGTTGCTCAGAAGTCAAAATGAAAGTAGGTTGAATTTTTTGTCCTCGGAATTGGAGCCTCCAGTATTTCTGGGTTCTTCTATGCAAAGAACTGTTTTTATTGCTTTCGGAACGGGGCTGATTTTTATGATTTTGGTGACGCTTATAAAGGCTAATTTTAGTGCTCAAGATAAGAATGGAGTTGCTAGTGAGCAAGTTAATACCCAATATGCAAAGGCATCTCTTGCTGGTAAGGCATCGGGCGAGATGAAAGCTGTAACAGGTGAAAAGGTAACTCCCCCTGCACATGTTTCAGAGCCATTGAATGAACCAAAACCCCAATATTCTCCCGCCCTTATGGATGTTGGATTTGTTGAAGATCGCTGATCCTTGTTTAATGGTAGAGGTTCATACTTGTGAATGATATCCATCCTGTTCCAAAAATAACTGGGAATCAATATAACCTGCCAGAAAAATTTCCTGCTGATGAGCAAAAAATAATATCTGGAAAAATCAAGCATGTCTTGCGCAATCTCCTCAATGCACAGCAAGTTTTAACCTCTTTGGCTTTAATTTGCGTTTTGGTTTTGTTTAGTAATCTGATTGAATCAGGTTTTCTTGCGGCTTTGTGTTTGTTTGTGGTTATTTTTTTAATGCCTTTGTTTTCCCTGGAATTGAGACAAAATAAATCCATCCTGCTGGGTTATTTTTTTGTTATTACTCTGCATGAAACTATTGCATTTGCTAATGCCTATTTGTTTGTAACATTTGGTGCTGGTTTTGATGCTGCGCTTTTTCAGAAGTTGGGAGGAGAATTTGCGATGCATGAGGAGTGGGGCCTTGCAATAGGTCCTCAACTTTATGCGCAGATGCTAGGTCTCGTATATAGATGGCTTGGTGTATCTCACCTGCTAGGAGAGCAGCTTTCCATCCTGGCTTTCTCTATTTCTTGTATTATCTTTTTAAAAATAATTCGGTTGTGTGGAATAGTTAAATATAAAATTTATTCTCTCCTTGCTTTTGGCGCATTACCGACCATGGTATTTTTAGGGTCGATTACTCTTCGAGAATCATATCAAGTACTCTCATTTTTACTTGTTATGTATTTTGGTATTAAAATGCATATGAAAGGTGGGATAAATAGTTACATCATAGCTTTTATACTTTCAGTGCTAAGCATGTGCGTTATGCATAGGGGTTTGATAGGTTATGGAATGTGGGTAGTACCATTATTTTTTATATGGAGTATTAGACCGGTTTCGCGCCTTGGAAACGTAAAAATACTCCGCCTGGTGGTATTTGTAATTGGACCCATTTCCATAGCGGGCCTGATTCTTTTAATAAATGTGGTGCCAAGCCTGGGTGCGTATAATATGATTTTTGATCGTAGCTGGCTGGAGTTTATTAATACTCTTCGGACAGGATCTATTAATGTTTCAGGAAGGACGACATATGGGATTCCACTCGACCTTTCATCAAACATGATGACTATTTATTCGAGTTTAAAGTTATATGTGTACTATCTGTTTGCACCATTTCCATGGCAGGTAAGTAGTGTTCAGGATGTATATGGGGTTATGGAGTCATTTTTTCGCATGATCCTGATTTACTTTTCAGTAAAACACTGGTGTATTGCTGAGGGCTCGCAACGGCGACTATTCGCGCTCCTGTTAATTATGTTTTTCAGTATTACCTTGTTATTTTCGATAGGCACATCGAATTATGGAACGGCCATGCGCCACCATATGCTGAGTTGGTGGATAATTGTAATGGTTGGTACTCCGTTACTGATGGCGAAATTGAGTTGTATTCGTTTTGGAGCTGGAAATAGCGGGCACAGGATTTTATTAAAACCCATCGAAAATATTTCCTGATAATTTACGGTCTTTTAAGCCAGGTTGAATTTTTCCTGTGGAGCAGGAAGTATTTCAGGGGATGGGCATGGTTTTCCCACATGATTGACATTTTTTGTCATTGTCCAACCGATTCCCGCATTCACACATCCATCCATGAAGCTTAGCTGGGTTGCCATAGGCTAATCCGTAATCGGGTATATCTTTCGTAACGACTGCTCCAGCTCCTACAAAAGCAAACTTTCCAATTGTGACTCCGCAGAGGATGGTAGAGTTGGCTCCAATAGTGGCCCCTTGACGGACTATAGTAGCCTTTAATTCGTTTTTACGCGGAATCTTGGACCGTGGGTTAATAACATTTGTAAAGACACAGGAAGGACCGCAAAACACATCATCTTCCAGGGTGACCCCTTCATAGATAGATACATTATTTTGAATTTTGACATTATTTCCCACAACCCCATTAGGGCCTATCATTACATTTTGGCCTATATTTGCACCCTCTCCAATTTTTGAACCTGTGAGAATGTGTGAGTAATGCCACACCTTGGTATTCTTCCCTATTTCACATTCATCATCTACATCACTGGTAGGGTGGATAAAATAAGGTGTTTTTTTAGCTGAGTCATTTTTATTATCCATACTCGCTTGAGCACGTTGTAATACCTTCAAAACCCTCAAACCTTCTTCTCCGTCCGTAAAAGCTGGTTTGCCGTGAATTGAATTAATAAACGCGCGTCCTTCCTCCATTAAAGGTTCTTTCCATTGTTTCGTTAGGTCGACGGGGTTGCCCTGTTTTTTATCTGGAATTGGAATTCCATTTTTCCAGGATATCTGATGCGGATACATCATAAGTTTTTGATCTGTAGGAACCGTATCGTCAAACACAATCATACCTTGATCCCCTATGAGTACCAATTTTTGTTCTTTGAAAGGATGAAGCCAGGAAACAAATATATGAGCTCCGACACCGGAAGGAAATTTAATATTGGTGGTAGTTGTATCAGCGATCTCGGGATGGAGAATGTTAGTCCCTGTAGCGGTAACTTCTATGGGTTCTTCACCTACCAAGGATAAAATCAAAGAAATATCATGGGGAGCAAAAGACCAAAGAATATTTTCCTCACGTCGGATTTTTCCCAGATTAAGTCTGTTGGAGTAAATATACTGCAGTTTTCCGAGCTGGCCATCCTGAAGTATTTTTTTGATAGTCTGGATGGCAGGGTGATATTGGAGAACGTGTCCGACAAACAGGACTTTTCCTTTTTGTTTCGCAATTTGAACTATTTCCTCCCCTTCTATTGCGGTCATAGAAAGAGGTTTTTCGACAAAAACGTGTTTACCTGCAAGGAGAGATTTTTTTGCCAAACTATAATGCTGTTCGGCAGGGGTTGCTATGGCAATTGCATTGATATCTGTAGATGCTAAGGTATTAGCAAAAGAGGATGTGGTTGCAATTTCAGGATACTTTGCAGATTTTCTTTTAAGAACGTCCTCAGAGGAGTCGCAAATTATTTTTAATATGCCGAGCTCAAAAAAAACTCGGGCCAAGTTTTTTCCCCAATGACCAGCCCCGATAAGCGCAAGGTTGATTTTATCTCCCAAAAACTAACTCCTGAAATATAGATTAAAACCCTGATTTATTATGAGTATATCCCATACAAGAAACGGCGACAATTTAAAAAACAAAGTGTTAGGATATTGGTTTGATTTGATGATTCATGTGCATGAGAATAGAAAATTGAAGGAATTTTATGGGTGAAAATGTTCAATCTATTATTAAGAAAGGGATAAACTTATGTTTTTTAGCAAAAATTCCGCTAAAATTATCATGAATTCGGGTTTGCGAATTGCTTTAGCAGCATTTCCCATAGGGTTTGCTAATTGTCTGGAATTTGAAAATTAGTCATTTTAAGGAGCTACGGCATGGCCGAATTTCAAGGAAAAACCATTCTTGTAACTGGAGGAACAGGCTCATTTGGAGGGTATTTTGTTAATTTCCTTCTCGACAAGAACTTTGAAGAAATTCGAGTTTTCAGTCGAGACGAGTTGAAGCAAGAGGAAATGCGCCTGAAGTTCCAGAACCCCAAAATAAAATTTTATATTGGAGACGTTAGAGACCGCGATAGTGTCGATGATGTGATGGCTGGGGTGGATTATGTGTTTCATGCCGCTGCGTTAAAGCAAGTTCCCACCTGTGAATTTTTTCCCATGCAGGCGACGCAGACCAATGTGTTGGGAAGTCAGAATGTAATCAATTCGGCTATCAGTCATGGAGTGTCCAGAGTTGTCAGCCTCAGTACCGATAAAGCTGTTTATCCTGTCAATGCCCTAGGAATCACTAAAGCCCTTATGGAAAAAGTGGTTCAGTCCGCTTCCCGAAAACTTTCAGAAGGGCAGACCATTCTTACTTTGGTTCGTTATGGAAATGTTTTGTTTTCCCGCGGCTCAGTTATCCCACTATTTATGAAATTGATGAGGGAAAAGAAACCTCTTACAGTGACGGAACCAGGAATGACTCGGTTTCTCCTGCCTCTAAAAGAAGCGATCAACCTGGTTGGGTTTGCTCTTGGGAACGGGAAACAGGGGGATATATTTGTCCGCAATGCCCCCTCTTGTTCTGTGGGTGATCTCGCTCAGGCATTGAAAAATATATTGGGTTCCGACTCTGAAATCCAAACAATTGGTATGCGGCATGGAGAAAAAATGCACGAAACCTTAGCTTCCCAGGAAGAACTTCTTAGATCAGAGGATATGGGGGATTACCTTAGGTTAAGCATGGATGACCGCGACTTGAACTACAATAAATATTTGAGCGAAGGAGATAAAAAGTTTGAGAAGGTAGAAGATTATACCTCGCAGAACACAGTACGGTTGACGGTTAAGGAAATAGAAAAGATGTTGTTAGAGCAGCCTGAGATAATCTCCGAATTAAATCAAAATAAATAAGGTCTTTTTTAATTAGCTTAACTTGCTGTCTATTTGATCGCAGACATGTTCTGCAAAAGGCAGGGCGCATGTGAACCCTGGGGAAACCGCGTTCAAAATATGCATAGACAGATTATTCCCTTCCAGCACAAAATCCATTTCAAGCTTTTTTCCCCGAATGTTCAGCAATTGAGCACGAATGCCCGGTTCTCCCCATTTACGATAATTCTTAATCTCTACTCCTTTTGCCAGAGAAGAGGCCAGTGAAACCATTTTTGGACGGGAATATTTTTGTAGCTCTCTAATAGCCAAAGCTTTAAAGTCAAAGTTTGACGATAAAAATAATCCTGCCTGTCTCAATAGAATTTCTGTCAGTTCATCAAATCGGAAATTGCTCCAGCCTTCATATTGTTCGCGCCAGAATGCTGGGATGGCCGTTGGGCCTAGCTTGACTTTTCCATCCGTTGTGACTGTGAGGTGGACCCCTAGAAAGGGGTTTGCAAGATCTGGAACGGGGTAAATGTGGGTTCTCAGGGATCCCGAAGGTTCATTTGAGTATAAATATAGCCCTTTGAAGGGTAGAATCCGGTAGTCTTCTGAAAACCCGAAGTCCCTGCCAATTTTATCAGCATAGAGTCCAGCCACGTTGATCAAATACCCTGCTTCAAAGAGGCCAGTTGAAGTTTGAATTGTATTTTTATCTTTGCGATGCAAATATTTCGTATTGGTGCAAATTCGTACCCCTTCCTGGATAGCATCAAGTTGCATGGCTTTTAGCAATTCCTTGGGATTAACAGAAGAGGTAGATGGAGAGAACAGGGCTCGTTGAAAAGTTTTGGCGCGAGGCTCAATGGTTTTACTTTCTTCTTCTGTAATCGATTCTAGTGGAACCCCGTTATTTTTGGCTCGAACCATTAACTCATCTAGCCAGGTTAGTTCCGATTCATTCTGGGCGACGACTAACTTCCCACATTTATTGACTTTGATGTTTTTAGAATCGCAATATTTCGTTAGTCTTTTATTTCCGTCTCTAGTAAATTTAGCTTTGAAACTATCTGCCGTGTAATAGAAACCGGCATGCAGAACCCCACTGTTTCTCCCGCTTGCGTGGAGCCCGCATTCCAGCTCTTTTTCAAAAATACAGATGCTGGAATCGGGATAGCGTTTTTTTAACTCACGAGCAATACTGATTCCAATTATTCCGCCGCCTATCAGTAAAAAGTCAGATTTTTCCATTTTCTATACCTGTTGAGTTAAACCTGACAAGGGGAGGATTTAATCGGTCTTTGAACACGAAAACCTTGGAGATGAGTGCTGGGATTGTTTGCTCATCGAGTGGGTAGGCTTACTTTGTAGTAATCGACATACCATTGGATAAAGTTTTTAATGCCATCCTTAATATTCCATTTTGGGGCATAATCAAAAACCTTAATCAGGTTCTCAACATCGGCATGTGATTTGCGGACATCTCCATCTTGCATGGGCATCAGGTTTAATTTAGCTTCCATCCCGAGGTTTTTTTCAATTTCGCGAACATAGTCCATCAACGGAACAGGGGAATTGGACCCTATATTATAAAGCCTGTAGGGTGCAGATGAAGAAGCTGGGTTGGGGGTGTCTCCTGACCATTCAGGGTCAGGTTCCGGCACATTCTTTACGATACGAAACAATCCTTCGACAATGTCATCGATATAAGTAAAATCTCTTACCATATCACCTTGGTTGTATAGGTCTATGGCTTCCGAAGCAAGAATGGCTTTTGTGAATAGGAATAAAGCCATATCAGGGCGGCCCCAAGGCCCATATACTGTAAAAAATCTCAATCCAGTGGTTGGAAGTCCATAGAGATGAGAATAAGAATGGGCCATCAACTCATTGGCTATTTTTGTCGCTCCATAAAATGAGACAGGGTGGCTGACATTGTCGTGAACGGAAAAGGGGAATTTGGTATTCAGCCCATAAGCTGAACTGGTCGATGCATAGACAAGGTGCTCCACCGCATTATGTCGGCAAGCTTCAAGGATATTGAATGTCCCTACAATATTACTTTGGATATAAACTTCTGGATGTTGAATGGAGTATCTTACGCCAGCTTGTGCGGCTAAATGGATAACTCGTTGAAGGGCTTCCTTTTTAAATAAATGATCTACGGCTTCCTTGTCTTCAAGATTATTCTCATAAAAGGAAAAGGGCTTGTAATCTTGAAGAATTTTTAATCGGGCTCTTTTCAATTTCACATCGTAATAATCATTGACGTTATCCAGGCCAATGACATTATAGCCATCTTCTAGTAATCGCCTTGCGATGTGAAATCCTATAAAACCAGCGGCTCCCGTAACTAATATTTTCACAGAACTTGAGTGTTAAAATTTTTGTAGAACATTAATAATCCTGAAAAAGACCAGAAATAAAAACTCAGAAAAAAAGAGTAAAAATTATGATAAGAGGTGGATTCTCTATATTCCCTGAAGTGATCATATTTTTAAAAGTCTGAAGAATCAAGTAACAATTGAACTCAGTTTACTTTAGGCCAACGATTCGTAAGATTTAAGCTACCAATCATCTTGATTTTGTCAATGGGGTATAGTATTCAGAAGAAGCAGGATATCGGAGAATGTGGTCGTTCCGAGCTATATCTTGTCGGTGTCTCTTCCCAAAAACTACTTACCTTTAAAACCGGCCAATTTCTACGTGATTAAAAATACCGTATATATTTTTGCTGGCAGAGCTTCTAATGCAGTTTTCCTTTTTTTATTAACTCTGGTTGTTTCACGCCAACTGGGTCCAGCGCTTTTTGGAGTGTATTCGCTTCTCACAACCGTTGTGCTTGCGGCCAATTGTTTTTCCAATTTTGGATTTGACATCTGGATGGTTCGAGAAGTTACCAAAAAACCCACTCAGGCCAAGAGCTACCTTTCGAACATACTCGGATTAAAAGTTGTAACCTCTTTGGCGACTATTCTCTGTGTATTCCTGCTTTTTCAAGCTACTGACTTGCCATCAACTACCCTGCATCTGTTAGGGGTGTTATCTATTTCCCTGTTGTTTAATACACTTTCTCAATCACTTTGGCATTATGGCAATTGTTTTAAGCAGTTTATTTTTCATTCTGTTCTCTGGGCATCCTCCAATGTGATCAAGTCTGTGTTGGGTATCTCATTGGTCTTATTATACCGGGAACTGGAGCCTTTGATCTGGGGCATAGTAATAGCAGAAGCCATTACTCTAATTCTATCATTTTGTGTTATTCGCAATCGGTTTGGAGCATTTTTCCCAGAATTCAGGATTTCGATCTGGAAAGATTATTTGACCCGGTCTGCTCCGATAGCTTTGGGAATGATATTCAGCGTACTTTATTTTAGAGTGGATATTGTAATGCTTCAATTGATGACCAATGAAAAAGTGGTTGGATTTTATAGTGCCGCTTACAAATTGTTTGAGGTGGCCATTATTTTCCCTTCCAGTATCATGCTGGTACTGTTTCCCACCCTTGTTGAGGAATATCATTCTAATCACCCCCAGTTTAAAAAGAGCTCAAAAAAGGCATTGGGACTATTTTTCCTGGTTGGAGGGGGTATTGCTTTGACTTTGTGGGCATTTTCCCCTTGGATCATTACAATCATATTTGGCGATAAATTTTCTCCTTCCATCGCGGTACTCGAGGTTTTATCAGGAGCCATATTTTTGTTCTTTTTGAACTTTTTATTGGCAAATATACTCATATCCTCGGGCAGAGAGAGCATTAATACCTGGAATTTGGTGGGAGCAACCGTAGCAAATATAACTCTCAACCTGGTTTTAATTCCTCAATATGGAGCAATTGGGGCGGCCTGGTCGACCTTGTTTTGCGAAGCGGTATTAATTTTCGCACTAGGGATTGAAGTCCGTAAATGTATTAGTTCAAATTCTTGACAATCTATTTATTGAAAGCTAGTATCGCTGGTGGGATGTTAGACACATCCCCAATTCCACATTCAATTCTTGGGAGTTTTTGTGCGAGACAAAATTCTGCAATTGATTCAAACGAGTCCTAACCTTCCTCCATTACCGGAAATTCTGCTTGGTTTGCAAAAATTAATTGATGATCCTGATTGTGAAGTTGAGGATGTTTATCGATTATTAAAGGCAGATGCGGTTCTGTCTGGGCGATTGATTACCCTTGCTAATAGCGCTTTGTTTGGCGGAGGTCGTGATGAGACCCGGAATCTTGAGGATGCGGTGGTACGTTTGGGGATGAAACAGGTGATGGATCTGGTGTATGCCCTTGAATTGCCAAAGACATTCAAAAAAGGTAAAGCTTTCGATCAAATCGAATTCTGGAAGCATTCTATGGCGGTGGCTTTTATTGCGCGGTCACTGGCTAAAAAAGTACTTACCGATTTAGAGGATTTAGAATCCAGCTTCCTGGCTGGCTTGATGCATGATGTGGGAATTTTGGTGTTGGATAATGTTATTTCCCAGGAATATTTTCAATTTCTTACCTTAAAGGATTTGAGTTCTTCGGATAAGCCTTTGGAAGTTCTGGAAGAAGAGGAATTTAAAATATCCCATCCTGAAGCGGGAGCCGAATTCATGAAAAAGTGGTGGTCGCTTCCTCCTAAAGTAGCCTCAGCGGCCTTGGCGCATCATGGCAAAGGACCGGTTAAAGGCGAAACTTTGACCTTGAACCAAGTCGTAAGCACTGCCAACCGCATTGCCAATATGAATGAGTTTAAGCATCCTGTTACCACGGCTTTTGAAGACTCTCCTGAAGAAGGCTATCTGGATGCCATGGAAATCAGCCCGGAGGAATTGGATATTGTGGTGGACACCACAGTAATGGGACTGATGGCCGCAGAAACCCTATTGCGTTCCCGCTAAAAGGGCTGATGGAAAAGAAAATATCAGGGTTTCATCAGGACGAGGAAAGCTTTTGGGTGGCAGAATTGGAATGCGGACACAATCAGCATGTTCGACACCGTCCGCCATTGATTATTCGCCCCTGGGTGAATGATGAAGAAGGTAGGAAGGAAAGATTGGGAACCCTTTTAAACTGTGTAGTCTGCGACTCTGAATCTACCGGGTAAGGAGATCAGGAAACCAGCCCCCCTTGCTCCCAGGTCCCGGAATAGATACTTCCATTTGTCAGGATATAGATTCCCTGTCCGTGGGGTAAATCGTTTTGGAATTCCCCTTGGTATCGATCCCCGTTTGCGTAGTTATATTTCCCCTGACCATGGAGCATGTCATCCAGAAAACTTCCCTCGTACTGGTCGCCGTTGTCATAGACCAGTTTTCCTAGCCCATTAGGTTTTCCATATCTGAATTCACCGGTATAAACATATCCTTGAGAAGATGTGAAGATTCCCCTGCCATGCATCTGGTCATGAAATATCTGTCCTTCGTATTTATCTCCATTGGGCCAGACTTGCGTGGTGAACCCGGGAACAGTGTCAGAATGTTGAGTACCTGGTTTAGCATCAGACGTATCAGCTTTGGGTTTTTGGGAAGTCCGTGTGGCCCGCGTATGTTGTCTTTCCTTCCTGTCATAAGCGCGCTTATAATTTTGCCTTATCTGGGCATTGATTTTTTTATAGGCGGTCGTGATCTTCTGGAACATTTCATGAGCCTTTTTCTGTAGTCGTGGGGATTCCTGAGGAAACCGGTCTGGATGCCAGATCTTGACCTGTGCTTTGTAGGCCTGTTTAACATCTTCAAGAGATGCGCCGGGTGAAAGTTTTAGTGTTTTAAAATACTGCTCCATAATCACTTTAGTGTTCTAGAATGCAAAAAAATATAATTTTCTTAATGAATAAACCAATCCTCAGTTCCTTCATGGCCTTCTTGGTGTTTTTTATCTACTTCCCAGGCTTCTAATACATGATCTATGCTGAACGTCTCCCGGGTGACTGAATTTCTCAAGTCAAAATATCGGTATCCTCGATAGTCGGGATAAAAGTTTTCAATAGTCAGTGGCAGGTAGCTCATTCCCTTGGCCTCTGCTTCCTGTTTTAAATTCTCCCGTTCAGAAGAGTCCCGGGCTTCAACAACTATTCCGGACCCTTCTTTTTTCAAGAACATTAATTGCCTTGGTGAAGAGGTCATTCGATTACCAGTGATATGATTTTTAGAAAATATAGTCTTAGTATGATAAGTATAGATTTTGTGCCAACAAAAATTCAATAGGCAAAATTAGACACTTTTTGCAGAGTTCAGGCATTCTAGCAACGCATCCTGCCAATGAGGCATTTCATGATGGAAGACCTGTTTTAATTTTTTGTTTGAAAGCAGTGAGTTTTTGGGCCGAACAGCGGGGGTGGGATACTCGATGGTGGGGATGGAAATCAATTCGGTATTCTTTATTAAGCCAGACAGTTCAAGGATTTTTTTTGCAAAACCAAACCAACTAGTCTCGCCACCACACGACATATTAAAAATTCCTGATTGAAGAAAATTAACGCCGTCTTTGGTCAGGCTTTGTTCCAGAATTCGAGCTGTTCCTTCGGCAATGGCCCTTGACCAAGTAGGACCTCCAGTTTGGTCATCAACAACTTTTATTTGCTTTCTATTTTTAGCCAGTTTTTGCATGGTAAGTAGAAAGTTATTGCCTCTCAAGCTAAACACCCCACTGGTTCTAAGTATGACATGGGGAATGCCAGTTTGGATCACCCCTCTTTCTCCCTCCAGCTTGGATTTCCCGTACACGTTTAAAGGAGAGGTTGGATCGTCTTCCTTGTAGGGGGATGGGGAGTTTCCATCAAAAACATAATCGGTGGAAAAGTGAATCATTCCTGCGCCAATGTTTTTGGCTTCCTGAGCGATCACTCCCGGTGCGATGCCATTGACGGTCATGGCTAATTCTGGTTCTGATTCGGCCTTGTCCACTGCGGTGTATGCGGCAGCATTTATAATGACATCTGGCTGGACTTTTTGTATGACAGAGCCCAGAGTTTCTGGTTTGGAAAGGTCCATCTGGTCCCTGCCCATCGCAATAACAGTACCTAAAGGAGAAAGAGAGTGCGCTAACTCCCAACCCACTTGTCCGTTTTTACCTGTCAGGAGAATTCGCATGAGTTTTAAAGTTGGACGGGGATAGGTATCCCAAAGATGTGCCAGGGATAAGGTTTATACTTTTTGAATTAATCGGAGTAAATATTGCCCGTATCCGTTATTTTTTAAAGATCGAGCCGCCTTCTCCAGGTCTTCTGCTGTGATCCAGCCTTTACTGTAGGCAATCTCTTCAGGACAACAGACCATCAGTCCCTGCCGACGTTGTATAGTTTCTATAAAATTGGAAGCATCTAGCAGAGATTCATGAGAACCCGTATCCAGCCAGGCAAATCCGCGGCTCATTTTCTCCACGGATAGTTGGGCTTGATCAAGGTATACCTGGTTGACATCGGTGATTTCGAGTTCTCCTCTTGCTGAGGGTTTGATGGAGGATGCGATGTCGACAACTTGATTGTCATAAAAATAAAGCCCGGTAATAGCAAAGTTCGATTTAGGTTGAGGGGGTTTTTCTTTAACGCTGACAACTTTGTTGTCTGGGCCGAACTCGGCCACTCCATAATTTTGCGGGTCTTTTACCCAATAACCAAAAACGGTAGCACCAGAATCTCGTTTTTGGGCGTCTTCCATGAGAGCCGGTAGTTCCTGACCATAAAACACATTATCTCCTAGGATCAAACTGCATCCATCATTGCCGATAAACTCTTTGCCTATGATGAATGCCTGAGCCAGACCGTCTGGGCTAGGCTGAACACCATAAGTGATGTTGGCTCCCCATTGACTTCCATCTTTCAGTAATTCTTGGAACAGGGGTTGGTCTTGAGGGGTGGTGATAATAAATATATCCCGGATATCTGCCAGCAGAAGGGTGCTCAGCGGATAATAGATCATTGGCTTGTCATAGAGCGGCATCAATTGCTTGCTGACGACCTGGGTCAATGGGTAGAGCCGGGTTCCCGATCCTCCTGCTAAAATGATTCCTTTGTTGATCATATTTAATGTTCCTTAAGTTTCTCAAGACCCAGACGCTCCCCTTTATAAGCGCCTGACATTACCCTGTCTGTCCAATTCTTGTTATCCAGATACCATCGCACGGTTTTTCGTAGGCCAGTTTCAAACGACTCCTGCGGCTTCCATCCCAACTGATTTTGAATTTTGCTGGCATCAATGGCATATCTGCGATCATGCCCTGGTCTGTCCGCTACATTCTGGATCAGCTTTTTATGAGGCCGATGGGGAGAATCTGGAAGCATTTCATCCAATATCTGGCAAAGGGAGTGGACGACATCCAAATTGGTTTTTTCGTTGTGCCCACCAATATTATAAACTTGCCCTACTTCTCCTTTTTCCAATACCTGAAGAATGGCTCTGCAATGGTCCTCGACAAACAACCAGTCGCGAACTTGCTGGCCGTCTCCATAAACAGGTAGATGTTCCCCATTCAGTGCCTTTTGAATCATCAATGGCAATAGTTTTTCAGGGAATTGGTAAGGGCCATAATTATTGGAACAGTTTGTCGTCAGTACCGGAAGACCAAATGTTTTGTGATAGGCTCTCACTAAATGGTCGGAGGAGGCTTTGGAAGCCGCATACGGGGAATTCGGTGCATAAGGTGTTTCTTCCGTGAACAGCCCAGTTTTTCCCAGGGACCCGTACACTTCATCGGTGGAAACGTGAAGAAAACGAAAATTCTTATGTCTATCTAAATTTTTGGGTGCCACATACCCGCGCGCCGCTTCCAGTAATTCAAAGGTGCCAACAACATTCGTACGAATAAACTCTCCCGGAGTTTCAATAGATCGATCTACATGCGACTCTGCAGCGAAATGGACCACATAGTCAATGTCATAACTTTCAAACAATTTGCAAAGTATATCCCTATCGCAAATATCTCCCTTTACAAATTCATAATTGGGGTCGTCTTCAACGGATGATAAGGTGTCCAGGTTTCCCGCGTAGGTCAGTTTGTCATAGTTGATAACTTTGGCCTGACCCTCTTTCAACAGGTTCAGAATAAAGTTACCACCAATAAAACCAGCTCCACCGGTTACAAAAAATGTTTTCATTTCTGTAAAAACCTGTCGGAAGGTGATAAAACAAGGTTAGCAGGAAATATCAGGTCTACTCAAAGGAGTATATGCGGTTAAGCCTGTATTTTCAACCTTATACCCATAGATTTGTATCCCAATATCTCATCGAACAAATACTCTGATTAGTGAATGAAATTTTCTAAAAAAATTGCGGTAGTTATTGTCAACTGGAACTCCGGTGAATATCTTGGTGAATGTCTACGCAATCTTAAAAGCCAAACCTTATTACCAGATCGTGTTTTTGTCGTAGACAATGCCAGCACAGATGGTTCCATGGAGAGTCTTGAGGAAAATTTTCAGGAATGGGACTTTGTAGCCTTAGATAAAAACACAGGTTTTGCCAGCGCAAACAACCTGGCGGTGAAACAAGCCACAGATTGTGATTGGATCGCATTTTTGAATCCAGATGCCTTTGCTCAAGCGGATTGGTTAAAAAATTTAATGCATGCTACAGAGCAATATCCTGATATCAAAATGTTCGGCAGCCATATGCTTGGCCACAATTCTGACCTGTTGGATGGAACTGGAGACATCTATCATGTATCAGGTGTGGCATGGCGCCGCGACCATGGAATGAAATCTTCAGAGATAAATAGAGAATCGGGGGAAATATTTTCACCCTGTGCTGCGGCATCATTAATTTCTCGAGAAGCTTTTTTAGGAGTTGGAGGATTTGATGAGCACTTTTTTTGTTATAACGAAGATGTTGATCTTGGTTTCCGGTTACGTCTAAAGGGGTATCGGTGCATTTATGTTTCTGATGCAGTTGTAGAACATGTAGGGTCTGGGACCACCAGTCGTTATAGTGATTTTGCGGTATATCATGGACAGAGAAACCTTGTTTGGTCGTATTTCCGGAATATGCCGGGAATATGGTTCTGGATATATTTGCCCCAGCATATTCTATTCAGTTTGGTAGCTTTGATTTGGTTTGCCTTGAAAGGTAAAGCCGGCTCGGTTTTAAAAGCAAGGTGGGATGCCTTGAAAGGGCTTCCTCGGGTATGGAAACTTCGACACGGAACACAAAATACAAAAACCGTTGCGGGACGTGAGGTGGTTGATGCGATGAGTAGAGGCTTTTGGGTTCCATACACCCGGAAAAAAGGTTCACGGTGAAAGGGTCTGCTCAAGAAGCAGGTCGATTTTTTCTTTCAGAGAAGGACTTTTGTTATACCGCAATGCTGATGTCAAATGTCCTTGTGCCAGAGCAGGATCGCCGTTTAATTCCAGAATGAGATTCCCAAGGTTATAATGTGCGTCGGGGATTTGGGAGTAATAATTTATTGAAGAATTAAAAGCATCCTGAGCTTTTTCGTATTGGTTGCTCTTGATATAAAGGACTCCGAGGTTATTGTATGCCTTTGCTGAGGCTAAACCACCTTCTTGAATTTCCAGATATGTTTTTTCCGCCAGTGCGTTATTACCTTCCTTTTGATATATTTTTCCAAGTAGTAAAAGTCCATCAGAAGAAGCAGGAATTTTATTCAGAAATTGAAGGGCATGTCTCTTCGCTTCAGAAATAGAGTTCAATTCCCAATTTACCCGCGCCAAGCTCAAATCAAGGTCCTTAGGCATGGAATACCCCCAATTGTTACTCATGTATCGTTTCTGGGCGCGTAGAAGTTCTATCCGAGCTTGTTGGAATTTCCCTCGAGAGGCATAAAAAGTTCCCAGGTTGAGGTGCCCCAGAGGAAGGCTGGGTTCCAGTTCAATGGCCTTAAGGAATTCTTTTTCAGCCTTTGAGGAGTTCCCGTTTTGTGTGTAGATACTTCCCAGATTGCTATGGGCGAATGCTCGATAAAAGTTTCCCGCTTCAGATCGTGAAAGCCTTAACAGGGGTACAAGAGCTTGCTGGTAACGCTTTTCTTCCAAATAATAATGGCTAAGATTATGAAGAACTTTAAGGTCAGCAGGGGATTTTTTATAGGTGTCCTCCCAAAGGAGAATGTTGGAGCGGTAAGTTGAATTGCGAGTTAGTGACAAGGTACTTTGAATTAAAAAGAGGGTCACCAGTAGTGCCAAGCCCGGCCTAGATAGTGAAGCACCCGACTTAAGGGTAAACAAATGGTAAAAAGCAAAAGCGATAAGAAAGGAGAGGCCAAAAGAGGGGAGGTATAAATTTCTTTCGCTCAATAAATCTTCACGGGGCAAAAAACTGTTTGTGGGTGAGATGGTGATGAGAAACCATAGGAATGAAAAGACCAAAACAGGAGAAATTCGGCGGAAGTTTTTTACGACTACCAATATAGTGCCCAACCAAATGGCAAGAGGTATGAAATGGGAAAAAATCAGAGGCCCAAGGTTGGTTGATAAATCATAGTCAAAAGTCAGATTTATCGGAAATAAACAAAGTTTTAAGGCATATACCAAGATCGAGGCTTGAGCAAAAGCATAGTTAGGGTCTGCTTTCCAGAACCAATTCATTACCAAGGTGCGCATGGGAGGCGAAAGTATTACAAAGGCGGCTACTAAAATAGACATGGGTAAATAAATAAAAAATAGTCGATTTTTGAAGGGGCGCCAGCCTTCACCTCTCATGAAACACAGGTCATATAAAATTATTGCAAGAGGAAAGGTGAATGTTGTTTCTTTACTAAGGAGTGCGAGGCTAAACATAAATAGGGTTAGAAAATAGTACAACGGAAGCGCCGTCCTTGAAGGGATGGTGCTTTTGTGTCCCATAATAAAAAATAGCAGGGCGAGTAAGTAAAAAATTCCTCCAGAAGCATGAATAAATAACTCAATAAAAATGGCAAAAGGGAGGTAAATCAAAAGGAGTCTGTTTTTAAAAGGAAGCCAGCCCTTTTTCTTCATGACGCACAGGTCGAATAAAATAATTCCCAGAGGAATAGGTAATGTGGATCCCTCGCTCAAGAAGGCTATGCCAATTGCTGATAGACTCAGGAAATAATATGCTGTCTTAGGATTACTGTTTTTTTCGCTTCCTAAAATGAAAAATAGTAGAGCCATTAAATAAAAAAAACCTGCAATGGCACTAGATCGCCCTGAAATATAGGTGATAGCCTCTGTGTGAAGTGGATTGAGCGCAAACAAGAAAGCTGTGGTAATAGAGAGGCCAAGGATTGATTTGATTTTCCAATGGGGATTGTTTGCAAGGGTTTTGAAGGTAATAAGAAGAACAGCTATAGATGTTAAAAAGTGAAACAAAATATTGGTCAGGTGATAGCTGAAAGTTTCCAGGCCGCTTAAAGAATGATTAAAGCTGAAGCTAAAATATAAAAGATGCCGATATCGGATAGGCCACATCTGGTTGAATCCAGTGGGGTCATTTAAAATTACTTGCTGTAAAAGTGCCTGATCGTCAAAGTTGAAGGGAGAGAACAGGGTGTTTGCGTAGGCAATAATTATGAGAAATAACAGGCCGGGAATCGAGAAAAACAACTGTGGTTTCGTTGAGAAATTGTCAGTCATTATTTTGTTTTTTCTCGATTCGATGCAAAATATAAATCAGGATGGCCACGCTGGCAATTGTGAAGACGAAATAAATAGGAATGAAATTAGGAATCAGGTGAATCCGGTAGACGGGAATCAATGCTGTTAAATCAAAATAAAACCCAATTGCAAATAATATAGAAATTGCCTTACTTGGAGAGAGGCCGAGTTTTTCCAATCTGTGATGGAAATGATTGGCATCTTTGGTGAAAGGGCTGATGCCTTTTAATATTCTTCTGAAAAAGGCGAAGGTGGTATCCATAATGGGAATCAGCAGGGTAATAACTGGAATTAGATAATATATTTCGTCTGTATGACCCTGATTGAGAGGCAATAGAGTAATGAGCGAGACGAGCAGGCCAAGTGGCAGGCTTCCGGTGTCGCCAAGAATGATTTTTGCTGGTGGTAAATTAAAAAAGAAGAAACCCAGGATGCTACCCGCAAGAATCACGGCCAGGAAAGAAGCTTCAACAATATTGCGTTCCAAAAAAACAAAACCCAGCGTTAGACAGGAGAAAAAAATGATTCCCGGTGCCAACCCATCCATGCCATCTATTAGATTGATGGCGTTGGTAATTCCAACAATCCATAAAACTGTTAACAGGATGGAAAAAGGACCCAAGTCAACCAGGTTGCCGATGCGATCAATTTGAAAGCCAGCAAAATAAAGGGTGCAGGCAATAGCGATTTGGACGAGTAATTTTACTCTGGGCGGACAGTTAGTGATGTCATCGTAGATGCCCAATATTAACATCATACCCAGCCCCAGGGTTAGCACGCAAATAAGGTTGAGGTTGCGCGCATCCACCAGGCCTGAAAATAATAGTAGCCATAATGTAATCAGAAAAGAGAGGATTACTGAAAGCCCTCCAAATGGACTGATGCTGTTTCCTGCTGAAATGGGAAGGCGGTTTAATAGGAAGGTAAGAAAGTTGAACCCTCTTATGGCTTTTATCAGATAGAAGGTAAGGCCAAAAGACAAGGCCAGAGCCACAAAATATCCTGTCAGATAAACCTCTCCTGAAATGGGAAACGTACTAAATTTCATTTGAAAATATTGAAGGCCAGTTGGGTAAGACATCTTAGCGATATCATGATGTTGACAATCATTCTTGTCCCCAGGTTTTCGCCGTGATTTTTTTTGTAATAATGAATCATGCCAAGATGCCGTTTTATAATAATGTCTGCTGGTACTTTACTATTGCTGGTGCTGATATGGTGCGTAATCTTAGCTAAAGGAAAATAAATTACTTTAAACCCGTGTTGGTGGATGGCTTTACACAAGTCTACATCTTCATTAAATAAAAAATAATGTTCGTCAAAGCCCCCTGCTTTTTTAAACACAGCATGGGGGATCATGAGGCAACACCCTGATAGCCAGTCGACTTCCCGTATCTCCTCGTGGTTAAAGTCTTTCATCATATACCTAACGGAATAGGAGTTGTCTGGGAACCATTGTGAGAGAAGCGAGTAGCGGTTGAAAAAACCCGTCATAAGCGTGGGGAAGCGTCTGCAGGAATATTGCAAGCTCCCATCTGTATTCAACACTTTTGGGCCCAGGGCTCCTATATCTGGGTTGGATTCCAGATGCTTTTGCATTTTCTCTATATCTTGATCGGTTAAAATAGTGTCAGGGTTTAAGAAAAGAAGAGTTTCACCCTTAGCTGCTTGGGCAGCTTGGTTATTGGCTTTAGCAAAACCTGTGTTGGTAAGATTCTGGATATAATGAGTTTGTGGATAGGCTTCTATTAGCGATGCCATTCCCGGGTCATCTTGGCTGTTATCCACAACGATTACTTCGAAGGATATGTTTTTTAATGTTTGGTAGATAGACTCCTGGCAGTTTTTTAGAGGAGCACTGTTATAATAATTGACGATGATGCAGGAAAGGTTCACGGTGTTTGCCGATTCTATAAGGGCAGGAAAGTAAAGCTACTTAACACGGATTATTGCCCAATTTAGTATGGAATTCAATATAGGAAGAAAACTTATCAAAAATCAGGGAATTGAGGGGAAGGACCATAGCACTCAAGTCCTTTCACAAAATTGCCGATTGAGATATGATAACAGGAGAAAACCTGAGACCCGCTGGAGAGAGCAGGTCTCAATTTCAACTTACCGGAGAGAATAATGGGTAAAAGGATTTTGGTGACTGGAGGAGCCGGGTTTATCGGTTCACATACAGTGGATCAGTTAATAGCGAGAGGAGATACTGTTCGTGTTTACGATAACCTCAATTCTCAAGTGCATGGAGAAAATGCCAAAAGGCCCGAACACCTGCACCCGGAGGCGGAATTCATCGTAGGAGATGTCCGTGACCGGGATCACCTAAAAAAAGCCATCGAAGATGTGGAACTTGTCATTCACGATGCCGCGGAGGTTGGCGTTGGTCAGTCGATGTATTCCATCGATCAGTACATTTCCACAAATGTTCAGGGTACGGGAGTGTTATGGGACATTCTGGTAAACGAAAAACACACGGTCGAAAAAGTTCTCGTTGCCAGTTCCATGAGCCTTTATGGAGAAGGTTACTACCGTTGCGCTGAACATGGCAGGATTTCACCTAAACCCAGGCCGGAAAATCAGCTTATTGAAGGGCAATGGGAAATGCTATGTCCTGAGTGTGCTGTACCGGTAGTTCCCGTTCCCACTGATGAGGATAAGGAACTGGATTGCACCTCTGTCTATGCGCAAAGCAAAAAAGATCAGGAAGTGTATTCACTGATAATAGGGAAAGCTCACAAAATTCCTACTGTGGCTTGCCGCTATTTCAATTGTTACGGTCCGCGACAGTCGCTGAACAACCCTTATACTGGAGCCGGGGCGATTTTTTGCTCGGCGGTTAAAAACGATTCTCCGCCCCTGATCTATGAAGACGGCAATCAACGGCGTGATTTTATCCATGTCAAGGATCTGGTGCGAGGAAAACTTCTTTTGCTGGATCACCATGATGCGAATTATGGTATTTTCAATATTGGTACCGGAAAGCCTTCCTCTATTCTGGATTTGGCAAACACCATCATTGAGCTTTACGGTAAATCATTCCAGCCGGATGTGATTTATAAATTCCGCAATGGCGATATCCGGGATTGTTTTGCCGACATTTCCAAAATCAAGGCCTTGGGTTTTGAACCCGAATTGTCACTAAAGCAGGGTCTGGAAGACCTGATTGCCTGGAGCGATACCCAGCATGCTGTTTCCCGTGTCGAAGATGCTCATAAAAAACTGGTTGAAAAGGGCCTGGTGCTGGAAACGCAGCCGGTTACCAGTAAATAACCCTCGGTTCTCCCTCATTTCACCGACTCCTTCTTGGAGTAACGGAAACATAATATGACCCAACGAAGCGGTCTCGTTCTTGGCGGGACTTTATTTTTTGCATTTCTCCTGCTTACTCCTTTAGGAATATTTAATAACTGGATTCCTCCTGATACTCATAAGGGATATTACTCAGTAACTACTATTGATGCGGGGGATGATACTGGATATTACGCATTCCTCCGTTCTGTGTTTTTTGACGGCGACTTGGATTTTTTCAATGAGCTTCGTTACGCTCATTCAGAAAAAATAATGCCGACCGGTTATATTTTCAATAACTGGCAAATGGGGCAGGCGGTTTTATTCCTTCCGTTTTTTATCATTGGACATTTATTAGCGCTCCTTTATCAGGGATTGGGTTATCCCGTTTCTGCAGATGGATATTCAGCGCCTTATTACCTTTCTACTGCGGTGGCTTCTGTTACATTTTTGTTTGCGGGTTTGATTCTGGTTTATAAAACCTTGCATTTTTTCATGAGTGAAAGATTTGCCCTGCTGGTTTCCCTCTGCACATGGCTTGCTTCGCCATTGATTTATTTTTCGTTCATCCGACAACGTATGGCTCATACCGCCGAATTTTTCCTTGCTGCGGTTTTAATATTTGCCTGGGTCCAATTCCGCTCATCCAGGGACCCGGTGCGCTATGCCCTTTTGGGGGCGTTGCTTGGATTTCTATGCATGACAAGAGTGATCAATATCGCATTTTTTGCCTTGTTTGCTGTAGACCTCTTATGGAATTTTCGTTCGGATTGGAAATCCAATATTACAGGAGCGGTTAAAAACTTAGGCGTGCTGGGTGGAGCTATGTTGGCTGGGTTCATTCTAGTGATGCTTCCCCAAATAATAGGCTGGTACCAGTTAAATGGTGTGCCTTTTCCACCGCGGCATATGAAATATGCTGGCGAGGGCTTAACAAGTATCTCGATGCTTCCTTTGCTTGGAAAAGTGTGGGGTCTGTTTTTTGATGGAAAATGGGGTTTAGTATTTTCCATGCCCTTGGCTGTAGCAGGGCTCGTTGGTTTATTTTTTAAAAATGAACGGCTTCGGGAAATTCGCCCAGGTTTACTGGCCTATCTGGTAGCAATTTTTACTGTATTGGTTTTATACCCGGAAGATTCGGCTTCTTACGGGCACCGGCATCTGATTTCAGCGCTACCCGTTTTTGCATTGGGGTTGTGCAATTTTTTGCATCGTATTTCAGCTGTGTCTAAATGGGGTACCTGGATAGCTGCCATCGGGTGTGTGTCAGCGGTGTTGATGCAATATTTTATGATTATTCAATATAAGGTTACTTTGCCCTATAACCACCCAGAGTTCACATTAAAAGCTTTAGGGTCAACGGTGGAACTTTTATCCAATCGCTCAGACCTGTTACTACGTTCGACCAATTTTTTTAATTTATTTACTTCTGTATCTCCGCCTACCTGGAACTATCTGGATGGATTGTTTCTATTCGTGTTCCCGATGTTTCAATTGATGGGGCTAGCGGGGGTATTGTTTTATATGAATTGGTTGGAGGGGGCTTCTTCGTTCAAGGCGAAAGTTTTTACTCCAAAATTTATGCTTGCCAAGAGCGTGGTTATTAGCGCACTGTTATTGGTTATTGTTTTAGTTTCCGCTCCCACTAAAACGCAGTCCGAAATTAGTTCCCGCATGAAATACCAGGAAGCGGTTAAAAATGGCGAAGCACATATAAGGAACGGAAAAATTGGAGAAGCTCAAGCCGATTATATTCTAGCTTCGGAAATGGAACCTCAGGCCTGGAAACCTTATTTGATGATTGGACAGACCTGGCAGGCTCAGGGTAGAATTGATGAAGCCAATCGGTTTTTCCACAAGGCTTTGGTTTATAATCCAAATCACAGCCCAACCCTGACCTTGTTGGGAAATAATTTAAGAAGGCTGAGTAAAACCGAGGAGGCGGAAGAAATGTTGCGTTCCGCGATTCGCGCATGGCCACTGAATTTGCAGGCTTACGATTCCCTGGGTCAGGTTCTGGCGATGCAGGATAAACGTGAAGAGGCGATTCAATGGCTCAATTATGCAGTTCAAATCAACCCCAATTATGGGCAGGGCCATATTAATCTTGCCATGACGTATCATTCTCTTCATCGTTCCGAAAAAAGCCGGTATCATTTGGACCGGGCTCTGGCGTTGGGTATGCAGGGGCCTGGGGTTGAGCAAATTAAATCCATGATCCTTAATACGGCCAAATAAACATGATTGATGAAATCGATTATTTCCCCAGAAGAGACCAGCATAATAAAAAGAAAAAGGCGGACTCCGGTTGGGGAGAGCTTAAAAAGCAAAAATCTGAGCAGGACGCGAAAGTCCAGGATGCAAAACCGGAAAGTGATAAAAAACCTCCCTCCAGAAAGAAAAATTCCTCCAAATAGAATATTTTTATATTCCTGGTTTGGTATGGAACCTCTCCACTGTTATAATATCTAATATATCAATTATAATTTCCCCCTGACAGGAGCTGGATGATGGGCCGTTCATTTTTATTTTTTAGAAATACATTTGTTCTTTTTGTGTTTAGCACTTTTTTGCTACCAGGTTTGGGTTTCACTAGTGTGGTTAATGAAACACTCGAGGGAGATGCTAAGTTGGTCCTGGGTAAAATCGAGGAAGCCGAAAAGCATTATGCCAATGCCCTTAAAATGGACCCTGGAAATTGGCGGGTCATGCGCTCTCTGGCTGAAGTCAAGTTTAAGCTGGAAAAATACAAAGAAACCAAAGAATTGGTGGACGGTGTTTTGGGCATGGAAGTGATCAAACGTAATACGGTTATGGTTAAGGTTGAGGGATATCCCGAACCGTTCGAGGCAGAAATAGTTGATGAAAAAGTTGTTACCCCTGATGGCGGTAGTAACAATATGAGAAACTATGTGGATGGAAAAGTCGCAAAACCGATTCCACATTATCGTCTCTTCAATCTGAAAACCGGGAAAATGCTCCTCATCCCGCACCAGTCTGCCAAAATTAAATACGAGAAGGTACCAAGCAGAGTTTATGCCTATGTGCAGGATCTGCACGCTAAAGTTGAAAATAAATTGATCAGCATGGCGGGAACAAAAGGCCCAGTGGAAATGGTGGAACTCAAAGGCGGCTGTTTCAAAATGGGTAGCGAAAAAGCCGCTTTGTCAGAAAGGCCAGTCCATGAAGTTTGTTTGAAGCCTTTCAAGATGGATAAGTTTGAAGTAAGTCAAAGAGCTTTTCAAGCGGGGATGGGGCACAATCCTTCGATGTTTAAAGGAGCAGATCGGCCTGCCGAAATGATTACCTGGGACGAAGCAGATGAGTACTGCAAAAAATCTGATAAACGTCTGCCAACAGAGGCTGAATGGGAATATGCCGCACGCGGTGGAACCAATACAGAATACTATTGGGGCAATAATTTCGATGCTTCCAAAACTAATTTTTGCGATAGCCAGTGTATCTTGAACATACGAAATAAAAATTTATCCGATGGGTTTCCTAATACAGCTCCGGTCGGTTCCTTTTCAGCTAATCCATTCGGACTCCATGATATGGCAGGGAACGTTAATGAATGGGTGTCGGATTGGTTTGAGATCAGGTATTACCGAAATAGTCCTAAGGACAATCCTTTAGGACCCGTGCGTACCAATCCTTCTAAGAGAAAGGGTGGCGGAACTCAAAAAATCTATAGAGGCGGTTCCTGGCGATCCGATGCAAACAGTCAACGGTCTGCCTGGCGAAAAGGATTTGAAACAGATTATCGTCTGGAAGGTACTGGCTTCCGCTGTGCTCTCTAGCGAGAGTGGCGACTAGCAAAAGCTTTGTTTGGTTGGCAAAAGCTTAGCTCGGCTTGATAAGGTTTTACCCATGGCCTTTACAATGGCTAGGTATTTTTCAAATCAGCTTTGACTATTTTCCCGGTTGCGGTTTTTGGCAAGGATTCCATAAACTGAAACGTGTCGGGGATCATGAAGGCGGGTAATTTCTTCCGGCACAGTTCTTTAAGTTCCTCAGCTGTGGCCTGACTCCCTTCACGAACCACCGCGAACACTTTCACTTTTTCTCCCACTCGTTCATCGAGAATGCCTACTGCCGCCACTTCGGCGATGGCGGGATGGTTCATCAGAGCATTTTCAATTGCCAATGGCGATACGTTTTCCCCCGCACGGATGATGAGGTCCTTCTTTCTACCAGCGGAAATATACAACCTGCCGTTTTCGTCCATATGACCGAGATCTCCGGTTCTCAGCCAGCCTTCGGCTGAAATAGTTTCTGCGGTTTCATCCGGCTTGTTCCAGTAACCTCTCATCACTGTTTCACCACGGACTCGAATCTCTCCCACCTCCCCCTGCTTGAGGGATTTCCCGGAATCATCCACAATTTCCAGTTCGATATTTGGCAGAACGGGACCTACAGAGCCAGGGACGCTACCATCTTCCATTGTGTTGACAGCGATTACGGGTGAAGTTTCAGTCAGTCCATAGCCTTCAATGACCGTGACCCCTAATCCCTCTTCAACTCTTTTCAGCAGGGTTTCGGGTAGAGATGCTCCGCCGGAGATGCAATAGCGCAGGGAAGAAACATCGTACCCGCCTCGGGCGTACAACTGCACTAGAAACGAATAAATGGTGGGCACCAATGGAAGTATGGTGGCTTTATGCTGGGCGATGGAATCCAATATGGATTTAGGCTGAAACTGCTTGAGTAAAATGAGGGTAGCTCCCGAGCGCAATAATACCAGGGCCATGATATTTCCGAACGAATGAAACAGGGGCAGGGCAACGATCACTTTGTCCTCAGGGGTAAAATGCAAATGCTCCAGGAATCCGGTGCAGTTTTCATTGAACTGACTTTCTTCCAGCATGACCCCTTTGGGTTTGGCAGTGGTTCCAGAAGTGTAGAGGATGACATCGGGGAGGCTTTCGCCTCTTTTATGTTTCGTTAGAGAATCACTGGCCTCTCCCAAGGCCATGAACTCGTCCCATCTCAGGGTTCCTTCTCCTACTTGGCCTGGGTCAGCCGGCCCTATAAGAATTTTATTGGAAAAGAATTTAAAGAAGGGAATCACCTCAGGCTTAACAAAAGCGGAGTCAACCATTAGAGTATCAATTCCCGCATCCTGAGTGATATAAACCAGATCTTCAGGCTTCAGCATGAAGTTGAAAGGGATAACGGGAACGCCTTTGAGTAAGGCGGCAAAAAAAGCAACGAGATATTCTTTCTGATTCAGGCACAGAAGGCCGATTTTACTATTGTCGTTGAGATTAAGTTGGGATAAAGCATTTGCGAAACGTTCGATTTGGGAGACAAAATCACCATAACTCAGGCTGGCATCTCCCTCAATGATCGCCGGATGAGACGGGTTCTTTTCTGCGTGTGCTTTCAGGTGTTGATAAAAGGACATTTTTAAAGTTCCTTGGTTGAAGTAACAATTTGTGAGGCATTATACCTTTAGAGCGCTAAGGCTAGGTAAGAATATCACGTGTTCATTATCCCTCGCGGTTCGCTGTTTGGCGTGGCCCAATGAGAAATTATTTTCTGGCGAGCAAAGAGCTTCGTTCGGTAAACGGGTACTTGCTATCTGCTACTCTCGCTAGAGAGCCAGCGGGCGAAAAAGCCGTTGGGCAGGTTGAGTCCGGATGATAAATCGGGGATGAACATCTCCCCTGTCTCAAAACTCCCTTGTTTATGCGAAGGGAGATAGGTTCGCATCATATTTTCGAGGGTCAGGGCGGAAAAACCGGGTGAATGGGTGGTGAAAAGCAAAAATACCGGAGAATCACTGAGGATATTCTGGCAGGCCTCCATAAACTCGGATAGTTTATTCTCGATGTTCCAGACCTCTCCTTTGGGTCCCCTGCCGAAAGAAGGAGGGTCCATGATGATGGCATCATATTTTTTCCCGCGTCTATGTTCTCTCTGCATATATTTCAATGCATCATCTACAATCCAGCGCACCGGGCGATCCCCTAGTCCGGAAAGCTCCAGATTATGTTTGGCCCAGTTGACCGAGGCTTTGGAGGCATCAATATGAGTGACATGAGCCCCGGCGGAGGCCGCCGCCAGGGTGCTTGCACCCGTATAACCAAAAACATTAAGTACTTGTATTTCTGTGCCGTTAAGCTGTTTAAGCTGGTCCATAATCCATAGCCAATTTGGGGCTTGTTCGGGAAAAAGCCCGATATGGCCGAATCCTGTGGGTTGGACCTTGAAGACGAGATGGTTGAACTTGATATTCCATCCATCTTTGGGGAGTCGGGTGAACAATTTCCATTCCCCACCGGTTTCTTTACCTTTGAAATATTTGTATTCTCCCTCGGCCTTTTTCCATTCGTCCGGGGGAAGGGACTTGGGCCAGATGGCCTGAGGCGCGGGACGGATGAAACGGTGCGGACCGAATTGTTCCAGCTTCTGAAACGATCCCGTATCCAGCAGTTTATAATCGAACTGGTCGATCGGGTAGTTTGGTAATGGCGAATGACCCATGAATGTATTTGAAAACCTTTGAGTGCTAATATAGGATAATTATTTCAAAGTCTTACTTTAAAAAAATGCCCTGTTAGGGGGAGGATTATATCAGAATTTTGTTTTACAGATTATATCAGTCTATTTTCCCGCTACTCGTTTTAACTCTTTTCTTGGTTTCCTGTTCTTCCTCAGAAGATAAAGCTGAACCGGCAAAAAAGAAAGAATTCGTGCTCCCGGTCCAGGTTGGAAAACTTGTTTACATGGATGTGGCGGACGAAGTGCGGGCGTTGGGAAATATCCAGGCCGAGCAGAGGATCGTGATCACCTCTGAGGTTCGTGGAAAAATTACCCGGATTCCAATTGAAAAGGGGATGAAGGTAAAGGCCGGGGACTTGCTGGCACAGATCGACCCAAGGGAATATGAGTTGATTCTCGAAAGATTGCATGCCGACCTCTCTTCTGTGCAAAAGGAATACAAAAAAGCCCAGGGAGGATTGCGCCATGAAGAGAAGCAGAGGTTAGAAGCCAGGATGAAAGCCAACGAAAGCGCTTCGGACCTGGCCATAATAGAATTTGAGCGTATCCAAGAACTGGTGGAGAAAAAAGTTTTATCTCAATCGGTGCTTGATGTCGCCAACGACAAGGTTCGTCAGGCTGAGGAGTTTTTGAATGCCAGCAAGGCAGAATTGGCCGCAGGTATGAAAGCACGCAGTGAAGATATTGAAAAGCTGGAATCGGATATGCAGGCGGTTCAAAAACAGGTTGCGGTGGCAGAACTGAATCTTTCAAAGGTTAATATCAAGGCTCCCTTCGAAGGGGTTATCATCGATAAGGAAATTGATCTAGGTGCTTTTGCCGAGGCGGGAACATCTGTAGTGAGAATGATTGGGTCTTCTCGCTTGAAAGCGGTTCTCGAAATGCCGCAGAGTTACAGAAATAAATTAAAAAATTTAAAGGGAGCTCAGTTTCTAGCCCGCGAGCTGGGTTTGAAATTTGAGCACCATAGAAATCTCACACGGCTCATCCGGGTGATTCCCGATGCCAACATATTTTCCGGGAATATCAAAGTGCAAATTGATTTGCCCGACCCAGATCCTTCTCTGTTTTCTGGATTAACAATTGAAAGTACCTTGAATTTTGGAATTCGAAAAAATATACCTCATGTTCCATCGGTGTCTCTTGTCATTTCTGAGAAAGGGACGGTCGTGTACATCGTCAAAGAGGGTAAGGCTCACCTTGTTCCGGTTAAGGCTTTGAAGGAACGGGGTGATTTTGTCGAGATTGAGGATTTCACTCATCAACTGGGGCCAAAAGCGGATATCATCTTGCGAGGTTCCGGTGCAGTATTCCCTGGCGTTAAAGTGTTTTTAACGAACCCGGATTCAAAATTAGAAACGCCGTTCAATTCGGCAGAAAAAATCGAAAAAAAATCTCCTGCTAAAACTCCTGAAACCTGATGAAACTCATTGACCAATCCATTCGCAACTATCACACGGTTACAGTAATCATTGTCATGACTTTGGTGGTGGGTTACTTATGTTTCCAGACCCTGCCGCGGCAGTTGGCTCCCACTGTCGATAAACCCGAAATTGAAGTTAAGACCGTGTATCTGGGGCTTTCCCCGGATGAAGTGGAACGCAATATCACGCGCAGGTTAGAAGACCAGCTTGAATCGGTGGAAGGCATGAAAAAAATGAGTTCTACCAGTCAGCATGGATTGAGCACCATCAACCTGGAGTTTGAATGGGGAATCGACAAAAACCTTGCGATGCTTGATGTAAATAACAAGCTTCAGCAGGTTAAAGACCTGCCCGTCAATTCAGACAAGCCAACCCTGAGATCCATTTCGAGCGACAACTCCAGTCCCATTATGTGGATCGTGATGGACAAGCCCAATGAAAAGATGCCCAACCTGGACCAGAACTATATGTATAAGGTTGGCGAAGATATTATTGTTCCTTCTCTGAGGAGAGTAAAGGGTATTGCCGATGTCTGGCATTTTGGCGGTGAAGAGAGGGAAATGCGAGTCGAGTTTGATCCCTACAGTATGGCTCGTATGCATCTGACCTACAAGGAAGTGATAGACGCTTTAGCGGAAGAAAACCAGAACACCCGCGCAGGATTCCACGATGAAGCCAATAGATCTTATACCGTCCGCGCGCTGGGAGAGTTTCTCAATCCGAAAGATATTCTCGAAACAGTGATCAAGCGGGATGGCGACAAAACAATCAAAGTGAAAGATTTTGCTACGGTGGTGGATGGTTATCGACGGACCAGTTCTCTGGTGCGTATCAGCGGCAACTTATCCAATGCCTTCGGAGTGATTCGCAAGGCCGGGGCCAATGTGGTGGAGACCTGTAATTTGACGGCTAAACGAGTCGATGAACTGAATCAGGAATTGTTAAACCGGGGAATCCCGATCAAATTAAAAATTGTTTACCAGGATGTGGATTATATCAATGAGGCCATGCGACTGGTGAAATCGAATCTGGCTTTTGGAGCTATTTTGGCAGTGGCCGTCCTGCTGTTGTTTCTGGGATCTGCGCGGTCTTTATTAATTGTAGCCATCAGCATTCCTGTAAGCCTGATTTCTGTGTTTATCATTCTTAAGGTTCTCGGGCGAAGCATAAACATCATCTCTCTTGCGGGCATGGCTTTCGCGGTTGGCATGGTGGTCGATAACTCGATTGTTGTGCTGGAAAATATTTATCGTCATCTCACGATGAAAAAGGGAGTTTTCAAAGCCGCCTACGATGGCGCATCGGAAGTTTGGGGAGCCGTACTGGCCTCTACGTTGACGACACTGGCGGTATTTATCCCTATCGTATTTATTCAGGAAGAGGCGGGGCAGATGTTCCGGGACATTGCTATCACCATTAGTGCCAGTATCGCCTTGTCTTTACTGGTTTCCATCACCGTCATTCCGACCTTGACCACGTTATTGATTCGTCTTCAGCCGGGGGAAGAATACCGGCCAGGTTTTTTTCACCGCACTCTTTTCAAACCGTTTGTACTTTTGGGTGCGAAGCTGGGGGGTGTTTATACCGGACTCATGCAATGGATACTCCGCCATTCACCCGTCAGTATTTCTTTCAGGATCCTTGTCATCGCCGGGGTAGGGTGGATGTTGTGGTACAGCGGTCAAACTCTGCCAGAAAAAGATTATCTGCCTTACGGTAATAAAAATATGGTTTTCATGCTCATCGAACCGGTAGCGGGAACCCCTGCGGAAACAAATATGCGTTATATGGCCAATTATGAAAAAAAGATCGTAGCGATGGAAGACGTTAACCGCAACTTTCTGGTTTTTTCGTCTCGCTTCAATGGGGGAGGGGCGATTATCGAGAAGGAGTTGGCGGCAGGCCAGAGAGGTGAAGTAAAGATGGCGGTTAAATCCAAAGAAATGGGCCGCGAGATATTCGGCATTCCCGGATACCGTTTTGCCTTTGCTGTGCAGAGGCCCATTTTCAGATCAGCAGATAAAACCTTTGAGGTAGAAATTACCGGGCCAGATATGTTGCAACTTAAAGGCACTGCGCTGGATTTGATCGGAAAAATTTCTTCAATCAAGGGTGTGCATTCGGTTCGGCCGGAGTTTAAATTTGGTAACCCGGAACTCAGGTTCATTCCTCGCCGTGAAGATGCGGCCCGGTTGGATATGGGGATGAATGAGATCGGAGACATTGTTGAGTCGCTCAATGCCGGAAAATATCTTGGAGAGTTCAATGACCAGGGCGAACCGATTGACTTTGTTCTGGTGCAAAAGAAGGATGACCATAAATTGGGATTGGAAGATTACCGCTCCCTGCCTGTATGGACGGATGAAGGCATGATGACCCATCTCGGGCATCTGGTCGATATAAAAATTGATGCCGGCCCTGCGCGCATAGACCATATCGGAACGGATAGAGCGATCAAGCTTCGAGTCCAAGTGAGAAAAGATGTTGCTATGCAACTGGTCATCAATCGGGTTGATAAAGAAGTACTGAATAATACGAGAATAACATTGGGAGCAGAATACGGGCTGCGTATCGGCGGCTCTGCCGATGAACTGGCTTCCACCGAAAAATCATTAATGAACAGTTTCGCCTATGCCTTAGGTTTTATCTATCTACTCCTTGTGGCCTTGTTCTCTTCTTTTCTCAGACCATTTATCGTTATGCTTACGGTGGCGCTGGCGGTTTCCGGTTCTTTTCTGGGAATCACCTTTAACAACTGGTTCCAACGCGGGAATATCCTTGAGATTCTTAAAGAATGGAATGTGCAAAATGCCGAAGCTATGGCTAGTGACTGGAACTGGATCACATTTGATATTTTGACCCAATTGGGGATTGTTATCCTCGCGGGTATTGTGGTTAACAATGCCATACTCATCGTGCATCAAATGCTCAATAATATTAAGTCCGGTATGGAAGAGCGCGAGGCTCTACTGCTGTCGTGCCAGACACGGTTAAGGCCGATCATGATGACGGTCATCTCCAGCGTGTTTGGCATGATTCCTCTGGCTTTTGGTGAGGGGGCGGGTACTGAATTGTATCGAGGTATGGGTACGGCTCTTATCGGTGGATTGAGCATCTCTACCTTGTTTACCCTGTTTCTCGTTCCTGTGCTGATATCTTTGCTGATTGATATGGGATTCCACACCCAAAAAGAAGACCTCGTTAAAGAGTCTTTAGCCAGTGCGACTGTCGGTGGCAACGAGCAATAGCTGGCTAAAAACGGGTTACCAGGATTATACGAGTCCTTGCTAGTTTCCCTTCCACGGGAGTGAGTGGGGTGGGGGACATTCGATACAAACTTCTTCTTTGCTTGTAGGGTGCTTAAAAGTCAGGCGCAGGGCGTGCAGAGCAATTTTTCCGTCCGGCAACGTTGAATGTGCGCCATACTTTTTATCTCCAACGATGGGGTGCCCGATGAAGGAAAGTTGGGCACGGATCTGATGGAACCTTCCGGTATGCAGATGAACGTCCAGCAAGCTGGTGTTTGTTAACGTGTCAATGACCTCATAATCGAGCAAGGCTTCACTAGCGTTAGGTGTGGGGCGGGGAAAGACGGTCGCCTTGAAGGTTTTTTCTTTTCTCAGGTAGTGCGTCAGGCGGTCTTTTCTAGGGTCAGGAATTCCTTCGACCAGAGCTCGATAAATTTTCTTTGTGGTTTTCTGACGAAATTGCTCAGAAAGTCGCGAAGCCCCTTTGGAAGTGCGGGCGAAAACCACCACCCCGGAAACCGGTCGGTCTAGTCGATGGACGAGCCCCAGATAAACTTTACCGGGTTTTTTGAATTCATTTTTAATCCATCCCTTTACCTGATCCATCAAGGAAGCTTCGCCAGAATCATCTTGCTGCGTGAGCATGCCTGAAGGTTTACACACCGCTATTAAATGGTTATCGATATACAGGATGTCGAGAGAAGGGTCAGGAGGGTTGCTCAAGCTTCAGTCCTTTTGCTTCGATTATTTTAAGGCTTGGGGGGGTGACGATGCCTCCGGAAACTACATACTTGATGCCTTCCTCAATGGTCATGGACACCTCAGTCAGTTCTTCAGGCGGAGAGAAGATTAGGAAACCGGAAGTGGGGTTGGGCATGGTCGGGACGAACACGTTGAGCATGTTTTCCTGGGTCACCTGCTGCACTTCTCCACGGGATTCACCCGTAACAAACCCAATGGCTAAAAGTCCCCGACGCGGGAACTCGAGCAGGACCACTTTGCGGAAAGCAGTGGTATCTGCCTCGGCGATCGATAAAACTACCTGTTTGGTACCTTTATAAATGCGGCGGACGAAGGGAATTTTTTCAACAATGGTTTCGCCGAGTATGAATAGTTTTTTTCCAAAAAAATTAGTAGTAAACCAACCGACCATGAGCACGATCAGCAGGGTCATTCCCAATCCAAGAAAAGGAATACGATAACCTTCGGGAATCGGTACACCAACCTGTATCAGCATATTGGTGAACACAGGTGATAGCGCATCGAAGTTTTTAAGCAGAAACTGCAAAATGAACCACGTCAGCGCAATCGGAAGGGTGATCAACAACCCGGTGATGAATATATTTCGAATTCTGCGTTGAAGTTTAGTAATCACGGTGATAAAGACGTTTTAAAAGAATGAAGGGTAAGACCCTGATCCAAAGTCTGTATGGAATTGAAAAAACTTATTCTATTATATAAAGAAAGTGGCAGAAGGCAATAGAGGTTAAATAGGGCTTGTATTCCGCTCGACAGTTGCAGGATAACCGTTAATGCCTAACGGTTCGAATATAGCAAAGTGGATCAAAACAATTAATGAGGCTGTGGCGCAGTAGGGAGCGTGTTTGAATGGCATTTGGTCGCCGCACACCAACAACTTCTTGAGCATTTTCATGATGATACCTCAAGCACGAAAATTGATGCTTTAATAGCGGTGCTAAACGAGAATAGCTTAGTTGCAGAGGAGGAAATTTTAGAGAAAACAAATGAAATAAAGAGACTGAAATTAACAAGTTCTAAAATTCTTCATCCCGAGCTTTCATTTTTTCTGGCTCTAACCGAATTTCCGGATGAGTTAAACTCCAATTCACTAAAGTGGAACTTGCAGCATAGTAAGCCTTTCCCTTCCTGGCCTAAAGGGTCTGCGTCCAAGCGACTAAGAAATGACTTCCAGTCAAACCCATTTCCTTCATCAGTAATTATCCACTCGCAGTAAGAATCTCCCGTTTTATATTCTATGGCCACTTTACGTGAGCTGAGTAAGAAGTCGTTGACAGGTTTTTCTCCTTCATTTCTACCCAAATTACCATGTTCAATAGCGTTAATCAGAAGTTCCGTCAAACCAAGTTTGACGTCCAGCCTCCCGCTTTCATCAAGCAAGCTACCAGTTGTTTTCACTAACCAATCGACCATGTCTGGCACTTTTTCAACATCACTATCCAGTTTAATAGTAAAGGAAGTCTTTTTCTTTATTTCTGGTTTTTTTTCTGAACTTGCAGGCGCATCGATGAGCGACGCATACTTTGTGAGTAGCGGCAACAACTCTGAATGCCGGACGGGTTTTTTCAGATAGTTGTTGGCCCGCAACTCCATCGCCTTCATGGCATATTCTTCACAACCGAATGCGGTTACCATAACAACAATTGCATTAGGACTGAGTTTGCGAATTTCCTCTAAAAGCTGAAGCCCATCCATTTCAGGCATTTGTATGTCGGAGAGAACTAAGTGAGGATTTATTTGTTTAAAAACTTCCAGACCAAGCAAACCATTTTCAGCCACATGGGTCTCAAACCCCTGGCTTTCTACAGTATCCTTCATAAAGCCTCTGGAAGGCTTATCATCTTCAACAATCAGAACTTTCATAATTAACCTCGGACCTTTTTTATTTATTGAGTTGGCAGATTTCTCCCCAAAGCTTCAAATAATTCTTTTGTTTGAATGGGTTTTGGTAGATGCTCCGTGCAGCCAGCCGCTAGACATTTTTCTCTCCCATCATTTCCGGCGCTAGCTGTTAAAGCCAGGATAGGGATGTTGGAAAATTCTTTTAGCTCTCGTAACCTACGAGTTGCTTCCAGCCCATCCATTACCGGCATACTGATATCCATAATTATCAGCTCTGGTTTTTCAGTCTTGGCAAGGTCTATAGCTTCCTGACCATTTCTCGCCACCACAACTTTATGTTTCATAATGCTCAGCATATCAAGCAGCATTGATAAATTCACGTCATTATCCTCTGCCACCAGAATTTTGTTTCCAGTATTTTTATCTTCAGTAGGTTCCATTTTTATCTAAATTACCACACTCTGTTCCTTCATGACCATGAGATAAGCTTGACATCCTATTGCCGATAAATGCGTGATTGGTTTTTGACCCCAGATTTAATGTTGGATTTTCAGAAGCAGGATTGAGCTTCAAGGTATTGATTGCCCATTCAAATATGAATAAGCTTTTAGAAATGAAATTTCAGCCACATCTGAGAGAAAAAAGTATCGTTGTTGTTACCAAAAAATTCTTTCGCTGCATCTCCTGGAATAACATATCCCGCCCCAAAATGAGCATTCATGTTTTTGTTGACTTCATAATCCACCAGAAAATTCCATTCATTGGCGTAATCATCATTGCTCAAGGCCCTTCTTCCTCTTGAAACCCCCAGGTTCTGTTCAGCCAAATAATGTTTAATAAACATGAAAGACATTTGCATTCCTGGAAGGGGTGAAAAACCGGCGTCGGCTATATAGGCAATTTTGTTCGAATTGGAAAGCTGGACCTCACCCACAAGTTGTCCGATCAGCCATTCATTCCAAATGTTGCTGGTAATGAACATGGGGTCATAATCTTCGGCTTTATCATCTTCAAGATTCGAGTCGCCAGAAAAATTTATATACATGAGCTTTAGATAAGGCTTTGCAGAATGATTGAAGTTATATCGCGCTTGTGCGAAACCGGCATACGCATCACGGCTCAACTCCTGCCCTCCAAGACGTCCGGCATCGCCCAGCTGGTAAACAAATTCCCCAGCAAAATGAAAAGCTTTAACCGAAGCGTCAAAACCGATATCCAGGGCATTGGTGTTATTTTCAGAAAAAAGGTCTTTTCCTCCAGGAGAAAAACTGCTGAAGGTAATATTGCTTTCATCTATTTTTCTATAATAGCCCCCATATAAATATGCGGTTTCGGAAATATCGTAATGCAAATTTATTCCCGTAAAAGAGACGCCTTCTTTCCCCCTTTTTCCTAGCTCTCTCTGGTCACCCTGTTGTGAGTATAGTTCTGTGTCGGCCCAGAAAGCAGTGGTTTTCAATTTCCCAAAATCCCCGTCCGCCCTTACAGCAAGGGGAAAACTTTTATGCGCAGAAATCCATATTGCCGCATCTTCAGGGTTTGCATCTCCGGAAATAAAGGATTTCTCAATAAAGATATTCTGACGACCAACCTTGATGTCAAAGGGGGATTGATAGATGTTTTTAAAATTCAGAAAACCTTCATTCAGGTCACCCTGGCTTTCATCATCGGCCACTCCGTATACATCAGCATTAATGGTGGTCATTAATACTCCGCTGATTCGGCCCTCTAAATCCGTCCAAGCCAATTTCTTTTCAAACGTGACTCCCAATTTGGCCACGGTTTCACCAAAAGTCGTTTCTGATCGCCCTCTCGAATCTACTGCCGCTCCAAAAGAGGGGTTGGTGTCGTGCCGCAAAAATAGATGCAACTGACCATCTACAGAAAACTTGTCAAAAGTATTGGGAAAGAGACCCAATTCTATTTCGGCGTAGGCTTGATTTACCGGGCTGGATAGAGCAAATATTATCAAAAAAAGGAATTGGAATTTTAGATAGAATTTGTACATGGAATGGTTTTGGAAGTAGTATTATTTAAATGAATTTATAAATTAATCAAACTTGTCAATGGAACCATCACGAATGCCCATTTCGTAAATCTTGGTCTCACGGAACAGAACCCCGCTTAAAAGAACCAAACCGATTAGGTTCGGAACCGCCATCAAGGCATTCATAGCGTCAGAAAAATTCCAAACCAGTTCTAATTTAACCATGGAACCGACAAAAACAAAAAGTACCCAGAGGTATCTATAAAGATGGACCCAGTTATCTCCAAAAAGATATTCGAAACATTTTTCTCCGTAATATTCCCAGGCTAAAATCGATGAAAAAGCAAAAGTGATTGCACTCAGGGTTACGATAAAGTGACCCCAGTTCCCTGGCAGGCCAGCAGAAAAAGCCTGAAGGGTCAATGCCACTCCTGTTTCCCCAGACACCCAAACTCCAGTAGATGCCAATGCCATTGCAGTAAGAGAACAAACCACCAAGGTATCCAGGAACGTTCCGCTCATAGAAACCAGTGCCTGTTTAGCCGGTTGGTTAGTTTTTGCTGCCGCCGCCGCAATCGGAGCGCTTCCCATCCCGGACTCGTTGGAAAAAAGTCCACGTGCCACGCCATATCGAATCGTTTGGGCTAAGCTGGCTCCTATAAACCCTCCTGTCGCCGCAGTTCCGGTGAAGGCATGCTCCAAGATCAATTTAATTCCAACTCCCAATTGACCAAGGTGAGTCAAAATAACTATCACAGCACCAATAAAATAAATGGCCACCATAAATGGAACAAAATAGGAAGCAACATCGGAGATGCGTTTGATACCCCCTATGATTACCATCCCGGTCAAAACGGACAATACAATCCCCACCGAAAATTTACTTGAGCCTAGTGATTCAACCACCGCAATTGCTGCGGTGTTGGCTTGAATCATATTTCCGATACCGAAGGCAGCAAGGGAACCAAAAACGGCAAAACATACACCGAGCCATTTTTGACCGAGCCCATGTTCCAAGTAGTACATCGGGCCGCCTGAAATTTCTCCTTGCTCATTGACCTGGCGATATTTAACGGCTAAAAAACTCTCTGAATATTTGGTAGCCATCCCCACCAATCCTGTTAACCACATCCAGAATATGGCACCCGGTCCGCCAAGGGCAACCGCCGTGCTCACTCCCGCAATATTGCCCATTCCCACTGTTGCCGCCATGGCAGTCATCAACGCGCCAAAGTGAGAAATATCTCCTTCTCCTGACCGTTCTTTTGAGAAAGCCAAGCGAAGTGCGTAAAACAGGTTACGAAACTGGATTCCTCCTAACCGGAAGGTTAACCAAAAACCTACTCCTAACAAGAGAATGAGAAGCCACGGACCCCACATTAAACTGGCAAAATTGGCGAAAAATATATTCATGCTAAGTATTTGTCTCGATGGTGGGCTATTGGTTCAATATTGATCGAGTCTTATGCGTTCGACTTGATATTACAAAAATTGTTAATGTTTTTCCAGAGTATGAGGGCTTGCTTTGTATGTTATTATTGAGCATCAAATTTTTAATAAACTACGCCAGTAAATACGGTTTTTTGCTCTGCCAAAATCCCGTTTTTATAAAGGGACAACTTTTTGGTGTGATACAAACGAGCTTTGAACGTTTTAAAGAATTCGTCTATAACACCCCTCAAGGCTTTATAAATAGAACTTGATGCCATTGTATATAAAATGAAACAATTTCGCTTAAATAATTTTCGGAACACTAAAATTAAGTCTCTCTTTAAACTAATTCTGTTGCTGGCAACTTTATTTTCTCATGCCCAAGCCTATGGTGAGGTGGATACCACTGTTTTATTGACGGACGAAGAGAAAAGATGGCTCATAGAGAATCCAGAAATATCCTACGCCTCAGATCCTGACTACCCCCCTATTGAATCCCTTAATGGCGAAGGCAACCACGTTGGGATGACCAATGATTTCTTAACCCTTTTGGGGAAAAAAATGGGCCTCCGATTCAACATGGTGGCAGCCAAGAATTGGACCGATGTTCTGGAAATGGGACAAAGTCGACGCATTGATATGTGGTCGGGTGCCGCCGCAACCCCACAACGGTTGGCATATATGAATTTTACCAAACCTTATATACAACTTCCTGCTGTGATCGTCGTAAAAACCGAAAATAAGGGCGTGCAGACTTTAGATACCATGGGAAATAAAAAGATCGCAATTACAACTGGCTACGCTGTTCATGACTACATCCTAAACAATTACCCTGAGTTAAACATTGAAGCGGTACCCAATGTTTTAACAGGATTGAGAATGGTTTCCCTGGGATTGGTCGATGCCATGATCGAAAATATTGCTGTGGCTAATCTTTATATAGAACAGGACAAAATTACCAATCTTAGAGTGGGTGGGAAATCGGGATTTACTTACAACCTGGCATTCGCTTCGCGAAATGATTTGCCAATTCTCAATAGCATTTTAGAAAAAGGATTGGCACGCATCACCAAAGAGGAAGCCCAGAATATCTATAAGAAGTGGATGCCGCACGAAGAAGAGACTTGGGTTACGGTTAAAAATTTACTAATTTGGGTTTTAGCCAGCCTGTTAATTTTTGCCGTGGGCAGTACCGCAGTCTGGAGTTTGTCACTAAACAAAGAAATTAAAAAAAGAACTCTGGAATTAATCGGTGCAAAAGAAGAGGCGGAAGCGGCGAATCGTGCTAAATCGGATTTTTTGTCTGGCATGAGCCATGAGTTACGAACCCCACTGAACGCAGTTCTTGGGTACACGGACCTATTGCGAGGAATGTTTTTCGGTCAGCTCAACGAGAAACAATTAAGCTATGTAACCCAGATAGATGAAAGTGGTAAACATTTACTGGCCTTGATCACTGATTTACTGGATATGACTAAAATTGAAGCAGGCAAGATGCATCTACAATTGGAGTCTTTCTCGCCGCAAGAATTGTTTGATGCCAGTTTGTTATTAATGAAACCAAAACTCCAGGAAAAACAGTTTAAAGTAAAATCAACTGTGGATCCCGATCTGAAAGCCATGACGGGAGACTTGCGCAGGTGCAAACAAATTATGCTCAACTTGTTATCGAATGCTGTGAAGTATACCCCGGAAAAAGGGCAGATTGAGGTCTCCGCTTTGAAGCAAAATGATCATGTCCACATCACAGTGTCGGACACGGGGATAGGAATCAGCAAAGAAGATCAGGTTAAAATTTTTTCTGAGTTTGAGCAGGTGAACCGCGTGCGAGATGAGGCTCTGGGGGGAACAGGAATTGGTTTGGCACTCACGCGGCGCCTGGTGGAATTACATGGAGGGGAGATTGGAGTTGAAAGCGGTTCCAGCGGCACGACATTCTGGTTTGACCTTCCCCTTAAAATATTGCGTCCTGAAGATAAAGATAAACCTAAGGAATCAAATCAGCCGGCTTCCCTTGCGAAGAACAGCCGCAGAATCCTGGTCGTGGAGGACAATGAAGTCAACTTGGCGATGGTGTTGGACATGCTCCATATTCATGACCACCTGGTTTATGTAGCCAGGAATGGTCAGGAGGCCATCGATCTAGCAGTAGCGAACGATCCCGAATTGATTCTGATGGATATCCGGATGCCTGTGATGGATGGTCTGGAGGCAACCCGCAGATTGAGAGGAATTAACAAATTTTCCAAGGTGCCCATCATAGCCTTGACAGCCAGTGTCGGGGAGGAAGGCCGTGAAAAATGTCTGGAAGCGGGGTGCAACGAGCATCTAGCCAAACCAATTCAATCTAAAGAATTGTTTGAGACCATGGGCCTGTACTTATTGCCAAAATAGCTGAGTCGAAAATAAAAGCGGGAAGCTGATCTTACAGTGTCAGCAGGATCGACAGGGTGATCACCAACCCGGTGATAAAGACGATTTAAAAGGATGAAGGGTAAGACCCTGATTCAAGGTTTGCATAGAATTGAAAAAACATTTTCTATATAAAGATAGTGGCAGAAGGCAATAGAGGTTCAATAGGGCTTGTTTTCCGCTTGACAGTTGCAGGATAATCGTTAATATCAAGCGGCTTGAATGTAGCAAAGTGGATCAAAACAATTAATGGGGCTGTGGCGCAGCTGGGAGCGTGCTTGAATGGCATTCAAGAGGTCGCGGGTTCGATCCCCGCCAGCTCCACTTTGAATAAGAAGGGGTCAACTCGAAAGGGTTTACCCCTTTTTTTTGTGGATTGTATGGTAATTGTATCGTGGAATTATGCTAAATTTCTTCTCTGAGAAATTTTCATATTTACCAGGGTTATTGTTAAATCCATTATTTCCTTTTTTACATTAGAGTATTTCTATGACCTTACCTTCGCAAGTTTTTTCATCCATAGCACTTGCAAAAGAAATAGAGTCTCCAGAAAACCCTGGAGCACTGGAAAAACGTGTTGCACTGGTTCCAGCAGATGTTGGCCGACTTACTCAAGAGGGTATTAAAGTTTACGTCGAATATGGAGCCGGAGAGGGTGTGGGGTTCAGTGATAGTGAGTACGAGCAAAACAACGCTATTATGCAAACGCCAGAGCAACTTTACCGGGACAAGGAACTCATTATAAAATTTAAGGGCCCATCACTCTCTACGATTGAAGAGATGAGTGAGGGGTGCACCTTATTTTGTATGGCGCATTTCCACTCTTATCCAGACAGGGCGAAATTGCTTCAAGACCGGTGTGTCAATGTAATTGCAATGGAGGAAATAAACGAATCGCCAAAGGTGAATTCAGACCAGCATATTCTGGGTCGCGTTGCCATGGCAGAGTCTTTAAAACCATTTATTGAAAAAAACATCATTGATGGTTTGCAGGTTAGGATCATTGGGTGGAGTGAACGACTGGGCAGTGCAATCCGCCGTTGTGGCAATCGTAACCCATTTTCAGAGCAGGTTATTCAGCCAACATTGTCTTTTGAAGAGCTAAATGCCGTTGGGCCGGAGGCTTTATATTTTTATGACAGTCAAAACTTTGAAGATCGGCAAGGTATTCTGGCTAATTTGAAAAATGAAGGCACACATATTTTTGATCTTCATGAATTTGAACAGCGATATGGCGAAAAAGCCATTGCTGCTTATCGAGCCAGCCACCCACCCGCAGAGTTTGGATTGCGCCGTATTCAGTGTCTGCATGAAACCGGCCAGGCAGGTGCGCGGTACGGTGTTAAATTGTTGCTAGAAAATAAACCTGCATTGGACATTGTGGATGCAAAAGCGGTTATTCTGGGTTATGGCAATGTGGCTTGACCAGACCCCACTATTTATACCAGATTTAGGATTCAGTTCTCATAAGTCATAATTGTGTTTGGAATCTGTATCGTTTCTGGTGCTG
>Ga0008649_10000012_pt1 | contig 164611 bp, 164 predicted proteins | sample SaaInlV_130m_DNA_2_FD_66601 | JGI IMG/M metagenome (GOLD analysis project Ga0008649, IMG submission 66601) | Marine microbial communities from expanding oxygen minimum zones in the Saanich Inlet - SI037_S2LV_130m_DNA | ecosystem: Environmental > Aquatic > Marine > Intertidal zone ... | reverse complement strand
TTTAATACTAAAGATGGAATTGCCGTTAAACTTGCAACTGAACTTGGTTATAATATTGCTGTAATTTCAGGAGCAAATAATGAAGGAATTCGTGCTAGATTAAATAGATTGGGTGTTGAAAATGTATTTCTAGGATCTAAAGACAAAACAAAAGATCTACTTAACTATTCAAAAAATAAAAATATCATATTAGAAGAAACAGTTTATATGGGTGATGATCTTCCAGATATTGGACCTATGAATCTTGTTGGATTAAAAACTTGTCCATATGATGCAGCTCCTGAAGTTATTAATGTCTGTGATTATATTTCAGGTTTAAAAGGAGGCCAAGGCTGTGTTAGAGATATTATTGAACAAACTCTAAAAATTCAAGCAAAATGGATTTTAGAAGGATCTAATCAGAATATCTAATATATGTTTTTCGAAAAATTAAAAAAATATAAAGTCTTACTGGCATCTGGATCCAAAAGAAGACATGAACTATTAAAAGGGCTTGAAATTAATTTTGAAATTGTTTCACAAAATATTGACGAAACATATCCTAAAGACCTTAAAAAACAAGAAATCACAAACTATTTAGTAAAAAAAAAATCTAGTTATCTGAAAAAATCACTAAAAAAAAATGAATTATTAATTACAGCAGATACTATTGTCTGGTTTAATAATTTTCCATTAGAAAAGCCAAAAGACAGAAAAGAAGCATTTAAAATGATACAATCTTTGAGCAATAACTCACACGAAGTAATTTCATCAGTCTGCATTAGCACTAATAAAACTCAAAAAATAATTAATGAATCAACTAAGGTGTATTTTAATAAATTGAGTGATGATGATATATTATATTACTCTTCAAAATCAGATGTATTAGATCGAGCTGGTAGTTATGGTATACAAGATTATATTGGACATTTAGGTATTTCTAAAATAAAAGGGAGTTATAATAACGTATTAGGTTTTCCTACAAGTTTATTTTGTAAAACAATTACTCAAATGAAATTATAAAAAATGTATAACTGGAATAAATCTTATACTATCATAATTGTAACAAATATTATATATATTTTATTTTTTTTGATTTTGACAATTAAATTCTCTTAAAAAATGGCAGAAATTGATTGGATAGTATTATCAGGAACGTTGATTTTTATTGTCACTTACGGAGTAATTAAAACACGAAGCTCAAATTCAATAAAAGATCATTTAAAGGGTGGTAATTCTTCAAACTGGTGGACAATTGGACTATCTGTTATGGCTACTCAAGCAAGTGCTATTACTTTTTTATCTACTCCTGGCCAGGCATTTCATGACGGTATGGGATTTGTTCAATTTTACTTTGGACTTCCACTTGCTATGATTATAATTTGCATGGTTTTCATACCTATATATCATAAGCTAAAAGTTTATACTGCCTACGAATTTTTAGAACAACGATTTGATCTTAAAACTAGAATACTAGCTGCTGTATTATTCTTAATTCAAAGAGGATTAGCAGCTGGAATTACAATATTCGCGCCTGCTATCATACTCTCTACTGTATTAGGATGGGATTTAAAACTACTAAACCTTTCAATTGGGATTTTAGTAATTATTTATACTGTTAGCGGTGGAACAAAAGCTGTTAATATTACTCAAAAACAACAAATGTTTGTTATAATGAGTGGGATGTTCATCGCCTTTTTTATAATAATGAATTCACTACCAGAAAATATTAACTTTTCTAATGCAATTGATATAGCTGGAATAGGTGGTAAAATGAAAGTTTTGGATTTTTCATTTGACTTAAATGAAAGATATACTTTTTGGAGTGGAATTACCGGAGGATTATTTTTAGCTCTTTCATATTTTGGAACAGATCAAAGTCAGGTCCAAAGATACCTTTCGGGAAAATCTATAAAAGAAAGTCAATTAGGATTAATGTTTAATGCTGTATTAAAAATTCCTATGCAGTTTTTTATTCTTTTAGTAGGTGTAATGGTATTTGTATTCTTTGAATTTAACTCTGCTCCAATTAACTTCAACCCTCAAGTAATTAATTACTTAGAGCAAAATAATAATGCTAATTATTTAGGTCAAAAAGAAAACTATTTAAAAATTAGAGATCAAAAAAAAGATTTACAGTTTAGTTATATAAAATCAAAAAATGATGGAGACAGAAATAAAACTTTTCAAATTGAAAAACAAATTACTAAATTACAATTATTAGAAAAAAATAGTAGAAAAAAAATTAAAGAAATTATAACTCAAAATAATTCAAGTATAGAAACAAATGATAAAGATTATGTTTTCATTTATTTTATTTTAAACTTCCTTCCAAAAGGAATTATTGGTTTACTATTAGCTGTTATATTAAGTGCAGCAATGTCATCTACAGCATCTGAATTAAATGCGCTTTCAACAACTACTGTAATAGATTTATATAAGAGAAATCATATACAACCAAAAAGCGACAAACATTACTTAAAGGCTTCTAAGTGGTTTACTTTAATGTGGGGAATTATTGCAATTATTTTTGCAAATTTTGGAACACTATTTGAAAATTTAATACAATTAGTTAATCTAATTGGTTCTATATTTTACGGAACAATTTTAGGTATTTTTTTAATAGCTTTCTTTATTAAAAAAATAAAAGGCAACGACGTTTTCTGGGCAGCTTGCATATCACAAACACTCATATTTATAATATATGGCTTTACAGATATTGGTTACTTGTGGCTAAACTTTATTGGTGCATTATTAACCACAATATTTTCATATTTTTTCAACTATATAAACTCGAAAAATAATTAATTATTTAGGACGTATTCAACAGTATCACTTAACGTCTTAATAGAATCTTTAAGTTTAGTTTCTTTAGCCATAGCTAGTCCTTGATTAGCTATTTTTAAAGCACCTTCTTTGTCACCAAAAGCTAAATAAATCAAAGCTTTTTGGTTTAACATCCAATATGGGGGGTCTTTTCTAAGTTCAAAACACTTGTCAATCCAGTTTTTAGCCATATTTATATCTAAATTTTCTTCCAAATAAAAAACAGCTGCTTTATAATAATCTTGGGAATTTGGGCTTTCATCTAATGTCTTTTCTATACTAGATATTGTTTTTTCCTTAGTTAATGTATTGAGTCCAAATGAAACTAAAGTATTTTCCCAAAAAAAATCTAAAGTAGCTCCATTATTATTCAAATTATTTAAAGCAATTGTAAAAGTTTCAATTTGAAAAGGTAAAGCATATGAATATGCAATAGTGCTTAATGCAATTTGACTTTCGTCCCAATTAGATGGAAGTCCCCAATTATCTGTTTTTTTATACAATATTAATTCCCAGGAATCTAAAGATGGTCTAGTATATATTGAATAAGTTCCTTTAGAAAGTTTTGAAGCCCCTATTCTTACATCATCACTAAAAGTTATTTTTGAGTTTTGATTTGCACCTGTCCTCCAAACTTCATTATAAGGAATAAGACCACCAAAAATTTGTCTTCCACGCATTGAAGGTCTTGAGTATTCAATCTTCACGTCAATAAGTCCAACTTTTTGAATTAATGTTGAGGAAAGGCTAGGCTGAGGAGTTTGAATTTGAGAAAAAGAAATAAAGGAAATTAATAGAAAAGTAAATGAAGTGATAAAATATTTTTTCATAACAGATGTTTTATATGTTCAAATGTATTAAATCTATTTTATTATGATTAAAATAATAATTAATACAATTCAATGAAGAAAAACTAAGCATTCTAAAATTATTTACAACAAAGCTTAAATTAGAAACACTCTTTCTGCAAAGAACTTAGAGTCTTTCTATTTTCGCTCCTAATCGACGTAATCTCTCATCAACATTTTCATATCCACGATCAATTTGTTCAATATTATGGATAATGCTTGTACCTTTAGCAGAAAGTGCTGCAATTAATAAAGAAATTCCAGCTCTAATATCTGGAGAAACCATAGTAGTGGCTTTTAATTCAGAATTAAAGTTATGACCAATTACTGTAGCTCTATGAGGATCACAAAGAATAATTTTTGCTCCCATATCAATTAGCTTATCAACAAAAAACAGCCTACTTTCAAACATTTTCTGATGAATTAAAACACTTCCCTTAGCTTGAGTAGCAACAACAAGTACAATACTTATCAAGTCAGGTGTAAAACCAGGCCATGGAGCATCTGAAATAGTTAATATCGATCCATCTATATAATTTTGAATTTCATACCCATCTTTGTGCTCAGGAATATAAATATCATTTCCTTTTCTTTTAATTTCAATACCTAATTTGCCAAAAATAACTGGAATTTGACCTAAATTTTCCCAACTCACATTTTTAATTGTAATTTCACTTTTTGTCATAGCTGCCATTCCAATCCAACTTCCAATTTCTATCATATCTGGAAGAACTTTATGTGAGCAACCCTTTAAAGATTCGACTCCATTAATAACCAATAAATTTGATCCAATTCCTGAAATATTAGCTCCCATGGAAACTAACATCTTACAAAGTTGCTGAATATATGGCTCACATGCTGCATTATATATTTCAGTCTTACCTTCAGCTAAAGTGGAAGCCATAAGAACATTAGCAGTACCTGTAACAGAAGCTTGATCTAATAAAACAAAAGATCCTTTCAATTTAGTAGCCTCAACACCATAAAAATGCTCTTCTTTGTTATATCTAAATGAAGCTCCTAGTTTAATTAAACCAAGAAAATGAGTGTCTAATCTTCTTCTACCTATTTTATCTCCTCCAGGTTTGGGAATAAAACCTTTACCAAACCTAGCTAATAAAGGGCCAACAATCATTATTGATCCTCTTAAACCACTTCCTTTTGACTTAAATGATTTCGATTGAAGAAAATCTACATCAATATCATCAGCTTTAAATGAATACTTATTTTTAGAAATTTTATTTACTTTAACTCCAAGAGAAGATAGTAAATCAATCAAATTTGTTACATCTATAATTTCGGGAATATTATCTATAATTACTTCATCACTAGTCAAAAGACATGCACAAATAACCTGTAAAGCTTCATTCTTAGCTCCTTGTGGATGAATATCACCCTTAAGTTTAAATCCGCCTTGAATTGAAAAAGTCCCCATTATAATAATTATTACTTATTGTTGCGCTTTTTAAAATTACGATACGGTTTTTTATTATGCTTATTAATAGGTGATTTAGTAAATTTTTTATTAGTTAACTTAATCAAACTTTGAGATTCAGATAATGGTTTATCCTTTGATGTTAAAATAATTTTACCGTCTGAAAGTTCTAATAAATGATTATAAATAACATCATCTTCAACTGTATCTTTATTCCAGTTTAAAAAACATTTTTTCATGTGATTTGCAATCACGTAAATTAATTCTTTTTTCATTTCACTTTCTTCCCAATTAACTGCAACATCAACCATCCTTTTAATGTTATTTCCATAAAATCTATATTTTGGAAAATTTTGAGGATAATTTAATTTATCAGGTCTTTCTAAAAAGACTTCTTTGGATGGTAAGGGATATGGAGAATCTACATCAAGAGTAAAATCAGACATAATAAATAACTGATCCCACAATTTATGTTGAAAATCTGGCACATCTCTTAAATGGGGATTCATATTTCCCATAACTCCAATTATAGCTTTTGCTATATTATTTCTTTCATTTCTGTCATCACAAGCAAGTGCCTGATCAATCATTTTATGAAGATGTCTTCCATACTCTGGAATAATTAATTTAGTGCGTTCTGTATTATACTGTAAATTTTCAATCAAAATATGGGTGATTTAGTTATGAAGTTAGACAAATTTAATAAATTTTAATCACAAAGAAATTATTCCTTTAATTTTAGAAGCTAGTTTATATTTTTCTATTATCGAAGATGGTGATTTCATTTTTGCTTTTATAGTTATACTAGTAAATTTATTTGAAGATGAAAGTTTTATAGAAATATTTGCATCTATATCATTAAATAAAGATTTAAGGTTTTCTATGCTATTTTCTTCTGATTTAAGAATGAATTTATATATATAAACAGATGGCCAACTAGATGATTCTAAGAGTTGTTTTTCTAATCTATTATAAAATTCTTCGCTATCTTTTAACATGAGTTCAAATATATATATAAAGTTTTATTAATTGCTTAATTTGCATGACATGAATAACTCTAATAAAATATTAATTACTGGAGGTCCTGGTTCAGGAAAAACAGCTTTAATAAATGCACTTGAAAATAGAAATTTTAATTGCGAGCATGAAATTGTTAGAAATTTAACCCTAGAAGGGAAGGGAAATGGAATTGATCAAATATTTTTAAAAGAACCATTGATATTCAGCGAAAAACTTTTAGAATTAAGGATTGATCAATTTAATAAAAAACAAATATCAGAAAATACCTTTTACGACAGAGGTGTTCATGATGTATTAGCCTATCTAAACTATATTAAAGTTAAATACGATGATCTATTAACTAAAAAAGCTGAAAAAATAAAATACGATAAGGTTTTTATACTCCCGCCTTGGAAAGATGTCTATAGGCAAGATGAAATTAGATATGAAAGTTTTAATGAATCTGTTAAAATTTATGATGAAATAGTCAAAATTTATAATTTTTTCAAAATGAAAATAATAATTTTAAAAACTGGTACAATTGATCAAAGAATTGAAAATATATTAGAGTTCATAAATAAATAAATATGAATAAATTAAAAATTGTTTTCATGGGTACTACTGATTTTGCAGTAGGCTGCTTGGATGCTTTAATGAATTCTTCTCACCAAATAAAAGCAGTTATAACTGCTCCAGATAGAGAAGCTGGAAGAGGAAAGAAAATAACCCATTCAGAAGTTAAGAAGTATGCCATTAATAATAATTTTAAATTATTACAGCCCATAAACTTAAAAGATGAAAATTTTGTGAATGAATTAAAATCAATTAATGCTGATATTTTTGTCGTGGTCGCATTTAGAATGTTGCCTGAATTAGTTTGGAGAATTCCTTTAAAAGGAACAATAAATTTACATGCTTCACTTTTACCTCAACTTAGAGGAGCAGCACCTATTCATTGGGCAATAATTAATGGATTAAAAGAAACTGGTGTAACAACATTTTTTATTAATAAAAAAATTGATTTTGGTGATATAATTCAACAATCTAAAGTAAAAATTGGAGATATTGAAAATACAGGTGAGTTATATGAAAAATTAAAAAAAGATGGAAGTAAATTACTGATTTCAACACTTAAAATTATAAACAACGATAATTTTAAGTCAACACGACAAACTAATTCAGGTAAACTTCTATTAGCTCCAAAACTCAATAAAATTAATACTAGGATTAATTGGAGTGACTCAGGTAAAGATATATTCAACTTTGTTAGAGGACTATCTCCCTATCCCTCTGCTTGGTCAAAAGAGAAAAGATCTGGAAAAATATTAAAATTACATAGTGTTAAATTTGAAAAATCAAAAACTAATAAAATTAATCATACAGGCACAATTCAAATTGACAAGAATACTATTAAAATTATAACTAAAGATGGATATTTAGAAGTATTAGAATTACAGATTGAAGGAAAAAAGAGAATGAGCAATTTGGAATTTATAAATGGATACAAAAATTTCAATTCTAAACATCTTTTATAATTCATTTAAATACCTTAAATTAATTACAATTATTAAGTTAAATATATTAAAGTTCTTGAAAAAAGGAAATTTACTTATTGCAGAACCTTCAATTATTGGAGATATTAATTTTAATAGATCCGTCGTTTTAATTGTGGATCATAACGAATTAGGATCCGTTGGTTTTATTTTAAATAAAAAATTAAATTATTCAACTTCTGAATTAATCCCTGATTTGAAATATAATTTCCCCATTTATAATGGCGGACCTGTTGAAAAAGAAAATTTATATTTTATCCATTGTATTCCAGAACTAATCTCTAATAGCTTGAAAATTAAAGATAACATATACTGGGGTGGAGATTTTAATAGAATTATTGAATTAATTAATAATGAAGAAATCAAATCAAATCAAATCAAATTTTTTTTAGGATATTCTGGTTGGAATGAAACTCAATTAAAGTCTGAAATTAATTCAGCTTCTTGGATATTAGAAGAAGATGAAATTAACAGAAATTTAGTTTTTAGTAATAGTGGTAATGTTTGGAAAGAAAAATTAATTGATTTAGGAGGAGAGTATTTAATATGGTCTAATTCACCTGATAATCCTAATCATAATTAAATATTTTCAATTTCTATATTAAGAAATCTAACAAATTCTTTAGCAATTTCATTTGAAAATTTCTTTTTTCTATAATCGGAAACTGCTACAATTCCAGAAATGGAATTAGTCAACCAAATTTCGTCAGAAGACATTAATTCAAAAGGGGAAATAACTATTTCTTCTATTTCTAGATTTGATTTTGTTTTAATTAGCTCAATTATTTTTTTTCTCATAATTCCATTCAAACAACCAGATGATAATAAAGGCGTTTTGATTTTTTTTTCATTAACAATAAAAATATTACCATTTAAAAATTCGGTTACATTTCTTTTATCATTAAGTAAAATACAATTATCTAATTCATTTTCATTAGCATAAATACTTCCAATAACATTCAAGATTTTATTATTAGTTTTTATATTAGAAAGTAAGTTTGGTTGGATAAAATATTCTTTAAATAAATCAACTTTAAAAGGTTTGTCATTGATTTTAAAGATTTTTTCATCAAACTTTTTAGATTGTATGACATAAACTGGAAGAGATGATTCTGGAGAATAAAGACCACCACCAGATCTAAATATTGACAACCTAACTCTTCCTGAAAAAAAATTTTCAATTTTTAGATTAGTTTTTAAAATTTCTTTTTCAAAAAATTCTGGAGTAAACATATCTGGAATATTCATCCTCAAAATCCTGATTGAAGACATTAACCTAAGATAATGTTCTTCCCAAAATAGAATATTGTTATTTACAATTTTTAAAGTGTCAAAAACGGAATCTCCAAATAAAAATCCCCTATTAATTAAATCAGTGTTAGATTGATCTATAAAATTTCCATTATAATTAATCATGAACAATTAAGTAGAGCCAACAAGTTGTTTTAAATCTGAAATTTGATTATCCCATAACATTTTTGATTCTTCAATCTCATCATCAAAAGAAAAATCAGTTACTATTAATGAAACATCTTTAGTAATTTCATCAACAAGTATTCGTATTTCAAAAAAACACTTATCCTGATCGTCACTCTCATCTAGCCATCTATATTTTACAAATAAATTTGATTTACTGGAAATTAATTTAGCTTTCTCTTCTGCCCCATCCCAAAAAAATGAAAAAATTTCTCCTCTTGAATTTACATTGTCAGCAAACCATTCTGAAAGACCAGAAGCTGAAGAAATATATTGATATAACATATGAGGGGATGCCTGAATTGGAAACTCTAATTCAAACTTTGATTTTAAATCCATAAACGGCAATATATAGATTAAATTGAAGTAAAAAAAGAATTTTAAATAATTTTTATTCTGAGTTTGAGCGTAGTTAATTTGTTTATATATTTACGCGCATTTTGTTATGGCGAGGTAGCTCAGTTGGTTAGAGCGTCGGATTCATAACCCGGAGGTCGGGAGTTCAAATCTCCCTCTCGCTACTTTAAGGGGATTATATCAAGCATCCGTTGGTTTAATCCCTTTTTAATCCTAATAAAATTGAATCTAATTTACTTATTGGATAAGTTAATTGACTGCCTTCAGTCAAATTTTTAACTAAAATTTCATCTTTATTAAACTCATCTTCACCCATTATAATAGCAAAAGAAGCATTATGTTTGTTAGCGTAAGAAAATTGTTTATTAAGTTTCACTTCATCTGGATAAACAAATACTTTTTTGTTATTTTTTCTAAACATATCAATAACTGGAAATATCTTTTTTAAATATTTGATTCCAAAGTTGATTATAATAATATCAAAACTATTCTCTAAATATTCTGGAAATAAGTTTTTTTCTTCCATCAAAAGATAAATTCTATCTAACCCAAAGGAAATACCTACTCCACTTGTATTTTTCATATTAAAAAGTGTAGTTAAATCATCATATCTACCACCACCTCCTAAAGAACCAATTCTACTATTAGATTTAGAAGACACTTCAATTATAGTACCGGTATAATAATTTAATCCCCTAGCTAGTGTTAAATCAAATCTAATTTCATTATTTAATGAATTATCTAAATAAATAAATTCCAAAATTGAACTTAAATCATTTAAGCCTTTTTTAGCTTCAGGAAAGTCAATAAAAAAGGTTGACAACTTATCAATAGTAATAGTTTTATCTTCAAGCAAATTTTTAAGCTTAGAAACAGAAACATCTTCTATTAAATCTTTAATCTCTTTAATAACTAAATCTAATCCTGTCTTATCTAACTTATCAATTATAGAAATAAAATCATTTAATTTATTTTCAGCACCAATATAATCTGCTAGTCCTTTTAATATCAGTCTATGATTAATCTTAAATACTATATCATTAAAGCCTAGTTCTGTAAAAGCCTTATCGTATAATTTTATTAATTCTATTTCTTGAATTATTGAATTACTTCCAATTACATCAGCATCACATTGAGTAAACTCCTGAAATCTACCATGTTGTGGCCTGTCAGCTCTCCAAACATTTTGAATTTGAAAGCGTTTAAAAGGAAAAACAATATCATTTTGGTGTTGAGCTACAAATCTAGCTAAAGGAACTGTTAAGTCATATCTTAAACCTTTTTCAGAAATAGAATTAGTAAACTCCAAAAGCTTATTCTCTTTTAAAGCATTTAAATCTGCTTTCTTTACCTTATCACCTGAATTTAATATTTTAAAAATAAGCCTATCCCCTTCACTACCATATTTACCTAAAAGGGTTGTGTTTTTTTCAAGAGCTGGAGTTTCAATTTGAGAAAAACCAAAAAGTTGAAAATTTTTCTTTAAAATATCTAAAATATAGTTTCTTTTAGATAGTTCTGAAGGTAAAAAGTCTCTAGTTCCTTTTGGATTTGAAGGTGTTTTTGACATGAATTCATTAATAATACAACAAATATCTAACTTTTTAGAAGAAACTAGAAATTAGTATCAGAAAGATTTAGAAAATTAACTTAGTCTTCCGATTTAACTACTTCAAATGAAATTTCATGAATTACATCTCTATGTAACCTAAGTGATGCTGAATAAGAACCAAGTCTTTTAATTGTTCCACCTTGAACTTTGATAATTTTTTTATCAAGATCAAAACCTGCATTAGCCAATTCACTATTTAGATCAGAGCTAGAAATTGAACCAAATAATTTATCTCCTGAGCCAGATTTAGCAGATATTTTAATTTCTAACTTACTTAATTTTTTAACTAATTTTTGAGCTTCTTCAATAGATTTTTTTTCTCTAAATTCTCTTTGTTTAATATTTTCAGCTAAAACCTTTCTTGAAGATGTTGTAGCTAAAATTGCTAATCCTTGAGGAATTAAGAAATTTCTACCATATCCATTCTTTACAGAAACTATATCATCTTTAAAACCTAAGTTAGGTACGTCATTTTTAAGAATTAATTCCATAATAATTATTTTAACATATCTGCTTGATAAGGTAAAAGTGCCAAATGTCTTGCTCTTTTAACAGCAATGGAAACTTTTCTTTGATATTTTAAAGATGTGCCTGTTAAACGTCTTGGTAAAATCTTCCCTTGTTCATTAATAAATCTTAAAAGAAAATCTGGATCTTTATAATCAAGATACTTAATACCAGATCTTTTAAACATACAATATTTCTTGCCATTCTTCGTAGCTATATCTAAAGGAGTTAGATATCTAATTTCTCCCTGATTTCCTGATTTTCCTACTTGTTCTATTGATGACATAATTATGTTTTTTTATTATTACGTTCTCTTCTCTTAATTGACCAAGCATCAGCATACTTGTCAAGTTTTACATTTAAATAACGCATGATCCTTTCATCTCTTTTCAATTCAGTTTCAAAAGCGTTAACTACAGTGTTAGGAGCATTAAAATCAATTAAGTTATAAAACCCACTTTGTTTGTTTTGAATAGTATATGCTAATTTTTTCAATCCCCAATATTCAGTTGAAATAATTTCGGACCCTTGGCTTGTTAAATAGTCTTCAAATTTTTTTACTGTCTCCTTTACCTGATCATCAGATAAAACGGGATTTAAAATGAAAACAGCTTCGTAATGATTCATAAAATCTTATTAAAAAATTGGTCGCAAAAATACATTAATAATATTGACTAACAAAATTTGTTTATTATTTTAATTATATGGGTCAACATCAATAGAAATATCAGCATTTCTAAAAGCAGAAATAGTGTTAAAACTTTTTAATATTTTAGAAATACATGTTTTAGAAAATTTAAGATTGCTATTATTAGGAATTTTAATTAAAATATTTTTAATATGTTTATTATTGATTCTTGAAATAAGAGGAGATTCAGGACCTAGCATTTGATTTTTAAATTGATTTTTTAAAGCATCTGCTAACCATATGGAGCATTTTTGAAGAATATTCAAATTTTTATGCTTCAAGGTTAATTTAATTAATCTTGAATAAGGAGGATATTGAAACAAAAATCTTTCATTTAACTGTTCTTTAAACATTCCTAAAAAATCATTTTTAACAATTTTTTTCATTAGTTGATGATTTGGGTTAAAAGTTTGAACAATAACTTCTCCTTGTTTCTTTGATCTCCCTGATCTTCCTGCTACTTGCTGAATTAGTTGGAAACATTTTTCTTGAGATCTGAAATCTGGAAAATATATCAAACTATCTGCATTAACAACTCCAACTAAATCAACATTCTTAAAATCAAGCCCCTTAGTAAGCATTTGAGTACCTACTAAAACTTGAAATTCATTATTTTCAAAATCATTAATAATATTACTAAAAGCATTTTTATTTCTTGTTGAGTCATGGTCCATTCTTTCAATTTTCAAAGAAGGGAAAAACTCTTTTAATTCTTCAACAACTTGCTGTGTACCTAAACCTTTTTTGATAACAGTATTTCCTGCGCAGGTTGGGCAAATTGTTTTATTTTTTACACAATAACCACAATGATGGCATTTTAATTCATCTGAAACTTGATGATAAGTTAAACTAACATCACAATTAATGCATTGATAAACATAGGCACAAGAACTGCATTCTAAATAAGGTGCATATCCTCTACGGTTTTGAAAAATAATAACTTGTTTTTTGTTCTCAATTGTAGTTTTAATTTTTTCAAGAAATAAATTAGAAAAATTACCAGTTATATTTTTTTTAAGAATAGCTTGTTTTAAGTCTTTAATAATAATTTTTGGAGGTTTAATATCTCCAAACCTCTTGTCAAGACTAATAAGTCCATACTTATTTGAAATTGCATTAAAATAAGATTCTAAACTGGGTGTAGCAGAACCTAAAAGAGTGTTAGCTTTATGTAACATTGCTAAATAAATAGCAGAATCTCTTGCATGGTATCTTGGAGCAGGCTTAAATTGCTTGTAAGCATTTTCATGCTCTTCATCTACTATAATCAAACTTAATTTGCTAAAAGGAAGAAAAATGGAAGATCTAGCCCCTATAATAATTTTAGCATTTTTATCGTTTTTTAAAACTTTTTTCCAAACTTCTGTTCGTTGATTTATAGAATATTTAGAATGGTATACAGCCAATAAATTACCAAAATATTTTTTTAATCTATTAATTAACTGTGTAGTTAATGCTATTTCTGGAACCAAGTACAAGACTTGTTTGTTTTTTTTAATTTCATTTTCAATTAATTTAACATATATTTCTGTTTTCCCAGATGATGTGACTCCATGTAATAAAGAAACATTTTTATTTTTAAAACTTGATATAATATTTTTAAATGCATTTTTTTGATCGGAACTTAGATCTTTAGGTTTTATTAATTGATCCACTTGAAATTGAATTCTATTAATTATTTTAGATTTCTTTGCTAATATACCAGTGTCAACCAAAGTATTAATGGTAGCTCTTGAAACACCAGAATAATTTATCAGTTCTTGAATAGTTGGATTAACATTTTTAGAAAGTGAAAAAAGGCTTTTAAGTACTTTTTGCTGAGATTTTTTTGTTTTTAACTCATCTAGTAATAAATCAAAAGCATTGTTATCTAATTTTTTATTAAAATAAATTTTAATGACTTTTTTAGGTTTAAAATAATCATACACTTCTTCTTTAAGCTTAATAATAGAATGATTTAATAGCTCATTAATAGTTTTAGTAACATGTTGTTTCTTTAAAATTGAAATAACTTCACGATATGTTAATTTTTTATTTAGCAGTAAATTATTATATAATAAATCTGCACTATCTGTCAACTTCATATCTTCTTTCAATTCATCATATAATACAATTTCACTTTCACTTTTTAAAAGAAGAAGACTTGGAATTGAAACTTTTATTACCTGACCAATTGGGCACATATAATAATTAGACATCCAGTTAAAGAACTTAATTTGAAAATTATTAATTATTGGTTCTTCGTCAATAATAAATTCTATATGTTTAGCATCATAAAACTCTGGTAAAATATTATGTTTATTAACAACTATTGCGGTCAGAAGTTTTGATTTTCCAAAAGGAACTATAACCCTATATCCATTTTTTAAAAAATCATATTCTATTTTATTTACTTTATATGTAAACAAAGTGTCAATAGGAAGAGGGACAATTACATCAATTAGGTAATGCATTATTAATAATTTTTCAGTTTGTAAATAACAACATTTAACTCAAATCCAAGTAATAATGATATTGAGTTAATCCATATATACAACATCATTATAATTAAGGCCCCAATAGAGCCATAAAGTTCATTATAATTAGAAAAATTGTCAATATATAGACCGAAAAAATAGGTTGACAAAAATAAAAGAATGGTAGTCATTATTGATCCAGGTGAAATGAATTTTAAATTTTTTCCTTGAATTGTCCCAAAATAGTATAGTGAGGAAAATGAAATAAGTGAAATTAATATTAAGAATATATATTTTAAATAAATAAACATGAAAGAAACTAAACTATTATTTTGGGTAATTAAAAAATCAAAAAAAATAGACGAAACTGTTGCAAATAATACAACTATCACTAAAATAAACCCTACCAAAATAGCATATAGATATTGTTTAAATAAATTTCTTGAAAATTGAACATGATAAGAATCTGTAAAGCCTCCAAAAACAGCATTTACTCCATTACCTATTAGAATTATTGAAAATATTAAAGTAGTAGATAACAACCCACTTCTTTTATTACTATTAATATCAACAAATATGTCGTGAAAAAAAATAGCAGATTCATTTGGTAATAAAGATTCTAATAAAGATAAAAATACTTCATCAAAATTGTCAATAGGAAAAAAAGGAATCAGATTTAACACAAACAAAACAAATGGAAAAAAAGCCATAAAAAAACTAAAAGATATACTACTTGCTCTAGTAGAAATTGCTCCTTTAATAATACCAATAAAATAAAGGTTAAATAATTCATAAAGTGAAAAACCATATAAACTTTTTAATTTAATTTTTTTTAAAAAATCAATAACAGAATTAATTATAAAGTTATTTTTAATCAAACTCATATATTTATAGTTAAATATAAATTAAAATTAATCCAATTGTTTAGTTAATGAAAATTAAGTTACTAGTTGTTGGCAAGACCTCAAATACAACTTTGCTATCTTTAATTAAAGATTATGTAAAAAGAATTAAGACACTATATAACTTTTGAAATAATTTAAAAAAACAAGTCCTTATCACAATTAGTAAATCATGAATATAATTTTTGCTACTAGCAATTTAAATAAACTAAAAGAAATTGAAAACTTGATACCTAAAGATATTAATCTAAATAATTTAAAAGATCTTAACTTTAATGAAGAAATTCCTGAAAATGAAAAAACTATTGAGGGTAATGCTATCTATAAAGCAAAATTTATTCATGCCAAATTTAACGTTAATGTGTTTGCAGATGATACTGGACTTGAAGTTGAGGCGCTAAATGGAGAACCAGGTGTTTATTCGGCCAGATATGCAGGTAAAGAATGTAACTCACATAAAAACATAGAAAAGCTTCTTAAAAACCTAATTAACAATAAAAATAGAAAGGCAAGATTTAAAACAATTATTGCTTTAATTTTAAACGGTAAACTTTATCAATTTGAAGGAATTGTTAATGGCCTTATCTCACATTCTTTAAAAGGAAATAAAGGATTTGGATACGATCCTGTTTTTGTGCCAGAAGGATACAGTAAATCATTCGCAGAACTATCTTTATATGAAAAAAATAAAATTAGTCATAGATCAATTGCTGTGAAAAAATTAATAGGCTTTATCTCCAAACAATTAAATTGATTTTAAAAAAATTGTTAAATAATATTATAATTACAATAATGATTTTATTAGTTTGTATTTTCGTTGCCAATGAATAAATTATTACTACGTCTCTTTATTTTAATAACACTTAGTGTATCAATAAACTTTATTAATGCTCAGAATAAAAGTTTAATAGCTTTTGTAGAAAATGCAGCTGATAATTCACCTATATCTAGTGTTCATGTAATAAATTTATCTCAAGTGATTGGCGTAATAACTGACAAAACTGGTAAATTTGAAATACAAGCACAATTGAATGACACTCTATATTTTTCCTACCTTGGATTTAAATCAATTAAAGTTAGAGTGACAAATGATTTACTAAAATTCAAGAATTCAAAAATTCAATTAACTGAATTGGCATATGCTTTAGAAGAAGTAATTATTAAACCATATGAACTAACTGGTTATCTAGAAATTGACGCAAAAAATGTCCCTATAAGCAAATCATACAGATATAGCATACCTGGTCTACCATCCAGAGGATATGAAGGAGGATCTAGAAATTCTGGAGCATTCTCAAAAGTTGTTAACGCAATTTTTAATCCAGCTGATTTTCTGTATAATCTATTTGGAAAACAGCCAAAGCAATTCAAAAAACTTCAACAAATGAAGGAAGATTATAGAATTCGAGAGTTATTATCTTCAAAGTTCGATAGAGAAACTCTAGTAGAATTATTACAAGTTGAAAAAATTGATATTGACGAAATATTAAGAAACTGTAGCTATTCTGACAGCTTTATAATTTCTGCTAATGATTTGCAAATATTAGATGCTATTAGTGGGTGTTATGAAGAATTTAAAGTACTTAACAGAAAATAAATATCTCTATTAAATTTAAAAAAGATTAACTTTGTAAACTTTCAAAAGAAAGAACATGCAACTTAATTCTTTAAATGCCGTAACACCAATTGACGGAAGATATTATTCTAAAACAAAAAGTTTTTCAAACTATTTTTCTGAACAAGCTTTAATAAAATACAGGGTATTAGTTGAAATTGAATATTTTATTGCATTAACAAAAACAAATATTCCATCTGTTTCAGATTTTCCAAAAGGATCTATTTTAGATATTCAAAATATTTATCTTAATTTTTCTTATAAGGATGCTGTTTCAATTAAAGAAATTGAAAAAGAGACTAATCATGATGTTAAAGCAGTAGAATATTTTATAAAAAATAAATTTAAAGAACTAAAATTAGAGAAGTATTTAGAATTTATACATTTTGGACTAACATCCCAGGATATCAACAATACTGCCATTCCCCTTTCTATTAAAAATGCTTTAGAAGAAGTTTACATTCCGAACCTTATCAAATTAAATGATCTATTGAAAGAAAAAAGTGAAGAATATTCTAACATAGCTATGCTTGCAAGAACCCATGGACAACCAGCCTCACCAACAAGATTAGGAAAAGAGTTTGATGTTTTTAAAATCAGGATTGAAGAGCAGTTAAAATTTCTTTATACAATTCCAATTGCTGCTAAATTTGGAGGTGCTACGGGTAATTTTAATGCTCATCACGTAGCATTTCCAAAAATTGATTGGAAAAAGTTTAGCACATCTTTAATTAATAATTTAGGGCTTCACCATTCTTTTCCTACTACACAAATTGAACATTACGATCATTTAGCTTCACTTTTTGACTGCTTAAAAAGAATTAATACAATCATAATTGATTTCAACAGAGATATATGGACCTATATATCAATGGATTATTTTAAACAAAAAATAAATAAAAATGAAGTTGGATCCTCTGCAATGCCACATAAGGTTAATCCAATAGATTTTGAAAACTCAGAAGGAAATCTCGGAATAGCCAATGCTCTTTTCGAACATTTATCTTCAAAATTACCTGTATCAAGACTTCAAAGAGATCTCACTGATAGTACAGTTTTAAGAAATGTAGGTGTTCCTTTTAGTCATACTTTAATAGCTATAAATTCTACAATTAAAGGATTAGAAAAGCTTATTGTTAATGAAGATAAAATCAATGAAGACTTAAATAAAAACTGGGCTATAATAGCAGAAGCTATTCAGACAATTTTAAGAAGAGAAGGCTACCCAAACCCTTATGAAGCTTTAAAAGAACTCACTAGAAAAAACACTTCTGTAAATCAAGAAATAATTCATAGTTTCATTGATACATTGAATATTGATGATAAAGTTAAAAATGAATTAAAAGAAATAACTCCTTCAAATTATACTGGAATTTAACTTAAAAAATCAATCTTCTAAAAGAGGTTTTTCAACCTTTTCGGAACTAATGTTTAATTCAGAATTACCAGATGATATCTTAATAACATCCTTGTCAATTTTTTTAAATTCCTTAGTACTATCATTATAATGATTTACTGCTGTTCCAAGTGTATTACCTAATTTATCATGATAAGTCTTATAAGCATTTAAATGATTAGATAATTTTTCAACATTCTTTATAACATCATTAATAGAATCTTCTACTTTTAAATTATGTAGAGCTTTTACAGTAATCTGTAACATCGGAAACAAACTCATAGGAGAAACAATCATTACCTTTTTCGTATATGCATAAGAAACTAGATCTCTTTGGTTTATTTTTAACGTTCCCACTCTACTATTTAACAAGTCTTGATATAAACCATCTGCTGGTATAAACATGTAAGCATAATCTGTGGTGTTTTCATTGGGCCTTATGTACTTTGACGTTTCATCTATTCTATTTTTAATATCAGATTTAAATTTCTTTTCTAAATCAACTAATTCTTCCTTATTTGAACTCTCAATCATCTTATTATAGTTATCAAGAGAAAATTTTGCATCTATTGGAATTATATATTCTCCCACCTTTACAATAGCATCAACTGCTTCTTTATTTTTAAATGAATATTGCATTTGAAAAAGTTGAGGAGGGAGTACATTTGCTAATAAATTTTCTAATTGAATTTCACCTAAAACTCCCCTTTGCTTTTGATTACCCAATATTTTTTCAAGAGTTTTCATTTGATTAGCAAAGCTTAAAACCTGTTCATTGGTTCCTTTAATTTTTTCTAACTCACTAGTTACGTCTTTAATAACCTTATTAGACTCCTTGAATTGTTGAGTTATATTATTAGAAGAGGTTTTGTGGAATTCATTAATTTGCGTATTAATATGTTTTAATTTACTTTCAATTTCTGTTCTGCCTTCTTGAGCATTTTTATTAACTTCTTTTCTAATATCTTGAATTTGTGAGATTATAGTGCCAGTAAATACACTAAGTTCATTTGCTGAAGAATTATTGTTTTTATTACTCCATACTATATAAAAAATTACTGCAAGTGCAACCAATAGTGCAATAAGCAAAAATTTTTCCATAACTCTAATATAATTGAATATTATTACTTGCTCAAATACATTTTCCTTCTAGAATACAATTCAGAGAATTGATCATCTTTAAGATCATTTATAAATAAAATACTTTCTCCTGTACTTTTCATTTCAGGTCCAAGACTTTTATTTACATTAGGAAACTTGTTGAATGAGAAAACAGGTTGTTTAATTGCAAAGCCATTTAAATTTGGTTTATAGTCTATGTCAGAAACTTTCATTTCTCCTAACATTACTTTTGTAGCAAAATTTATATAAGGTTGCTTATATGCTTTAGAAATAAAAGGAACAGTTCTTGAAGCTCTTGGATTAGCTTCAATTATATATACGATCTCATCTTTTATAGCAAATTGAATATTAATAAGACCTACTGTTTTCAAAGCAAGGGCAATTTTATTAGTATGGTCAATAATTTGTTGCATTACCAATTTGCCTAAATTAAATGGAGGAAGTGTAGCATTAGAATCACCTGAATGAACACCACATGGCTCTATATGCTCCATAATGCCTATAATCAATACATTTTCACCATCACAAATTGCATCTGCCTCAGCTTCAATTGCTCCATCTAAATAATGATCTAATAACAGCTTGTTATTAGGGATTTTTTGAAGTAAATCAACAACATGAGTTTCTAGTTCTTTTTTATTAATAACAATTTTCATTCCTTGTCCTCCTAAAACATAGGATGGCCTTATAAGAATAGGAAAATCTAACTCATCAGAAATCATTAGTGCTTGTTCAGGTGTTTCCGCTACTCCAAATTCAGGGAAAGGAATATTATTTTCTTTTAATAAAGTTGAAAAACTTCCTCTATCCTCTGCTAAATCTAATGCTTGGTAAGTTGTTCCTATTATTTTAATACCATATCTATCAAGTTTCTCTGCTAATTTAAGTGCTGTTTGACCTCCAAGCTGAACAATTACTCCTTCAGGCTTTTCATGTTCAATAATATCATATATATGTTCCCAAAAAACTGGCTCAAAATATAGCTTATCTGCAATATCAAAATCTGTAGAAACAGTTTCTGGATTACAGTTTATCATTATTGTTTCATATTCACACTCTGAAGAAGCAAGTACCCCATGGACACAGCAATAATCAAATTCTATACCTTGTCCAATTCTGTTAGGACCAGAACCTAATACAACAATTTTTTTTCGATCAGTTACCTCACTTTCATTTTGAGTAATAATTGTACCATCTGATAATTGAATAGATTCTTCAAAGGTGGAATAATAATATGGTGTTTTTGCTTTAAATTCAGCAGCACAAGTATCAACTAGCTTATAAACTCTATTTATATTAAAACTTTTCCTTTTTTTATGGACTACACTTTCTAAACACCCTAACATATGTGCGATTTGTCTGTCAGCAAATCCTTTTTGTTTGGCTTCTAATAGAAGTTCTTTTGAGATCTTATCAATTTTATATTTTGATATCTCATTTTCAAGAATAATTAAAGATTCATATTGTCTTAAAAACCATAAATCTATTTTAGTTATATCATGAATCTCATTGAGTGAAATACCTAATTTGATTGCATCATAAATAACAAAAACTCTATCCCAACTAGGATTTGTTAATTTATCAATCACTAATTTGTAATCTGTATATCCTTTACCATCAGCACCAATACCGTTTCTTTTGATTTCTAAAGATTGAGTAGCCTTATGCAATGCTTCAATAAAGGATCTTCCTATACCCATCACTTCACCTACAGATTTCATTTGAAGTCCTAAGGTTCTTTCTGAACCTTCGAATTTATCAAAATTCCATCTTGGTATTTTTACAATCACATAATCAAGAGTAGGTTCAAAAAATGCTGAAGTTAATTTTGTTATTTGATTATTAAGTTCATCCAAATTATAACCTACAGCTAACTTACTTGCTATTTTAGCAATTGGGTAACCAGATGCTTTAGAAGCAAGTGCAGAAGATCTAGAAACTCTAGGGTTAATTTCTATAGCAATTATATCTTCATTTTCATCTGGACTTATAGCAAATTGAACATTACATCCTCCAGCAAAATCTCCAATGCTTCTCATCATCTTAATAGCCATATCTCTCATCCTTTGATATGTACTATCAGATAAAGTCATTGCTGGTGCAACAGTAATAGAATCACCTGTATGGATTCCCATAGGATCCATGTTTTCTATAGTACATATGATAACTACATTATCATTTTTATCTCTTAATAGCTCAAGTTCATATTCTTTCCATCCTATTAATGCTTTATCAATCAAAACTTCGTGAATGGGAGAAGCTTCAAGTCCTCGAGTCAAAAGTTCATCAAAATCTTCTGGCCTATATACAATAGAAGCTCCACTTCCACCTAAAGTAAATGATGGACGAATGACTATAGGGAAGCCAAATTCCTGTGCTATTTCTTTTCCTTGTAAAAATGAAGTGGCTGTTTTAGCGGGAGCAGCAGGAATACTAATTTTTTTCAATAATTGTTTAAATTTCTCCCTATCCTCAGTAATGTTAATAGCATCAATATCTACACCAATAATTTCTACATTATACTCTTGCCATATTCCTTTTTCATCGGCCTCAATACATAAATTCAATGCTGTTTGACCTCCCATTGTAGGTAATACAGCATCTATATCATGTGTTTCTAAGATTTCTTTTATAGATTTTGTGGTCAATGGTTTTAAGTATACATGATCAGCCATAACTGGATCTGTCATTATTGTAGCAGGATTAGAATTAATCAAAATGGTTTTAATTCCATCCTCCCTTAATGACCTAAGTGACTGAGAACCAGCATAATCAAACTCACAAGCCTGACCTATTATTATTGGTCCTGATCCTATAATCAAAATACATTTTAAATCTTTTCTTAATGGCATCTAAATGAACTTAAAATTGGTTACTGAATATATCAAAAAAAAGGTGTTACTTAAAAAGTAACACCTTAATTTTTTGAAATTTTTATTCACTTATTTTTTGTGTCTAGGTTCGCAAGAAACTGAAATTTTATTTCTCCCTTTAGCCCTTCTACTAGATAGCACATTTCTACCGCTAGTTGTAGACATTCTTTCTCTAAATCCGTGTTTGTTACGTCTTTTTCTTTTTGAAGGCTGAAAAGTTCTTTTCATTGCGATTATTTAACTATTTTTACTCAAATTTGAGGCCAAATATACAATAAGTTTAAACTATCTCAAATGTATTATTTAAAAAAACTTTTGAATTTTATTTTTAATTAATAAACTGATAATCAATGTATCCAAAAATTATAAAATTAATACTAGCAATTCTTACTTTATCATATTCGATATTTCAGTTTTATGAAAATAATATAGGAAATGGAATTGCATTAATTTTTCTAGTAGCAATATTCGTTTTTCTATACTTTAAAAATGAAATAATCTTAATTATATTTCTTAAATTAAGAAAACAAGATTTTATTGGCACTGAAAAGTGGTTAAAAAGAATAAAAAACCCTGAAAGTTCACTTACTAAAAAGCAAGTTGGTTATTATAATTATTTATGGGGAATAGTTTCTTCACAAACAAACTTAACTTTAGCTGAAAAATATTTTAAAAAAGCAATCTCTATTGGATTATCTATGAATCATGACTTAGCGATGGCAAAATTGAGTTTAGCCGGTATTTTAATTCAAAAAAGAAGAAAACGAGAAGCTACAATGCTTTTAAATGAAGCAAAAAAATTAGACAAACAAAAAATGTTGTCGGATCAAATTAAAATGATGCAACATCAAATGAAAAGAATTTAAAATATATTCTTATTAAGAAATTCATTTATCCATTCTGCTCTTTTCAATATCATTGCATGATCTCCCTTTGGAAGGGGTACATAATTGTCTAAATACATTGAAGGAAAAATCATATCTTTTGTTCCATGTATATGTAATACATTATCTATCGGATCTGATTGATCCCATTCAATTAGCTCTTTTATTGCCCAGCTTAAATAATTCTCATCTCTTACCGACAGATATTTATGATATAACTCGATTTTTTTTTTGACTTTTGGGCCTAAAACAAAAGAAAGTAGAGAATCAAAATCATTAACCCATTTAACAGGAAGAAATTTATAGCTTTTTGTAGCCTTTACAATTTTCATTGTTGGAGAGAATTCCTGATTTGATTTTACACTTGATATGATTATTGTTTTTCTTACATCAATAATTTTTGATATTTCCTGAACTAATATTCCCCCAAAAGACACTCCTATAAGAATAGGATTTTTATGATTGATTTTTTTAGAAAATCTTATTGAATAATCTTTTAGACTTTCATTTTTTTTAGGATCTATCCATTCCAAATAGTGTAATTTAAAATTGCCATTTAATTTAATTTTCTCAAAAATTAAAGAATTTGCAGACATACCAGGCATTAAATAGGTATGAAGTATATTTTTAGTTTCCATTTAATTATTTCAATCAGAAGTATTTTGAGTATCTTTGTAAAACAATAACAAAACTAGACTTTAGAAATTAAATGGGAAACTTAATTATTTATGATAATACTTTTTTACGTCAATATGAAGTTGAAATTGGTGAAGATTTAGCTAAAATTGAATATGCTTTACAAGACAGAAAAATATTTCTCACAAAACTTGTCATTCCTTCATCTAATAAGGATGAAGACTTTGAAGAAACTTTCATTAAAGAAGTTTTTGAGATAATAAAAGAAAAAAATATTAGAATAATGCCTACATCTCCTCAGATAAGAAAGTTTATAAAAAAACATAAAGAATTTAAAGAACTTCTTCCTATTGGCATTAGACTGTAATTAATTTCTCTAATTTTTTTCCAACTACTAACCCATCTTGATCTATTTCTTTTAGTTCATAAGAGACAATACTATTAACTAACTCTTTTCTCCATGGAGCTTTCACTCGAACATAATTATTAGAAAATCCATAGATATAACCTCTTTTATTTTCAGATTCAAATAAAACATCTTTAATCGAATCTAATTGGCTAGTATAAAATTTATTTTTCAATTTAACAGAGAGTGATCTTAATAGTTTACTTCTTTTAGATCTTATGTTTTTAGGAACTTCATTATTTAAAGTAATTGCTACAGTATTATCTCTTTCTGAATATGTAAAAACATGTAAGTAAGAAATCTCTAAACTTTGAATAAACTCATAAGTCTCTATAAAGTGTTCATCTGACTCACCAGGAAATCCTACAATAACATCAGCGCCAATACAAGCATTAGGCATTAATGTCTTAATATAATTAATTCTATCTCTATAAAGCTCTTTAAGATATCTTCTTTTCATAAGTTTTAAAATATCATTACTTCCGCTTTGCATTGGCACATGAAAATGAGGGACAAATATTTTACTGTTAGAAACAAAATTTATAATGTCATTTGAAAGTAGATTAGGTTCAATTGATGAAATTCTAATTCTAGAAATACCATCCACATCATCCAAAGCTGTAACTAAATCTAAAAATGTATTTTTATGATTTTTATCTCCTAATTCCCCTTTACCATAATCACCAATATTAACACCTGTTAATACAATTTCTTTAACTCCAGAAGAAGAGATAGATTTTGCGTCAGAAATAATATTAGACAATTTATCACTTCTAGATATTCCTCTAGCTAGTGGAATCGTACAATACGTACACTTATAATCACAACCATCTTGAACTTTTAAAAAAGATCTTGTTCTATCTCCTATTGAAAAACTAGATTTATAAAAATCTGTTTCATTTATTTCACAAGAATGAATAACTCCAAAATCCTTTTTATTAAAATCTTTTAAATAATCTAATATTTGAAATTTTTCTTTAGAACCTAACACTAAATCAACTCCATTAACTTTCACAAGTTCTTCAGGCTTTAATTGAGCATAGCAACCTATAGCTATTAAAAATGCTTCTGGGTTTATTTTTAAAGCCTTTGAAACTAAAGTTTTAAATTGCCTGTCTGCGTTCTCAGTAACTGAACATGTATTAATTATGTATATATCTGAAAAGTCTTCAAATTTAACCAATAAATATCCTTCTTCCTTAAATTGTCTAGAAACAGTTGAAGTCTCTGAATAATTTAATTTACATCCTAGGGTTGTTAATGCTACTTTTAAGTTTTGACTCATTTGGATATAAACACTTAATTTAGCTAACAAATATAAGATGAAAACTTATGACCAAAAAGTTTGGGTGCTTTATATATTTAATTTTCGTTTTCATATCTTTTTTAAGCTGTTCAAAGGATTCATTAGTAAACAATGATAATGTATTTAGGTATAATGAGCATTCTAATATATCATCTTTAGATCCAGCATTTGCTAGTACATTACGTAATATTTGGCCAGTAAATCAGTTATTCAATGGACTCGTACAACTTGATGATTCTCTAAACATTAAACCAGATTTATCAGAAAGCTGGGAGATCTCAAAAGATGGAATGACTTATTTGTTTAAGATTAAAAAAAATACTTCATTTCATAAATCAATAGTTTTTGGAAAAGATTCAATTAGAAATGTTAATGCATTTGATTTTGAATACAGCTTTAATAGGCTTAAAGATCCAAAATTAGCATCACCTGGAGCATGGGTTTTAAATAATGTTGAAAACTTTAAGGCATCAAATGATAGTGTATTTTCAATAAAATTAAAAAGTCCATTTGCAGCATTTTTAGGAATTTTATCGATGAAATATTGTTCAGTAGTTCCAAAAGAAGCAGTAGACTATTATAAATCAAAATTTGGAAAAAATCCAATAGGAACAGGACCATTTAAGTTTAAAAAATGGGAAGAAAATATCAAACTGGTACTAAGGAAAAATAATCTATATTTTGAAAAAGATTCTAAAGGAATTAGACTTCCATATTTAGAAGCCATATCAATTACATTTTTACCTGATAAAAAAAGTGAATTTATGGAGTTTGCACAAAATAAAATTGATTTCATTAACTCTATAGACTCATCTTTTAAGGATCAACTTTTAAATGTTAATGGGGATTTAAAAGAAGAGTACCTCAAATCTATTAATCTGCTAACAGGCCCATATTTAAATACTGAATATATAGGCTTTTTTCTTGGGAAAAAGAAATCTATTTTACAATCCAAAAAGTTAAGGCTAGCTATCAACTATGGTTTTGATAGAAAGAAAATGATGAAATATCTAAGAAACAATATTGGTTATCCTGCCAACAACGGATTCATTCCTCTTGGACTTCAAAAAAAGCGTACAAAAGGATTTGAATATGATTTAAAAAAAGCCTTACAGTTAATTAAAGAATATAAAGATGAAAATGGAAACCAATCAATAGAAATAGTTTTATCAAGTGACGCCAACTATCTTGACATAGTTGAATATATTCAAAGAGAGCTTTTAAAAATTGGAATTAATATAAAAATCAATATTTTACCACCTTCAAGTTTAAGACAAGCCAAATCAAATGGAAAATTAGAAATGTTTAGAGCAAGCTGGATAGCAGATTACCCTGATGCTGAAAATTATTTATCACTCTTTTATTCAAAAAATTTAACCCCTAATGGCCCTAATTATACTCATTTTAAAAATAATTTATATGATAAGCTATTTTTTGAGGGAATTATAGAACAATCCAAAGATGATAGGGAAAAAATATACTCAAAACTAGATAGCTTAATAATTGAGGAAGCTCCTATAATTCCATTATATTATGATAAAATAATGAGATTTAGCCAAAAGAATGTTGTAGGACTAGAAACAAACCCCATCAATCAATTAAATTTAAAAAGGGTTTATAAAAAGTAAATTACTTTTTAAGTTTAGCATATCTATTTTTAAACTTATCTATTCTACCAGCAGTATCAATAAGTTTAGTTTTTCCAGTATAAAATGGATGAGATGTTCTAGAAATCTCTAGTTTTACAAGAGGATAAGTTACACCTTCATGCTTTATAGTATCTTTACTTAATACCGTAGATTTAGTAATAAAAACATCATCATTAGACATGTCTTTGAAAGCGACTAATCTATAATTTTCTGGGTGTATACCTTCTTTCATCTTTTTTATTAAATAGGACGCAAATTTAATTCTTTTTTGGGAATTTGCAACTAAACTTAAATTAATTACTGAAAGTCAAATAATATGATGATTGCAATAAATAAATTCTGATTACTTTTACATGTAAATATATTAATTTAAAAAAATTGTTATGGAAGAAATTACACCTAAAAAATTTATAATTGAATATGGACTATTTACTGGAATAATTTCCGTCATTTTCGGTATAATGCTTTACTCTTTAGATGCGCATTATGAAAATAGTACATTTAGTCAAATAATTTCAGTATTGATTCAATTATCTGGAATTGCAATGGCTGCTTTAGCATTTAAAAAAGCTAACTCAGGATTTATTTCTTTAAGCCAAACGTTAAAAATAGGTACAGGATTATCGTTAATTCTTGCTATTATTTCTTTAGTTTGGTTATATACTCTTACAAATTTACTTGAACCAGAATTTTATAACATTTCACTTGAAATAGCATACAATAAAGCTATAGAATCTAATCCAGAAGTGATGGGTGGTTTGGATTTAAAGGGATATTTAGAAGCTTCTGAACCTTTTCTGTGGCTTGCTTACCCTGTAATTATGGTATTTACTTTATTTATAGGATTCATTGAAAGTCTTACAATAGGATTAATTATAAAAAAAGAAGATCAGTAAATTACTATGCATATTTCTGTTGTCATTCCATTATATAACGAACAGGATTCTTTAATGGAATTAACTGAAAGTATTGAAAATATAATTTCTAAAGAAAATCTTGATTATGAAATTATACTTATAGATGATGGAAGCATAGATAATTCTTGGAAAATTATAAAGGATCTTTGCTTAAAATCTTCCAAAATAAAAGGATTAAAATTTATTAAAAATTTTGGCAAGTCTCAAGCTCTTTCAGCTGGTTTTAAAGCTAGTAAAGGAAATGTGGTTATTACAATGGATGCTGACCTTCAGGATGATCCTAATGAAATACCTAATTTGTATAAAAAAATAGTTGAAGATGATTTTGATTTAGTGTCTGGATGGAAAAAGAAAAGATATGATTCGTTGATTTTTAAAAATTTTCCATCTAAAATATTTAATTGGGCTGCACGAAAAACATCTGGAATTAAGCTAAATGATTTTAATTGCGGTATTAAAGCCTATAAAAATATTGTTACCAAAAAGATTCAATTAACTGGGGGGATGCATCGATACATTCCTGTACTTGCTAAAAAAGCCGGTTTTAAAAATATAGCTGAACAAATTGTAAAACACCATCCAAGAAAACATGGAAATACTAAATACGGTCCTGAAAGATTTGTTAAAGGTTTTCTAGATTTAATAACCTTATGGTTTATTCATAGATTTAGTAAAAGACCTATGCACTTTTTTGGCTTAATAGGCACCATCATGTTAATCATTGGATTTCTGTTTGCATTATACCTAGGAATTGATAAATTGTTTATAGAAACTTCTGGAAGATTAATCACAGAAAGGCCTGAGTTTTTCATATCACTTACTACTATGATTATTGGCTCACAATTCTTTTTAGCTGGATTTTTAGCAGAAATAGTTTTAAAAAATAAAAAAATAAAAAAACAATATATAATTTCTGAAAAAATAAATGATTAATACTAAATTAATTGAGCAGAATTACAACGTCTGGACTCAATCACCCTTTGATAAAGAAACTATATCTAAGGTTAATAGTCTGAAAGAGACTAACAATAAAGATTTTAACGACTCATTTTACACTGATTTAAGTTTTGGAACGGGAGGAATGAGAGGGGTTGTGGGTGTAGGTCCAAATAGAGTCAATAAATATACTTTTGGAAAAAATACTCAAGGAATATCTAATTATATTAATAAGTATTCTGAAAACAATCTATCATCAATTGTTATAGCTTACGACTGTAGGAATGACAGTGAATATTTAGCCACACAAGTAGCTAATATTTTCAGTTCAAATAATATTAAAGTTTTTCTATTTAGTTCAATTAGACCAACTCCTGAACTATCTTATGCTTTAGTAAAGCTAAACTGCATTTGTGGTATTGTACTAACTGCTTCACATAATCCCCCAGAATACAACGGATATAAAGTTTATTGGAAAGATGGTGGACAAATCGTGCCTCCAATTGATAAAAATCTAATTAATGAAATTAATACCACCAGCTATTCTGATATTAATTTTACCAAAAATGAAAAACTTATTGAACTTATAGATACTAATATTGATGATCTATTTATTAAAGATTCTATTTTAAATGGAAAAGTTGGCACTTCCAATAGAGCTAATTATAGAATTGTTTTTACTCCATTACATGGTACTTCATATAAAATACTTCCACAAGTATTAAAAGGTGCTGGATATACGGATTTAAACATTGTCACTGAACAAGCAGTTCCTGATGGAAATTTTCCAACTGTTAAATCTCCAAACCCAGAAGATCCTGAAGCATTAAAAATAGCGATAGAATTAGCTAAACTTAAAGGTGCTGATATTGTAATAGGAACTGATCCAGATTCTGATAGAGTTGGTATAGCTATTAAAGATGACAAAAATCAATACATTATAGTAAATGGGAATCAGATGATGATAATGTTAACGGATTATCTTTTAAGTAAAAGAAAACAATTAGATAAATCTTATTTTATTGGATCAACAATTGTTTCCACTCAAATGATGTTTAATGTAGCTAAATCATATAATGTTGATATTAAATTAGGATTGACAGGTTTTAAATGGATAGCAAAAATGATTCATGACTTTCCTAATCAAAAATTCATCGGAGGAGGGGAAGAAAGTTATGGATATATGGTTGGAGATTTTGTTAGAGACAAGGATGCAATCACTTCATCATTACTAGCTTGTGAAGCTGGTTCTGAATTTAAAAGCAAAGGTCTAAGTTTATACGATTATCTTATTAATTGTTATATTAAATATGGATTTTTTAAAGAAAAATTGATTTCAATCGAAAAAAAAGGATCTGAAGGTATTGTGAAAATTAATTCTATAATGAATCAACTAAGAACAAAAAAAATAGCAGAATTAGCTGGAAGTAAAGTTTTAAAGATTCAAGATTTTAAAAGCTCTCAAGAAATCAATCAGATTAGTGGGGAAAAAACTTCTCTTAATTTCCCAAAATCAAATGTTTTAATTTTTGAATCTAAAGATGGCACAAGAGTTGCAGCAAGACCTAGTGGAACAGAACCTAAAATAAAGTTTTACTTTAGTGTCAATATGACTTTACAGTCGAAAGAATTATTTAATGAAACTAACAACATTTTAGAGAAAAAAATTGAAAAACTTTCTGAAGAATTTAATTTTTAATAGTGAACTATTTTAGAAAAATTTTTAAGTATGCCTTGCCTTTTAAAAAATATATGTTTTTGAATATATTTTTTAATATTCTATACGCATTATTTAGTGCTTTATCATTTTTATCACTAATGCCAATGTTAGAGGTTTTGTTTGGAGAAAACAAAACAACTGTTGAGAAGCCTGAATTTGAAAATTTATCAAGCTTTGGGAACAATCTTGAAGAATGGATTAATTATCAAGTAAGTCATTTTTCCGGTGAAGATCCTAAACTAGCTTTGATTTTTGTTATTTCTTCGATTATCGTCCTTTTCTTTTTAAAGAACTTCTTCAACTATCTAGCTATGTTTTTTATTACATTTTTAAGAAATGGAGTTTTAACCAGTCTTAGAGAAAATCTTTACAAAAAAATAATAAGCATGCCTCTTCCTTTTTTTTCTGAAAAGAAAAAAGGAGATGTTATATCAAGAATTACTGCTGATATTTTGGAAATACAACATTCTTTTTTATCAATATTAGAATTAATCATTCGAGAACCTTTAACAATTTTTTTTACGTTAATAGCTATGTTTTTAATAAGCTATAAACTAACTGTTTTTGTATTATTTTTTATTCCAATATCCGGCTTTATAATAGCTCTAATTGGTAAATCTTTGAAAGCAACCTCTACCTTAGTTCAAACTGAGCAAGCAGAATTTTTATCAATTACAGAAGAAACATTACAAGGCCTTAAGGTCATAAAAGGTTTTGTTTCAGAATTGTTTTTTATCGACAAGTTTAAAAAGTCTAATAACAAATTTTATAAATACTCTAACAGGTTAATTAACAGACAAAATTTAGCAAGTCCTATTAGTGAGTTTCTAGGCATTTCAGTAATTGGCGCATTATTATGGTATGGTGGCCAATTAGTACTTGTAGACTTAGAACTTAAGCCTGCTGCATTTTTAACTTATATGGGTTTAGCTTATGGAGTTTTAACACCAGCAAAAGCTATAAGCAAAGCATCCTATTCAATAAAAAAAGGTAATGCAGCAGCAGAAAGGGTTCTAGAAATTTTAGAATCTGAATCTTCAATAAAAGAAATAAAAAATCCTATCAATAAACAATCATTTGATTCTGAAATAATTTTTAAAAATGTCTCTTTTAAATATGATCAGGAATCTGTATTAAACAATATTAACTTTAAAATACAAAAGGGTCAAACTATAGCTATTGTTGGTCAATCCGGTAGTGGAAAATCAACTATTGCAAATCTAATACCTAGATTTTACGATGTATGCTCAGGAGAAATACTGATAGATGGTATTAACATTAAAGATTTATATAAGTCTGAATTAAGAAAACTTATGGGTCTAGTTTCTCAAGAGTCTATATTATTTAATGATTCTATTTCTAACAATATTAAACTTTCAAATTCCAAAGTTAATTTAAAAGAAATTGAAGAATCAGCTAAAATTGCAAACGCTAATGAATTTATTGAGAAATTTGAAGATGGATATGATTTAAACGTTGGCGATGGAGGAGGTAAGTTATCAGGAGGTCAAAAACAGCGAATTTCAATAGCCAGAGCAGTTCTAAGCAACCCTCCTATTATGATTCTTGATGAAGCAACATCTTCTTTAGATTCAGAATCAGAAAAATTAGTTCAAGATGCATTAGAAAACTTAATGAAAAACAGGACTTCAATTATAATTGCACATAGGCTATCAACTATTCAAAAAGCAGATATAATATTAGTTATAAATGAAGGTAAAATAGCAGAGCAAGGAAAACATGAAGAATTAATAAAAGAAAATGGTATATATTCAAAGCTTATTAAGCTTCAATCCTTTGTTTAAACCTGTTGTTTTTTTAATTGTCTTATTTAAAATTAACCGTTATTGAAAAATGAATCTCAATTTATTGCTAGTTTAAAAAATAAAGAAACTCAAAATAAGGCATTTGAAACTTTATTAAATAGCTACAAGCAACCTCTTTATTGGCATATAAGGAGAATCGTTTTAAATCATGATGACGCAGATGATATACTGCAAAATACATTTATTAAAATATTTAAAGGAATAGCAAAATTTAAAGGAGATAGCAAACTATATACTTGGATGTACAGAATAGCAACAAATGAATCTTTGAATTTTTTAAAATTAAAAGCAAAAAAATATTTTCAAAGTTCTGAAAAAATGATGAACAATTTAGCAAATAATCTAAAAGAGGACCCTTATTTTGATGGTGATAAGCTTCAACTTGAACTTCAAAAATTTATTTCAAGTCTTCCAAGTAAACAAAAGCTAGTATTTCAAATGAAATATGAACAAAATATGAAGTTTAAAGATATTTCTGAAATTCTAGGAACTTCAGTAGGTGCATTAAAAGCATCATACCATTTAGCTGTAAAGAAAATAAAAGAAAAAATAAAAAAAATTCAAACCTTTTAACAAAACTATTGTCAATATATAAATGGACGTTAAAAAAGATATATCATTTAAAAGAGAGGGCTTCAAAATTCCTAATGGATATTTTGAATCAATTAATTATAAAACCTTTCAAAGAAATGAAATAAATACAGGTGAGTTTATAGTACCTGTTGGCTATTTTAAATCTCTTGACAAGCAACAAATATTTAATAAAATCTATATTAATAAAATTAGAATCATTAAATCTACTTTTTATAGAGTGACCTCTTTAGCTGCTATTTTCATTGGCTTAGTCTACTTCTCAAATTATTTTGATAATAATAGTTATAATATTAATTCAGAGGATGTAATAAATTATGTAAATCAAGATTTTATAATTATTGACAACTCTGAATACAGTGAAATGTTAGATTCTAATGATTTGAATTATAGTAATTTAATTAGTCAAGCTGATGTTGAAAACTATTTTATAGAAACATCTTATAGTTTAGAAAATTTAATATTTGAATAATATGAATAAAATAATACTTTTTATATCGGTTTTTTTAATGATAAACACAGTTTATGCTCAATCTGAAAGATTAAGTAGAGAAAAAATTGATGCTTATAAGAAACTATACTTAACTGACAAGTTAAAATTAGAACCTTCCTTAGAAACAGCTTTTTGGAATTCCTACAAAACTTATGAAGATAGTTTAAGTAAGTTATATAAAGATAGAAGGCTTAAGTATAGAAAAATGAATATTAACGATATGTCTGCTAGTGATGAAGAATATGCTAAGTATATTAATGATTTTATGAACTATGAAAAAAAGAAAGTAGATCTTAAAGGAATACTAATTTCTGAATTGAAAGAAGTTATGTCAATTAAAAAAACATATATGCTTTTTAAATACGAAGATGACTTTAGAAGGGAAATGATGGAGAAACTTAGAAAAGAAAGAAAAGAAAATAAAAACAAAATTCTAAAATTATAAGATCATTTTAAATATTTAAAGACTACACTATTACATTATATTTACGCAAATTTTAAAAAATGCGTCTCCATAGAAATTTAGTAATCGCAATAATAAAAGTACTTGATGGTATTTTTAATCAAAATCTTTACGCAGATAAAGTCATTGAAAAAGTTCTAAAACAAGATAAAAGGTGGGGAAGTAGAGATAGAGGATTCATTGCAGAGACTAGCTATGAAATTGTAAGATGGAAAAGATTGTATTTAGAAATTGCAGAAGTAAAAAAACCCTTTGATTATCAAAATTTATGGAGAGTATTTTCAGTTTGGGCAATACTAAAGGGCATAAGCCTGCCTAATTGGAAAGAATTTCAAGAGACTCCTAAAAGAAGAATCAAAGGTAAATTTGATAAACTTTCTAAAATTCGAAAATTTAGAGAATCTATTCCAGATTGGATGGACTCAATTGGATTAGAAGAACTAGGAGAAAATCAGTGGGAAAATGAAATATCTTCATTAAATAAAATGGCTCCTGTAATAATAAGAGCAAATGCACTTAAAACTAATATAATTGAACTTGAAAAAATTCTAATAAACGAAGAGGTTGTAACAGAAAAAATAAATGGCTATCCTGATGCTTTAAAGCTTAAAGAAAGAACGAATCTGTTTTTAAAAGATTCTTTTCAAAATGGACTTTATGAAATTCAAGATGCCTCTTCTCAGTTAGTAGCTCCTTTTTTAAAAATTGAACCAGGAATGAAAATATGTGATGTTTGTGCTGGAGCTGGAGGAAAAACACTACATCTATCAGCATTATCAAAAAACAAAGGTCAAATTATAGCAATGGATATTTATAAAAATAAATTGCAAGAGCTAAAAAGAAGAGCAAAAAGAAATGGTGCGTTTAATATTGAAACAAAAGTAATTGAAAATAATAAGTCAATTAAAAGACTTTATGGAAAAATAGATAGACTGTTAATAGATTCTCCATGTTCAGGTTTAGGAGTATTAAAAAGAAATCCTGATTCAAAATGGAAATTAAGTCAAGAGTTTTTAGAAAAAATTAAAAACACTCAACAAGAAATATTACAAAAATATGCTCCTTTAATAAAAAATAATGGAAAACTTGTCTACGCAACCTGTTCAATTTTACCATCTGAAAATGAAATTCAAATAGAGAGTTTTTTAAAATCTAATATTGGTTTAAAATTTAAAAAAGAAGACGAGAAGAAAATAAGTCCATCAAAAACTGGATTTGATGGATTTTATATGGCTAGGTTAAGTTTAAAATAAAGATGTTAATAAGTATTTTATAATCATCATTTAAATTTTAATTTGAAAAGATCTTGTTTGCTTTTTTTCTTATATTTTTGAGTAAATTTTTAACATTTCTAAGTCCTTAATGGTTCTTTTCTTTAAAGATAAAAACGAATTAATTTATGCAGTAGATTCAGCAGAAAACTTAGACTCTAAAAACATTTCAAAATTAGAATGGCTTTTTGTTGGAAAATTCCTTTCCAAACTCTCTATTATTTACGATAAATATATAGGTCCAAAAAAAACTATGATTACTCCATGGAGCACTAATGCAGTTGAAATAACTCAAAATATGGCTATCAGTGGTGTTAAAAGAATTGAGACTTATATTTTATTTAGTAATCAGGAAAAAACATTTGATCCAATGCTGTTTGAACTATACAGCCAATTGGATCAAGATATGTTTAAAAATACTATAAAACCTGAACCTTTAATTGAAATAAATGACATTAAGGCTTACAATGAAAAAGAAGGTTTAGCGTTGAATGATGATGAAATAAATTATTTAGAGAAGTTATCCATAAAGATCAATAGAAAACTTACTGATTCTGAAGTATTTGGCTTTTCACAAGTTAATTCTGAACATTGCAGGCACAAAATATTTAATGGAAAGTTTATTATAGATGGTATAGAAAAAGAAAGTTCACTTTTTAAACTTATTAAAAAAACATCTGAATTAAATCCTAATGAAATAGTATCAGCTTACAAAGATAACGTTGCATTTGTTAAAGGACCTAAAGTTGAACAATTTGCTCCAATAAAAGCTGACACTCCCTCCTACTTTAAAAAATCATCATTTAATTCTGTCGTTTCATTAAAAGCAGAAACACATAATTTTCCTACCACAGTTGAACCTTTTAATGGGGCCGCAACTGGTTCCGGTGGAGAAATAAGGGATCGTTTAGCTGGAGGGAAAGGGTCACTACCCTTGGCAGGTACAGCAGTTTATATGACTTCATACCCAAGGATTCATTCTAACAAACCATGGATTAAAGAGCCTAGGAAATGGCTTTATCAATCTCCTTTAGATATACTTATTAAGGCATCTAATGGTGCTTCTGATTTTGGAAATAAATTTGGACAGCCACTAATTGCGGGATCTGTTTTTACTTTTGAGTATAATGAAATTGACATGTCTTTAGGATTTGACAAAGTTATTATGCTTGCAGGAGGAATTGGTTATGGAAAAGAAGATCAAAGTTTGAAGGACATCCCAAATCAGGATGATATCATTGTTGTGTTAGGAGGTGATAATTATAGAATTGGAATGGGAGGAGCTGCAGTCTCTTCAACTGAAACAGGTAAATATAATTCCGGAATAGAACTTAATGCAGTTCAAAGATCAAATCCAGAAATGCAAAAAAGAGTTGCAAATGCGATTAGAGCTTTTGTAGAATCTGAGGAAAATACCATAGTTTCAATTCATGATCATGGAGCTGGAGGACACTTAAATTGTCTTTCTGAATTAGTTGAAGAGACTGGAGGAATTATTGAATTAGATAATTTACCAATTGGAGATCAAACACTATCTGCTAGAGAAATAATTGGAAACGAGTCTCAAGAGAGAATGGGCTTAATAATTCCTGAAAAAAACTACGATAAACTTAAAAGAATTGCTGATAGAGAAAAAGCACCTTGCTATAAAGTAGGTAAAGTAAAAAATGATAAGAAATTTGTCATTCGATCTTCTACATTAAATAAATCACCAATTGAACTATCATTATCTGATTTTTTTGGAAATTCTCCGAAAACGATAATGAATGATTCAACAATTAATTTTCGATTTAAAAATCTTAATTACAAATCTGAACATTTGAATGATTACTTAATAAATGTTTTAAATCTTGAATCTGTTGCCTGTAAGGATTGGCTAACAAATAAAGTAGACAGGTGCGTCACGGGAAAGGTGGCCAAACAACAATGTGTTGGACCTTTACAACTCCCATTAAACAATTGTGGAGTTATGGCACTTGACTATAATGGTATCAATGGAGTAGCTACTTCTATTGGTCATTCTCCAATTACTGCCTTAATTGATCCAAGTACAGGCTCAAGAAACGCAATTGGAAAAGCGCTCACAAACATAATTTGGGCTCCATTAGAAAAAGGATTGAAATCGGTAACATTATCTGCTAATTGGATGTGGCCTTGTAATAATCCAGGAGAAGATGCTAGACTTTACAAGGCCGTAGAATCATGCTCAAATTTTGCTATAGATTTAGGAATTAATATTCCAACTGGAAAAGATTCTCTTTCCATGAAACAAAAATATAAAGACAAAGAAGTTATTTCTCCAGGAACTGTTATTATATCAGCTGCAGCAAATTGCAATGATATTAACAACATAATAGAGCCAGTCTTAATAAACAACAATGATTCTATATACTATATAAACCTTTCAAAAGATAATTTTAATTTAGGTGGATCTGCATTAGCTCAAACTTTAGGTTATATTGGGAATCACTCTTCTGATATAAATGACTCTAAATACTTTAAAAAAGCATTTGAAATATTTCAGAACCTTATTAAAAAAGGATTGATTTCATCTGGTCACGATATAAGCTCTGGAGGGCTAATCACTTCTTTACTTGAAATGTGTTTTCCAGAAACTAATATTGGAGCCAAAATAGATCTTTCTTTTTCAAAAGAAAGCGATATAATCAAACTATTATTTAATGAAAATATTGGCTTAATATTTCAAGGTAAAAAAGAAATTGAAAGTATTCTAGAATCTAAAAACATATTCTTTAGTAAAATTGGAAAAGTCAATACTAGCGGAGTTCTTAAAATATCAAAAAATGATATAGATTATGAATTTAAAATTTCAAAATATCGAGATATTTGGTATAAAACCTCATACTTGTTAGACATTCATCAAAGTGGAGAAACAAAAGCAATAGAAAGATTTAAAAATTATAAAAACCACCCTCTTATTTTTAATTTTCCGAATAACTTCAATGGATTATCAAATAACTTCAAACCTAATAATAAAGTAAAGGCAGCTGTTATTAGAGAAAAAGGAAGTAATTCAGAAAGAGAAATGGCTTATGCTATGAATTTAGCTGGTTTTGAAGTTAAAGACATTCATATGACGGATCTAATATCGGGAAGAGAAACTCTAGAAGATATTAACTTCATTGTTGCCGTTGGAGGATTTTCTAATTCAGATGTATTGGGGTCCGCAAAAGGGTGGGCTGGGTCATTTCTTTATAATGAAAAAGCTAAAAAGAGTTTAATGAATTTCTACGCTAGAAAAAACACATTATCTTTAGGGGTTTGTAATGGTTGTCAACTTTTTATGGAATTAGGTCTTCTTCATCCTAAGCATCAAGAAAAACCAAAAATGATTCATAATGATTCAAATAAATTTGAATGCATATTTACATCTGTAGAAATTCAAAAAAATAATTCAGTTATGTTTGAAAGTCTTAGTGGATCAAAATTAGGAATTTGGTCTGCTCACGGTGAGGGAAAATTCAATTTACCCTATTCTGAAACTAAATATAAGATTATAGGTAAATATGGCTACAAAACTTATCCAGCAAATCCCAATGGGTCTGATTATAATACAGCAATTATAAGTAGCGAAGATGGTCATCATATTGCTATGATGCCTCATCTAGAAAGATCTACTTTTCCGTGGAATTGGCCTTATTATCCAAAGGATCGAAATGATAAAGTTTCACCTTGGATATTAGCATTTGAAAATGCCAAAATATGGCTTGATAATCATATTTAAAAAAAAAATTACATAAATACTATGCATGCATAGTATTTTTTTTTAAATTTGAATACAATCCTAGAAATGGAAAAAAAAACCATCGATCAAGTATTGAGATCTACCTGGCAAGCAGTAGCAAAAATGTATAATGAAGAAGCTACGAAGCATAACTCAACTATGGCAGTTGGTTTTGCTCTTCTTAGCATTGATCCTAAAAAAGGAACTCCTTCAACTTCATTAGGTCCTAAAATGGGCATGGAAGCAACCAGTCTTTCTAGAACTTTAAAGTCAATGGAAGAAAAAAAATTGATTCTTAGAAAACCTAATCCAAATGATGGAAGAGGTGTTTTAATTCATCTAACTGAAATGGGGAAAATAAACAGAGATGCATCAAGAGTTGCTGTTAAAAAATTTAATCTAGCTATCCAAAATGAAGTTGGATCTGAATCTATTAATAATTTTCATTTAGTAATTGAAAAAATAAATGACTTAATTAAGAAAAACAAAATATTTAATTTTTAATAAAATGAATTTTGAATTAAGCGAAGAACATTTATTAATACAGAAAGCTGCTAGGGATTTCGCTCAAAATGAGTTAAAACCTGGCGTGATTGAACGGGACTCTAATTCTAAATATCCCGATAAAGGAGTAAAAAGAATGGCTGAGTTAGGTTTTTTAGGGATGACTGTTTCTCAAAAATATGGTGGAGGAGGAATGGATACACTTTCATATGCTATAGCTGTTGAAGAGATTTCAAAAGTAGATAATTCATGCTCTGTAATATTATCTGCCCATAATTCTCTAGCCTGTTGGGGAATAGAAGAATACGGAACTGAAGATCAAAAGAACAAATATTTAACAAAATTAGCTACTGGAGAGACTATTGGAGCATTTTGTTTATCTGAACCTGAATCAGGATCTGATGCCACTCAACAAAGAACTATTGCAGAAGATAAAGGCGATTACTACTTACTAAATGGAACAAAAAACTGGATTACAAATGGCAAAAAAGCTGGTATTTATGTTGTTATAGCTCAAACTGATCCCAAAAAAGGTTATAAAGGAATTAATGCTTTTATTGTTGAAGCTGGATCAGAAGGGTTAAGTACTGGAATTAAAGAAGATAAACTTGGTATTAGATCATCAGACACTTCATCAGTAATGTTTCAAGATGTAATAGTTCCAAAGGAAAATCGCTTAGGTCCTGATGGTTTTGGATTTAAATATGCAATGAAAACTCTCGAAGGTGGCAGAATAGGAATAGCCTCCCAAGCTTTAGGAATAACAGAAGGAGCTTACGAACTATCATTAGAGTATTCTAAAGAAAGAAAAACTTTTGGAAAACCTATTAGCGAGCACCAAGCAATAGCTTTCAAACTAGCTCAAATGGCTACAGATATTGAAGCTGCAAGGTTATTAGTTCACAAAAGCGCTTATGAAAAAGATAATCTTAAATCATATGGTCTATCAAGTTCTATGGCAAAATTATTTGCTTCAGAAATTGCTATGAAACATACGGTAGAAGCTATACAAATTCATGGTGGTTATGGTTTTGTAAAAGAATATCATGTTGAAAGATTAATGAGAGATGCTAAAATTACTCAGATATATGAAGGAACTTCAGAAATTCAAAAAATAATTATTTCAAGAAGTATTTTAAAATAATCAAAAGAAAAAAGAAAAAATGAATAGAAAAATCAATAAAGTCGCTGTAATAGGTTCTGGAGTAATGGGATCTGGAATAGCCTGTCATTTTGCCAATATAGGAATTCAAGTTCTTCTTCTCGATATAGCTCCTAATAAGTTAAATGAAAATGAAGAAAAACTCGGATTATCATTAGATGACAAAAAAGTTAAAAATAGAATTGTCACTGAAATGTTTCAAAGATGTATTAAATCAAAACCCGCTCCATTATATCATAAAAATTTTGCAAACAGAATAGTTCTTGGAAATCTAACTGATGATATAGCTAAAATCAATGAAGTTGATTGGATAATTGAAGTTGTTACAGAAAAATTAAATATAAAACAGATCGTATTTGAACAAATTGAGAAATTTAGAAAAAAAGAAACACTTGTCACATCAAACACTTCAGGGATTCCTATTAAACTAATGAATGAAGGAAGGTCTGAGTATTTTAGAAATCATTTTGCTGTAACTCATTTTTTTAATCCTCCTCGTTATTTGAAATTATTTGAAATTATTCCAGGTCCAGATTGTAGACCAGAAATAGTTGATTTTCTTAATGATTTTGGAGAACGTTTCTTAGGAAAAGATTCCGTACTAGCTAAAGACACACCAGGCTTTATTGGAAATAGAATTGGAACTTTTGGAATGGTAAATATTTTAAACAATGTAAAAAAATTAGGTTTATCTATTGAAGAAATTGACAAATTAACTGGTCCAATTATTGGAAGTCCAAAATCTGCAACCTTTAGAACAAGTGATATAGTAGGTCTAGATACAACTGTTAATGTAGCTACTGGCATATATGAAAATTGTCCTAATGATGAGTTTAGAAACACTTTCAAATTGCCAGAATATATTTATAAAATGATAGAAAATAATTGGCTAGGCTCCAAAACAGATGGTGGTTTTTACAAAAGAATTAAAGACGAAAATGGAAAATCTACAATACTTTCCTTAAACTTTGAAACACTTGAATACTCTCCCGTTAAAAAGGTGACGTTTGAAACAATTAGTAAGGCAAGAAAAATAAGTAAAGTCATAGATAGATTTTCGGTATTAATTGAAGGACAAGACAAAGCAGGTGAATTTTACAGATTTAATTTTGGAACTATGTTTTCCTATATACAAAATCGAATTCCTGAAATTTCGAACGAATTATACAGAATTGATGATGCTTTAAGAGCAGGGTTTGGATGGAAAAACGGTCCTTTTCAAATTTGGGATTCTCTAGGGTTAAAAAAAGGTGTTGAAATAATGGAATCTTTAGGTTATAAACCAGCTGATTGGGTTTCAGACATGATTAGTAATAATATTAATAACTTCTATAAAGTAGAAAACGGTATAACAAATTATTACGATATAAATACCAAAACTTTTATACCTAAGCCAGGTCAAGGTTCATTAATAATATTAAACAATCTAAATAAAAGTTCTATTGTTTGGGAAAACACTGATTCAGTGATTAAAGATATAGGTGATGGGGTTATAAACTTAGAATTTAGAACTAAAATGAATACACTTGGCCAAGGTGTTCTTATGGGTATTAATAAAGCTGTAGACTTAGCTGAAAAAAATTTCAGAGGAATTGTAATTGGGAATGAAGGCTCTCACTTTTCTGCTGGAGCTAATTTAGGTGCTATTTTCATGGCATCAGCTGAACAAGAATATGATGAGATAAACCTTGCTATCAAGTTTTTTCAAGATAGCATGATGAAGTTAAGGTATTCTAGTATTCCTGTGATAGCTGCCCCTCATGGTCTTACACTCGGTGGTGGTTGTGAAGTTACAATGCATTGCGACAAAGCTGTAGCTTACAGTGAAAGTTATATTGGTTTAGTTGAAGTGGGTGCTGGTTTAATTCCTGGTGGAGGAGGATGTAAAGAAATGGCTTTAAGGGCATCAAATAAGTTCAGTAAAAATGATGTAGAACTTAATGTACTACAAGAATACTTCTTGAACATAGGTATGGCTAAAACTTCTACATCCGCATACGAAGCTATTGATTTAGGTTATTTACAGCCCAATAATGACACTATAATCATGAATAGAAACCATCAAATTTCTATTGCAAAAAAACACGCGATTTTAATGGCTGATTATGGCTATTTACCTCCTTACAGAACCAAAGAAATTAAAGTTTTAGGAAAACAAGCTTTAGGAATGTTTATGGTTGGTAGTGACACAATGAAAGCCGGAAATTATATTTCTGAGCATGACCAAAAAATTGCAAATAAAATTGCTTATGTAATTAGTGGGGGTGATTTATCTCAATCAACTCTAGTAAATGAACAATATTTACTTGACTTAGAAAGAGAAGCATTTCTTTCTTTATGTTCAGAAAGAAAAACATTAGAAAGAATACAACATATATTAAAAACAGGTAAACCTTTAAGAAATTAAATTATGAAAGAAGCGTATATAGTTAAAGCATATAGAACAGCTGTTGGAAAAGCTCCAAAAGGGTTATTTAGATTTAAAAGACCAGATGAGCTTGCTTCAGAAACAATAAATCATATGGTAGGTCAAGTTCCCGAACTAGATAAAACTAGAATTGATGACGTTATAGTTGGGAATGCTACACCAGAAGCAGAACAAGGATTAAATATCGCAAGAGTAATTTCATTAATGGGTTTAAAAGTAGAAGATGTTCCAGGTGTGACAGTTAATAGGTATTGTGCTTCGGGACTTGAAACTATTGCGATGGCTTCAGCTAAAATAAAATCTGGAATGGCAGAATGTATAATAGCTGGAGGTGTTGAAAGCATGAGTTTTATTCCAATGGGAGGGTACAAACCAGTTCCAGATTATGGAATTGCTAAACAAGGAAAAGAGGATTATTATTGGGGAATGGGACTAACGGCTGAACAAGTAGCAGAACAGTATAAAGTAAACAGAGAAGATCAAGATCAGTTTGCATTAAATTCTCACTTAAAAGCTGTTGATGCTATTTCTAAAGGAAAATTTAAATCTCAAATTGTACCAATTAAAGTTGAAGAAACTTTTATAAATCAAAATGGAAAAAAAGATTGGCGTGAGTATACTGTTGATACTGACGAAGGTCCAAGAAAAAATACTAATCTAAAAGTTTTAAACAAATTAAGACCTGTTTTTAGCGTGAATGGAAGTGTAACAGCTGGTAATTCATCTCAAATGAGTGATGGGGCAGCATTTGTACTAATAATGAGTGAAAAAATGGTGAAAGAGTTAAATATAGAACCAATAGCAAAACTAATTAATTATGCAGTAGCTGGAGTTCCTCCAAAAATCATGGGTATTGGCCCTATTAAAGCTATTCCTAAGGTTTTAAAACAAGCTGACATGAAAATTGAGGATATTGAATTAATTGAATTAAATGAAGCTTTCTCATCTCAATCATTAGCAGTAATTAGAGAACTTAAACTAAATAATGAAATAATAAATGTAAACGGAGGTGCTATTGCGCTAGGACATCCTCTTGGTTGTACAGGTGCAAAATTATCAGTTCAGTTATTTAATGAAATGAGAGAAAGAAAATCAAAATATGGAATGGTTACAATGTGTGTAGGAACTGGGCAAGGAGCTGCTGGAATCTTTGAATTTTTAAAATAATTTATACTATGGAAATAAACGAAGAAAATATTACAAGAGGAGGAGAGTTTGTAATTAAGGAAACCAATTGTGAAAATGTATTCACACCTGAAGATTTTAGTGAAGAACAATTAATGATGAAGCAAGCAGTTGCTGATTTCATAGATAGAGATGTAATGCCACATAAACCAAGGTTTGAAAAGAAAGACTACAAATTAACAGAAAATGTTATGCGAAAAGCTGGAGAATTAGGCTTTCTTGGGGTAGCAGTTCCAGAAGAATATGGAGGGTTAGGTATGGGATTTGTATCAACTGTGCTTGTATGCGCACAAATATCAGGATGTACTGGCTCTTTGTCAACAGCTTTTGGTGCCCATACTGGAATTGGAACAATGCCAATTGTTTTATACGGCTCTGATGAACAAAAGAAAAAATACGTTCCAAAACTAGCCAGTGGAGAACATTTTGGAGCGTATTGCCTTACTGAACCAACAGCTGGATCTGATGCAAATAGTGGAAAAACAAAAGCTATTTTATCAGATGATGGTAAACATTACAAAATATCTGGTCAAAAAATATGGATTTCAAATGCTGGATTTGCTAATCTTTTTATTGTTTTTGCAAGAATTGAAGATGACAAAAACATAACAGGTTTTATAGTGCCTAATGATCCAGAAAATGGAATTATTTTGGGAGAAGAAGAAAGTAAATTAGGAATTCACTCCTCCTCCACTCGTCAAGTATTTTTCAATGAAACTAAGGTACCCATTGAAGACATGCTTTCTGAAAGAGGGAATGGATTTAAAATAGCAATGAATTCACTTAATATTGGTAGAATTAAACTTGCAGCGGCATGCATTGACGCTCAAAAAAGAGTAACTACTCTAGCAATAAAATACGCAAGTGAAAGAATTCAATTCAAAACAAAAATAATAGATTTTGAAGCTATTAAAGAAAAAATTGCTCAAATGGCAACAGATACATATGTAGGTGAATCTGCTACTTATAGAGCTTCAAAAAGTATTGAAGACAGAATTGCATTAAGACAAAAAAGTGGAAATAGTTTTCAAGAAGCAGAATTAAAAGGAGTTGAAGAATACGTCATTGAGTGTTCTATATTAAAAGTTGCTCTTTCAGAAGACTGTCAAAATATAGCTGACCAAGGGATTCAAATATATGGTGGAATGGGGTTTTCTGCCGAAACTCCAATAGAAGCAGCTTGGAGAGACTCTAGAATAGCTAGAATTTATGAAGGAACAAATGAAATCAATAGAATGCTTAGTGTAGGAATGCTAATTAAAAAAGCAATGAAAGGGCATATTGACTTTATTAAACCAGCTACAAAAGTTGCTGATGAATTAATGGAAATCCCATCTTTTGATATTCCTGATTTAACAGAATTATTTTCTCAAGAAAAACTAATTTTAATAAATATCAAAAAAGTATTCTTAATGCTAGCTGGAACTGGTTTAAAAAAGTTTGGACAAAATCTTGAAGAGCATCAACAAATGCTATTAGCTGTTTCGGATATATTAATCGAAATATACATGGCAGAATCCTCGCTTTTAAGAACCGAAAAAAATTGTAATAGATTTGGTAAAGAAAATCAAACACTGCAAATCGCTATGACTCAGTTATATCTTTATAAAGCAGTTGATATTATCCAATCTAAAGGAAAAGAAGTTATTATTTCTTTTGCAATAGGAGATGAACAAAAAGGACTCTTAATGGGATTAAAAAGATTTACAAAATACTATGAATTTCCAAATATTATTGGTCTTAAAAATATTATTGCTGAAAAATTAAAAGAAGAGAACGGTTACTATTTCTAAATGTTTATTAAATTATTATAATTAAATTTAGGCATGAAATTAATCAACTTCATACTTATTTTTGTTTTTACTAGCTTCTGTTTTTCACAAACAAATCAGGATTTATATACAATTATAAATACAGTTTCTGAACAAAGAATTCAAAAAGATATTGAAAAATTAGTATCCTTTGGAACTAGACATACTTTAAGCGATACACTTTCTAAATTTTCTGGAATTGGTGCTGCAAGAACATGGATTAAATCTTCATTTGAAAAAATATCAAAAAAATGTAATAATTGTCTTAAGGTAAGCTATCAAAAAAATTATTTTGAAAAGAATAATAGAAGACTGATAAAAGATGTTTGGATAAATAATGTTCTAGCAATTCAAAGGGGGGAAAAATATCCTAATAGATATGTTATTATGAGTGGAGATATTGATAGTAGAGTCTCAAATGCTAATAATTACACTTCATTATCTCCAGGCGCTAACGATAATGCATCTGGTATGGCTGGAGTAATTGAGGCGGCAAGAGTATTAAGTCAATATGAATTTGAAAACAGTATAATCTATGTTGGATTATCAGGTGAAGAGCAAGGATTATATGGAGGAATTAGTTTAGCTAATTATGCTATAGAAAATAATTGGGAAATAATTGGAGTTCTAAATAATGATATGATTGGAAATATTGAAGGTGTTGATGGAGTAATTGATAATTATAGTTTTCGAATTTTTTCTGAGCCAACTCCTGCAAATGAGTCAGAAAAATCTAGAAATAGAAGAAGATTTTACGGAGGTGAAGTAGATGGAAACTCTAGACAATTAGCCAGATATATTCATACTCAAGTTTTAAAATATATGCCAGAAATGAACCCTATAATGATTTATAGATTAGACAGGTTTGGTAGAGGAGGACATCATCGACCATTTAATGATTTAGGATTTGCTGGAGTTAGAATCATGGAAGCACATGAAAATTACAATAGACAACATCAGGATATTAGAATAGAAAATGGAATAGAATATGGAGATGTTATTTCAGGAGTCAACTTCAATTACGCAAAAAAACTAACTGCAGTTAATGCTATCAATTTAGCAAGTTTAGCTTGGAGTCCTATACAACCAAAAAATGTTAAAATTGGAGGGGTTGTTCAACCTTCAACAAAATTAAAATGGGATATATCGAACGACTCTAACATTGTTGGTTATAAAATATATTGGAGAGACACAACTGCTCCATATTGGAAAAATAGCAGATTCGTTGGTTTAGTTGATAATTTTATTTTAGATGGAATTGTAATAGATAATTATTTATTTGGGGTATCCAGTGTTAGTAAAAATGGACATGAAAGTGTAATTGTTTTTCCAAGTAATGTTTTTAATTAACTTTTAACAATTCCTTGAAAACTGTTTTTATCAGTATCTCCTTCTGTATTAAATACAAGAATTTTAGAACTCTCACTTAGATTTATATGAGCCCTTAAATCCTGTAAACTTTTAGAATTGATAGTTTTTATAAGTCCTGCTAAACCTGCAGCACCAGATTCTCCCGAAATAATTTTAGGATCATTTTCTTTAGGACTGTATAATATTCTCATAGATGATTTTACATCTTCGTCAGAAATTGTAATAACTGCATCACAACCATTTTTAATTATTTCCCAAGCATTTTTAGATGGAATTCCGCAATTTAATCCCGCCATTATAGTGTCTAACGATCCTAAAGGAGAAATACGTTTATCCTCAGTGAATGATTGAAAAACACCACACGATTCAGAAGGCTCAACTAATACTATTTTAGGTCTATTCATTCCAAATCTATTTAGACAATACCAAATATAAGAAGCTGCCCAACTACCTACACCACTTTGTAAAAAGACAATATCAAAGCCTGAACTATCATCATCACAAAGAGTTTTTTCGATTTCTAAAAAATGTGTTAAATATCCTGACATAATTAATGCAGGAACCTCTTCATAATTTTTCCATGAAGTATCTTGTATTAATTGCCAATTCATTTCTATACTTTTTTTTGAAGCATAAGCACAGGTTTCCTCATAATTAAGGTCAAGCTGATGTACATCAGCTCCATAAAACTCGATAGCTTTTATTCTTAATTTGGTAGTTTCTTTAGGAACATATATAACTGACTCTTTATTATATTTTTTTGCAGACCAAGCAACCGCCTTTCCATGATTACCATCTGTGGCAGCGCAAAAAATGGAAATTTCAGGATTTTTTTTTAAAATTTTACAAACAGCATAAGAGGCGCCCAAAACCTTAAATGCATTTAATCCAAATCTTTTGGACTCATCTTTAATATATAGTTTTGAAATGTTTAACTCCTTAGAAAGAAAATCTAAATTGAATAATGGTGATTCGTTATAACAATCTAAAGAAGAATGAAATTCTAAAGAGTTACTGTTCGATAAAATATGGTGAGTTTGATTTTTTATTAATATATCTGTAGGATAGTTTAAGTAAAAATCGTTCATAAAAAAATTTAATCTAGACTGAATCCCAGAGATTTCATCCAATCATCATTATATATTTTACCAATATAACGACTTCCAGAATCATGTAATAAAACAACTACTACATCATCTTTTTTAAAATGTTTTTTTAACTGTAAAACACCTTTTATTGCAGCTCCACAAGAATTTCCTGCAAAAATACCTTCTTCTTTAGCTAATCTTCTTGTATACACAGCTGCATCCTCATCTGTAACCTTTTCAAAACTATCAATTAAATCGAAAGCAACATTTTTAGGGATAATATCTTCTCCAATACCTTCTGTTATGTAAGGATATATTTCATTTTCATCAAAAACTCCTGTCTCATGATATTTTTTAAAGACTGAACCATAAGTATCAATTCCCCAAACTTTTATATCAGGATTTTTTTCTTTTAAAAATTTAGAAACTCCTGAAATAGTACCACCAGTACCTACTCCAACGACAAAGTGAGTAATTTTACCTTCAGTTTGATCCCAAATTTCAGGTCCAGTTGTTAAATAATGAGCAGCTGCATTTGAAGGATTGTCATATTGATTTACATACCATGAATTTGGTATCTCTTCACCAATTCTTTTTGCTGTAGAATAATAAGATCTTGTATCTTCTGCTTTTACATTAGCTGGACAAATTACTACTTCAGCACCAACAGCTCGAAGTACATCAAGCTTTTCTTTTGATTGTTTATCGGTTGAAACACAAATTATTTTATATCCTTTTATAAGTGCAACCAATGCTAAACCCATACCTGTATTACCAGATGTTCCTTCAACAATAGTTCCACCTGGCTTTAATCTTCCATCATTTTCAGCATCTTCAATCATCTTAATAGCAATTCTGTCTTTTACAGAGCTTCCTGGATTAAAATATTCAACTTTGGCTAACACTAAAGCTTCAATATCTGCAGTAATTTTATTTAATTTAACTAATGGAGTATTCCCAATAGTTTCTAATATGTTTTTTGAATATTTCATTAAAATTTTAAATTACAAATGTAATCATATGATCTTAAAATAATTTTAAATAAAAAAATCTATTACTTAATTTTTAGTGATTCTGTTGGTGAAATTCGAGTTATTATAAAAGATGGTATTATCAACATAATTAAACAGAAAAATAACACACCTAAATTTAAAATAATAATTGAAAATATATTAACATCTAGTGGAACTTCAGAAACATAATACGTTTGTGAATCTAATTTTAAAAATCCAGTAATTTTTTGAAAGAAAATAAGTCCAAGACCAACAATATTTCCAATAAAAAGTCCAACTGAAATAAGATAAATTCCATTACTAATGAAGATGTATCTTATACTTCTATTTGAAGCTCCTAATACTTTTAAAACTCCTATAATTTGTGTTTTTTCTAAAATTGTGACAAGCAATGCTGTAATCATATTTATACCACCCACTAAGGTCATAATTATAATAATAACTAATATATTCATATCGAAAAGTGCTATCCAATTAAAAATATCTAAAAATTTTTGAGAAATAGGTTGAACATCTAATTTTGAGGGTGTATTGATATATAAATTGTCTGAAACATAATCAATTTTATCAAATTCATTAATAAAAACTTCAAAATTACCAACTTGATTTTCAGACCATTTATTCATTCTTTGAATATGCTTAATATCGCCTAAGAAGTACAATTGATCAAATTCTATAAGACCAGAATTATATATTCCTACTACCTTAAAGACTCTTTCATTAGGAATAGAAAATGAATTATCTTTAAAAAAAGTTGCTTTGAACTTATCATATAATTTAATTGATAATCTTTCAGATAAGAACTGAGATATAATTACCTCATTACTAACTTCATCATTATATAATGGTATTTCACCCTCAATTAAGTAAGGATTAAAAATATCATAATTATAATCAGAGCCTATCCCTTTAAATATAACACCTTCAAAAGTAGTTTTAGTTACTATTAGACCTGACTTATAAGCTACAGCTTGAATATGAGTAATATCTTTGTTATTTTGATTTCTATAAAAGTCTTGATCAATTAAAATTGGTTGCAACGAAGACTGAGAAGAATTGTTTTGAAAATTTGAAATTGATATATGTCCAAAAAAAGAAGATATTTTATTTTGAATAGTTTTTTGCAATCCGACTCCAGAAGAAATTGTAATTAACATCATAACTAGTCCTAATACAATTGATAAAATAGATATTTTTATAATTGGAGCGGAAATAGTATTTTTATAAGGATTTGACCTTATAAATCGAGATGCCATAATAGATTCAAATCTCATAAACAATGAAACTTAATAGATTTAAAATCAAAAGTACCTTTTTTTTGATTTTAATTGCATTTAACTATTTATCTTTTTCTCAAGAAAACAACTTAATTAGCGTTGGGTCTAACCAATTAGATGAGTATTTACCTGAAATAAAAAATTTAAACATAGGTGTAATTGCAAATTCAACTTCAAGAATAAAAAGCAATAAAAGTTCAATTCATCTAATTGATTCTTTGTTGAAATTAAATATTAATGTTAAAAAGGTATTTTCACCAGAACACGGCTTTAGAGGAGAGGCAGATGCAGGAGAAAAGATAAAAAATAGTATTGATTTAAAAACTGGGCTAGAAATTGTTTCATTATATGGGTCTAATAAGAAACCTAGCAAAGAACAGTTAAAAGGTTTAGAGATACTTATTTTTGATATTCAAGATGTAGGTGCTCGTTTTTACACCTATATATCTACACTTCATTATGTGATGGAAGCAGCAGCCGAGAATGACATAAAGCTTATTCTTCTTGATAGGCCAAATCCTAATGCACATTATGTAGATGGACCAATACTAGATCCAAACTTTAAAAGTTTTATAGGAATGCACCCTGTTCCAATAGTTCATGGAATGACTATTGGCGAATATGCCAAAATGATAAATAGTGAAGGATGGCTAAAAAATAAAATAAAATGTGATATAAAAATCATAAAAATAAAAAATTATAATAGAGCAGTTATATATGATCTTCCTGTTAAGCCATCACCTAATCTTCCAAATATGCAATCAATTAATTTATATCCAAGTTTATGCTTATTTGAAAGAACTTCTGTTAGCATTGGAAGAGGAACCAATTTACAATTCCAGATAATTGGAAATCCTGAATGGGTAAATAAAAGTTTTGCTTTTACTCCAATATCAATGCCTGGAGCAAAAAATCCAAAACATATAAATAAAAAATGTTATGGTGAAGATCTTAGAAGCTATCCTCTCTTGAGTGAGATAAATTTAAGCTGGATAATAAATGCATATAATAATTCGAATGATAAAAAAACATTTTTCAAAAGGGGGTTTAATAAACTTGCAGGAAATCAAAAATTACAAGAACAAATAATTGATGGGATTAGTGAAAAAGATATAAAATTGAGTTGGAAAGAAGGTATTGATAAGTTTAAAATGATTAGATCTAAATATTTAATTTACCCTTAAGGAATGTTTAAATATTTATGTGTTTGAAGTGATACTTTCCATTTTGTATTTTTCATGACGTAATCAACAATAATCGGCATCATCTCATCTCTTTTACTCCATTCAGGCTGAAGATAAAGAATACAATCATTATTAACTTTTTCTGATTGCTTTTCTGCAAATTGTAAATCATTCAAGTTATAAACAATAACTTTTAACTCATTAGCTTTTTTATAAATTTCATTTAATGGATTTTTGTTCTTTTTAGGGGACAAGCAGATCCAATCCCAATCGCCCGTTAATTCATATGCGCCAGAAGTTTCAATATGAGTTTTAATATTATTTACATTTAACAATTTAGTCAAAGGAAACATATTCCACATTAATGGTTCTCCTCCAGTAACAACGACAATTTTAGAATGTATTTTAGCTTCATTTACAATATTTACAATATCTGTTGGGGGATGAATATCTGGATCCCAACTCTCTTTAACATCACACCAATGGCAGCCCACATCGCATCCCCCTAACCTAATAAAATAGGCCGCTGATCCTTTATAAAACCCTTCCCCTTGAATTGTATAAAAAGCTTCCATTAAAGGGAGTAAAGTTCCTTCATTTATTTTTAGATTGATGTTTATTGAATTCATTTCGCAAATATATAGGATAAAATCTATTATGATTTAAAAGGAATTATTACTTTTAATAAACTTTATATTTAAATGAATAAATACATAATTATTTTTATAATTACTTTAATTTACGGTTGTAGTAATAATGATTATACAATAAAGAAAGGAAAAGTTGGAAAAATAAGCTCAGAAACAATTGTTAAACAACTTGATTCAATATATATTTTAGATTCAATAGTCCGAAGAATAGGAGAAGGAGACTATATGTTCTCAGGAGATGATAATTATTTGATTTTTGATAAACAAAAAAATCATCTGTTAACTTTAACTCCTAAACAACAACATGATATTAATGAAACAATAGAAACAATAGAAATTAAAAGTGATAAATTTTTAACTGATAAAGGTCTTACTATTAACAGTACATTTGAAGAGCTTCAAAATACTCACAAAATTTCTGCTATTCAAAATACTATTAATAATATTATAGTGTTTGTAGACGAAATTGATGCCTATTTTATTATTGACAAAAATAATCTTCCTGTTGATTTAAGATTAGGAACTGATAAAAAAATTCAAGAAATAAATATTCATCCAAATGCTAAAATCAAAAAGTTTATGATTGGATGGTACTAAACTATTATTATGAATAATCTAACTCCTTTCCATTTAGCTATTCCACTTGTTTCTTTTGGGCAAAATTATATATAAGAATTATTTCATGAATTACAAGATGATGACACTTGATGAAAAATTTAAAGCTCTTGAGATAAACAATGCTCCTGGTCAGGAAATCCGACAAAATCTAGGAGATCTTAATGCCATTATGCATGGCGAGAAACTTGATGGAGTTCCTGTTGATTTCTCTCACGGGGATGTAGATGCCTTTCCTCCAACACCCAATTCTGATGCGGCTTGGAAAGATGGTTTTAGTAGAGGAGGGTGTCAAGCGTATACCGAGTATCGAGGATCGGCCGAGATACGAAATAGACTGGCTGTTCGACTTGGGAAGTTTACTGGTCGACCAATTGAGACTAATAGCGAATTGATTATAACTCCTGGAACTCAAGGTGCATTATTTTTGGCGCTTGGTGCGACAGTTGCTGTTGGGACGAAAGTTGCTGTAGTTGAACCCGACTATTTTGCCAACCGCAAACTTGTTAAATTCTTCGACGGTGAAGTTGTACCAATTCCTTTAAACTATAAGGATTCTCAATCTGAAAATAGTCCAGATCTTGATCGAATTGAAGATGCATTTAAAAAAGGAACAAAGGTTTTAGTCTTTTCAACACCCAATAATCCAACAGGTCTTGTATATTCAAACACTACAATAACTAAAATAGCAGATCTTGCAGCAACACATGATGTTACTGTAATCGTGGATCAACTATATTCTAGAATGCTATATAGCGGTGAGGTCTATACTCATCTTCGTTCTTGTGATGTTCAGCCTGAAAATCTTATTACAATCATGGGGCCATCAAAAACTGAATCTCTTAGCGGATTCCGGCTTGGAGTCGCATTTGGTACGCCAAAATTGATTAAAAGAATGGAATGCCTTCAAGCGATCGTTTCTCTACGTGCTGCAGGATACAATCAAGCGGCTCTTGATACTTGGTTTCAGGAACCTTTAGACTGGATGGAAAATCGTATTCAAAAACATGAATCAATAAGAGATGAATTACTACAAACTTTCAGGGCTGCTAATCTCCATACAGCAAGCCCACAGGCTGGTAGCTATCTTTTCCCACAACTGCCACCGCTTAGTGTAGATTTATATACTTTTATACGATTGCTTCGCTACCAGGCAAGCGTAATCGTTACGCCTGGATCAGAATTTGACCCTAATTGTACTGATAGTATTCGACTAAACTTTTCACAAGACCACTGTTTAGCGGTTGCGGCAGCACAAAGAATTGTAAAAATGGTGGAAATTTATAAAATCTAAAAAAAGAGGAGTTCAGTATTTTTATATTACAACAATTCCCAGAAGAGCCTTAAAAGACAAAACTTTAATAGCTAGTGATGGTTTACACCCAAGTGGAAAGATGTATAAATTATGGCATTAGCGCTTTTAATAATTTTTTAATAAACTCCTAGATAATAAAGTATTCTTTAAAAGCATAGCTATTGTCATAGGACCAACACCTCCAGGAACAGGTGTTATATAACTAGCCTTTTGTTTAACAGAATCAAAATCTACATCTCCTCTTATAACATAACCTTTTGGATGATTACTATCTTTTACTCTAGTAATTCCCACATCAATTACAACAACTCCATCTTTTACCATTTCATTTTTTACAAAACCAGGTATTCCTAAAGCAGAGATGATTATATCTGCGTTCTTGGTGTAGTTTTCAATATTTTTTGTTCTACTATGGACTACCGTAACAGTTGAATCACCCGGATTACCTTTACTATTCATTAGTATACTAATAGGTCTACCAACTATATGACTTCTTCCTATTACTACAGTGTACTTACCCTTTGTTTCAATATCATACCTTTTTAATAACTCCATAATTCCAAATGGTGTAGCAGGAATAAATGTTTTCATATTAAGGGCCATCTTTCCAAAGTTAGTGGGGTGAAAACCATCAACATCTTTATTTGGATTTATTGCTAATAATATTTTTTCTTCATCAATATGATCAGGCAAAGGTAATTGGACGATAAATCCATCAATATTATCATCATTATTTAACTCTTGTATTTTTTTAAGTAATTCTTTCTCTAATATATCTACAGGTAATTTAACCAAGGTAGAATTAAATCCAACTTGCTGGCATGATCTAACTTTACTAGCAACGTAAGTTAAGCTAGCTCCATCTTCGCCTACTAAAACAGCAGCTAAATGAGGAGGGCGTTCTCCATTAGATATGATTTGATCTACTTCAACTTTAATTTCTTCCTTTATTAAATTAGAAATATTTTTACCGTCTATTATTTTCATGATTATAATTTACTTCATTCCTTGCATCATTTGTGTTAATTTATTAGAACCTCCTGCTTGCATCATTTTCATCATTTTAGACATTTGCTCAAATTGTTTTAATAATTTATTCAATTCTTTAATATCTAAACCACTTCCTTTGGAAATTCTTTTTTTTCTATTTACATCTATTATTTTTGGATTTGATCTTTCTTTAGGAGTCATAGAATAAATCAATGCTTCAATATGTTTAAAAGAATCATCCTCAATTTCAGTATCACCCATGGCCTTATTAGCACCCGGAATCATATTTACCATTTCCTTAAGATTACCCATTTGCTTAATTTTTTTAATTTGATCTAAAAAATCATCAAAACCAAATTGACTTTTAGCAATTTTCTTGCTTAAAATACGAGCTTGTTTTTCATCATAAAAGTCCTGTGCCTTTTCTACTAGAGAAACGATATCACCCATACCCAAAATCCTATCAGCCATTCTTTCAGGATGAAATACATCAATAGCATCCATTTTTTCTCCAGTTCCAATAAATTTTATAGGCTTATCTACAATAGACTTTATAGAAAGCGCTGCTCCTCCTCTTGTATCTCCATCAAGTTTAGTAAGTATTACTCCATCGAAGTTTAAGATATCATTAAATGTCTTTGCAGTATTAACAGCATCCTGACCTGTCATAGAATCAACTACAAATAATGTTTCATTTGGGCTAACCGCCTGATGAATATCTTTTATTTCATTCATCATTCTTTCATCAATAGCTAACCTACCTGCAGTATCAATAATCACTGTATTTTTTCCATTATTTTTTGCATAATCGATAGAATCCGTTGCAATTTTAACAGGGTTTTTTTCAAGCTCATCACTATAAACTTCAACACCTAATTGTTCACCAATAACTTTTAGCTGATCTATAGCTGCAGGTCTATAAACATCGCATGCTACTAAAAGTGGATTCTTTGATTTTTTACTAATTAAATATTTTGCAAGTTTTCCGCAAAATGTTGTTTTACCAGACCCTTGTAAACCAGACATTAAAACAATTGTTAAAGAATTTGAGAGGTTAATACCAGAAGTGTTTCCACCCATCAGATCTGTCAATTCATCTTTGACAATCTTCACCATCAATTGACCTGGATTAAGAGTTGTTAAAACATTTTGACCAATTGCTTTCTTTTTTACATTGGCTGTAAATTCTTTAGCTGTTTTAAAATTAACATCTGCTTCAAGCAATGCTCTTCTTACTTCTTTTAAAGTTTCAGCAACATTGATTTCTGTAATCTTACCATGTCCTTTAAGGACTTTTAAAGCAGAATTAAGTTTATCTGTAAGGTTGTTAAACATTAAAAAATATTTATTTACAAATCTAAGGATTTGTAAATATTAGTACTAAAAGTAAGGTTATTTATTTTTTATAATTACTAAAACACAAAGAATTAATCAATCACATTTTATTTGGCACATCAACTCCAAGTAGAGACATTGAAGATTTTATAACTAATCCTACTTTAAAAGAAAGATTCAATCTAAAGTTTTTGATTTCATTATCATCTACTTTTAGAATAGAAGTCGATTGATAATATGAGTTAAAAGCTTTGACCAGTTCATATGTATAGTTAGCTATAAGTGCAGGACTTAAGTTATCAGCAGAATTTTTTATAGCTAAAGGATATTGCGTTAATAGCTTTAAAATATTTTTTTCTTTAATGTTAATTTTTAAATTAATATCAGTATTTAATATAGAAAATTTTACTTTATTAACAAGTGACTGAATTCTAGCATAAGCATATTGAATAAAAGGACCTGTATTTCCATTAAAATCAATAGATTCTTTAGGATCAAATAAAATTCTTTTTTTAGGATCTACTTTTAATATAAAGTACTTGAGTGCGCCTAACCCTATAACACTATTCAAGTTTTCTTTTTCATCTTCAGAAAACTCATTAATTTTCCCTAATTCTTCAGACAATAGACTAGCATTTTTTTTCATTTCAAAAACCAATTCATCTGCATCTACCACTGTACCTTCTCTACTTTTCATTTTACCTGATGGAAGATCAACCATTCCATAGCTTAAATGATGCAATTGATTAGACCAGTTAAAACCTAACTTATTTAATATTTTAAATAACACTTTAAAATGATAATCCTGTTCATTACCAACGGTATAAATTACACCGTTCATTTTGGGATAATCTTTATACCTTAAATAAGCAGTACCTAAATCTTGTGTCATATAAACAGAAGTTCCATCAGATCTTAATAATATTTTTTCATCTAATCCTTCATCAATTAAGTCAACCCATATTGAGCCATCTTCTTTTTTAAAAAAAATATTATTTTTTAATCCTTCATTTATAATTTCTTTACCAAGTAAATAAGTTTTACTTTCATAGTAATAAGAGTCAAAATCAACTCCTAAATCACGATACGTTTTATCAAAACCTTCATATACCCATGAGTTCATTTTTTTCCAAAGTTTTATGACTTCTTTATCTCCAGCTTCCCATTTAATCAATAAATTCTGAGCTTCTAAAAAAATTGATGCATTTTTTTCAGCATCCAATTTAGATTGACCACTTTTTATTAAATCTGAAATTTCTTCCTTATATATTTTATCAAAAAGAACATAATATTTTCCAACAAATAAATCACCTTTATCACCTGTATCTATTGGAGTGGTATTTTTACCATATTTTAACCAAGCTATTATAGATTTACAAATGTGAATTCCTCTATCATTTATTATTTGTGTTTTATGAACATTTTTTCCAGAAGCTTCCAATATTTTAGAAATTGAGTAACCCAAAAGAATATTTCTAATATGTCCCAGATGAAGTGGTTTGTTTGTGTTTGGAGACGAGTATTCTACTAAAAATAAAGGATTACTAGCGTTGGGTTTAATTAATCCAAAATCATCTATTTTAATTATTTCATTTAAAAATTCAATATAAAATTTACTATCAATAACCAAGTTTACAAATCCTTGAATCAAATTATAACTCTCTACATATTTTGAATTATTTATAAGATAAACTCCTATTTCATTTCCAATATCTTTAGGAGATTTCCTGAGTAATTTCACTAAGGGAAAAATCACTATTGTTATATCACCTTCAAAATTTTTTTTTGTAAGTTGAATTTCAATATTTTTAAAGTCAATATTATACTTTGAGTTCAAAAATTGAGATAATTCAGTTTTTAAGATTGTATTGATATTCATCAAATTAATTTCGAGTAAATATACTTATAAAATGAATAAATATGTTTTTATAAATTCTCTTTATACTAGCATAAGCACATAGATAAATGTTAAAAAAACATCTAAGTTTAGAATATCTAGCTAAAAATTTCAGCTATCATACACCTTACACTTCCACCTCCACATTTCTCAATAGTATCAACACTTGATGATATAATTTTCGAATACTTGCTTAATCTTTTAATTTGATTTTTATTCAAGGAATTATAGGCAATTTGACTCATAATAAGAAAGCTGTTTTTATTTACAATTAACTCAATCATGTTACCAGCAAACGAATTCAATTGATCTTCAGAAATTATAATTATCTCTTTATTATCATCTTCTAAACTTTGTATGACCTTGTTTCTTTCATTTTTATTATCAATTGAATCAAGACATATTACAGCAAACTTTTTGCCGACACACATCATTACATTGGTATGATAGATTTTTTGTCTTTTTGAATCAACTGTATGAAATGAATTAAAAATAATAGGCATATAATTAAAATCACTACAAAATTCATCAATTAAATTTTCACTAGTTCTTTCTGAAATAGAACAATAAGTTTTTTTGTTAATTCTATCTAAAACCATACTTCCTGTACCTTCCAAAAAAAAATTATTTTTTTCAGCTTCACTATAATCTATAACCTCATTAATTTTAACATTATTTTCTTCCAAAAAAACAATAACATTTTCGCTTCTTTCAAGCCTTCTGTTTTCTGCAAACATTGGATAAATTGCAATTTTCTTATCCTTATGAAAAGTGACCCAATTATTAGGGAAAATAGAATCAGGAGTATCATGTTTGAAATCATCTTGATAAACTAATACATTAATTCCAGAAGCTTTCATTTTTTTGACTAGACTATCAAATTCAATTATAGCCTGATTCAATATGAAATCGTTTTCTAATTGAATAGATTTTGTTTGAAAAAAATTATTTTCTAAAGTTTCTTGATTTACTCTAAAGTTACAAGGTCTTATCATTAACACAGAATGTAAATTACTGCTCATAGATTAAGTTCTAATTAAGGGTAAAGAAGTACATCTAAACAAACCTTCTTGTTTAGATATTTCACTTAAATCTACTTTTTCTACAATTAAATCTTTACTTTCAAGCCAAGTATTAAGTCTTTCAAAAATTGGCTGAGAAACTACAATATTAGAATTAATTGAAAGTACGTTACTAGTCATTTCATACATTTCATTATTTGAAATTTCAAAAATATTAATAATACCAAAAAATGAAACAAGCCACTGATAATCTTCTTCATTAGTAAAAGCTTGCGGATATATAATTGCTTTATCATTCCCTACAATCTGTAAACAACAATCTAAATGAAGAATATTTTCTAACGGATTATTTAGTGATTTATTTAAATGGAATCCTCTTATTGTTTTATTTGGAAAGAAATCTTTTAAAAATTCTAAAGCCTTATTATTGGTTCTTGCTGTAAATAGATTAGAATAGTCATTCTTATTGTAATAGCCTACAAAAATATAATTATCATGATAAATTAAATCCCCCCCTTCAAGATGAACTTCTTCAGGAATTACTACTGCTTGTCCTGAGAATTTTTTTAAAATTGACTCAATTCCTTTAAATTCATTAGCTCTATCTGGTAGAATATTAGATTTGAAGAAAAAATTATCTATTACAAAGCCTATATCTCTAACAAATATCTGATTACAATCTTTAATTAAATCAGGTCTATAAACTTTAATTCCATGTTTTTTTAAAGCATTACAAAAATTTTCTAATTCTTTGATCATATCCTTTTCCAAAGGATAATTCCCGGCTATTAAATTTTTAATTGATTTAGGATCGTATAAATCATTTAATTCAGGTATTCCACCTGAACTGTTAGCAATACCAATAATTACTGATTTTAATTTTGACGTTTCGTCTTTTACAAAAAAATCCATTGAATTAATTCTATCTTAATTCTAAGTCAACAAAAGATCTATGATTTTCACCTATATAAATTTGCCTTGGCCTTCCTATTGGATCTTTCATTTCTCTCATTTCTTTCCATTGAGCTATCCATCCTGGAAGTCTACCCAATGCAAACATAACAGTAAACATTTCATTAGGGATTTCTAAGGCTTTATAAATAATACCCGAATAAAAATCTACATTAGGATAAAGTTTTCTATCTATAAAATAATGATCCGAAAGAGCTTCTTTTTCTAAACCTTTGGCAATTTCTAAAATAGGATCTTTAATCCCTAGTTCATTTAAAACTTTATCAGCTTCAACCTTTATAATTTTAGCCCTAGGATCAAAATTTTTATAAACCCTATGTCCAAATCCCATTAATCTAAACGGATCAGATTTATCTTTAGCCTTAGCCATGAATTTTTTTGTATCTCCTCCATCTTTTTCTATTGATTCTAGCATTTCAATGACAGCTTGATTAGCACCTCCATGTAATCTTCCCCATAAAGCAGAAATACCTGCAGAAATAGAAGCAAATAATCCAGCATGTGAAGAACCTACTATCCTGACCGTAGAAGTCGAACAATTTTGCTCGTGATCCGCATGTAAAATCAATAACTTATTAATAGCGCTTACAATTATATCATTTTGAATATATTCTTTGTTAGGGCGTTTAAACATCATTTTAGTTATGTTTTCAACATAACCTAATGAATAGTCTCCATAGTCTAATGGAAGCCCTTTACCTCTTCTATAAACCCAAGCAACAACAATTGGAACTTTAGCTAAAATTTTAATTATAGCACTATACATTTCTTCTTTAGATTCAATATCTGCTACTGATGGATTAAATGAAACTAACGCACTAGTTAATGAAGAAAGAATTCCCATTGGGTGTGCCGATTTCGGAAAACTTTCTAGAATTTTTTTCAAGTCCTCATCCACTATTGAGACCTCTTTAATATCAAATAAAAATTTATCTAATTGTTCTTGATTAGGTAGGTTGCCAAAAATTAATAAATAAGCTACTTCAAGAAAATCAGCATTCTCAGCAAGTTCTTCAATTGAATACCCTCTATATCTTAAAATTCCTTTTTCTCCGTCAAGAAAAGTTATAGCACTTTTACATGATCCTGTATTCTTAAATCCAGGATCTATTGTGATAACGTTAGATTTATTACGAAGAGAACTAATATCAATAGCAACTTCACCTTCTGAGCCTTTTATGAAATCAAACTCATAATTCTTGTCTTCTATTCCAATGGTTGCCTTATTACCCATTCTTATTTTTTATATAAAATTAGTGAAAACTTGTTAAAACCTTATATTAAAGGCTTTTTCTCTAGGAAAGTAGGCTTTGTCACCTAGCTCTTCCTCTATTCTTAATAATTGATTATACTTCGCTATTCTATCGCTCCTAGATGCTGAACCAGTCTTAATTTGACCTGTTGAAAGTCCTACAGATAAATCTGCAATAGTATAATCCTCCGTTTCACCTGATCGATGAGACATGACACTAGTAAAACCTGCATTATGAGCCATATTTACTGCATCAATTGTTTCAGAAAGTGTCCCAATTTGATTGACTTTAATTAAAATTGAATTTCCGATTTTGTTCTCAATTCCTTTAGAAAGTCTTTCGACGTTTGTAACAAATAAATCATCTCCAACAAGCTGGACTCTATCCCCACAGATTTTAGTCAAATATTCCCAACCATCCCAATCATTTTCATCCATTCCATCTTCAATAGATATTATTGGATACTTATCAGATAATTCTGACAGATATTCAGCTTGTTCTTTAGAATTTAATATTTTACCCTCCATACCTTCAAACTTAGAGTAATCATACATTCCGTTAACATAAAATTCAGAAGAAGCACAATCTAAAGCAATCATTACTTGATCTCCTGCTGAGTATCCGGACTTTTCTATTGCTTGAATAATAGTGTTTAATGCATCTTCTGTTCCATCAAGTTTTGGAGCAAAACCTCCCTCATCACCAACTGATGTAGTCAATCCTCTATTAGAAAGTATAGTTTTTAAATTATGGAAAATTTCAGTTCCTATTTGCATAGCATGAGTAAAAGAATCTGCTTTAACAGGCATAATCATAAACTCTTGAAAAGCAATAGGAGCATCTGAATGAGATCCTCCATTTATAATATTCATCATTGGAACTGGAAGCATTAACCCTGTTCCTTCAGAAATATATGAATAAAGTGGAACACCTTTTTCATTACTTGCTGCTTTAGCTACAGCTAAAGAAACTCCTAAAATAGCATTAGCACCTAACTTAGCCTTGTTAGGGGTTCCATCTACTTTAATCATTAAATCATCAATTAATTTCTGATCAAAAACAGATTGACCTATAATTTCTTTAGATATAATTCTATTTACATTAGATACTGCATTTAAAACACCTTTACCCATATATTTACTGCCACCATCTCTCAATTCAACAGCCTCATGTTCACCAGTAGAAGCACCTGATGGAACAGCTGCTCTGCCAAGGAATCCATTTTTAGTTAAAACATCAACCTCAACAGTTGGGTTTCCTCTAGAATCAAAAATTTGTCTAGCATGAACTTTTATTATTTTACTCATATTTTCTTGTTTGATTTAATAAGTTTTACAAACTCATCAAATAGATAACTAGAATCGTGTGGTCCTGGACTAGCTTCTGGATGATATTGAACTGAAAAACAATTATTATCTTTTATTTTAATTCCTGCTATAGTATTGTCATTTAAATGAACATGTGTTATTTCAACATTATCATTTAATTCGGTCTCTTCTCTATTAATTGCAAAACCATGATTTTGAGATGTAACTTCTCCTTTACCTGTACTTAAATTTATTATAGGATGGTTAATTCCACGATGACCATTATGCATTTTATAAGTAGATATTCCGTTAGCTAAAGCAATTACTTGATGACCTAAACAGATTCCAAAAAGAGGTGATTTAGTTTTTAAAATATTCTTAGCTAATTTTATAGCATCTTTTAAAGGCTCAGGGTCTCCTGGACCATTTGAAATAAAATAACCGTCAGGATTCCATTCAGACATTTCTTTAAAAGAAGAGTTATATGGAAACACTTTGATATAAGTGTCTCTTTTAGATAAATTTCTTAGAATATTCTTTTTAACACCTAGATCTAAAGCAGCAATTTTAATTTTAGAATTAGGATGACCATAAAAATATGATTCTTTTGTAGAAACTTTAGAAGCTAACTCCATACCCACCATTGGAGGAACGGTTTGAAGATTTTGTTTTAATTCATCTATTGAGTTAACATCTGTTGATATAACAGCATTCATAGCACCATTATCTCGAATATAAGAAACGAGAGCTCTAGTATCGACATCAGAAATCGCTACAACATCATACTTAACAAAAAAATTTTGTAGTGAATCATCAGCTGCTGGTCTTGAAAAAAGATTATTAAAATTTTTACAAATCAATCCTGATATTTTTGGACTATCTGATTCAACTTCTTCTGCATTAACTCCATAATTACCAATATGAGCATTAGTTGTTACAATTAATTGTCCAAAATAAGAGGGATCAGTAAAAATTTCTTGGTATCCTGTCATTCCAGTATTAAAACAAAGTTCTCCGTAAGCATTACCTTTAACACCTAATGATTTGCCAAAAAAAATAGTGCCGTCTTGTAAAAGAATAAGAGCTTTATTTCTACTAGAATATTCGTTCATTAATTATTCAAAAATAATACAAAAAAAAGGATAAACATTATGTTTATCCCTTGAATTGATAAAATTTATAAAAAATTTATTATTTCTATTAATCTGATTAGTTTTTCTCAGTATCTAAAGAGTTAGGTTCATTATTTTCAATATTTGAAGGATCAAAGTCATTAGATTCTTCTTGCTCAATATTATCTTCAACAACAACAGCAGCTTCTTCAGCAACAACAGCTTCTTCAACAACAGCTTCTTCAACAACAGCAGCTTCTTCAACAACAGCAGCTTCTTCAACAACAGCAGCTTCTTCAACAACAGCAGCTTCTTCAACAACAGCTTCTTCAACAACAGCAGCTTCTTCAACAACAGCTTCTTCAACAACAGCAGCTTCTTCAACAACAGCAACTGGTTCAGTTTTAGAAATTGATTTTCTTCTTCTTCTTGTTTTCTTAGAAGAGTCACTATTTAAATTATAAATAGAATTATAATCAACTAATTCGATCATAGCCATACTAGCATTATCTCCTAATCTATTTCCTAACTTAATAATTCTAGTGTAACCACCTGGTCTATCTCCAATCTTAACAGAAACATCTCTGAATAATTCTGTTACAGCATATTTATTTTTTAAATAGCTAAACACAATTCTTCTATTATGAGTAGAATCGGTTTTAGATTTGGTAATTAAAGGTTCTATATATTTCTTTAATGCTTTAGCTTTTGCAACAGTAGTATTGATTGACTTATGCTCAATTAAAGAACAAGCCATATTTGCCAACATATATTTTCTATGAGGAGTTTTTCTACCTAAATGCGATATTTTTTTTCCGTGTCTCATATATATAAATTAATCTTTATCTAATTTATATTTAGATAAATCCATACCAAAGTTCAAACCTTTTACAATAACTAATTCTTCTAATTCAGTTAAAGATTTCTTTCCAAAATTTCTAAACTTCATTAAATCACTCTTATTAAAAGAAACTAAATCACCTAAAGTGTCGACTTCAGCAGCTTTTAAACAATTTAAAGCTCTTACTGAAAGATCCATATCAATTAAACGAGTTTTTAAAAGTTGTCTCATATGCAAAGATTCTTCATCATAGGTTTCAGTTTGAGCAATTTCATCAGCTTCTAAAGTTATTCGTTCATCAGAAAATAACATAAAATGATGAATTAAAGTTTTAGCTCCTTCCGTTAAAGCATCTTTTGGGTGAATTGAACCATCAGTAACTATTTCAAAGATTAATTTTTCGTAATCAGTTTTTTGCTCAACTCTAAAGTTTTCAATTGTATATTTTACATTTTTGATTGGAGTAAAAATAGAATCAATAAAAATTGTTCCTATCGGAACTCCTGCTTTCTTATTTTCTTCAGCCGGAACATAACCTCTGCCCTTTTCAATAGTCAACTCCAAACTAAAGCTGATATTTTTTTCCAAATTACATATAACTAAATCTGGATTTAAAACTTGAAATCCAGAAATAAATTTCTGTAAATCTCCAGCTAAAATTTGATTTTGACCAAGAATTGAAACTGTAACATTTTCATTGTCAACAGAATCAATTTGTCTCTTAAGACAAACTTGTTTTAAATTCAAAACAATCTCAGTTACATCTTCTACAATACCAGGAAGTGAAGAGAATTCATGTTCTATATTATCTATTCTTACAGATGTGAAAGCAAATCCTTCTAATGAAGATAATAAAACTCTTCTTAAAGCATTACCTACAGTTAAACCGTAGCCAGGTTCAAGAGGTCTAAATTCGAATTTACCTTCGAATTCAGAAGAATCTATCATTATTACTTTATCTGGTTTTTGAAAATTAAATACTGCCATAATTACTATGTTTTTTTTATTTCGAATATAATTCGACGATTAATTGTTCTTTAATATTTTCTGGAATGTTTTTTCTTTCTGGTATAGAAACAAATACACCTTCCATTCTATCACTATTCCATGACATCCACTCATAAACAGTAGAACTATTAGATAGTGCATTTTCTATTGATGAAATAGTTTTAGATTTTTCACGAACACCAATTATTTCACCTGCTTTTATAAGTCTAGATGAAATGTTACATAATTCACCATTAACGGTTATATGCCTATGGCTCACTAATTGTCTTGCAGCACTTCTTGATGATGCAATTCCTAATCTATAAACTATATTATCTAAGCGTGATTCACATAATTGTAATAAAACTTCACCTGTAACACCTTTACTTTGATTAGCTTTTTTGAATAGATTTCTAAATTGACGCTCTAGAATTCCATAAGTATACTTTGCTTTTTGCTTTTCCATCAGCTGAATAGCATACTCAGATTTTTTCCCTCTTCTTCTATTGTTTCCATGCTGTCCAGGAGGATAATTTTTCTTTTCAAAAGATTTATCTTCTCCGAAGATTGCTTCACCAAATTTTCTAGCTATTTTGGTTTTTGGACCGGTATATCTTGCCATAATTATATGTTTTTTAAATTTTTGTGAATTAAGGTCTGTCCTTCGACAAAAATTATGTTCATTTATTAAACTCTTCTTCTTTTAGGTGGTCTACATCCATTATGAGGCATTGGAGTTACATCAAATATTTCTGTAACCTCTATCCCATTATTATGAATAGTTCTTATAGCAGACTCTCTTCCATTTCCAGGGCCTTTAACGTAAACTTTTGCTTTACGCATTCCTGCCTCATGAGCTACTTTCACTGCATCTTCTGCAGCTAATTGAGCTGCATAAGGTGTGTTTTTCTTAGATCCTCTAAATCCCAACTTTCCAGCCGAAGACCATGAAATAACTTCGCCTTTTTTATTAGTTAGTGAAATTATAATATTATTAAATGAAGCATTTATATGAACTTCACCAAAAGAGTCAATAAGTACTTTTCTTTTTTTAGATACTGCTTTAGCCATACTATAAATTATTTAGTTACTTTTTTCTTATTAGCAACAGTTTTTCTTTTACCTTTTCTAGTTCTAGAATTGTTTTTAGTTCTTTGACCTCTTAGAGGTAATCCAGATCTATGTCTAATTCCCCTGTAACAACCAATATCCATCAATCTTTTGATATTTAATTGATTTTCGGATCTTAACTCTCCTTCTATTTTAAAACTACTTACAGCTTCTCTAACCTTAGCTGTATCTTTGTCGTTCCAGTCAGATACTTTTTTGTCTTCACTAACTTTAGCTAGTTCCAAAATTTTCTTTGCACGACTTTTTCCTATTCCAAAAATATAGGTTAAAGCGATAACGCCTCTTTTTTGTTTAGGTATATCTACCCCTGAAATTCTTGCCATAATTTATCCTTGTCTTTGTTTGAATCTAGGATTCTTTTTGTTAATTACATAAAGCGTTCCCTTTCGTCTTACAATTTTGCATTCGGGACTTCTTTTCTTTATTGATGCTCTAACTTTCATAATTTTAATGTCTATATGTTATCCTTGCTTTTGTTAAATCATATGGACTCATTTCTAATTTAACTTTATCACCAGGTAATAATTTAATATAATGCATTCTCATTTTTCCTGAAATATGCGCAGTTACAACATGACCATTTTGAAGTTCTACTCTAAACATTGCATTAGAAAGAGCTTCTATGATAGTACCGTCTTGTTCTATAGCTGCTTGTTTTGCCATATTACGCTAATTTTCTTTTTTTACCAGATTTCATTAATCCATCATAATGTCTATTTAATAAATAGGCATTAATTTGTTGTATTGTATCAATTGCTACTCCTACCATAATTAAAAGTGAAGTTCCTCCATAAAATAATGCCCAACCTTGTTGCATACCCATTATTTGAACTACAATTGCAGGTAAAACTGAAAGTGCAGCTAAAAACAATGAACCAGGAAAAGTGATTAATGACATAATTTTATCTAAAAACTCAGCTGTTTCACTTCCAGGTCTAATTCCAGGAACAAATCCCCCACTTCGTTTTAAATCATCTGACATTTTATTTGTAGGAACAGTAATAGCTGTATAGAAAAATGTAAAAGCTACTATTAATAATCCAAACAAAATATTATACCACAATCCAAACATATCCGAAAAAGAAGCTTGCATCCACTGGCCAACATTAGAATCACCTAAAAGAGATCCCATATAAGCTGGTGCAAACATAATAGCTTGAGCAAATATGATTGGCATTACTCCAGAAGCATTAAGTCTTAAAGGTATATATTGTCTTGTGCCAGCTTGATTTTTATCAAATCCACCAGATGCAGTTCTTCTTGCATATTGAACTGGGATTTGTCTTACAGCAAGAACTAATAATGTACATAAGCCAATAACAACAACCCATATTACTAATTCTATTAATATCAGTATCATTCCACCATTACTTTCAGTTACTCTAGATACAAATTCTTGAGCAAATGATCCAGGAAGAGATGCTATAATTCCAACAGTAATTAATAAAGAAATTCCATTTCCAATTCCTCTGTCAGTAATTTTCTCACCTAACCACATAGCAAAAATACATCCAGTAACTAAAATTATAACAGATGGAGCAATAAAACCAAAACCTTTACCCATTATAAAAGCGCTATCTGGCACACCCAAAGCACCTAAGCTATATAGATAAGCAGGTGCTTGAACTACACATATAAGAATAGTTAACCATCTGGTTATTTGATTTATTGTTTTTCTTCCACTTTCTCCTTCTTTTTGAAGCTTTTGAAGATAGGGAATTGCTATTCCCATTAATTGAACAACAATTGAAGCAGAAATATATGGCATTATTCCTAGTGCAAAAACCGAAGCGTTAGCAAAAGCTCCTCCAGTAAATGCATTTAAAATTCCCAAAAGACCTCCTCCCTGTGTTCTATCTGCTAAACCAGCTAATTGAACAGAATCAATACCAGGTAGAACTACTTGAGCTCCAAGACGGTATATAGCAAGAAAGAAAAGAGTTAGAAAAATTCTATTTCTTAGTTCTTCAATATTCCAGATATTTCTTAATGTTTCAATAAACTTAGACATACACTTATAATATTATAGCTTCTCCTCCACTTTTTTCAATTGCTGCTTTTGCAGTAGCTGAAAATTTATGAGCGGTTATTTTAATAGGAGAATTAATTTTACCTGTTGCTAATACTTTAATTAAATCTTTCTTTTTAGCTAAACCATTGTCAATAAATGATTGAATATCCATAGAGCCTTTAACCTTTTTATTGTCAATTAATAATTGAATTGTATCTAAATTAACAGCTTGATAATCAATTCTATTAATGTTTTTAAAACCAAATTTAGGAACCCTTCTTTGTAGTGGCATTTGCCCACCCTCAAATCCTAATTTTTTAGAATATCCAGAACGAGATTTCTGTCCATTGTGTCCTCTTGTAGCTGTACCACCTTTACCAGACCCTTGTCCTCTTCCAACTCTTTTTTTAGAAGTATGAATTGATCCTTGTTCAGGTTTTAAATTACTTAAATTCATATTTATATTTATTTAATAACAGTAACTAAATGTTTTACTTTATTAATCATTCCAACGATATTAGGGGTGTCCTGATGTTCAACAACTTGACCAATCTTTTTCAAACCTAAAGCCAAAAGAGTTTTCTTTTGATTTGCAGGTTTTCTAATTTCGCTTTTGATTTTTTTTATTTTTATTAGTGCCATTATATTATCCGTTAAAAACTTTTTCTAATGTTATTCCTCTTTCGCTAGCTACTGTATTTGCATTTCTTAACCTTAATAAAGCATCAAAAGTAGCTTTAACAACATTGTGTGGGTTAGAAGATCCTTGAGATTTAGATAATACATCTTGAACTCCCAATGACTCCAATACTGCTCTTACTCCACCACCTGCAATAACTCCTGTACCTTGAGATGCTGGCTTCATATAAACTTTAGCACCACCATGTTTGCCTTTTTGCTCGTGAGGAAGAGTTCCTTTATATAAAGGAATCTTAACCAAATTCTTTTTTGCATCCTCAATCGCTTTAGCAATCGATGTAGCAACATCTTTAGATTTTCCTAAACCATGTCCAACAACACCATTTTCATCACCAACAACTACTATTGCTGTGAATCCAAATGCTCTACCACCTTTTGTAACTTTTGTTACTCTTTGAATACTGACTAATCTATCTTTTAAATCTAGACCACCAGGTTTAACAAACTCATTTTTATTGTTCTTCATAATTAAAATTTAAGTCCTGCTTCTCTAGCACCTTCAGCTAATGATTTAACTCTACCATGATATAAATAACCACTTCTATCAAAACCAATTTTTTCAATCCCAGCTTTTATTGCTTTTTGACCTATTGAAACACCAACTAATTTTGATAACTCAATTCTAGTTTTAGAATTATCTACAATATCTTTATCTCTTGATGAAGCTGATGCTAATGTTTTACCAGAAACATCATCAACCAACTGAGCATAGATTTCTTTATTACTTCTGAATACAGATAATCTTGGACGACTTTCACTACCAAGAACGTGTTTTCTGATTCTTAACTTAATTTTATTTCTCTTATTTACTTTTGATAAACTCATTTTACTTTATTTATGCAGACTTTCCTGCTTTTCTACGAATTTGTTCTCCAACATATTTAACACCCTTTCCTTTGTATGGTTCAGGCTTTCTAAACCCTCTAATTTTTGCCGCAATAGAACCAATTAATTGCTTGTCAAAAGACGTTAGGTTAATAATAGGATTCTTTCCTTTTTCCGAAACAGCCTTTACTTTAACTTCATTAGGAATCATAAATACTATATTATGAGAAAAACCTAATGCTAACTCAAGTCTTTGACCTTGATTAGAAGCTCTATATCCAACTCCTACTAATTCTAAATCCTTTGTCCAACCAGTACTAACACCTGTAATCATGTTAGAAAACAAAGCACGATATAGACCATGTTTAGCTTTCATTGGTTTGGTATCAGATGATCTTGAAACAATCAAAGTATTTTCAACCTGCTCTACAGTAATAGTGTCATAAGGCTGAGATAATTCACCTAATTTTCCTTTTACAACTAAAAGATTAGGTTGAATTTCTATTGAAACTCCTTCTGGGATTGATATTGGATTATTTCCTATTCTAGACATTTTTAAATTCTTTTTTAATATACATAACAGAGAACTTCTCCTCCAATATTTGATTGTTTTGCTTTTTTACCAGTCATAAGTCCTTTTGATGTTGAAACTATAGCCACACCTAAACCGTTTAAAACTCTAGGTAAACTTTCAGAATTAGAATATTTTCTTAATCCTGGTTTACTAATTCTATCTAGTTTTTTTATAACAGGAGCTTTAGTAAAAGAATCGTATTTAAGAGCAATTTTAATTGTTCCTTGTACTGAATCATCTTCAAACTTATAACTTAAAATATAACCCTGATCAAAAAGAATCTTAGTCATTTCTTTTTTAACATTAGATGATGGAATTACAACAACCTTGTGACCTGCACTGTTGGCATTTCTAATTCTTGTTAAATAATCTGCAATTGGATCTGTATTCATTATAATTTTTTAATTAAATTACCAGCTAGCTTTTCTTACACCTGGTATTAAACCTTTATTAGCCATTTCTCTAAACATAACTCTTGATATACCAAATTGTCTTATATAACCTTTTGGTCTTCCTGTCAACTTACATCTGTTATGAGCTCTTACAGGTGATGAGTTCTTTGGAAGTTTTTGTAATGCTTCATAATCACCAGCTTTTTTCAAAGCCTTCCTTTTATCAGCATACTTAGCACATAATTTTGCTCTTTTGACCTCACGGGCCTTCATTGATTCTTTAGCCATATTAATTCTTTTTAAATGGTAAGCCTAATTCAGTTAGTAATGATTTCGCTTCTTTATCAGTATTAGCACTTGTAACAAAAGTTATATCCATTCCTGAAATTTTGTTTACTTTATCAATATCAATTTCTGGAAATATAATTTGCTCCCTAACACCTAAGTTGTAATTCCCTCTTCCATCAAAACCAGAAGCTTTAATTCCTTGAAAATCACGAACTCTAGGAAGGGCTGATGTGACTAATCGATCTAAAAACTCATACATTTTTTCAGATCTAAGAGTTACTTTAACTCCGATAGGCATTCCTTTTCTTAATTTAAAAGAAGCAACATCTTTTTTAGACATTGTATGAATTGCCTTTTGACCTGAAATGGTTGTTAGTTCCTCAACAGCATGATCAATTAGCTTTTTGTCAGAAACAGCACCACCTACTCCTTTGCTAATTACAATTTTTTGAAGTTTAGGAACCATCATTACATTTTTATAAGAATATTCCTCCTTTAAAGCAGGAACTATTCTTTCATTAAATTCTTTTTTTAATCTAGGTTGGTAATTCATAATTAAATTATTTCATCAGATTTTAATGCTATTCTACTTTTTTTACCATCAATTGTCTTATATCCAACTCTTGTTGTTTCTCCTTTAGATGTTAACAACGATAAGTTAGAAACATGTAATGGAGCCTCTTGCTCTGTAATACCACCTTTAGGGTTCTGAGAACTAGGTTTGTTATGTTTTTTAACCAAATTAACTCCTTCAACAAGTGCTAATTTTTTTGATCTAAATAGCTTTACTATTTTACCTTCAGAACCTTTGTGGTCTCCAGCTAAAACTTTTACTTGATCTCCTGTCTTTATTTTAATCTTAGTCATAATAATAAATTATAAAACCTCAGGTGCTAGTGAAACAATTTTCATAAACTTCTTATCTCTTAATTCTCTAGCAACAGGGCCAAAAACTCTAGTCCCTCTCATCTCACCATCAGCATCTAATAAAACACATGCGTTATCATCAAACCTGATATATGATCCATCTTTTCTTCTAACTTCTTTTTTAGTTCTAACTACAACAGCAGTTGAAACCTGTCCTTTTTTTACAGTTCCATTTGGAGTGGAATGCTTAACTGTGATAACAATTTTATCTCCAACAGAAGCATATCTTCTTTTGGTTCCTCCTAATACTCTAATAGTCAGCACTTCTTTAGCGCCTGTATTATCCGCAACTGATAATCTTGATTCTTGTTGTAACATAATTATTTAGCTCTTTCTAAAATTTGAACAAGCCTCCAACATTTTGACTTACTTAAAGGTCTTGTTTCCATTATTTTCACTGTATCTCCAATATTACAATCGTTTTCTTGATCGTGAACAATATACTTTTTGGTTTTCAATACGAATTTACCATACATTGGATGTTTTACCTTGTTAACTTCAGCAACTACTATAGATTTCTCCATTTTATTGCTAGTAACAATTCCTATTCTTTCTTTTCTTAAATTTCTTGTTTCCATTAATAAATAATATTATTCTTGAATAGACCTTAAGGTTAATTCAGTATTTATCCTAGCAACAGTTCTTCTCAATTTTTTGATTTGCATAGGATTCTCAATAGGAGAAATAGCATGAGTCATTTTCATGTCATAAAGTTCTTTTTTGAAAGACTGCAATTTTTCGTCTAATTCTTCTATCGATAATTCTTTTACTTCTTTTTGTTTCATTTTATAAATTTATGCTTCAAAATCTCTTGCAATAATAAACTTAGTTTTTACAGGAAGTTTTTGAGCTGCAAGTCTCAAAGCTTCTTTTGCAATTTCATAAGGAACACCTGCAGCCTCAAATATAATTCTACCTGGTTTAACTACAGCTACAAAATATTCAGGAGCTCCTTTTCCTTTACCCATCCTTACTTCTAATGGTTTTTTAGTAATAGGCTTATCCGGGAAAATTTTAATCCATAATTGACCCTGTCTATTCATGTATCTTGTTGCAGCAATACGAGCTGCCTCAATTTGTCTAGAAGTCAAGAAACTTGAATCTAAAGACTTAATTCCAAACATTCCATTAGAAAGGACATGTCCTCTTTGTGAAAGACCTTTCATACGGCCTGTCTGCATTTTTCTAAATTTTGTTCTTTTCGGTGATAACATCTATACTATATATTTAATTATCTTCTATGTTTTCTTCCTTTTGAAGGTCCTCTTCCTTTAGATTTCGAAGAGCTTAAACTCAAACCTACTAGAGGTGACAATTCTCTTTTTCCATAAACTTCACCTTTCATAATCCAAACCTTAATCCCAAGCTTTCCATAAGTAGTTTGCGCTTCAACTAAAGCATAATCAATATCAGCTCTAAAAGTTGATAATGGAATTCTACCTTCTTTATACGTTTCCGATCTAGCCATTTCAGCACCATTTAAACGTCCAGATATTTGTACTTTAATACCTTCAGCATTCATTCTCATTGAAGCAGCAATTGCCATCTTAATTGCCCTTCTATATGAAATTCTACTCTCAATTTGTCTTGCAATACTTGAACCTACTAATTGTGCTTCAAGCTCTGGTCTTTTAATTTCAATAATATTTAATTGAACTTCTTTTCCAGAAATTTTCTTTAACTCTTCTTTTAATTTATCAACTTCTTGTCCTGCTTTTCCAATAATAATTCCAGGTCTTGCAGTTGTAATTGTAAGGGTTACTAATTTTAATGTTCTCTCAATAATTACTCTAGAAACACTAGCCTTTGCTAAACGTGCAAAAATATATTTTCTTAATTTATGGTCTTCTGCTAATTTATCGCCATAGTCTCTTCCACCATACCAATTAGATTCCCATCCTCTAATTATACCTAACCTAATTCCTATTGGATTTGTTTTTTGTCCCATATTAACTATCTATTATTTTTGATCCTAATACTAGAGTTACATGATTAGAACGTTTTCTTATCCTATGTGCTCTTCCTTGTGGAGCAGGTCTAAGTCTTTTCAACATAGCTGCACTATCTACTCTTATTTCTTTTACAAATAAATTAGCTTGCTCAACATCTGCATCTTCGTTTTTAGCTTGCCAATTAGCAATAGCTGACATTAAAAGTTTTTCAAGTTTATTTGAAGCTTCTTTCTGACTAAATTTTAAAATTGTTAGTGCCATATCAACATTTTTACCTCTTACAGAATCAGCAACGATTCTCATTTTACGAGGAGATGTTGGGCAATTATTAAGTTTAGCAAAAACTATATCTTTTTTTGCTTCCTTAATTTTCTCAGCGCTTTGTCTTTTTCTTAATCCCATTGCAAATTAAATTATTTCTTTCCTTTATTTTTAGCACCTGCATGACCACGAAATGAGCGTGTTGGAGAAAACTCTCCTAGTTTATGACCAACCATGTTTTCAGTTATATAAACTGGAACAAACTGACGACCATTATGAACAGCTATAGTTTGTCCAACAAAATCTGGAATAATCATTGAAGCTCTTGACCATGTCTTAACAACAGCTTTCTTTTTAGAGTCCAAATTCTTTTGAACTTTTTTGATTAAACTATAATGAACGTAAGGTCCTTTTTTTAGTGAACGTGCCATTTATTTACTTCTTTTTTCTTTCGATTATATATTTATTACTCGCTTTTTTCTTATCACGTGTTCTGAATCCTTTAGCAGGTATACCATTCTTAGATCTAGGATGTCCACCAGATGCACGACCTTCTCCACCACCCATTGGATGATCAACAGGGTTCATTGCTACTGGACGTGTTCTAGGTCTTCTTCCTAACCAACGCCTAGAACCTGCTTTACCATAAACAGTTAATTGATGATCCGAATTAGATACAGAACCAATTGTTGCATGACATACAGATAAAATCAATCTAGTTTCACCCGATGGCAATTTAACAGTTACAAATTTTTTGTCCCTTGCCATTAACTGTGCAAAAGAGCCTGCACTTCTTGCAATTGCAGCTCCTTTACCAGGTTTCATTTCAATAGAAGAAATTATTGTTCCTAAAGGAATATCAGATAAAGGCATACAATTACCAATATCTGGTGATTTTTTTGAACCAGAAACTACTTTTGAACCAACTTTTAAACCTTTTAAAGCAATGATGTAACGTTTCTCATTGTCTTTAAATTTAGTAAGAGCAATAAAAGCAGATCTATTAGGATCATACTCTATTGAAACTACTTCAGCAAAATCATCATGCCTATCTCTTTTAAAATCAATAATTCTATATCTCTTTTTATGTCCACCACCAATAAACTTCATAGTCATTTTACCTTGACTATTTCTTCCACCTGTTCGCTTCTTTGTAGAAAGCAAACTTTTTTCCGGCTTATCTGTTGTAATGGCATCAAAACCATTTACAACTCTTCCGCGTTGTCCAGGTGTGATAGGTTTTAGTGCTTTAACTGACATTGTTTATATTTTAAAGTTTATTATAAAAATCTATTGTATCCCCTTCTGAAATCTGTACTATAGCTTTTTTTGTAGTTACTGATTTTCCTCTTTGAATACCAGTTTTGGTATATCTAGTTCTTCTTTCCGCACCATATCTCATAGTTCTAACCTTATCAACAGAAACACCATATGTGCTTTCTACAGCTTTTTTAATTTGAACTTTATTAGCATTAGTATTCACTAAAAAAGTAAATCTATTTTTAAGCTCACTATCAGCAGTAGCTTTTTCTGTTATAACTGGTTTAAGTAAAATATCCATATTAACTTAAATTTGATTCAATTTGTTCTAATGAGCTCTCTAAAAAAACTAAATGCTGAGCATTCATTATGCTGTAAGTACTTATTTCTGAGTTAGTTACAACTTTACTACGCTCCAAATTACGTGCCGACAAATATACATTTTTATTAATCCCACCCAAGACAAACAGAGATTTTTTACCCTGAAGGCCTAAGGCATTAATAATATCTGAAAATGATTTGGTCTTAGGAGATTCAAAATCAAAATCTTCAATAACAGAAACTGCCTTAGCTTTTAACTTTAAACTAAGAGCCGATCTTCTTGCTAAACGCTTAACGTTTTTGTTAAGTTTTTGAGAATATGATCTTACTCTAGGACCAAATATATTACCACCTCCTCTAAAAATAGGATTTTTAATACTACCAGCTCTTGCAGTACCAGTACCCTTTTGTTTTTTTATTTTTCTTGTACTTCCAGTTATTTCAGCTCTTTCTTTAGTTTTATTAGTTCCCTGACGATTATTAGCTAAAAATCTTTTTACATCAAGATAAATAGAATGATCATTAGGAGTAACTTCAAAAATAGATTTAGAAAGTTCTACTGATCTTCCTGTATCCTTACCTTTTATATTTAAAACAGATACTTTCATTATTTTCTAATTATTACATATGAGTTTTTATGTCCTGGAACACAACCTTTTAAAACAAGGATATTTTTCTCAGCAACAACTTTTATAATCTTAAGGTTCAGAACTGTAATTGTTTCATTACCCATTCTTCCTGCCATTTTCATTCCTTTAAATACTCTTGCAGGATATGAAGCAGCTCCAATTGAACCAGGAGCTCTTAAACGGTTATGTTGACCATGAGTAGCTTGTCCAACACCAGCAAAACCGTGTCTTTTCACTACACCCTGAAACCCTTTTCCTTTAGAAGTCCCAGAAACATCAACAAATTCTCCTTCATTAAAATGTTCAACTGTAATTGAATCCCCAAGATTCAACTCTTGATTGAAATTTTTAAATTCAACTACTTTATGCTTACTAGAAGACTTCGATTTTTTAAAATGTCCAGCTTCAGCATTATTAGTGTGTTTTTCATTTTTATCATTAAAACCTAATTGAATGGCATCATAACCATCAACCTCATCAGTTTTAATCTGAGTAACAACACAAGGACCAGCTTCAATGACTGTACATGGCAAATTCTTGCCATTTTCATCATATATGCTTGTCATACCTATTTTTTTTCCGATCAACCCAGACATTATTTTCTATTTTTAAATTAGTTATACCTTAATCTCAACTTCAACACCACTAGGTAATTCAAGTTTCATTAAAGCGTCAATTGTTTTTGATGAAGAACTGTATATATCCAATAATCTTTTATATGAAGAAAGCTGGAATTGTTCTCTTGATTTTTTATTTACATGAGGAGATCTTAACACAGTAAATATTTTTTTATGTGTTGGTAAAGGAATAGGTCCCGTTACTATCGCCCCAGTTGTTTTGACAGTCTTAACTATTTTATCAGCAGACTTATCGACCAAATTGAAGTCGTATGATTTTAATTTTATTCTAATTTTTTGACTCATTGTATTGGTTTTATTCTTTTATTACTCCGTTAATTGATGCTATCACTTCTGCAGAAACACTCTGAGGTGTTGCAGCATAATGATCAAACTCCATAGTTGAAGTTGCTCTACCAGAACTCAAAGTTCTTAGTGAAGTTACATATCCAAACATTTCAGATAAAGGAACTTCGCCCTTAACTACTTTAGAACCAGCTCTATCATCCATATTATTTACTTGTCCACGTCTTCTATTAAGATCACCTACAACGTCACCCATATTTTCTTCAGGAGTTAGAACTTCTAACTTCATGATTGGCTCCATTATAACGGACTTAGCAAATTTTGCAGCATTCTTATATCCAAGCTTAGCAGCAAGTTCAAATGAAAGAGAATCTGAATCAACAGCATGGAAAGATCCATCTTTTAATGTAATTTTCATTGCATCCATTTCAAAACCTGCTAAAGGCCCATTTTTCATAGCTTCTTTAAATCCTTTTTCAACTGAAGGAATAAATTCTCTAGGAATATTACCACCTTTAATTTTATTAATAAATTCTAAACCTGGTTTTCCTTCTTCAGCAGGCTCCATAGTAAAAGAAATATCAGCAAATTTACCTCTACCACCTGATTGTTTTTTATATATCTCACGATGGTCAGCCGATGCAGTAATTGCCTCTTTATACTCAACTTGTGGTTGACCTTGATTTACTTCAACTTTAAATTCTCTTCTTAATCTATCAACAAGAATATCCAAATGAAGTTCACCCATTCCAGAAATAATTGTTTGACCTGAAGCTTCATCAGTTTTTACTTGAAAAGTAGGATCTTCTTCAGCTAATTTACCAAGAGCCATTCCTAATTTATCTACATCCACTTTAGTTTTAGGCTCAACTGCAATACCTATCACAGGATCAGGAAAATTCATACTCTCTAAAATTATAGGATGTTTCTCCGAAGTCAATGTGTCTCCTGTCTTAATATCTTTAAATCCAACAGCAGCACCAATATCACCTGCCTCAATAAAAGGAATAGAGTTTTGTTTATCAGCATGCATTTGAAATATTCTAGATATTCTTTCTTTATTTCCAGATCTATTGTTTAAAATATATGAACCTGCATCTAATCTACCAGAATAAACTCTAAAAAAAGCAAGTCTTCCGACAAACGGATCAGTCGCAATTTTAAAAGCTAAAGCTGAAAAAGGTTCAGAAACAGATGGTTTCCTAGATATTTCTAAATCTGTTTTAGGATCAGTACCGATAATCGCCTCCTTATCTAAAGGAGAAGGTAAATATCTACAAACAGCATCTAAAAGAAATTGAACTCCTTTATTTTTAAAAGCTGAACCACAAATCATAGGAATAATACTCATGTCTTGAGTAGCTTTTCTTAATGCTTCATGAACTTCTTCTTCTGAAATAGAATCAGGATCATCAAAAAACTTTTCAAGTAGGGCGTCATCATATTCTGCAACAGCTTCAATTAAATTAGCTCTGTACTCATTAACTTCATCTTTCATTTCTTCTGGAATATCAACAATATCAAATGTTGCACCCATTTTTTCTTCATGCCAAACTATTGCCTGATTCTTAACTAAATCAACAATTCCTTTAAAATTTTCTTCTTCACCTATTGGTAAGACTACAGGAACTGCATTAGATTTTAACATTGTTTTAATCTGATTGCAAACATTTAAAAAGTTTGAACCTTGTCTATCCATTTTATTTACAAAGCCCATTCTAGGAACTTTATAATTGTCGGCTAATCTCCAGTTAGTTTCAGATTGAGGCTCAACACCGTCAACTGCACTAAATAAAAAAACTAATCCATCTAAAACTCTCAAAGACCTGTTAACTTCAACAGTGAAATCAACGTGACCTGGAGTATCTATAATATTAAAATGATAAGGTTTAGTATCAGGGTTTTTTTCTCCTTGATTAGTTGGAAAATCCCAAGTACAAGTAGTTGCTGCAGAAGTAATTGTAATACCTCTCTCTTGTTCTTGCTCCATCCAATCCATAGTAGCTGCACCATCATGAACCTCACCAATTTTATGACTAACTCCAGTATAGAATAATATACGTTCAGTAGTGGTTGTTTTACCTGCATCAATGTGAGCAGCAATACCAATATTACGAGTGTATTTTAAATCTCTTGCCATTTTATATTAAAATCTAAAGTGTGAAAATGCTTTATTGGCTTCAGCCATTTTATGAATATCTGCTCTTTTTTTAACGGCAGCGCCTTCTTCCTTTTCAGCAGCTAAAATTTCAGAAGCTAATTTTAATGCCATTGACTTCTCATTACGCTTTCTTGCATAAGAAATTAACCATTTCATAGCCATGGAAATTTTTCTATCTGGTCTAATTGGCATTGGAATTTGGAAAGTTGCTCCCCCTACACGTCTACTTCTAACTTCAACATGAGGCATTACATTTGATAAACCATCTTTCCAAACTTGAAGGGCAGTCTTTTCGTCATTTTGCTTTTTTTCTTCGATGATGTCAATTGCATCATAAAAAAGCTTAAATGCTGTGGATTTTTTACCATTCCACATAAGGTTATTGACAAATCTTGTTACTAATTGATCGTTAAACCTTGAATCAGGAAGTAACGGTCTTTTCTTTGCCTTACTTTTTCTCATTTATTTCAGTTTTAGAGAGGTTCAAAATTATATTTGAACGTCATCAATTAATATTTATTTTTTAGGACGCTTTGCGCCGTACTTTGATCTTCTTTGTGACCTTCCTTCAACACCTGCAGTATCTAAGGCTCCTCTAACAATATGATATCTTACACCTGGAAGGTCTTTTACTCTTCCTCCTCTTACTAATACAATAGAGTGCTCTTGAAGGTTATGTCCTTCTCCAGGAATATAGGCGTTAATCTCAGTTCCATTAGTCAATCTAACTCTTGCAACTTTTCTCATCGCAGAATTAGGTTTTTTAGGAGTAGTAGTATAAACTCTTGTACAAACTCCTCTTTTTTGAGGACATGAAATTAAGGCAGCAGATTTACTTTTCTTAGTAATCTTTGATCTTCCTTTTCGAACCAACTGTGATATTGTAGGCATAATCTATCTTAAATAATTGTTTTCCCCCCTATTTGGGCGTGCAAATGTAATTTATTTTTAGTATTAATCAAATGGAATTTTAAAAAATAATTGAAATTACTAAGAAACTATATAAATGAAGTGTATATATAAATGACAACAATAAAAATAATAAAGTATAAATATATATGACAACAATAATATTATAAGCAATTGGTTAATAAATAATTAGAACTACTATAAAAAGCTTAAAAATGCTAAGTATTTTAAATTATTAGTTTATAAAACACTTCTTAAAAAATTGTTGAATTTTATTTTAACAGAGGGTGGGTGTTAAAAAATTTAATTATTAATTTCTTAATTACCCATACTACTGGCTATAAATTATTATGAATATGATAATTTTGGTAAAAAAAATTATTAATACCTTAAAATATTCTTTTATATGAGGAGAATTGACTAATAAATGTTAAAAAATTAAATAAATTTTGTTTTATTAACTTATTATTAACACTTTTGCAGCTTAAATACTAATTTAAAACTAATATGAAAACAAATTTATTTAAGTTTTTAACATTATCTTTTATGGTAATGTTTCAATGGGGGGTTGCACAAAAAAGTGTTAGCGGAACTGTTTCCGACAACGCTGGTGTACCACTTCCGGGTGCTACAGTTAAAGTAGTAGGCACAAATACTGGTGTTACTACTGATTTTGATGGAGTTTACTCAATTATGGCTTCTGAAGGAGATGTCCTTTCTTTTAGCTATACTGGATTTACTGCTCAAACTATAACTGTTGGAGCATCCGCAACAATTAACGTTTCACTTACTTCTGACACTGAACTGGAAGAAGTAGTTGTAACTGCACTTGGTATTACCAGAGAGGCAAAATCTCTTGGATATGCTCAACAAGCAGTTAGCGGTGAAGCTTTAACTAAAACAAAAGAAAGGGACTTTAGAACTGCTTTAGCAGGTAAAGTAGCTGGTGTTCAGGTTATTTCTGGAACTAGTTCTACTTATGAGCCAAGTTCAATTCGTTTAAGAGGTGAAACAGACATCTTATATGTTGTTGACGGTATTAAAGTTTCAAGTACAGATATTAACACTGACAACATTGATAACATCTCAGTACTTAAAGGTGCTGCTGCAACTGCTCTTTATGGATCAGAAGCAAAAAGTGGTGTAATTTTAATCACTTCTAAGAAAGCGAAACTTGGAGAGTCTTATATTACAGTTGACCACAATACTGTTGTTAGTAATATAAGTAGACTTCACCCATACCAAAATGAGTATGGTGGTGGTTACTCTGCAAATTGGTCTCAATTTGTATACAATCCTGCAACTGACCCTGCTTCATGGGCAGCATTTAATGGACAAAATATTCCTTACTATGCAGCTGATGAATCTTGGGGACCAAAATTAGACGGTACTCAAGCAAGACACTGGGATTCTTGGATTCCTGGTCACCCAGATTTTGGAAAAACCAGACCTTGGTCTCCAAATCCAAACAATGTTAAAAATTTCTTTGAAACTGGTATAAGTTCAAGTACGAGTTTATCATTTGCTAAGGGAGGTGAAGATTTTAGCTTTAGAGCTACAGGACGTGCTACAAATAGTACTTTACCTGTTCCAAATGCTGGAAGAGATGTTTATGATTTAAATATCAATACTTCTTTAAATGCAACTGATAAATTAACTGTATATGCATCTTTAAATGCAAAAATTCAAAATACAGATAACTATGTTTCAAGTGGATACGGAAGTCTACAATCTAACTTTAGCCAATGGTGGCAAAGACAATTAGATATGGACAGGCTAAGAGATAACTATCACTATAACGGTGTATTTTACACTTGGAATAGAAGATCAGCTAGAAATGCTCGTCCACAGTATTGGGATGCTCCTCACTATGAGCAGTATCAAAATACTAACAATAACAAAAACTCAACTTACTCTGGTAACTTTGGTATAAACTACGATATTATGGAAGGACTTTCTGCTAATTTCGAAGTTAAAAGAAGAGCTTATACGCGATCGAGTTGGGGAAGAGGTTTTATAGGGCAAAACACATTATCTACTCAAGCGAGTTATAATGAAGGTACTTATTCTTCAGAAAATAATGAATTTGCTGCAAGACTTAACTATGAAAAGAAAATTACATCTGATTTCGATGTAAGTGCAATTTTAGGTTATGGTGCTGGTCAAAACAAATCAATTTCAACTTCTGCTAGTACATCTGGTGGTCTTGCGATTCCTGACTTTTATACTATTGCAAACTCAGTTGATAAGCCTAATTATAGTACTGGAAGATATAACAGAAGTAGAATTTCTGCTTACGGTCTAGTATCTTTAGGTTATGCTAGTTTATTATACGTAGATGGTTCTTATCGTTTAGACTGGAGTTCAACTGCAGCTGCCGATGCTAATAGAATTGAAACATTCAGTTTATCAGGTAGTTTCTTATTTGGTAACTTACTTCCACAAAATGATGTTATTAGTTTTGGTAAATTAAGAGCAGGTTACTCTGAAGCTCCTATTTTCCCTGGAACTTACCAAACAAGTCCTACTTATTCATCAGGTACTTCTTACGGATCTTTAGCATCATTAGCTGTACCAAACACTCTTGCTAATCCAAATTTAACTGGGGGTATGAGAACAGAACTTGAATACGGTATTGAATTGAAATTTTTAAAAAACAGATTAGGTGTTGATATGACATATTTTGACAGAGAAGATTCTAATTTGCCTGTATCAATTTCTGCTGCTGGTAGTACAGGATATTCTGGATTAAGTGTAAATTCAAAAATCACTTCTTCTGCTGGTGTTGAAGTAATGCTTTCAGGTACACCAATACTAACTGATGATCTTAGATGGGATGTTTCTTTAAACTTCGCAACTATGAAGAAAACAGTTGACTTTATCTACGAAGGAATTGAAAGAAATATTCTAGACTCATGGTTATCATGGTCTAGTATGGATCTACAAGAAATCGTTGGTCAAGAATGGGGTATGTTATATGGAAGAAAAAGACAACAAGATGCTAATGGAAATTGGATATACTTTAATAGTGGAAACCACAGATATGATAACAACCAATTACTTGGAAATATCATGCCTAATTACACTGGAGGTGTTAACTCAAATTTAGTGTACAAAAATTGGGACGTAGCAATAAATATTGACTTCCAAGATGGAGGTTTATACCACTCTGTTACAGATATGTTCTCAATGGCTGCTGGTCTTCATGAGTATGTAGCAGGTAAAAATGATAAAGGAAATCCAAAAAGAGATGCTGTATCAGCTGGTGGTGGTATTCACCAAGTTGGTGTTAAAGCTGACGGTAGTGTATACGATGCTTATAGAGCACCAGATTCATGGGCTTGGGGTAACTGGACAAGAGATGATCTATGGTTAGTAGACGCTTCTTTTGTTAAGTTAAGACAAGTAAGACTTGGATACACATTCGACGCTGATCAAGTTTCTAAGACTCCATTTAGTTCTATTAGTTTAGCTGTAATTGGAACAAACTTAGCTATCTTATCTGAAACTACAGATTGGGGTGACTATAGAGGAAAGAAAACTCCTGGTTTAGACCCTTCTGAGCTTGGTGGAAACTGGTCAGGTGGATATTTTGCTAGTGAAGGTGGACAATTACCATCTGCTAGATCATTTGGTCTTAACTTAAGTCTTAAATTTTAATTAGTAATCATATAAACAATGAAAACACAAATTCAAAAAATAATCGGATTATTAACAATAAGTAGCTTATTGTTCGTATCCTGCGAAACTGTAGATTTTGGAGATGAAAATCTTAATCCTAATCGAGTTTCTAAAGCAAATACTGGAGCTTTAATTACAAATGCTATGAGAAGTATTCCAGGTTTTGTAAGTAATGTTAATCCTTTATTGTTAGTTCAGCACGTGTCTGAAATTACATACAATGATAGTTCATGTTACGAAACCATACAATGGAATTTCGAGGGTAATTATACTGGTCCACTTATGGATCTACAAACTGTCATTAATTTAAATACTGAAGATCCTGCATCTTACACAAGTTCAGGTTCAGCTGGTATGCAAATGGGTGTTGCTCACCTTTTACAAGTTTACTACTTTCAGAAAATGACTGACAGATGGGGAGCAATCCCTTACTCTGAATCTCTTATGGGTGTAGATAACCTAAAACCTAAATTTGATGATCAAAAAGATATTTATATGGGTCTGTTTGGCCAAATAGATACTGCTTTAGGATTATTAGATGGTGGTGGATTAAATGGAGACTATATGTTTGGTGGTAGTGCAACGTCTTGGAAAAAGTTTGGTAATACTATGAAAATGGTAATGGCCTTAAGAATTTCTGATGTCGATGCTTCAACTGCTCAATCTAAATTTATAGAAGCTCACAACGGAGGAGTAATTGGTGCTGGTGGTGATATTCACTATCCATATACTGCTGCTGACGCTAACGATGCTCCATGGCAAGATAGATTCCAAAGTAGAGATGACTTTGCTTCTAGTAATACTATGGTAGAGCATTTAATTGCTTCTAGTGATCCAAGACTACATGCGTACGCTGTACCAGTAGAACAAGCTGGTGGAGTAGCTGGTGGTGCTGCTAAAGTAGTAGTTAATTATACAACTGTTGATGGAAAAGTATACGGAGGAATGCCTTACGGTGTTTTAACTCCAGGTATTTTACAATCATGGGTGTCTTACCTTCCTGATGCCGTTATACGTGAAAGTGCTGCAAGGCAAGGTGGTATGTTGTTTTCTTACGCTCAAGTAGCTCTTTGTTATGCTGAAGCTGCACAAAGAGGATGGTCAGTTCCTGGAACTGCACAATCTTGGTATGAAACTGGTATAGCTGCTTCTATGACACAATGGGGTGTAAGTGCTGCTGATTCTGCTACTTACATTGCTTCTGTTGGCGCTGCTTCTATACAAACTATTGCTACTGAAAAGTGGCTAGCTTTATATATGCAAGGTGAAGAAGCCTGGGCAGAATGGAGAAGACTAGATTATCCTATGTTAACTCCTGCTGTAGATGCCTTAACAGGTACAGGAATTCCTGTAAGACTTGGATATGGTGCTTATACAGCTAGTGCAAACAAAGCTAATCACGATGCTGCGGTTGCAAAAGTATCTGGTTACAGTCAAGACTCTAAAGTATGGTGGGATACTAAATAAAATTAGAATCTCAACTTATATTATATAAAAAAAAGCATCCCTAGGGGTGCTTTTTTTATTTATATATTTGCATTAATAAAATCATAATGGCACAATTGTTGCGAAATTATTAACAAAATGAAAAAGCTAATTCTTATTATAACGATTTTAATTCCACAATTAACAATTTCACAAGTCGCTGATTATACAAAAGATTTTTTTATACAAGCAATTGGAAACGTCAATTTATACAACCTTAAAAGTTATGATAATACAGTAAAAGGAAGCCCTTATTTAGAAAAAGACTATAAATCAGGTAAGATAATTTTTGAAAACGGAAAACAATACGAAGCTCAGATTAGACTTAATGTCTCTGAGCAAAAATTTGAAATTAGAAAAAATAATACGAGTCAGGCAAGTGCTATTGATATAGATCAAAGTGTCACTGTAGAAATAAATGGCAAAAAATATGGATTGCATTCTTTTTCTTTTAATTCAGAACCTAGTAACACCATTGGTGTTTTAGAAAATGTTATTGAATTAGAAAAGTATAGTTTATACTATTTTCCACGAAAAAAAATTGAAATGCCTAATCAACCAAATGTAATTGCTCCACCAACAGGTTATACAAAACCTCCAAGTCCAGAATGGGTAGATAGCAGTGTGTTTCTAATATTTCATAACAACCAAACTTATACAGTGCCTACATCTCATAAGAAGATGAAAGACCTAAATCTTTTAGATGAAAAGACATACAAAAAATACAGAAAGGCAAATAAACTGAATCTTAAGAATAAAGGGAGTTTAAAGAATTTTGTAAAATACTTAAATTCCACTAATCCTTAAATGGAAAAAGAAACTACTCAGATTTATGGGATAAGGTCTGTTATAGAAGCTATTGAATCTGAGAAATCACTAAATAGGGTTTTTATACAAAGAGGACTTACAGGAGCTTCAGCATTTGAACTGATCAAAACTCTAAATAAAAAATCTATTGAAATATCTTATGTTCCAGTAGAGAAATTAAACAGATTGACTCTTAAGAATCATCAAGGTGTAGTTGCTACTATTTCTCCTATTAAATTTTTATCAATAGATGATCTTAGTGAAATATTAGAAAAAAAGAAAGATTCTGCTTCCATCTTAATTTTAGACCAGATATCTGATGTAAGAAATTTCGGAGCAATTGTAAGAACAGCTGAATGTACTGCTGTAGATTGTATTATAGTACAATCAAATGGTAGTGCTCCTGTGAATGGAGACACGATTAAAACATCTTCAGGAGCTGTATTTAATGTTCCTATATGTAAAGTCGGCCATATTAAAGATGCTCTTTTTCTTTTAAAACAATTTGAAGTTCCCATTTATGGCGCATCAGAAAAAGCTGAAAAAACTATCTACCAAACTAATTTCAAAAAATCTCAGGCAATTGTTATGGGATCTGAAGGCAAGGGATTATCAACTTCAGTAATTAATCTATGTGATCAACTTATTAAAATTCCTCTGCTTGGAAAGATTGAATCTTTAAATGTTTCTGTAGCTTGTGGAACAATTTTATATGAAATAGTTCGACAAAAAAATTACTAATTATAAAATAGAATTTAAAATCTTCAACTCTGTTATTATTTGACAATGAGAATGAATAGGCTCGTGATTATTGTTAAAATGAATCGCTTTAAAACCTGCATCCAAAGCTCCTAAAATATCCGCTTCTAAATTATCTCCAATCATTAAACTTTCAGTTTCAATAGCTCCAGAAACATTTAAAGCGTATTTAAATATTTTAGAATTAGGTTTCTTTACTCCCACTGTTTCTGAGTCAATAATACAAGTAAAATATTTTTCAAGATTAGAGTTGCTTATTTTTTTCATTTGAACTTCAGTAAAACCGTTAGTAATGATATATAATTTATATTTTTTTACTAAATAATCTAACACCAATAAAGTGTCTTTTATTAAATAATTATTATCTGGTAAATGAATCACATAATCCTCTGACATCTGATCAATAATAGATGATAAAACGGGGACATTAAGTTTTTCAAAGGCAGACTTTAATCGATTGTGTCTTAAGTATTGTTTAGATATTTTTTCGTCTCTATACAATTTCCATAAAGAAAAATTAATAGGCATGTATATTTCTAAAAATCTATCTAGACTAATTGGAATATTATACTTCTCTAATAAAAACTTGAAAGTTAAAGAAGAATTTTTTTGAAAATCCCATAAGGTATGATCTAAATCAAAAAATATATGTTTAATCTTATCCATTAACCTTATAATATATTAATTATTCACTTATTTTAATTTGACTGGTAATAAAATCTAAATCAAGTGAAGCATAATTTCCCGAGCTCATAATAAGTAAATTGGCATTCACATAAGACTGAGATAACAAAAAGTCACTTAATTGACCTGAATTTGAAAAAACAATTAATTTATTATCATTAAAAGCTTTTTTTATCATTTTATCATCAATTGCACTCAAACCTTTATTTTTTATAGCTTTTGGATCATAAAATAAAACAGCAATATCTGCGCTTTTCAAACTGTCCTTATACTCCACAATAAATTCCTTATTTAAACTACTAAAAGTATGCAATTCTAGTAAAGCGATGAGCTTTCTATTTTGATATTGATTTTTCAAAGCCTTAACAGTCGCTATGACCTTGCTAGGAGAGTGAGCGAAGTCTTTAAAGACGTTTCTGTCCATCATTACAAGAATTGACTCCAAACGCTTATCAGCGCCTTTAAACGAGCTAATAGAGTTGTTGAATTCTTCTTCTTGAACTCCCATTAACTGGCAAATAAGTTTAGCACCTGATAAATTGCTTAAGTTATGGTCTCCAAATATTTTTAATGGTAAATCTCCTTCATCAGTTCTAAGAAAAGAAATACCATTATCTATATAATAATCAGGCATTGTATATTCTAATTTTCTGATTGGTCTTTTACAATCAATAGAAATTTGATTGACTTGAGAGTCTAGCTTATTATAAACCAAAACACCACCTGAAACCATGGTCTCTAAAAAAAGTTCAAACTGTTTTAAATAAATTTCTTTAGTTGGAAAAACATTGATATGATCCCATGAAATTCCACTTAAAAGTGCAATATTAGGTTTGTAAAGATGAAATTTTGGTCTTCTGTCTATTGGGGAGGATAAATATTCATCTCCCTCCAATAATATAAAATCATTTTCATCAGTTAAATGAACCATAGTTTCAAATCCTTCTAACTGAGCTCCTACCATAAAATCAACCTCTTTCCCGTTTTGATTTAAAACATGTAAAACCATTGCAGTAATTGAGGTTTTTCCATGACTCCCTCCAATTACAACCCTAGTTTTATTTTTAGACATTTCATAAATAAACTCAGGATAAGACACTATTTTAAGATTTCTATTTTGTGATTCGATTAGTTCAGGGTTATCAACTTTAGCATGCATTCCAAGAATAACAAAATCTAAATCATCTGAAATTCTAGAAGTATCCCATCCAAAATCATCAGGTAATAAGCCATGCTTATTCAATCTAGATTTTGAAGGTTCAAAAATATGATCATCACTACCTGTAACATCATACCCTTTTAAATGAAGAGCAATTGCTAAATTATGCATAGCACTTCCTCCGACTGCTATAAAATGAATTCTCATAGTTTTATTATACTAAAATCAATGTCTAATTTATTAATTAGATTCTCTATAAAAGATAAAATTTAATGAAATTATGGATTTAAAAGTTTCCATAAGTTATCTTTTAGCTCTGTAAGTCCTTGGTTTGAAACCGATGATATGAAATCAAAAGGAACATTTTTTGTTTTTTTAGATATCTCTAAGCTGATTTTATCTTTTCTTTTTTGATCAATTAAGTCAGATTTAGAAACCACAACAATCCTGTCCTTATCTAATAATTCTGGATTATATTTTTTTAACTCATTGAGTAAAATATTATACTGATCAACTATTTTTTCGGATTCACTAGATATTAAAAAAAGTAAAATAGAGTTTCTTTCAATATGTCTTAAAAAATAATGACCTAATCCTTTTCCTTCTGATGCCCCTTCAATTATTCCTGGAATATCTGCAATGATAAATGATTTATAATTTCTATACTCAACTATCCCTAAATTTGGTTTAAGTGTAGTGAATTCGTAATTACCTATTTTGGGTTTTGCCGATGTAATAGTTTTTAAAAGAGTAGATTTTCCTGCATTAGGAAAACCAACTAATCCAACATCTGCAAGAACTTTAAGCTCTAGGGTTATTTGCATCTCTTTTCCTGTAATTCCAGGTTGAGAATATCTTGGTGCCTGATTGGTAGAAGATCTAAAATTCCAATTTCCTAATCCGCCCATTCCACCTTCAAGGATTATTTTTTGTTCACCATCGTCTATGGTTTCATAAATCACCTTATTAGTTTCAGAATCTTTTATAACAGTTCCTAATGGGACTCTTATATAAACATCCTTTCCATCTAAACCAGAACTTCTACTTTTACTTCCATCTCCACCATGTTCACACTTAAAATGTTTTTGGAATTTAAAGTGATATAACGTCCACAATGATTTATCTGCAATAATAATAACATGACCTCCTCTACCTCCATCCCCTCCATCAGGGCCACCTTTAGTTATATATTTCTCCCTTCTAAAATGACATGAACCTCTACCTCCATTTCCAGAAAAAATATTCACTTTAACAAAGTCTACAAAATTTCCTTCTGTCATTTTATAATTAAATCAATAACATTAAATAATCTCTGACTAATTTCATCAATTTCCCCAATACCTTCAATTTCAAAAAACTTATTTTGAGATTTATAATAATTAATAAGTGTAGATGTTTTTTTATTATACTCTTCAAACCTATTTTGAATCTTAGATCTGTCTTGATCATCGGCTCTTCCACTAGCTTTCCCCCTGTTGATAAGTCGATCTATTAAAATATTTTCATCTACTTCTAGTGCAATAATCATTGATATGCTCAAATTTTTACTATTTAAAAATTCATCTAACATTTCAGCTTGAAGTGTAGTTCTAGGAAAACCATCAAAAATAAATCCCTTTGCATTGGGAGTCTTATTAACCTCTGCCTCTAGCATTTGAATAGTAACGTTATCTGGAACTAAATCCCCTTTTTCCATATAAGATTTAGCAAGTAACCCAAGATCGGTTTGTTTGGATATATTATATCTAAACACATCGCCAGTAGAAATATGAATTAAATCATATTTCTTTTTAATAAATTCAGCTTGTGTTCCTTTCCCTGAACCAGGTTTTCCAAATAATATTAAGTTGATCATAATTAAGTAAAAATTTACAAAAAACAAATATACCCAAAATCAATATTTAAATTATTTTATAGTTAAGTACATTTTAACGTATTTTTGCCAAAATAATTTATTATGAATTATTTCTCTTCAAATTTTACATTAGGAATACTTGGTGGTGGTCAACTTGGAAAAATGTTACTTCACGTAACTTCAAGATTAAATATTAAAACAAATATCTTAGATCCTAGTAATGATTCTCCTTGTAAAAACCTATGTAATGATTTTAGCCAGGGAAATCTTATGGATTTTGATTCAGTTTACAACTTTGGGAAATATTGTGACCTAGTTACCTATGAAATTGAACATGTCAACATAGAAGCTTTAGAAAAGCTAGAATCGGAAGGAATTAAAGTATTCCCTAGTTCTAATACACTTAAAATTATTCAAGATAAATCTAAACAAAAACAATTTTTTGTAGACAATAAAATTCCTACAGCTCAATTCATCTATTTTAAATCTCTAGAAGATTTTAAAATATCCACTAAAAAGAATTCTATTAAATATCCCTTTGTCTGGAAAAAAACAAAATTTGGATATGATGGTTATGGAGTAAAAATAATTCATTCTCCAAGTGATCTTGATGAGCTGCCAAATGATGAATTTATAATTGAAGAACTAATTCCTTTTAAAAAGGAGCTTGCAACTACAATTGCTCGAAATGAATCAGGACAAATTGAAATATTTCCAATAGTAGAAATGGATTTTAATAAAACCTCTAATCAAGTAGAGTATGTAATTTGTCCAGCTCAAATAAATAATGATTTAAAAGTTATTGCAAAAGATATCGCATTAAAAGTTTCAAAATCATTTAAGCATGTTGGGTTACTAGCTGTAGAAATGTTCTTAACTAATGATAATTCGATTTTAGTCAATGAAGTAGCTCCTAGACCTCACAATAGTGCACACTATACTATTGAAGCATGCTCAAGTTCACAATTTGATCAGCATATAAACTCTATTTTAAATTTACCGTTAGGGTGTTCCAAATCTTTTATTTATGCAATAATGGCTAACTTAGTAGGTAGTGAGGGTTCAGTAGGTCAGGTTTGTTATGAAGGAATAGAAGAAGCTATGAAAATTGACAATGTTAAGATTCATTTGTATGGAAAACCCCAAACTAAACCTAATAGAAAAATGGGACATGCAACTATAATCGATACTGACTTAAATAAAGGAATTGAAAAAGCTAAAAAAGTAAAAAAATTGATTCAAATTAAAACAAAATAATTATGGCAAAAGTTGGAATTATTATGGGAAGTAAATCAGATCTTCCAGTTATGCAAGAAGCTATTGATGCTTTAAATGAGTTTGGAATATCTAACGAAGTTGATATAGTATCAGCCCATAGAACTCCTGAAAAAATGATGGACTATGGTAAAAATGCACACCTTAGAGGAATTTCTGTAATCATTGCTGGTGCTGGTGGTGCCGCACACCTTCCTGGAATGATAGCTTCTTTAACTCCACTCCCAGTGGTAGGAGTTCCTATCAAGTCTAGAAACTCAATAGACGGATGGGATTCCATTTTATCTATACTGCAAATGCCTGGAGGAGTGCCTGTAGCTACTGTAGCTTTAAACGGTGCAAAAAATGCAGGAATTTTAGCTGCTAAAATAATTGGATCTAGTGATCAGGTAGTTCAGAATAAAATAATAGAATATAAATCTACTTTAAAAGATAAAGTACTAAAGGATTCCTTAAAATAAATCCGCAGAATTCTAAATAGTTAAAACAACTATTAGCCAAAAGATTGGTATGGCTTCAACCCAAAAATTTGTAAAATATTGAGACTGACTTTCCTTTGTGTTATATATAAATAAAGCTGTAGTTATTGCTATAGTAATATCCGATATAATAAATTGATTTCTAGTTGAATCAAAACAAAAACTAATTAAGCAAAATATAATCAATAATGAAAAAGCTAAAATTTTTGTTTTTTTTATGCCAATTACTTGAGGAATTGTTTTAAGTTGAATAGAGTCATATTTCAAATCCCTAATTTCAAATGGTAAAGTATAAACAAAGACAAAAATAAATCTTTGAATAAAAAGCAAGATAGAATTCCATAGATCAAAAATTGCATTCTCAGTAAAAGGCATAATCACAGTTGTGCCTGCCCAACAAAATGCTACAACAAATATTTTAATCTTACTGTAATTTCTGATATTTGACCTTTTAAAAGGAATTACATAAGTCAAACAAAAGATGAATAGTATAATTCCAAATAAAATAGTGGGAGTTTTAAGAAATATAGTTGAAGTAAATAAAAAGAAACCCGCTACAAAACTTAATAATTGAATTTTTTTTATTGGAGCATTTTTAGTAAAAAAATAATATGGTAAAGTTGAGGCATACTTTATAAAATTATATACCACTATTGTTGCGCAAAAAACACAGAGAAGCAAAGGGTAACTAAAATCTAAATCAAATCTTAAAGAAGTAATTATAATTAGAGCTAAAACACAAAATGATAAATGTATGCTCGATTTAATATAAAAATCAAAAATTGATATTATTTTATTCACAAAACAAAAGTATGAAAGTGTTAACAATAGCTTGTTTTTAAGTTAAAAACTTTCGTTTTATTATTATTTAAAATGGTCAATAATTAACACATAATGATTATTTTTAATACCGTATTTTTTTTAACAAATGATAGATTTTTCAAAAAGACATATAGGAATTAACTCAGAAGAAAAAAAAGAAATGCTTGATTGCTTAAAAGTAAAGAGCATTGAACAATTAATTTCTGAAACCATTCCTTCAAATATTAGATTAAAAAAAGATATGGAACTTGATCCAGCTTTAAATGAATATGACTATTTAAATCATATTAAAAATCTTTCTAAAAAAAATAAAATTTTTAAATCCTATATAGGGTTAGGTTATAATGAAGCGATCATTCCTTCTGTAATCAAAAGAAATATATTAGAAAATCCAAGCTGGTATACAGCGTACACACCCTATCAAGCAGAAATTGCTCAAGGAAGAATGCAAGCCTTATTAAATTATCAAACTATAGTTTGTGAATTAACTGGAATGGAATTAGCAAATGCTTCTTTATTAGATGAAAGTACGGCTGCGGCTGAAGCTATGACCATGCTTTTTAGTCTGAGAAATAAAGATCAGAAAAATAATAATGTAAATAATTTTTTTGTTTCAAATGACACTCTTTCTCAAACTATTTCACTTATTAAAACTAGAGCCCAGCCACTAGGTATTAATGTAAATATTGGAAAAATTGATGATTTTAAATTCGATAAAGGATATTTTGGATGTTTGATGCAATATCCTGGGATTCATGGACAAGTTACTGATCTAGCTAAGTATTGTGAAAAAGCAAAGTTAAATGGATTGAAAATTGTAGTTGCGGCAGATCTTCTTTCTTTATGCCTACTAAAAGAGCCTTCTTGCTTTGGAGTAGATGTAGTAGTTGGAACCTCGCAAAGATTTGGAATTCCTCTTGGATACGGAGGTCCACACGCAGCTTTCTTTGCTACTAAAGAAAAATATAAAAGAGCGATCCCTGGGAGAATTATTGGGCTTTCAAAAGATGCAGATGAAAATCCTGCACTTAGAATGGCTTTACAAACTCGAGAACAACATATAAAAAGAGCAAGAGCAACTTCTAATATTTGTACTTCACAAGTATTACTTGCTGTAATGGCAAGTATGTATGGAGTTTTTCACGGCCCAAATGGGTTAAAAAATATAGCCTTAAAAATTCATGAATTAGCTGTATTATTAGAAAATTCTTTAGAAAAAATTGGAATTAAACAATTAAATCAAAATTACTTTGACACTTTATATTTAAAAGGTCCGTCAGAAAAAATTAGACCAATTGCAGAAAAAAATAAAATTAATTTTAATTATATAAATGAAAATCATTTCTCTATTTCATTAAATGAGACAACATCTATAGCTGATATTCAATTAATAATTGATGTTATTTCTAAAGCAATTAGTAAAGAAACTCATATAACCGAATCCTCTACTGAAATATTAAAAATTTCTTTGCCCTTAAGAAGAGAGTCTTCATTTTTACAAACTAATATTTTTAATATTCATCATACTGAAACTAGTTTAATGAGATACATAAAAAATCTTGAAAGAAAAGATTTATCTCTAACTCACTCAATGATTTCACTTGGATCCTGTACAATGAAACTAAATGCCGCTTCAGAAATGATTCCAATTAGCTGGTCTAAATGGAACAATATTCATCCATATGCTCCAATAAATCAGGCTAAAGGATATCAGAAATTACTTACTAAATTAGAAGAACAGCTTAATGTAATAACTGGTTTTGCAGGTACATCTCTTCAGCCAAACTCAGGAGCTCAAGGCGAATATGCAGGACTAATGGTAATTAGGGCCTATCTAAAAAGTATAGATCAAGGTCATAGAAATATCTGTATAATACCTTCATCAGCTCACGGAACAAATCCTGCATCTGCTGTAATGGCAGGTATGAAAGTTGTGGTAATTGGCACAGATAAACATGGCAATATTAATGTTGATGAATTAAGAGAAAAAGCAAAATTACATGAAGAAAATTTAGCTGCTTTAATGGTTACATATCCTTCTACACATGGTGTATTTGAATCATCAATTCAAGAAATTTCAAAAACAATTCATAAATATGGAGGACAAGTATATATGGACGGAGCTAATATGAATGCTCAAGTTGGTTTAACAAATCCTTATATAATTGGATCGGATGTATGCCATTTAAACCTTCATAAAACTTTTGCTATTCCTCATGGAGGAGGAGGCCCTGGAGTTGGACCTATATGCGTGGCTAAACATTTAGTTCCTTTTTTGCCAAATAATCCAATTATTAATGTTAGTTCAAAGCAAAGTGTAGAATCCATTTCTGCAGCACCTTGGGGATCTGCTCTAGCATGTGTAATTTCATATGGATACATTAGCATGTTAGGAGCAAAAGGATTAAAATCCTCTACTGAATATGCTATTTTAAATGCAAACTATATTAAACATAAACTTGAAGATCATTACGATGTTTTATATAAGGGTGAAGGAGGAAGAGCAGCGCATGAATTAATAATTGATTGTCGTCCATTTAAATTTAATGGAATTGATGTGATGGATATTGCAAAAAGGTTAATAGACTATGGTTTTCATGCACCAACAGTTTCTTTTCCTGTTTCTGGCACAATGATGATTGAACCTACAGAAAGTGAAAATTTAGAAGAAATAAATAGGTTTTGTAATGCAATGATTTCTATAAGAAAAGAAATTGAGCAATGTACTTTAGAAGATAAAAATAATCTTCTTTGCAATGCTCCTCACACAATGAAAATGATTAGTTCTGAAGATTGGAATCATCCATACAGTAGAGAAAAAGCAGCTTTTCCAACTCCCTTTGTTTTAGAAAATAAATTTTGGCCATCTGTTAGAAGAGTAGATGATGCTTATGGAGATAGAAATTTAGTCTGTACTTGTAACCCAATTGAAACATATAAGTAGGTTAGTTATATTAATTTTTATAATTTTGAATATTAAACAGTTTAAGAATGTCTATATGTATAACAGGAACTGGATCTTATATTCCTGAAATAGTTAAAAAAAATCAAGAATTCCTTAATAATAAATTTCTAAATTCTGATGGATCTGATTTTAAAGTCTCTAATGATATTATAATAAAAAAATTTAGTGAAATAACTGGAATTGAAGAACGTAGATATGCAAAAAATCATCATAACGCTTCAGATCTAGCTTTTTTTGCTGCTGAAAATGCGATTACTGATGCTAAAATAGATCAAGAAACAATTGATTATATTATTGTAGCTCATAATTTTGGAGATGTAAAATATGGAAGCAAACAATCTGATTCTCTTCCAAGTTTAGCTAGTAGAGTTAAATATAATCTAGGCATAAATAATTCAGACTGTGTGTGCTACGACTTGATATTTGGTTGCCCCGGTTGGATTGAAGGAGTTATTCAAGCTAATGCTTTTATAAAAGCTGGCATTGCTAAAAAGTGTTTAGTTATTGGAGCTGAAACACTATCAAGAACTTTCGATATAAATGATAGAGATTCTATGATATATTCTGATGGAGCTGGCGCAACTATTATAGAAAAAATGGATGATAATTTAAATCAAGGTATTCTATCTCATAAATCTTGTACTTTTTCTAATGAAAACACTTTTGATTTGTTTTTGGGAGAATCATTTAACTCAAAAAACAAATCAAAAGATAAGTTCATAAAAATGTATGGACGTAAAATTTATGAATTTGCCATTACTAAAGTCCCACAAGCTCTAAAAGAGTGTTTAGAAACAAGTGGAAAATCAATAAAAGATGTTAAAAAAATATTTTTACATCAAGCAAATGAAAAAATGGATGATGCTATGGTCGATAGATTTTATAAGCTATTTGATTTACCCAGACCAGAACATGTAATGCCAATGTCAATTAAAAAACTAGGTAACAGTTCTGTTGCTACTATTCCTACTCTTTTTGATTTAGTAAAAAATAATAAACTAGAAAATCACACTCTTAATAAGGGAGATATAGTTTTATTTGGGAGTGTTGGAGCAGGAATGAATGTTAATGCAATTGCCTATCAAATATAGTTTTCCATTAAATTAAATTTCATTTTATCTATTTTATAATCAATATTCCTAACTTTGAATAATTAATATTGCTATGTTTTATTTAAGTGACATCGGAAAGTACTTTATAATGATAAGAATGTCATTCTTTAAACCTTGCAAGTGGAAAATACTACGAAAATTAATTTTTAAAGAAATAAATGATTTAATAATTGAATCCATTCCGATAGTTTCAATTTTATCTTTTTTTATTGGTGCTGTAATATCAATTCAAACTGCTCTAAATCTTAGCAGTCCGTTTTTATCAAAATCTTTAATAGGGTTCGCGACTAGACAATCAGTTATTCTTGAATTCGCTCCAACATTTATGTCAATTATAATGGCTGGCAAAGTAGGTTCCTTTATTACATCTAGTATAGGTACTATGAGAGTAACAGAACAAATTGATGCTTTAGAAGTAATGGGAATAAATCCTCTTAACTATCTAGTGTTTCCTAAAATAATAGCATTACTATTTTATCCTTTTGTTATTACCATTGCTATGTTTGTTGCAATTTTTGGTGGTTTTTTGGCTATGACCTTTGCGGGAGTTTCAGGCGAAGCTTTTATAACAGGAATCCAAATGGATTTTGAGCCTTATCACATAATTTACGCATACATTAAAACATTTTTATTTGCTATAATATTAGCCACAGTACCTTCATTTCATGGATTTTACATGAAAGGAGGGGCGTTAGAAGTGGGTAAAGCAAGTACCTTATCTTTTGTTTGGACATCTATAATTATTATAGTTGTTAACTTTATTACAACACAGTTATTATTAAGCTAATGATAGAAGTTAAAAACTTAATAAAGTCATTCGATGAAAATGAAATTGTAAAAGATGTATCTACAACTTTTATAAAGGGAAAAACTAATTTAATAATTGGACAAAGTGGATCGGGGAAAACAGTGCTTTTAAAATGTTTATTAGGATTATACGCTCCTGATTCTGGAGAAATTATTTATGACGGTGTATCTAATAAAATGATGAATGACTCTAATAAAACATTATTAAGAAGAGAAATGGGTATGGTTTTTCAAGGAAGTGCACTCTTTGATTCAATGACAGTTTTAGAAAATGTCAAGTTTCCTTTAACTATGCTAACAGAAAAAGATGATGAAGAAGTTAGACAAAGAGCAGAAATAGCTATTCAAAGAGTGGATTTAGAAAAAGATTTTAATAAATTACCCTCTGAACTTTCAGGAGGTATGCAAAAAAGAGTAGCAATAGCAAGAGCTATAGTTATGAATCCCAAATACTTGTTTTGTGATGAGCCTAACTCTGGATTAGACCCTAAAACAGCTATTATAATAGACAAGTTAATTCAAGAAATCACTAAAGAATTCAACATAACCACAATTGTCAATTCTCATGATATGAATTCAGTTATGGAAATTGGTGAAAAAATTCTTTTTTTAGTTAATGGTGAAAAAAATTGGGAAGGAACTAATAAGGAAATATTCAAAACAGATAATCAGTCTATTTCAGATTTTGTATACTCATCAGAGTTACTTAAAAAAGTAAAAAAATATTTATAATTATTCTTCTCTTTTTAATTCGAACATCTGGTCTTGCAATTTAAAACTTAACCATTTTAATAACTTTTCTTCTTGAGTCAATATTTTTTCTAAAGGAATAGAGTCAAACCATTTAACTGAAAAAACAGCGATAGTATCACTAGGTGATATAAAAAAATTATAATTAAATTCTTCAATCTCTTCGTAATTAAATTCTACATCTTTCAAAATAGATTGATAAAGAATATTATTATTCTCTATTTTTTCTAATCGACTTAATTTATTAGTTAATATTTCAATTTGCTTTGACTTGTTTATTAAATCTAAAGAATCCCTATACCTTAATTCACTTAAAAAACGTTTTTGTTCTTTAAAATCATTCTCAATCTCTTGTTGGTTAAAAACAATTTGAGTTAATGATAAATTAGGATACTTATTTAACTTAGCTCTAAGAAGACTTATAGTCTCATTTGAAATTGGTTCTAGTCCAAAAGTATTTAATACAATTTTAGATTTTTTATCAGACCATGGCCAAATAAAACTTGATGATTTTTTATCTGAATCATAATTAATAATAGCTGTTTTTTCTAAATAATCTTTGTTTTTTAATCCATCTAATTCAATTCTTAAAAATTCTTTAGCTGAATTATTAAATTTACTCTCATTGAGAACACCTGTAAATGTATAAAATGCTGGAATAAGCATTAAAATTGAAAAGAAAGTAACTAATCGAGCAATAGTAGTTCTTCTTTTAGAATTAGTATAATTAATCATTGGAAATCTAAGTAGCTTAACTACCAAATAAGTAGCCAAAACTATATAAAGGGTATTAATCATAAATAGGTACATCGCCCCTATTGAAAAAGAGAGGTTTCCTGTAGCAAGACCAAAACCAACAGTACACAATGGAGGCATCAGTGCTGTAGCTATAGCTACTCCAAAAATTACTGAAGAAATTGTGCCTTTTTTAGTTCTTGCTATAATTAAAGCCAGACCACCAAAAAAAGCAATTAAAACATCTCTAATATCAGGTTTAGTTCTTGATAATAATTCAGAAGATTCTTCTCTTAAAGGAAAAAAAGCAAAAAACAGATAAGCCGTAACTACACTTAATGTAACCATTACGGTAAAATTGATTAAAGACTTTTTTAAAGTCTCCAAATCATTTATCGCAATTGACATGCCAAAACCTAAAATTGGTCCCATTAATGGAGAAATTAACATGGCTCCTATTACAACAGGAATGGAGTTTGCGTTTAAACCAACAGAAGCAACAAAAATAGAACAAATCAATATCCAAGCTGTAGGACCTTTAATTGAAATATCATCTTTTATAGAAATTAAAGTGGCTTCTTTATCTGTATCCTTTCTAAAATCTAAGACTTCCTTTAAAAAAGAAAATAATGAAAAAAACAATCCTTTGGCATTTTTAGAGATAGATTGATTCTCTAAATTTACATTCGACTCTTCATCCGAAAAATTAAATTTAGTTTCCATAAAAATTATTTTTATTTAAGACCTGTTAAATCTGATGAACTTCTAATTTTATCACCTAACCCATCTGTCATTTGAATATTATATTTTTTACAAATAGCTGACTCAGGAACTTCTCTTGTACTCCTGTCTCCTCCATTAGCAAAAATATCTGGCTTAATAGCTTCAAGTGAAGCACAAACAGTCTTATCCATATCAATAGATAAAAACACTTCATCAACCATTTTAAGTGATTTTACTATTTGCACTCTGTCATTTTCATCCATAAATGGTTTACCTTTTTTTAAAACACATTGGTAATTATTGTTAACTATAACTACAAGTTTATCCCCTAAATCTTTAGATAATTTTAAGTATTCTAAATGTCCAACATGAATTGGATCAAAATATCCGCTTACTGCAACTGTTTTCATTTTTCAATTGGTTTAATTCTAGCAACAGGTGAAAACATATACTCCTTGCCTGATAATAATTCTTTACAAATATATCTTTTTCTCAATTTACGTTGTTTTAAAAAAACTTTATCGTTTCCATATTCAAATAAACAATCTTTAGAAAGATCATTTAAAAATATTTTATTATCATTAAAAGGATCATATTTCTTTAAGGCTACAACCAAATTAACATCAGAATCTGTTGAAGCAGGAGGGTTTTTAATATGAGCTGCTAGTACTGAGAGAATTTCATCTGGAAAAATTTGATTGTTTAAAAAAGGAAGTATCATCATCTTATAAGCATTCTTCCATTCAAAACCATGAGGATTAACTTTATGTTTGATGTTTTTATAAACCTTAAAATGAGCTAATTCATGAATTAAGGTTATTAAAAATCTGTATTTATTATCAATGTGGTTTAATGTAATTTGATTAAATCCATTTTTTAATTTCCTAAAATCTCCATGTTTAGTTCTTCTAATATTAACTACTTTGATATAAAGACGATCCTCAGAAATTAAAGGCTTAATTAATTCATGTGATCCTTTAGGTAAAAGTTCTAATAAATAAGATTCATTCATGGATTAGAAGTAGAAACTGGAATAATTTTTCCATTAAAAAATTTATTTCCTTCAAGAGAAAATTTATAAATATAATTTGCCATTTCTAATGAGCTTACTTGGGCTTGGTATCCTGGAAATGCTTCTTCTAACATTTCAGTCTGAACAGCTCCAAGAGCTAAACAATTAAAACTTGGACCAGAATCTTTAAATTCTTCGCAAAGCATCTCAGTTAAAATATTTAATGCTCCTTTACTACTAGAATAGGCAGAAAGACCAGAAAATTTACTTGATCCTGCAATTCCTCCAATACTACTTATATTAATTACATGACTACTTTTACAAAAATATGGTATAAATTGTCTAACAAGTTCAGCCAAACCAAAGACATTGACTTTGTAAATTGATTCAAAATCATGAAATGAAGTTTGAGAAAATGGCTTATTAATTAGATTTCCCGCATTATTAATTAAAACATCTACCTGCTTAAGTTCTTTTGAAATCAATTTCACAACTTTTGAAATTGATTTTTCTGAAGAAATATCTAAATAATAAGGTACGACATTTGGAAGTTTTAAATTGGAAATTATTGAAATATTTCTAGACAATGCAAATACTTTAAAACCCTTATCGCTGAATAACTTGGTTAATTCAAATCCTATTCCTCTACTTGATCCAGTAATAACTACATTTTTCATAAAGGATATTTAAGTTATTTTTAAACCAACATAGTTACTGGGTTTTCGATATAACCCTTAAGAGTTTCTAAAAATAATGAAGCGGTAACCCCATCAACGGCTCTATGATCACAAGCTAGAGTTAACTTCATCACATTACCAATTTGTATTTTATCATCTTTTACAATCGGTTTTTGAATAATACTTCCAACAGATAATATTGCTGAATTTGGCTGATTAATTATTGAAGTAAATTCTTGAATTCCAAACATGCCTAAGTTAGAGACAGTAAAAGTACTGCCTTGCATCTGATCAAGAGTTAATTTTTTATCTCTTGCTTTTCCAGCATATTCTTTCACAAGAACTCCGATTTCAGGAAGAGATTTCTCATCTGCGAAACGAATAACTGGAACTACTAATCCATCAGAAACTCCAACAGCCACTCCAATATGGACATGATGATTCAATCTTATTCTATCTTCAAACCACTGAGAATTAACTTTAGGATGTTGTTTTAAGGCAATAGCACAAGCCTTAACCACAATATCATTAAATGATATTTTAGTATCAGGCATAGTATTGTATTGTTTTCTAAAAGCAATCGAATTATCCATATCAAATTCAACACTTAAATAATAATGAGGAGCTGAAAACTTAGATTCTTTTAATCTTCTTGCAATAGCTTTTCTCATTTGAGAATTTTCAACCTCTTCAAAATTTTCACTTCCAATGGTAATGTTTTGAATTTCTTTAGATGATGAATCTAATTTAGATGGAACAAAATTTTCAACATCTTCTTTAACTATTCTACCATTATCTCCAGAGCCTTTTAATGAATTCAAGTCAATATTTTTTTCTTTAGCTATTTTTTTTGCTAAGGGAGAAGCTAAAACTCTATCAGAATGTGATATAGTTGCTGAATCTTCTGTTTTTGATTCAAGAACTTCCTGCTTATTTTCTAAATTTATTTCTTTTTCAAAATTGTTTTCTGCCTTTTTTATTTCACCTCCTTCATGTTTTTTAATTTCTGATTGAAAATCAGCACCTTCATCTCCTATTATTGCAAGTAAACTGTCAACTACACCAGTTTCTCCTTGCTTAATACCAATATAAAGTAAGGTTCCCTCTTGAAATGATTCAAATTCCATAGTAGCTTTATCAGTTTCGATTTCGGCTAAAATGTCTCCCTCTTTTATTTTATCTCCAATACTAACTAACCATGAAGAAACAGTTCCTTCTTCCATAGTATCACTTAATCTAGGCATAGTTACTACCTTATAATTAAGATTAACATTCTCATTAATAATTTCAGAAGTTTCTTCTGAATTTTCCGTTTGTTCTATTTGATCAACTAAGTCCAATTGACCATTATTAGGTTTTTCAGTTAGAACTAATGAAGAAATATCTTCATCTTTTTCGCCAATTATAGCTAACAAAGTATCTACAACTGCTGTTTCTCCTTCTTTTATTCCAATATACAAAAGTGTTCCCTCGTAAAAAGATTCAAACTCCATTGTTGCTTTATCTGTTTCAATTTCAGCTAAAATATCACCTTCTTTTACTTGATCACCAATATTAATAAGCCACTTAGCAACCACTCCTTCTTCCATGGTGTCACTTAATCTAGGCATGTTTATTATTTGGGCCATTATTTTAATTTATGAGAAATAAAGTTATAATCTTCTTGTTCGTAGACTGCATCATACATTACACTTTTATCTGGGTATGGAGAATCTTCAGCAAATTTTTCACATTCTAAAACTTTAGATTTTATAGATTGATCAATTACTGAAATTTCTTCTTCAGAAGCAAATTCATTTTCTAAAATCATTTTTTTAACTTGAGTTATCGGGTCTATTTTACGATATTCTTTAACTTCATCTTTAGTTCTATATTGTTGAGCGTCTGACATAGAATGCCCTCTATATCTATATGTCTTCATTTCTAAAAAACTTGGGCCTTCCCCACTTCTAGCTCTAGAAACGGCTTCATCTAAGGCCTCGGCTACCTTGATAGGGTTCATTCCATCTACAGGACCACAAGGCATCTCGTATCCCAATCCCAATTTCCATATATCTGTATGACTAGATGTTCTTTCTACAGATGTTCCCATTGCATAACCATTATTTTCAACAATAAATACTACTGGTAATTTCCATAGCATAGCTAGATTTAAAGTTTCATGAAGAGATCCTTGACGAACAGCACCATCACCCATACAACAAAGAGTAACAGCCCCCCTATTAAAATATTTATCTCCAAACGCCATTCCAGCTCCTAAAGGAATTTGCCCTCCAACTATACCGTGGCCTCCATGAAATCTATGTTCTTTTGAAAAAATATGCATAGACCCTCCTAAACCCATTGATGTTCCTGTAGATTTACCGTATAATTCTGCCATAACTCTTTTAGGATCAACTCCCATTCCAATAGGCATTACATGATTTCGATAAGCTGTTATCATTCTATCTTTATCAAGATCCATTACATGAAGTGCCCCTGCTAATATTGCTTCTTGACCATTATATAAATGAAGAAATCCTCTTACTTTTTGTTGAAGATATACCGAAGCTAATTTATCTTCGAATTTTCTCCAAAATAGCATATCCTCATACCATTTTAAATAAGTTTCTTTGGTAATCTCTTTCATTAGTATAAAAAATAAGTTTTAAAATAACTTGACATATATTTCATATATATATGATTGCAAAGTTAACACATCTAAACAATTCTTTAAAGATATAATGAAAATAATATGATTAATAAAAATTATATGTAAAAGAAAACCTAAGTGTATTTTCTAAAGGACTAATAACACTGGAAGTTGATAATAGGTACGAAAGATCTAGGTTAATTTCATTAAATTTGAATCCTGTTCCAAATGTCAAATATTTTCTTGCCCCTTTATTTTCATGCTCATTAAAATAACCAGCTCTTATCGCAAAAGAATCATTGTATAAGTACTCCATTCCAAAAGCTAAAGTTATTTCTTTTAATTCTTCACTAAATCCATCTGGAGCATCTCCAAAAGATTTAAATATACCAGATAAAAAACCAACATCTGCCTGATTATAACCAATTATTTGATCATTTGAATTATATATGGGAATACTTGGAGAAGGAACTAACAATTTATTCAATTCTAAGTTAAGTGAAAACTTATTTAAAGAATCCAAAATAAAATCAAAAGCTACTCCAAATTTTAAATTAGTAGGAATAAAATTCTTCTTACCAAGTTCTTCATATTTCATTCTTGGACCTAAATTTGATAAATTAAAACCGGCTCTCAATATCCCATTAAAATTTTTAAATGCTTGTTCATCAGATTGATAAAAACCTGATATATCTACAGCAAAAGAACTTGCAGAATCAGAATCAGAATCTACAGATTGAAGTTTAACATCTGACATTAAAAACCTGCCCGTAACAGCCATGGCAAAATAATCACTAAGTTTTAATGAATAAGAAGCATCTAAAGTAAATTCATTTGGGTTCTCAAGAATAGGGATATCTTGAGGGTTTTGTATTATATCTATATCTCCTAAACTAAAATATTTAAAACTAGTAGACCAAGAACTTCTTTCATTAATTACTTTATAATAATTGATATTAGCCAAAAATACATCACTAACTAACTTGCTTAAATATGGTGTATAACTAATACCTACACCTGAAAGATTATCTGAAAAAATATATTTTGAAGGATTCCAATGTTGAGAAAATGCATCTGGCGTGGTTGCTACCCCCTGTTCACCTAGTCCAGAAGCTCTTGCATCGGCTGAAATCATTAGAAAAGGGACGGCTGTAGTTATAACTCTTCTGTCTTGAGAAAAATTTACTTTTACGATTAACAAAAAAACAAAAATTAGAAAATATTTTTTGCTCATAATTTTAAAACGTTAAATATATAGAATTATTATTTTTGCGTTGATTTATTTAAATTAATATTTTTTTAAACTATTTACTATCTTGCAAATCAAAATAAGAAAGTAAAAAAAAATTACATGAATAATCAAGCCTTATTTAAGACGTTTTCTTTACTTATAACTATTCTTCTATTCATTGGATGTAATAGAAACAATAGCTCTGTTAAAAGTGGTAAAAACATTTCACAAGCTACTGGCTGGAAAATTAATTCGAAAGATGGTGGATTTAAATATAACAATAAGTTTAAAGGACAACCTGCTGGCCCAGGTTTGATATTTGTTGAAGGTGGAACTTTTACTAAAGGAAATGTTCAAGATAATGTTATGCATGATTGGAATAATACTCCTAATCAACAATATGTAAGATCCTTTTTTATTGACGAAACAGAAGTTACTAATGTGATGTATGTTGAATACTTATACTGGATGAGAACTGTTTTTGCTGAAAGCTTTCCAGAAATTTACAAAGCTGCTCTACCTGATACTCTTGTATGGAGAAACCCATTAGGTTTCAATGAAGACATGGTTAACAACTACCTAAGACACCCTGCCTTCCAAAACCATCCTGTTGTTGGAGTTACATGGAAACAAGCAACTAATTTTGCTAAATGGAGAACTAATAGAGTAAATGAGCTAATGCTAATCTCTAAAGGATATATTAGACCAGGGTCTGTAATTCCAGACAGTTTAAGTAATGGCTATTCATTTGATACCAAAGCTTACTTTCTAGACCCTACTCAATCTTATGGTGGAAGAATGAGCGAAATTGCTGGTGATAAACAAAAAGAAATTAATGAGGATGGTGAAGAAAAAATTAATTATGCAACAAGAGAGAGTGGTGTTCTATTACCAGAATATAGGTTGCCAACTGAAACAGAATGGGAATATGCAGCACTTGCTTTAAGCGAAATAAGAGATGGCAATGTATATAGAGGAAAGAAAAAATTTCCATGGGATGGCGAATACACTAGATCTGAAAAAAAGAAAAATTTAGGAGATCAACTAGCTAATTTTAAACTTGCTGATGGAGATTATGGGGGAATTGCAGGTTGGTCTGAAACTGGCTCTGGAATAACAAGTGCTGTTAGATCTTATCCTCCTAATGATTTTGGTTTGTATGGAATGGCCGGTAATGTTGCTGAGTGGGTTGCTGATGTTTATAGACCAATAATTGATGCAGATGCTAATGATTTTAATTACTACAGAGGGAACGTGTATTTTGCACCATCTATTGACGAAAACGGAAAAGTATTAACTGTAAATCCAGAAAGTGCCACATTTGACAACCTGCCTGGTTCTTTAAAACTAGAAGTTGAAAATGAAGATTCAATTGATAGAGTTAATTATTCCACTGGTGATAATAGAGATTATAATGATGGGGATAGAAATTCAGTTAGAAATTTCAGTTTAGATGGAAAAGTTTCTTCAATGTACAATTCTCCAACTGAAGAAGACATGTCTGAAGAAAGAACTACTTTAATCAATAATGAAGCTCGAGTTTATAAAGGTGGGTCTTGGATAGATAGAGCTTATTATTTAGATCCTGCTCAAAGAAGGTTTTTACCTGAAAATATGACAACTAACTTTATTGGATTCAGATGTGCAATGTCATATTTAGGCGAGTCTCGAATAAAAACTAAGCCTAAGAAAAGATAAATCAACTTTCTTTTTTAGATTTTATTAGTTTATCCTTATTTCATTAAATTTAGAAAATGAATATTAATGAATTGTATATTTATTTTCTAGAATGTGAAGATATTTCTACCGACTCTAGATCAGTGAAAAAAAATAGTTTATTTTTCGCTTTAAAAGGAGATAATTTTGATGGAAATAAATATGCCTTAGAAGCATTAAATAAAGGAGCAAAATATGCTATTATTGATGATTCTAATCTTAAAAACCCTAATTTCATTAAAGTTCAAAATGTATTGAATTCATTACAAGAACTATCTACATTTCATAGAATTCAATTATCTAAAACAAAAATCATCGCTTTAACTGGAAGTAATGGGAAAACGACAACAAAAGAGTTAATACACTCGGTATTAAGTAAGAAATATAAAACAGTTTCTACTTTAGGAAATTTAAACAATCATATTGGTGTTCCTATATCATTATTAAAAATTAAAAAAGATTCAAATTTTGCAGTTATAGAAATGGGAGCCAATCATATTGGTGAAATAGCATTTTTAACCAATTTAGTGAAACCAGACTATGGTTATATAACAAATTTTGGAAAAGCTCATTTAGAAGGATTTGGAGGAATAAAGGGTGTAATTAAAGGAAAAACGGAATTATATAATTGGCTAATAGAAAACAAAAAACCTATTCTTATAAATTCAGATGATAAAATACAAAAAAAATTCACTAATTCTAAATCTATATTATTTGGTAAAAAGATTCAATCTCAGTTTGTTTTTAAAGAGTTTAATGAAGATTTTGTATCTGTTGGGTATAATGAACATAATATTAAAAGTAAATTAATAGGCGGTTATAATTTTAGTAATATTATTGCAGCAATTTCATTTGGGCTCTATTTTAAAATTGATATAAAATCAATTCAAAATGCTATAGAAAATTATACTCCAAAAAATAATAGATCAGAAGTTTTAAACACAAAAGACAAAAAAATAATTCTAGATGCTTATAATGCAAATCCAACTAGTATGAGGCTCGCTATTGATAGCTTTTTTAAACTTTCTGGATCAAAAGCATTAATATTAGCTGATATGTTAGAGTTAGGGGTTTATTCAAATGATGAACACCTTGAAATAATTAATCATTTAGAAAAAGAAAATACTGGAAAAACATATCTTGTGGGCGAAGAGTTTTATAAATTAAAAAAAGAGAGTAATTCTATTTCGTTTTATAAAACAAAGAATGAACTGATCTTAGAAATCTCTAATAATAAAATATTAGAAAAAAATATTTTAATAAAGGGATCTAGAGCTATGAAAATGGAGGAATTAATAAATCTTATTTAATTTTTAAATATCTTAGACAGGGATCAAAAAAAGAAATTTTATGAAAAAAATTGCATTTTTCCTTTTAACACTTCTAATTATCGCTTGCCAAAATACACCAAAAGAGTCTACCTCAAAAGACCTCAATGAATTTAAATACATAGAGACCACAATACAAGATTTACAAAAGGGCTATGGCAATGGTAGCTGGACTATTGTAGAGGTAGTCACGGCATACTCCCAAAGGATAGCAACCATAGACAAATCTGGCCCAAATCTTTCTTCTGTGATTGTCATAAATCCAGACGCGCTTGTGATTGCAGATTCATTGGATCAGATAGCTCCAGAAAACAGGGGTTCTCTTCATGGAGTGCCCGTTTTATTAAAAGACAATATTGATACTAAAGATAAAATGGCTACAACTGCGGGCTCCAGAGCTTTAGCGGGATCCATGCCATTAGAAGACAGTTTCTTGGTACAGCAATTGCGCAAATCGGGGGCAGTGATTTTAGGAAAAGCCAACCTGAGTGAATGGGCCAATTTTAGAGGCCAAATGTCAAGTAGCGGCTGGTCTGGAATCAATGGCCAAACCAGAAACCCTTATGTGCTTACCCGAACACCTTGTGGGTCTAGCGCAGGAAGTGGCGTTGCTGTTTCTGCCAACCTAACAGTTTTAGCGATAGGAACAGAAACCAACGGATCTATAGTTTGCCCATCTACAGTAAACGGAATTGTAGGTATTAAACCCACGGTGGGGCTTATTAGTCGCGCAGGTATCATTCCTATTTCTTATACTCAGGACACTGCTGGCCCAATGGCCAGAACGGTGGCCGATGCCGCTTTAGCCCTTGGAGCACTCACAGGTCTAGACCCCAGAGATGCCAAAACCAATGCTAGTATTGGCAAAGCCTTACAAGATTATACGCCGTTTTTAAAAGTAGACGGTCTTAAAGGCAAACGCATTGGTTGGTTTAAAAGTGCTTTTGGAAACCACACCACCACAGACAACCTTACAGTAAAAGCCATAGCCACCTTAAAAGCACAAGGTGCCGTTATTGTTGAAATAGATCAGATTAACGAGCGAGCCACTGGAGGTCATTCTTTCCAAGTTATGCTTCATGAATACAAAGCTGGGCTCAATGATTATTTTGCCAGTCTTGGACCAGACGCTAAAATTAAAAACCTTGAAGAACTCATCGCTTTTAACAAGCAGGATTCTATTGAACTAAAATACTACAACCAAGCATATTTAGAAATGGCCCTGGAGAAAGAAGACCTCAACAGTAAAGCATATTTAGATCACTTAAAAGACCTTAAAAAAATGAGCCAAGAAGAAGGTATAAATCGAGTTATGGCGGAGCACAAATTAGACGGGTTTGTAGCAGCCACCGGATCTCCAGCTTGGAGTATTGATTGGCTAAATGGAGACAATTACCAAACTTCTAGTTCATCGCCCGCCGCTTGGGCCGGTTACCCAAACATAAGCGTTCCAATGGGAGACGTTCACGGGCTGCCTGTAGGATTATCCTTTTTTGGAACAGCTTGGAGTGAACCCACCCTAATAGAAATGGCTTATAGCTTTGAACAAGCCACTATGGCCAGAATCATTCCTACATTCAAGGCCTGGGATTCAGAATAATTATTTATTTTTATTTAAGTAATCCAATGCCAAAGTTGTCATTGATCTTAAACCAGTGATCATTGCAGAATCATCAACATAAAAGTCTGGGGTATGGTGAGGTGCTGCTTTAGTTGGGTCAGTTCCTTTTTTTGCTCCACCTATAAAGAAATACATTCCGGGCACTTTCTCTTGAAAGAAAGAAAAATCTTCTGCACCAGTAATTGCATTCATTGAATTAACATTACTGAAACCATTTATTCTTTTTAATGAAGGCAACATATTTTTATATAAGTCAGGATCATTAAAAGTTATAGGGTAACTAACCATATAAGTAACCTTTGCCTTAGCATTATTTGCTTCAGCAATATTCTGAACAATTTCTTCCAATCTTTTTAAAACAGTTTTTTTCATTCCCTCGTCTAAAGTTCTAATTGTTCCTAACATATAAAGACTTTCAGGAATAATATTGCTTCTAACTCCTCCATGGATACTTCCAATAGTAACTACAGCAGCAGCTTCAGTTAATGGCATATTTCTACTTACAATAGTCTGAATTGAGTTTATCATTTGAGAAGCAGTAACAATAGGATCTATTCCTGTCCAGGGTGTTGAGCCATGGGTTTGAACTCCTTCAATATCAATTCTAAATTCATTAACAGCCGCCATTATCCCTTTTGGACGCACAAAAACTTGTCCAGCTCCAATTTGAGACCAAATATGAAGCCCAAAAATAGCATCAACATCAGGGTTTGTTAAAACTCCCTCTTTAACCATAAGTTCTGCACCACCCTCTTCACCCGAAGGAGCACCTTCTTCTGCAGGTTGAAAAATAAATTTTATTGTACCAGGAATCTGATCTTTTAATTCGTATAAAATTTTAGCTGTACCTAGTAAAATAGCAATGTGAGTATCATGACCACAAGCATGCATTACAGGAACAGTTTCTCCATTATATTCGCCAATCATTTCGGATTTCCATGGTAAATCAGCCCTTTCTTTAACTGGTAAACCATCAATATCAGCTCTAAGAGCAACTACTGGACCAGGTTTTCCACCTTTCAATAAAGCTACAACTCCAGTTTTAGCTATTCCAGTTTGAGGTTTTAATCCAATTTTTATAAGCTCTTGTTCAATACGTTTAGCTGTATTAAATTCTCTATTACTTAACTCAGCGTTTTCATGAAACCAATGTCTTAATTCTATAACATCCATTTCATAATTTGAAACTAATTCATTAATTTTTTTATCAAACTTTTGAGAATAACTAGTAAATGAAATTACTAGAAATAATAGATACAATTTTTTGATCATATTTTTTAATTTAAGTATTAAATGTCTAACTAATTTTTAAAAAATACTAAACTAAAACAAAATGTTTTGAAAATCAGAAATAGTATTTTGAAATTGTTCATTAAGTTTTGAATCTTTTATACCATTATTTTCATCAAAATTCTTACTAAAAAAAGGTAATGAAAACTTAGGTAAATCATCATACTGATGTCCATAAGATATTCTTTTATAAGCCTCAACTAAAATACTAGAAGCTCCTCCTGCACCATCAGATGTAGATAAAAGCAACATAGGTTTGTCATGCCAAACTATTTTGTCTATTCTAGAAATCCAATCAAAAATATTTTTAAAAGCAGCAGTATAAGATCCATTATGTTCTGCAAATGAAATAATAATACCATCTGATTGTTTTAGTATATCATAAAATTCAAATGCTTTTTCGGGAATTCCATTGATACGTTCCTTATCCACACTGTATATAGGCATTTCAAAATCATTTAAATCTAATACTTCACTAGTTGAGTTTGGTATTAGCTTTGCAGAAAAAGATGCAAATCTTTTATTAATAGATTTTAAAGAGGAACTAGCTCCGAATGCTATAATTTGTTTCATGTTTTTAAAATTAATTATTGATTGTAAATGCTTTTTCAAGTTTTAATATTGTAAAACGCCCAAAAATAAAACCAATTATTAATAATAAAAAAGAAATTAAATAATTCCCTATTACTAAATGTCCAACACTAAACAAAATACTGTTTAAAAATAAAACACCAAAAGTAAAACCCATCCAACTATTTCTAATTTCTTCACTAGAATTATTAATGTTTTTAACTTGGTTTGAAATTGGACCCCAAAACCCTCTCGGTCGTATTTTTTTATAAAATTTAATCAAATGTGTACTATCAACTGGTTTTGTTAAAAGAGTCACTAATAAACTTAGTATTGTTGAAATAACAAGAATTAATGTCGCTCTAATTAAAGAGTATTCATCTTGATATAAAATTGACAATTTATTAATTAGCCACTCATTAATTAATCCCATTTTAAATAGGCCATTTAATATAATCAAACCGTTAGCTAATAGTAATGCAGAAATCATACTTGTTATTTCAGACCAAGCATTAATCCTCCACCAGTACCACCTCAACATTCCTATAATAGCTACCCCAGACATAACCTCTATTATATATATCCATGCATTAGAAATACTATCCATTTGCCAGGCTGTAAGACCTGAAAGAATTAATATTAAAACTATACTAACTCTTGAAATTAAGAGATAATGCTTATCACTTGCATTTTTTTTAATAAACCTTTTATAAATATCATTAACCATATATGATGATCCCCAACATAAATGTGTATCAACTGTGCTCATAAAAGCTGCCATGAAAGCCGCTACTAGCAAGCCTTTTAGTCCAACTGGGAGCACTTTTACAATCATTAAGGGATAAGCTAATTCTGGGTCAGCAATTAATTCTGGAGGTGCGGTTGAAATCGGAAGAAGTATTATTGAACCTAAACCAACAACAATCCATGGCCAAGTTAGTATCACTATACCTGCAACTGCAAACCACAATGATGCTTTTATTGCATGTTTTTCATTTTTAGCAGAAAATAATCTCTGAACTATAAAACCATCACCTTGAGCCTGACCAAGCCATAGAACACCTATTAAACATATAAATGAAATCATTTCGATTGAACCAATATTAGATATGTTTGGTATCATATCTAAAATAGCTGGAGGAGAATCAGTGGAAGCAAGGATTTTATTTGACAACTCTTTTGGACCTCCTACATTAAATAAAATAATTATTGCTAAAATAATTGAACTAAGTGTTCCAACTGTAAAGTGGAACATGTCCAATATAACAACACCTTTAATTCCTGAAATTAAAGTATGTAATAATGCAAATGTCAAGGTAACTAATAATGCAAATTCTGCACTCCATCCCAACATCACACTAGAGAACTTCAACATTGCTAAAATTACCCAACCTAAAGTGATACAATTTTTAAATATCCCATAAAAACCTGCCGTAAAAGCTCTAAGTACTGATGCGGAATTTCCACTATAGCGAAGTTCTATTATTTCAGCATCAGTAAGAATTTCAGCACGTCTCCAATTCTTAGCATAAAAAAATACCATCATAATTATACCAGTTCCAAGATACCACCATAACCAATTACTATAAATACCTTTGGTTCTCACTAAAGCTGTAACTGCTAGTGGAGCATCAGTTGCAAACCAAGTAGCTGCAATTGAAGTTCCCAATAACCACCATGGAAGACTTCTTCCGGCAACAAAGAAGTCAGTTATATTAACATTTTTATGTTTTACTAAGAAAACTCCTATAAAAAGTGAAATAAATAAATAAATACAAATTACGATCCAGTCTAGTAATTCTAGGTTCATAATTATTTTTATTTAAAAGTTGGCAAAACATCTTTTTGAAGTTCAAGCATTTCATTACACATATCAACTGCATTTCTGTATGAATTAACAGTCGGCTCAATAAGAATTGCCTGTAAGAGCTTATCTTTTGATTCTTCACTATAAGCTTCTACTAGGAGTTTATGTATGCTAGCATGAAGTCTAATTGTCGCTGCTATAACTTCCGGTATTGGATTCATCTTAACTGCCTTAATTCCATCACCATCACAATATGCAGGAACTTCTACGACTAGATCATCAGGTAAATTTGGTATAGCTCCATTATTAGGAATATTAACTGCTTCAAGCCATTTTTTTTCATTTGACACTACTGACTCCATTATTAAGGTTGCGATTTCACCTGAGCTTTTAAAACTTCCATCCTTGTTTTCTAATTGAATTTCTTCTACTGAACCAACTGGAAGTAGTTTTTTGCTCCAATCTTTCTTCCATTCCCTCTTATAATTAACTTTATCTACTGTATAAACTCCTTCAGGTATTTGGTTATTCTCCCAAGGATGTCCTTCAAAAGGATCATAAAAAAAATGTAATTGAGGAATTACAAATTCTTCAGCCCACCTAATATATTCACCATAATGGTTTGATGCTGGAGAGGGCCATTGACCAAATCTTCGAAACAATATTCTTCCTAATGCAAGTTCGTGCCACTTTGCAATCCAATCTCCATCTTTTTCAATCGTTTTTAATTTTGGATATAAATCTTCTCCGGTTGACTTCTGTTTAATTTCTTGAAACCAGCTAAAGTGATTCATCCCGCATGCTTTAGTTTGAAGGTCCGAAAGAGGAATATCTAATAGTTCTGAAAGCTGTTCTCGACCCATGAAAACACCGTGACACAATCCAACAGTTTTAATATTTGTTAATCGAGTTACGGCTTCGCATATTTTATGTTCAGGATTTGAAAAATTTAAAAGTATTGACTTAGGACACAACTTCTCCATGTCTTTAGCTAAATCAACTATTATTTTAATGTTTCTTAATGCATGAAATAATGACCCCACTCCCCCATTTTCTCCGTAAACTTGTTTAAAACCATATTTTCTTGGTATATGAAAATCCTGAGACCAAAATATATTTCGATCTTTTTCTAATGCACAAATAACAAAATCTGAATTACGAATCGCTTCTTCTCTATTATCAGTTTTAATAATTTTCACGTTACGCTTCAATGTATTATTCACATATTCCGCATGTTTAAATACATGATCTAAATGAGACAATTCAATATCCATCAAACAGATCTCTAGACCTTTTTCACAAAGCTTTTCACTTAATAAAATATCTTGAACTATTATTGGACCAAACTGTATGCTTCCAGCACCTATGTATGCGATTTTTATCATATAAATTATTATACTAATTTAATATAAGAGCTCTTGATAAATTTAATAATTTTTGTTTTAGTCAAGTGATAGATTAAAAAATTATATTTTAACACTGACTATCTCATAATCAGTATCATTATGTGGGTCATACTGGATTCGAACCAGTGACTTCTACCCTGTCAAGGTAACACTCTGAACCAACTGAGTTAATGACCCTTTGTTAAACACAAGTAAAATTAGTGTTTTTGTATACCATATTTTTTAAAATAATTCCAAATTATAATAGTCCCAATAAAGAGAACTATTATTGATAATATAGAACTTTCAAATCCAAATTCTCCTCCGTTAATCATATTATTATATGGAATCATAAATTCAATAATAGAATAAGAATCTAGACCACTAACTTTAAAACCAAACATAGCTTGAAAAAAATTCCAACTAAAATGAAGAGCAATAGGAAACCATAGATTTTTAGTAAAGACGTATGATACTCCTAAGAAAATTCCAGCTAAAAAAATATTACATAATCCAAGTGAAGTTACATTTGGATTTGAAGCGTGAATCAATGAAAAAAACAAAGATGAAATTAAAAGAGCTACAAATGGATTAAAAGATTCTAATAAATTTTTGAGCATATATCCTCTAAAAATAATCTCTTCAAAAAAAGAAACTCCAATAAAAAGTGCTATCGACAACAAAATTTGATTAAAATCTAAAGAATAACTTAAAAAAACTATTTCACCAATTGTAGATAAAAAAACAAATGCGAAAGCCATAATAAATAGTCCAAATAAAATGCCATAGTTAATCTCTTTTAATCTTCCTTGAGTTTGAAACCCTATTTCTATTAAAGGTTGTTTGTCTATGAATTTCATAAATAGCCAAATCATAATAATAACAATAAATAATCCTGAGTATTCTATAATGATCATAACACTTTCATTCATTACGTTAGATGAAATTTCCGTTAAATCATAACCTAATAATAACAAAACTAATACCCCAAAAATTTGAGAAAAAACAAGAAGAGGTATAAACAAAAGGGATTTTAGCCATCCTCTGTGATTAATTACTTTTTTTATCATTTTTTTCTATTAAATGTTATTGGAATTGTATAGGAAACTGCAACAGGATAATCATTGTTTAATCCTGGCTCTAATGCAGGTATTTTTTTAATAACCCTTTCGGCTTCTTTTCTAAATTCTTTAGGACCAAAAGCTGTAATTTCGTAAATATTTCCGTCATTTTCAACAATAATTTCAACAAAAACTATAACCTGATCATTAGGGTTATTTGATTTTCTAGGGTATCTCAAATATCTTTTTATATGATCATTCATTCTTTTTTTAAAATAAGGCTTAGAATCATCTGAAGAAATGTTACTTGTTCCTGGAAATAACGGAGCCCATTCTACACTGTCAATTGGAAAAACATCATCAAAATTATCATCAGAACTTGGCAATTTGAAAGTAATAGGTATTTCAAAAGGAAATGAAGAAACCTCACCATTGACTTTACCTGGTTTCATTAAAGGAAGTTTATTTATAATTTCTATCGAAGCTTGTTCAAAAATTTGATTGGCTTTTAACAAAGCTTCCTGTTGATCAAACTTTACTCCAACTAAAGAAGCTTTAGCAAATAATTTATCCACCTTTCCATTAATATCAATCTCAAAAAAAACTTTTACAACCGCTTGAAGTCCTAATTCAATAGCAGCTTCAGGATATATGAAATTATTTTCTACATGCTCAGAAATAGTTTCTTCAAAACAAATATTTTGCATAGAAATAGGCACAAGATTACATATTGGAAAAATGGGAAATTCTTCTTGAATTATTTGTGTCTCTTGACAAAAATTAACTTGGAATAAAAGAACAAATAAAATTAGAGTTATTTTTTTAATCATAAAACGCAAGATAATAATTTATTATTTCTACTTTAAAAAACAATAATTAGATTAAAATTTGTTAAAAATTCATAATTTTAATACTTTGGCACTGATTTTGAATTAAATAATTATAGAATTTAAACAACCTATACAATGAAAAAATATTTACTTCTTTTTACAATTATTAGTCCATTACTTTTCATGTCATGTGAAAATGATGGAGGCGAAATGTCTGATGACGAACTAATCGAGGCTATTATTAATGCTGAAAACAGAATTTCCGTTACAAAGAATGACCTTCCAAAATCTGCTATTGCTAGTTTAGGTTTTAAGATGCCTAATGATATTATACGTTTTGCAGATTTAGCCCCAGAATTAGGCTATGAGATTGAAATGAAAAGTTGGGACTTTTTTGATTTTGAATTAGATTATGAAAGAGATGACAATCAGTATTTTACAACAAATGGAAGAATATTAGAATCTACTAGAGGAAACAAAGATGACTTTGGAAAAGGCAAAGATGATAAAAACAAAAAAAGAGGTCCTTGTTTTAAATTTGTTTATCCGATTTCTTACACAATGGCTGATGGTTCAGTAATTTCTGGAAATGACAGAAAAGAAATCCATACTCAAATGAAAGCATATTTTGAAAAAAATGGTAAGACTAGAGAAAATAAACCTCGTCTAAATTTACCAGTTCAAATTTTGATGCTTGACAAAGACAAAAAAGTTATTAAAAAAGATATTTCATCAGTTGAAGATCTTAAGCTTCTTTGGCAGTACTGCAAGGGGAACAGGAATAAAGGAAACGGTGATAGAAAAGGATAAAAAAATTAAATCATAAAAGAAAAAATAAGCTCCAAAATTGGAGCTTATTTTTTTTTAAATGATGTCCATAGAAAGTGAATCAGAATCAACAAAAAACTAAAAAATCCTAAAAATAGAAACAACCACCCAATTGGAATCAAAAAAAACGGTTCAATAAGAAAACCATTTTCATCTACTTCACTTCCAATTAGTCCAAATGAAAGGAAACATAAAATTCCTAACACTAGAAAAGTAATTGTTATTTTGTATTTAGTTGCCATATTAAATTAAATTTATTGCTTTGTTTAACTTGCTTTCCTCTTTCTTTCCATCCATTGTGATTTTCTTTAGGCAAATCTGGAACTGAATCCAATGATTTTTTTAAAAAATTATAGATTTCATTTTCTTTTTCAGATAATTTACTTAATAAAAGTGAATTTTCTTCAAATAGATCTTCTGAATATTTGAAAAATTTACCACTCTTATATAATTTATAAGTCTTGTTCTGTGCATAAACACCTCTATCAAGTACACGTGTACCCCACATTGGATTATAATATGTTATCAAAACATCCCTTTGCTTATAACCATCATTTAAAATGAGAGGTAAAAGACTTTTCCCATAGGAATCTGGATTTTCAATATCAAGAATATCTTCAAATGTTGTATAAAAATCTGTAAAATCTATTAATGCATCACTCGTTCTAGAATCCTTAATATGCTTATTCCAATTCACGATCATTGGTACATTGGAAGCAAATTTAATTGAACCTCCTTTTGAACCTTTTATTTCTTTTCCATTATTTAATGTTACAACTTTTGTGTCAGTTCCATTATCACCTAAAAAAATCAAAATGGTATTTTTATCTAAATTATTTTTCTTTAAAGCATCTGTAATTTTACCAACAACCTTATCCATATATGTTACCATATCTGAAAAATATTTTGGATTATTTCCAACATTTCTTTTATCCAAGTCATTCCAATCTTTAGAATCTGGAGTTGGGCGAAAAGGGTCATGAACTAAAGCCATTGGATAATAAACAAAGAAAGGATCATCTTTATTTTTTTCTATAAAATCAACTATAAAATCAGAGAAAATATCGGCACCATAGTCATCCATGTTAGTCTCTAATTTTTTCCCATTTTGTACAATGTTAGGGTTTGCAAATCTATCACCTCTTTCTCTTAGCCACCATAGACAATATTCATCAAAACCAAAATGATATGGCCTATTTAAGTCCTGATTGTTTTCTAAATCATATTGAATCCCATTTAACTGCCACTTACCAACAATAGTCGTCTTATAACCATTTTCCTGAAATAAATTCCCAAATGTTTTCTGATTAGGGTTTAAATATGTAAAGTATTCATAATTAATATAGTTTGGTTTCCCAGTCATAATTTTAACTCTTGTTGGAGTACAAAGTGGCTGAGAATAAGCATTGGTAAAATTAATACCATTTCTAGCTAGAGAATCTAAAATTGGTGTTTTATAATCATCTGTACCATTAATTCCAAGTGCTTCAAATCCAATGTCATCTGCCATTATAAGAACAACATTTGGTTTTGATGAAACTTTTATTGATTGATTATTGCTACAACTTAAAACTAGTGTAGAAATTAAAACAAGAGATAAAATTTTCATATTTTTAACAATTATTTCATCACAATTTATGGAACATTTTTTAAAGTCTGAAATAAATTCAATGGAAAGAATTTTTAGACTAAATCTTGTAAATAGATTTAAATATGCTAAGCCTAAGGAATGAATGAGTTCATAAATAAGGATATTTTAGATTATGTAGAGCTTAATTCACAACAAGAACCAACTTTACTAAAAGAATTAAATAAAGAAACTCACCTAAAAATTCTTAATCCTAGAATGTTATGTAGCAGTTACCAAGGAAGAGTTTTATCTATTATATCAAAAATTATAAAACCTAAAAAAGTATTAGAAATTGGAACCTATACAGGATATTCTGCTTTATGTATTGCAGAAGGATTAGATAAAAATGGCATCATTCATACTATTGATATAAATGAAGAACTTAAAGAAATTCAAAATAAATATTTTAAGAAATCAGGGTTTGAAAATCAAATTCACCAACATATTGGAAATGCTATAGAAATCATTCCAAAAATTAACGAATGTTTTGATTTTGTTTATTTGGATGCAGACAAAGAAAATTATGATAAATATTTTGATTTAGTTATAGATAAAATTGTTTCTGGAGGTGTACTTATTTCTGATAATGTTCTGTGGAGCGGAAAAGTTTTAAATAATAAAAATAAAGATCTAATAACTCAAAAATTAATAGAATTTAACCAATTAGTAAAAAAAGATAAAAGATTAGACACCATCATTTTACCAATTAGAGATGGAATATCTATTTCCAGAAAAATCTAAAGATTTCTTTTTATAGAACCTCCTAGATCATCCATTTTTTCTTTTACATCATCTATTTCTTTTTTAATTGATTTTGTATCAATACCTTGATTTTTAGCACTTTTTTGAATCTCACTCTTTATATCTTCTGTTGCATCTTTTACTTGACGAATCCCTTTACCAAGTCCTCTTGAGAGTTCAGGGATTTTATCAGCTCCAAAAATAAGTAAGACCATTAAGCTAATAAAAAGAATTTCAGGTCCGCTAATAAACAAAAGCATAAGTAGATATTTAATGTAAATATAAAAAAATGATCGATTATAATAATTGACCATTAAATTTTAAAATTCTATCCTTTAATTTTAGATTTAAATTTATCAAAATCTGAATCTTCCTGTTTTTTAGGCCAAGCATTATTAGAAGTGTCAATATCCGCTGTTTCTAAATCTGGATCAAGAATAATATTAACTATTTTTTTATTAGAAGTCACCATCTTACTAACTTCATTATCGTTTTTTCTCCAAACTTGAACAGGATATTTTATTTTTTCTTTGCTGCCATCTTCATACTCATATTCAACAATAATTGGCATAACTAAACCTCCAGGCTTATCAAAAATTATTTCATAAAAATATTTAGGAACTTTTAAACTAGATATTTCTTCTTCACTAAAATTTTCTTTTAGATAATTGTTTAATAATTTTGAATTATCTAAAGGATTAACTTCTTTTAAATTTTCAGTGTCATTTTCAAAATCTTCTAGATAAACAAGTGGTCTTAGTCTGTTCATAGGAATTCCGCGTTCTTCCATAATTTTTTTCATTTCTTTACCAGGATTTGGAGATACATAATACTGTTTCACTTCTTTTATCCCTATATCTACGAAATCTGTTGTATAAAACCATCCTCTCCAAAACCAGTCTAAATCTACAGCTGAAGCATCTTCCATAGTTCTAAAAAAATCTTCAGGAGTTGGGTGTTTAAACATCCATCTTTTTGAATAAGTTTTAAAAGCATGATCAAAAAGTTCTTTTCCCATAATTGTTTCTCTAAGAATATTTAGAGCCGTTGCAGGTTTCCCATATGCATTAGGTCCAAGACTATAAACATTTTCAGGATTAGTCATAATTGGAGCTAAAAAATTCTGGTCAACACTCATATAATTTGTTATTAATTCAGCAGGACCTCTGTCAGAAGGATAATTCTCATTGGGATAAATAATTTGCGGATAATCTTTCCCAAGTTTCTGCTCAGTTAAATACTGAACAAACGTATTAATTCCTTCATCCATCCAAGCCCATTGACGCTCGTCATTATTTACGATCATTGGAAAAAAGTTATGACCAACTTCATGAATTATAACACCAATCATTCCAAACTTAACATCATCTGAATAAGAACCATCTATATTAGGTCTTCCAAAATTGAAACATATCATAGGATATTCCATCCCTATTTGTTTAGCATGCACAGAAATAGCTTTATGATATGGATAATCAAATGTAAAACTTGAATATGTTTTTAAAGTTTCTGCTACAACTATAGTTGAATAATCTTCCCATAGAGGATTACCTTCTTTAGGGTACAATGAAACAGCCATTACGTCCTTGTTTCCAACCTTAACAGCCATCATGTCCCATAGAAATTTTCTAGAGCTGGCAAAAGCAAAATCCCTTACGTTTTGTGCTTTAAAATGCCAAGTATTTTTATCCTTAGAAAAATTCTTTTCAGCCTCTTCTGCTTCAGCTTGAGTTACAATCATTATAGGTTTATCATAAGATTTTTTTGCTTTATTATATCTTTTTAACATATCTTTTGAGAAAACTTCTTTTCTATTTTGAAGCTCTCCAGTAGCATCTAATATATGGTCAGCAGGAACAGTTATTTTTACTTCATAATTTCCAAATGGCAGTGCAAATTCTCCATTTCCCCAAAATTGATAGTTTTGCCATCCTTCTATTTCATTGTAAACAGCCATTCTTGGAAAAAATTGGGCAATGATATAAGATCTATTTCCATCACTTTCAAAAGTTTCATACCCTGATCTACCAGCTTGATTTACATGATCTTGAATATTATACCACCATTTCATTGAAAAAGAAACCTTTTCACCACTTTTTAAAACTTCAGGAAGGTCAATTCTCATCATAGTTTGATTAATAAAAAAAGTAAGAACTTTTCCATTTACGTCCTTAACATATTCAATATTAAATCCCCCATCAAAGGGCTCATTTATAAATTTGTTTGTAAATCCAGATGGATCGTAAGCTGGACTTACTCCGTCACCGTCTCTAATTAAAGATGGTGAATCTTTTTTTCTAACATTTTGATCTAATTGAACCCATAAATATTCTAAATTATCTGGAGAATTATTTGTGTAAGTAATTGTTTCACTACCAGAAATTCTTTTGTTTCTATCATCTAATTCGATATCCATTTTATAATCAGCTTGTTGCTGATAGTAAGCAGGGCCTGGAGCACCAGCTGCAGTTCTAAACATATTAGGTGATGAAAATTCCTGATACATTTGTCTAAATTTATTTATATTCAAATGTCCATTTTGTCTGGAATTTTCTTTAACCTCTTGAGATATTCCCATAGATGAGAAAATCAAAGAAATCATTATTAATTTAATATTTATTGCTTTCATAGGTCTATAATTAATGGAGGTTCAATTTAGTAAAATGTTATCATATATCTAAAGTATAATCTGAATTATCTTTTGTCAAAATAAAGCTTTGTTTATTATTATTTTTTTTAACATGAATAATATTCTTTTGATCTAAGAATAACTCAAATAATATTTTATTTTCTAGTTTAATTATATTTGAAATAGGTATTTTTTCTAATTCTAAATAACAAACTATTAAGTCATTTTTATTTTCAGTCCCCAGGCATTTAGGATGGTACTTGATATTATCAAAGTAAATACTAATGTTAGTCTCTAGATACTCTCTTATTTTTGACTGAATTAGTGGAGAATCTAAATCTGAGTTAGAATTATATTCGTTTGAATATTTCCCTTCCATTAAAGAAGATAGGTCATCCTTAAAAATTCTTACAGTAATTTCAACAGAATTTGATTCTGTAAAATTAAATAAACTAGTGCTTACGTAATACTTGTGATTTATAAAACCACAAGTAATAAACAAAATAATTACTATGCTAATTTTCTTCATTGATAGATTGATGAAATTTTTCAAATGATTCTAATACTAAACCATGATCTGAAGTTCTGAAATCTTTTTCAATATTACTATTTTCTAAAGCTCCCAAGACAAACTCATAAACTTCGTCTTCTTCTAATTCAAAATTATTAATAAAAAAAATTAGACCATAAAATTCCATAATACTAACAACGGAAGAGTATTGTTTATCTAATAACCTCTTCTTTTTTAGTCTTTTATAATACCCGGAGAGATGTTTGTAAACAGCCTCTATATCAAGTCCTCCTGTAAGAGGAAGTAAAAGTGTACTCAAAATAAGACTTTTAGCAGAAACTATCTTCTCTTCTCTTTTTCCCTTAAAGCCAGGTATCCCTACATTATTAAAATTTATTGGATCTTTAATATTAGAACCTAACATATCGTCTAACATATTTCCACTTAAATTATGTGGCTTAACTACAACATTATCTAATCGATTTACAAAAGGCTCGACATAGATCTTTATTAAATCTTGATCAAAAATTTTAGGTTCAATTATTATAAAATGAGACTTAATTTGAATAGAAGATATTATTATGGTATCATTCCTTTTAACTCCTATTTCAAATAAACCATCTTGATTTGTTATAGCTTTAGCTCCACTAGTTTTATTTATAATATGGACACCACTTATGACTAAAGAGTCATTTACGACCTCACCTTTAAAAGTTTTGAAGTTTTGCTTTTTTTGTGAGAAAACAAGGTGACTCCCAACAAAAAGAAAACACAAAATTATATTAGCCCCTTTTAAGTATTTTTTTAAATCTTTCACTCTGCTTAACTAAAAAATCAATTAATTGAAATTCATTGCTTTTCTTAAACAGAAACTTTGACGGAAATTTTTCGTCACAAAACAACAAAAATTCTGAAATATTATTTTTGGGTATTCCTAGGCTATTAACAAAAAAAGAGTCATCATAGACTTCCCTAAGTAAATTACTTGGTTTATAACTTACATTACTAGTGTCTTCTGATGTTTTATTATTAGGCTTTGCTATGGCTTTATATAAACTAATAAAATTCAATCCATTTGTGAGTCTACCTGCTTTTAAAATTTGATTTTCAATTTTAGTTGATTTATCAAAAGTATAGTCAATTCTCTTAAATTCTTCTTCCTTCAAATCAAGAAATTTTTCTATATTTTCTGGTCCAACAACTACTTCATCCAATTGAGTGATCTTTTCGTTTACATCAATCACAATTCTACTTTTTTGTAAAATTTCTTTTGTAATTACTAATGATCTAATCTGGTATTGAACAGAGGAAAAAATCAAACGATCATTTAGTTTTACTTGCATTTCAAATTCACCATCTTCGTTAGTGATTGTTGCTTTCTGAGAAGTATTATTAATTACATTAGCAGAAATAACATTACTATTTCTATATAAAACTTTTCCTCTTATCCAAGTTCTATAATCAGATTGTGCAAAAGAAAAATTACAAATAAAAAAAAAGATTATAAAATTTAGTGTGTATTTCATTAATTTAAAAAAAGTAGAGCGGGAGACCGGGTTCGAACCGGCGACCATCAGCTTGGAAGGCTGACGCTCTACCAACTGAGCTACTCCCGCAATGATACAAATATAATATTAATGAATTATTATAAGTTCTTTACTTTAACTAAAAATTATATTATTAATTTTATATTCTATGGATTTAATTTTAAAAAAAGTTAATTCAAAAAATTTATTTTCAGTAAGAAGTAAAGTTTTAAGAAATAATGCTAGCTATGAATATTGCAAATTTGAAGGTGATGATAGAACAGATTCAATTCATATTGGTGCCTACCAAAATAATGTAATCCTAGGAGGAGTATCTTTAATTAAAAATAAATCAACAAGAATAGAATTAGAAAATTGTTATCAGTTAAGAGGAATGTGTGTGTTAAAAAATTTTCAAAAGAAAGGAATAGGTCACAAACTAATACAAAGTGCAGAAAAAACCTGTCGAAATTTAAATGTCGATTACATTTGGATGAATGCCAGAGAAAAAGCTGTTGATTTTTATTTAAAATTAAATTATATCGATTTAGGACAGACTTATATAATTAAAGGTATTGGCAAACATTCTTGTCTTTATAAAAATTTAAAATGAATTTAAATTTATATCGTAATTTCTTGCTGTTTTTTTTAATTTGTAATGTCAATTTTTCTCAAAAAAATATGAATTTAGATGTAATTAAAGGAATTAAAAAACCTGATTTAGTAGGAGATAGCATTATGCTAGAAAAAAATACATATAAAGCTTTTAAAAAAATGGAATCTGCAGCAGAAAAAGACGGAATAAATCTTAAAATTGTTTCTGCTTATAGAGGTTATGATCGCCAAAAGCTTATTTGGAATAAAAAATACATAAAATTTACTACAACGTATTCTTTAGAACCATTAAAGGCAATTAATGAAATCATTCAATACTCAACAATACCTGGAACTTCTAGACATCACTGGGGAACTGATATCGACATAATTGATGGTAATTATTCAGATCTAGAAGATGTAGAAGATGTTTTAATCGCTAGTAAATTTGAAAATAATAATATCTTTTATGATGTAAAACAATGGATGAATTTAAATTCTGAAAAATTTGGATTTTTTATTACCTACAATAATGATCCTAATAGGACAGGATTTGATCACGAACCTTGGCATTATAGTTATGCCCCTATTTCAAAAAAAATACTCAAAATATTAATCGAGTCTGATTTAAAACAAATTATTAAAAAAGAGGACATTAATGGATCTGAATATTTTAATGATGAATTCATCAATAAATATGTAAATGAAAATATTTTAGATATTAATCCAGATTTGAAATAAGTAGTCTTTCGATTATAATTATATTTGACATTAAATAATTAACTCATTAAAAATTTGAAAATTTCTAAAAAAGTTATTTTAATGATACTTGATGGATGGGGAATAGCTAAAGACCCGAATGTTTCTGCAATTGACAAAGCAAACACTCCTTTTATTGATTCATTATATTCTAATTTTCCATCTGCTGAACTTTCTACATTTGGCCAAAGTGTTGGACTCCCTGAAGGACAAATGGGAAATAGTGAAGTAGGTCATATGAATTTAGGAGCTGGAAGAATAGTATACCAAGATTTAGCTAGAATCAATCTTGATATAAGAGAAGGGAAATTTAAAAACCAAGTAGTTTTAAAAAAAACATTAGAAAAAGTAAATAAGAACAATGAAAAACTACATTTAATTGGATTAGTTTCAGATGGTGGTGTTCATTCACATATTGATCATTTAGAAGAAATATTAAACATTAGTAAAAAAATGAATATTAAAAATGTGTTCGTTCATGCTTTTACTGATGGGAGAGATGTTGATCCAAAATCTGGCGTTCAATTAATCAAAAGACTGAATAAAAAAATAAATGATTGTGGAGCAAAATTTTCTAGTTTAATTGGAAGATATTATGCTATGGATAGAGACAAAAGATGGGAAAGAACAAAAAAAACTTATGATTTACTTGTAAACGGTGTCGGAAAATCATCTATAAATATAGTAGATTCCATTAAAGAATCTTATACAAAAGGGGTTACTGATGAATTTATAGAACCAATAATAATGGTTGATGAAAACAATAAGCCTAAGGGACTCATTGAAAATAATGATCATGTTATATTCTTCAATTTCAGAACGGATAGAGGAAGACAATTGACCCAGGTTTTAATTCAAGAAAATTTTGAAGAATTTGGAATGAAAAAACTAAATTTAGATTTCGTCACTATGACCAATTATGACGAGTCTTTTAATGGAGTTAATACTATATACGACAAGGACAATTTAGTAGATACCTTAGGAGAGGTATTAGCTAATAATAATAAAAAACAAATTAGAATTGCAGAAACTGAAAAATACCCTCATGTTACGTTTTTCTTCAATGGGGGAAGAGAAAAACCTTTTGAAAATGAAATCAGAATTTTATGTCCTTCTCCAAAAGTTGCTACATACGATCTAAAGCCTGAAATGAGTGCATGTGAAATAACTGATTCAATAATTCAAGAAATTGAAAAAGAATCTGCTGACTTTATATGTTTAAATTTTGCAAATCCTGATATGGTAGGACATACTGGAAATATTAATGCTGCTATTAAAGCCTGTGAAACTGTCGACGATTGTTCACGACAAATAATTGAAATAGCACTTAAAAGAAATTATTCTACTATAGTAATAGCTGATCATGGTAATTGTGACATAATGATAAATCCTGATGGATCACCAAATACTGCCCATACAACAAACATGGTCCCTATTATTTTAGTTGAAAATGAAGTTAATAAAATATCTAATGGAGTTTTAGGTGATATAGCTCCTACCATTCTTGATATAATGGACATTAAAAAACCTCATTTAATGTCTTGCAAATCTCTATTAAAATAAATATGAAAAAAATAATCTTTTTACTTACAATAATCTTTTTATTTTCTTGCAATAATTCAAAAAAATCTAATTCTAGTAGTAGTAATGAAAATGTTAAAGAAGAATATGTTGACTTACTAGGTTTTTTCAAAAGAAAGGAACTTAATAAAGAACGTCACGGATTTTGGTTTAAAGAAAATTATGAATACTATAATCTAGACCATGAAATTGCTAATCAAATTAAACCCTTAATTAAAGACATAGAAATTACAGTATTTATGGGAACCTGGTGTAGTGACAGTAGAATACACTCTCCTGCTTTTTTTAAATTGATGGATTACTTAAAAGTTAGAGATAGAAAGTTAGAACTCATAGCAATGACTATTGACAAGACAACACCTGATAGTTTGGAAAAAAATCAAGACATCATAAATATTCCAACTTTTATATTTAAAAAGGATGGAAAAGAAATAAATAGAATAGTTGAATTTCCAATTGAGTCTATAGAAAAAGATATTTTTAAAATTTTAAGTGGTAGTGATTATAAAAATGCTTACGCAGACTTTTAGTAATGAGCTTAATTAAATCAAAAGAAGAAATAGAGTTAATTAGAGAAAGTGCTCTTTTAGTTTCAAAAACATTAGGGATGCTTGCTTCGGAAATTAAACCTGGAGTAACTACCTTATACTTAGATTCATTAGCTGAAAAATTCATTCGAGACCATCAAGCAATTCCAGGATTTTTAGGGTTATATGATTTTCCTAATACACTTTGTATTAGTCCAAATTCTCAAGTAGTTCATGGTATACCTAACAAAGATGAAATTAAAGATGGCGATATTCTTTCAATAGATTGTGGTGTTTTAAAAAATGGGTACTATGGAGATCATGCCTATACTTTTGAAGTAGGAGAAGTCGATGATAAAGTAAAATCACTTTTAAAAACAACAAAAGATTCACTTTATATAGGAATTTCACAATTTAAAATTGGCAAAAGAGTTGGTGATGTAGGTTATGCTATACAACATTATAATGAATCTAGAGGATATGGAGTTGTAAAAGAGTTGGTTGGTCATGGATTAGGAAAAGAAATGCATGAAAAGCCTGAGATGCCAAATTATGGTAAGAGAGGAAATGGAAAAAAATTCCAAAATGGGATGGTTGTGGCTATTGAACCTATGATAAATATGGGTACTTCTAAAATTAACCAACTTGAAGATGGTTGGACAATTTTAACAGAAGATAATTTGCCTAGTGCACACTTTGAACATAATGTTGCTATGATTGATGGGAAACCTAACTTACTTTCAACATTTGATTATATATATGAGTCATTAGGAATAGAAAGTAATGAGGAAAAAAAATTTAAATAATTAAAATTGAATTGGTTTATAAAATTTTTAATAAATATAGTACCAAGACCACAATTAATTTTTTGGAGTAAAACATTACAACCCCTTTTAGACTTGTTTTTCAGAGGAAATAATTTTACAGACCCTATTAATGGAAAATCATATAGAAAATTTCTTCCTTACGGATATGTTAAACAAAGAAAAAATGCTTTATGTCCAGGAACATTATCTTTAGAAAGGCATCGCTTACTATGGTTATATTTAACTAATGAAACTGATTTTTTTACTAATAAAATAAGAGTATTACATATAGCTCCTGAACAATGTTTTTACAAAATTTTTAAAAACTTAGAAAATATTAATTACACAACCTTTGACTTAAATTCTCCTCTAGCAGATGTTAAAGGGGACATTTGCAAAATGCCTTTCAAAAACAATTCATTTGATTATGTTCTTTGTAATCATGTTTTAGAACATATTTCTGATGATAAAAAAGCTATGATGGAAATTTTCAGAGTATTAAATTTTAATGGAACCGCAATACTTCAAGTTCCTATTAATATGAGTAATACAACAACTTTAGAAGACAATGGCATTACTAATAAACAAGAGAGAATAGAAAAATTTGGTCAATACGACCATGTAAGACTTTATGGATTAGATTATTTTAAAAGATTAAAAAATATTGGATTTGACGTCAATCAAGTTAAATATGCTTTAAACTTTAATGAAAAGGAAATATTAAAGTACAGTATAGAAAAAGATGAAGTTATACCTATTTGTAAAAAGTTAATCTAAAATTAGATTTTTGAAATTTTTTGTAAAATAAGTTTTTACTTCATTTTGTTCATCAAAATAAACTATCATAACTTCAATATTTAATAAAGAGTCAATTATTGTCATAGACTCTTCCAATGGCATTGCCATAAAAGCAGTAGCATATCCATCAGCTGACATACAATTATCAGCCAATACCGAAGTTCCTAAAACATTTGTACTATAAGCATTTCCATTTTTAGGATTAACTGTATGAACAATTTTCTTTCCTGTTAGCGAATCAATTAAAAATTTTCTATAATTACCAGAACTTGCAAGAGCTTTGTCTTTTAAAGCAATTCTTAGTTTATAACTAGTTGGATCAGGGTTTAAAGGATCTGTAATACCTACCCTCCAAGGAGTATTTGTAACGCCATTTAATCCACTAGCGTACATTTCACCTCCAATTTCAATTAAATGGTTAGTAATTTGATTGTCTATTAACATATTTGATATAACATCAACACAGTATCCTTTAGCTATAGCATTAAAATCAAGCAAAATTCCATTTTTTGTCTTTACAACTCTATCATTAACCAATGAGACATTTTCGAAACCAGTAAGATTTATTAGACTATCTAAATCTAACAGTCTATTTAGTTTGCTATTAGGACCTAAACCATATGCATTAACCAATAATCCAATAGTTGGATCAAAAAACCCATTAGATGATTCCCAAATTATTTTGGATTGATTAAAAACATTAACAAAATGGCTATCAACTTTAATAGAATCTATGCCATCATTTATTTTTGAAATATCAGATGAAATAAGGTAAGTAGAAAGTGATTTATTTATTTCAAAAAAAATAGAATCAGTTAATCTTTCAATATTATCCAGTGAATTGTCAGAAGAATAGACAATCTTAAATGAAGTGCCAAGGGCATACCCTGAATAGCTAAATACGTTAGGTGAATTAGAACAACTAAAACATAAAAAAGCAAAAGAAAGTAAACTAATTAATTTTTTCAAGTCCATTAAAATTAACAATATAACCTGAATTTTTAAATAGTGGTAGGTCATAATTTTCAGAATTTGCTAAACCAACACCAGCATAATATAATGTAGCATTAAAACTTATTGCACGAGCTTTAATTTTATCAAGATATAATATTTTAATAACTCTAGGGTTTTGTGGATAACATATTGCCTTAACTATTATGAAAAATAGTTTTTTTTCTTTTGTACAAACAAACTGAGGATCTTTTTTTAATTGACTATTAACTGATAAAAATTCATAATTTTTATCTTCTAATTCTTTACCAACAATATTCATTGCTAGCTGATGCTTTTCTAAATTACTTAATGGGACTGGCAGAAAATTATCCTCCAAAATCATCAAATCTGACATTTTCTGGCGGTACACCAAAATCGTCTGCCATTTTTTCAATAGCTTGATTCATTAATGGAGGACCACAGAAGTAAACTTCAATATCTTCAGGACTTTCGTGATGATTTAAATAATTGTCAATAACTGTTTGATGAACAAAACCTACAAAACCATCACCTTCCCCCTCTAAACCATCTTTAACCTTCCAATTATCAACTTCTAGTGGCTCTGAAAGAGCTATATAAAATTTAAAATTAGGAAAATCCTTTTCTAAGGCTTTAAAATGATCTATATAAAAAAGTTCTCTTTTAGATCTTCCTCCATACCAAAAACTTACTTTTCTACCAGATTTAAGAGTTCTAAATAAATAATATAAGTGAGATCGCATTGGTGCCATTCCAGCTCCACCTCCAACATAAAGCATTTCAGCTTCCGAATGATTTATAAAAAATTCACCGAAGGGACCAGAAATAGTAACTTTATCACCTGGTTTTCTTGAAAACATATATGAAGAAGCAATTCCTGGATTAACATCCATCCATCCGTTTGTACTTCTATCAAATGGAGGTGTAGCAATCCTGACATTCAGCATAATTTCTTTTCCTTCGGCAGGATATGAAGCCATTGAGTAAGCTCGCTCTACAAGCTCAGGGTTTTTCATTTTTAAATCCCAAAGTTTAAAATTATCCCACTCTAGTTTAAATTTATCTGGTTCACCAGGATGTTCTTCTGGATGAGACTTGATGTCAATATCTTTAAAGTCTATTTCACATTCAGGAATTTCAATTTGAATATAACCACCAGCCTTATAACCCATATCATCAGGGATTTCAACTACCAATTCTTTTATAAATGAAGCTACATTCCAATTTCTAACTACCGTTGCCTCCCATTTTTTTATTCCAAAAACTTCTTCTGGAACTTCAATAACCATATTTTGTTTTACTTTAACTTGACACCCTAGTCTCCAACCTTCTGCAATTTCTTTTCTACTAAAATGAGGTTTTTCTGTTTCCAAAATTTCACCACCACCCTCCGTGACTATACATTTACATTGTACACAAGTTCCTCCACCTCCACAAGCAGAGGGTAAGAAAATTTTATTATTTCCAAGTGTTGATAAAAGAGTGCTTCCAGAAGAAACTTCGACTTCACTTTCTCCATTAAGAAAAAGTGTAACTGGTCCTGAAGGGTGTAATTTAGCTTTAACAACTAATAGCATTCCAACCAAAACCATAATAATGGCTAAAAAAACGATAATACTAAAAATTATATAAGTAATAATTGTTGTCATAAAAACTATATTTTAATTCCCATAAAACTCATGAAACCAAAGGCCATAAGCCCACAAATTATAAAGGTTATTCCTAGCCCTTTTAAAGGAGCTGGAACATTCGAATAAGCTATTTTTTCTCTAATAGCAGCTATTGCTACAATTGCTAAAAGCCATCCTATTCCTGAACTAAATCCATAAATAGCTGATTCAGTAATTCCCGAAAAATATTTTATTTGCATGAATAAAGATCCACCCAAAATTGCACAATTTACAGCAATTAACGGAAGAAAAATTCCTAACGCACCATATAAAGCCGGTGCAAATTTCTCAACAATCATTTCAACTAATTGGACCATAGAGGCAATTACAGCAATAAACATAATAAAGCTTAAAAAGTCTAAGTTTAATTCTGCATACTTAGGTCCAACCCATGAAAGTGCACCTTCTTTTAATAAGTATTTATCAATTAAAAAATTTAAAGGGACTGTAATAGTTAAAACAAAAATTACAGCAAAACCAAGTCCAACTGATGTTTTAATGGTTTTTGACATAGCTAAATATGAACACATACCTAAAAAATAAGCGAAAATCATATTTTCAATGAAAATACTTTTAATAAATAAATTAGCGTAATCAATCATAATTATTAATTTAAATTATCAGTTCTCGATTAATTTTCTGTTTCTGGATCTCTGAATCCATATTATAATTCCAACAGTAATAAGAGCCATTGGGGATAATAACATAAGACCATTATTTTCATAACCCATTTCATATACAAAGTCGGGAATTACCTGATATCCTAATAAATTACCTGAGCCCAAAAGTTCTCTAAAAAAAGCTACTAAAATCAAAATAAATCCATATCCCACAGCATTTCCGATTCCATCTAGAAATGATCTCCACACTCCATTTCCAAGCGCAAAAGCTTCCAGTCTACCCATAACTATACAATTAGTAATAATCAATCCAATGAATATGGATAATTCTTTACTAATATCATATGCATAAGCTCTTAATACTTGATCAACAAGAGCAACCAGAGACGCTACAACAACTAATTGAACTATGATTCTTATTCTATTAGGTATTAAATCTCTTAACATAGAAATAATAACATTACTAGCAGCCATAACTGCAATAACTGAAATACTCATCACCAATGCAGCTTTTAATTGAACTGTAATAGCTAAAGCTGAACAAATTCCCAATACCTGAACAGTGATTGGATTATTGTCATCCATTGGATCAGAAAGTAAAGTTCTATTTGTATTTGACATATATTCTAATTTAAAGCTATTTTATTTGATCTTAGAGTATTTAAATAAGGGACATAGTGTTCTAACCTTTCTTTAATCATATCTGTAACTCCATCTCCAGTAATTGTTGCTCCTGAAATAGCATCTACCTCAAAATCTTCTTTGTCTTCATTATTAGGATCATTATTAGTTTTTGAAACTGTTATACCAATTAAATTATTATCAGAATCAAACAATTTTTCGTTAATAAATCTTTCTTTAAACCAATCTTGAGTAATTTCAGCACCTAAACCTGCTGTTTCTTGTGCATGATCAAAAACAACACCCTTTACAGTATTTAAATCTTCCTTTAATGAAATATATCCCCAAATTGCGTTCCAAAGTCCATTCCCCCTAATTGGAATAATATAAAATCTTTCAGAGTCAATGTTAGCCACGTAAAGAGGAAAATTTTGATTTTCAGGGGATTTTCTTAATTCAAGGACTAACTTAATATCATTAAACACATCTATTGCAGGATCAATTGATCCATCATTTTGAACAGCTATCTGCTCTTCAATGTATTTATCATATAATTCCTCTGCTCCTTCTCTATTAGTTATAACTCCTACCGTTGAAAGTATGTTCTGCATTTTTTCTTTTCTTATATTTTCTTTCTGTAAACCCTTTAAAGATTGAGAAGTATACGCAAGTACTATTGCTATTACAAATACCATGATAGTCGCAAATAAAAAAGTGTATAAATTTGAATCTCTATCCATATTAAGCAGCTTTTACAGTTTTTAAACTTCTTTTAAGTCTTCTATTAATATTTACTTGGATAACATAGTGATCAATAGTAGGGGCAAAAACATTCATAAGTAATATTGCAAGCATTACACCTTCTGGATAAGCAGGATTAAACACTCTAATTAATATACAAAATAACCCAACTAACAAACCATATATCCATTTTCCCTTTACAGTTTGAGCAGCAGATACAGGGTCAGTAGCCATAAAAACTACTCCAAAAGCAAAACCGCCAACCATTAAGTGATTAATCCAACTAAAGTTCATAAGTTCATTTGCTCCCCATAAATTAAACATCAGACCAGTTGCCGCAGCTCCAATCACGCTTCCAACCATTATTCTCCAGCTGCCAACTCCAGTAAAAATTAAAATAAATGCACCAACTAAAACCATAAGAGTCGAAGTTTCAGCTATTGATCCGGGAATAGAGCCAATAAACATTTGTAGAGGTTCATATGGTAATGCACTATTACCTGATGCTAGCATTCCTAATATTGTTTCTCCAGAAACTCCATCAATATTAGAAGCTTCAGAAACCCAAACTTTGTTGCCTGACATATATGTTGGATAGGCAAAAAAAGCAAATGCTCTTGCAGTCAATGCAGGGTTTAAAATATTCATTCCTGTTCCTCCAAATGCTTCTTTTCCTATAAATACAGCAAAAGCAACAGATAGCCCGACCATCCATAACGGAATATCTACTGGCATGATCATTGGAATTAGTAAGCCTGTGACTAAGTAACCTTCATTAATTTCATGTCCTCTAAAAACAGCAAAAGCAAATTCAACAGTAAGTCCTACTATATAAGAAACGGCAATCATTGGAAGAATTTTCATAGAACCATGAATCATTAAATCCATAGAGTTGTAATCTATCCCTAATTGAGAATAATATTGAAATCCCGTGTTATATATACCATAAAAAAGAGCTGGTAATAAAGCTATAATTACAGTAATCATCGTTCTTTTAAGGTCTACCGCATCTCTAATATGAGCACCATGTTTTGTTGTATGATTTGGCACAAATAAGAATGTGTCAAATGCATTAAAAGCAGGAGCAAACTTTTCCCATTTTTCACCTTTATTAAAAGGTTTTTTTAGATTATCAATTGTATTTCTAATATTCATATTATACTATTAACCAACTTCTGAAATCATTAAGTCAAGTCCTTTTCTAATTATATGTTGAGCTTCTATTTTAGAAGAAGATGAATAATCAATTAGAGAAAAATCTTCAGGAGCTACTTCATATATGCCTAAGTTTTCCATTTTTTCAATATTTCCAACCATGCATTCTTTTAGTAATTGCATTGGGAAAATATCCATTGGAAAAACTTTCTCCATTTCACCAGTTACAACAAAAGCTCTTTCCTCTCCATTAATGTTTGTATCCAAATCATACTTTTTGTCAGGAAATATCCATGAAAATGAAGTTTTATATATACTTGGTACTTTGTTATTAATAAAAGGAATCCATCCAAACATTCTATAATGATTTCCTTCTCTTAATATTGAAAAAGTATTATTGTAGAACCCAAGGTAATTATCTTTATCTACTGTCGATCCTGTTAAAATATCACCATTAATAAATCTTAACTGTTCACCTGTTTTTACTCCAGCATCATTTATTATTTTAGACAATTTAGATCCAATTATTGTTTTATAATATTGAGGGTGTTTTACTGGTGGACCAGAAATAGCTATGGTTCTTAAAGGATTATAAACACCCGTTAAAAAAAATCTTCCAATAATCGCTACATCTTCAGGGTTTATAGTCCAAACTTTTTCTCCACTATTAATTGGATCAACATGATGGATTTGAATACCTACATTACCAGCAGGATGAGGACCACTAACATCATGAATTACAACATCATTAATTTCATTAATGAATGTCTTACTATCTTTTTCAATACAAATATTTAAATCCCCATCTGTTAATTTTTTTAAAACTTGAACTCCAGTAATAAATTCATTTTTTTGATCATCTAATATGATTTGAAAATCAGCAGAGATTGGGGCAGTATTTAAAGTTGAAATAAAAATAGATTTGGGACTGTCTAAAGGATTAGCAATAATATCATAAGGCCTTTGTTTAATAAATGGCCAGCATCCAGAACCTAACAATAATTTTTTTAAATCATTCCCATTCAAATTTTCTAAATTTGAAATTTCAAATTCTTTTGATTTTTGAGTTTTATCAGAATCTATTACGATTTCAATAATTTTTCTTTTTGCCCCTCTTAAAATATCTTTAACAATCCCTGAAATTGGAGAGCAAAATTTAATTTCTTCATTATCTTTAGAATAAAAAACTACATCTCCAGCTTTTACATGATTACCGACTTTAACAACCATTTTAGGCTTAATTAAATGAAAATCTGAAGGATTTAAAGAAATTGATTTTGGAAAGGCAGCTTTTTTAATAATATTTTCAGCAGCACCTTTTATGTTAATGGTTAAACCATTTTTAATCTTGATGTCATTTGACATAATTAATCTACTATAAATAGTAGCGCAAATTTATTAATTAAAAGCATTAAGTAAAAGTTGATTTACTATTATATTTTTTATTTATATTCATTCTAAATAATTAAATATTTACTTCTAAAAATATTTAAAATTTAATATATTTATTGGATTATATGACAATTAATCCATTCGATATAATAAAATTGCTTTTTCTATTTATCTGTATAAACAGCCATAGTCAACAAAATTATACATCAAACAATATTAAAAGTGTCAAACTTTTAAACTCTAAAACCAATTCAAATTATCCAATAATTAATTTTAAAGACCAATTAGAACTGAGTTTTGACGATTTAGAAGCTGATGAAAAAGATTATTATTATAAAATAAATCACTTTGACTATAATTGGAAACCATCAGGACTTTTAAAATTAGAATTTTTAGAAGGTTTTGATGATATTAGAATAGACAATTTCAGAAATTCTTATAATACACTTCAAAGATATACTCATTATAACCTTGAGCTTCCAAATGATAATTTTAACTTTAAAATATCAGGAAATTATTCTGTAAGCATTCATCTTTCTAATGATGAAAAAGTTTTTGAAAAAAGATTCTCAATAACAGAAAATTCAGAAGGACTAAGTCTGTCTATTTCAAAATCTAATAAAATAGAAAATATTGATATTTCACAAAATATTGATGTCACTATAAATTGCAATAATTGTTCAAAAATTTATAATAATTCATCTACACTAAGATTAGTTATTTTGAAAAACAATAATTGGTCAATTTCAAAAACTATTAAAAAGCCAAAATATGTTATAAACAATAAATTAATATATCGTGACATAAGTTTTAACGGAGGAAATGAGTATTTAAGTTTTGACAGTTCGAATATTATTTCAACTAATTATAGAGTGTATAAAACAGAATTAAAAAATTTATATCATACTTATATTGTAACCGATGATGAAAGAACAAACAAAAAATATGAATATAATCCAGATAAAAATGGGTCTTTTATAATAAATGGGCCGTTCAGTAATTTAGATATTGAAAATGATTATTCAATTGTTCACTTCACATTAAAACCAAATACCATTAATTTAAAATCAAGAGTTTTTATCATCGGTGAATTTAATAATTTCGATCCTAATGAAACTTATGAATTGAATTTAAAGAAAAATAAATATGAAGGTGATTTTAAATTTAAACAAGGTTACTATAATTACATTTATTATCATTTAAATGAATCAGATTCTGAAAATACAAATTATTTTGGAGGTGATTTTTGGCAAACCGAAAATGTCTACTCAGCTTTATTGTATCAGAAGAAAAATAATGATAAATATTTTAAATTAATTGGTCATTCTTCCATTTCTTCTTCAATTATAAAAAATTAACATTAGCTATTAGTTTTATTTTTTTTTAATCTATACATTAGCAAGTAAGATGATAAATTACGTAACCAAAGGAATTGACATATCCGTTAAAAGTATTTACGATGGTTCTTATTTCAAGAATTATAGTCTGCACTTTTCATTTAACTATATCATAAAGATTACCAATCAAAGTAAAAATACAGTTCAATTAAAATCCAGGCATTGGAGAATATTTGACTCACTGAGTTCAGATATAATAATTGATGGTGAAGGAGTAATAGGTCAAAAACCATTAATTAACCCTGGAGAATCCTATGAATATTCTTCAGGCTGCCTTATAACTTCTCCTGTAGGTGCTATGAGAGGTTTTTACAATATGATAGATGTCAATACAGGGGAAAAATTTAGAGCCTATGTCCCTGCCTTTAAACTTACCGCTCCACAAGCCTTAAACTAAAACTCACTTTAATTTTAAAATACTATAAATGGCAAATTCAACATTTCAAATACCTGAGCTTAAAAACGAAGAAATTAAAGATTATATAAAAAATTCAAATGAAAGAAAAGAAGTAATTGAAACATATAATACAATGTATAATGAGAATATTAAAATTCCGCTATATATAGGTAAAGAGGAGATTATTACAGAAGAAAGAAGAGATATTAACCCTCCTCATGATCATAATAAAATTGTTGGGTCATATTCCATATGTAATTCAAGTCATGTTAAAAATGCAATAAATTGTGCTTTAGAAATGAAAGATGAATGGACTAACACCCCTTGGGAAGATAGAGCAGCTATATTTTTAAAAGCAGCTGAATTAATTGCAGGGCCCTATAGATCCAAAATAAATGCTGCTACAATGATTGGTCAATCTAAAACAATATTTCAATCAGAAATTGATGCAGCATGTGAGTTAGTAGACTTTTTAAAACTCAATATAATCTACATGAGTGAAATCTATAAAGAACAACCTATTAATGTTGGAGATGTCTCAAATAAACTAGAGTACAGACCGCTTGAAGGTTTTGTTTACGCCATAACTCCTTTTAATTTCACAGCAATAGGAGGTAATCTTTGTGCAAGTGCCGCTCTAATGGGTAATGTTATTTTATGGAAACCTAGTGATCATCAAACTTATAGTGCTAAAGTTATTATGGATGTATTTAAGGAAGCTGGACTTCCAAAAGGGGTTATAAATATGGTTACTGGAGACCCTGTTTTAATAACTGATATCGCTTTAAAAAACCCAAACCTTTCTGGAATTCATTTTACTGGATCTACTGATGTTTTTAAACAATTATGGTCAAAAGTAGGCTCAAATATTAAGCTTTATAAAGATTATCCTAGAATTGTTGGGGAAACTGGAGGAAAAGATTTCATTTTCACACATCCATCTGCTAATTCTAGAATAGTATCAACAGCTATAGTTAGAGGCGGATTTGAATATCAAGGTCAAAAATGTTCAGCAGCATCTAGAGTATATATTCCTAAATCAAAATCTTCTGAGATTTTTAAAAACTTAAAAGAGCAAATTAGTTCAATAACTCTAGGATCTCCTATAGATTTTGAACATTTCATGACAGCTGTAATTCATAAAAATTCATATGATAAAATTGTAAACTACATAGAGCTTGCAAAAAATGATAAAGAAGCTGAAATTTTAATTGGCGGAGACTATGACGACTCAAAGGGATACTTTATTTCTCCTACTATAATCGTAACATCAAATCCAAAATTTACTACTATGCAAGAAGAAATATTCGGTCCTGTAGTTACAATTTATGTTTATCCAGATAATGACTGGAAGCAAATGCTGACAGTTGTTGATCAAACTTCAATATATGCACTTACGGGTGCATTTATTTCTGAAGACAGAAAAAGTATAGAGTATGCTTTAAGACATTTAAGATATAGTGCAGGAAATTTTTATATCAATGACAAACCTTCTGGTGCAGTAGTTGGTCAACAACCTTTTGGTGGATCAAGAGCTTCTGGGACAAATGACAAAGCAGGATCAAAATTAAATCTATTAAGATGGGTTTCTCCTAGATTAATAAAAGAAAACTTTAATCCTCCTACTGAGTACCCTTACCCTTATATGGGATAGGCATGTAAACTATTTTTTTTGTTTCAAAAAAAGGATGATCAAAATAATTGTTAATATTAAAAATTTTAGATGATTTAAAACCTTCTAACTCTAAACTTAAATCACCACCTTTTAAACAAAAGATTCCATTTTTATAAGAATTATTATTTTTTTTAGAAATTTTATCATCAATTATTTTTACAAAGTCGGTCATATTAGTCACAGCTCTACTTACTATAAAATCATATTTTTGATCTACAGCCTCTGATCTTATTTTTTCAGCTTTGACATTTCTAAGACCTAATTCATCAATAATAGCTTGTACCACTTTTATTTTCTTTCCAATAGAGTCCGTTAAATGAAATGAAACTTCTGGAAACATTATCGCCAAAGGAATTCCTGGAAACCCTCCACCTGTTCCAACATCAAGAATTTTAGATTTAGATTTAAAATCAATGACTTTAGCAATACTTAATGAATGTAAAACGTGCCTAATGTTTAGCTCTAATATATCCTTTCTTGATATAACATTTATTTTATTATTCCAATTGTCATACAATTTATTTAAACTTCCCAATTGTAACAACTGAGAATTTGTTAGACTTGGAAAATTAGATTCTATGATGTTCAAAACTTTTTTTTATTTATTCAAATTTACATCAATAATTTTATGAAAATAAATATCTTTATTTTCTTAAAATATAATATATGATCAACAATATTAGCGCCATCAAATTTTCAAGAAATGATTCCAAAACGTTTTTCAAAACTTTAAACAACAGGGTTAATAATTATTTTAAAGAAAAAAATATTACAAAAAATGGTAACTGGAAGCTTTGGGTAAAAACAATTATAATGTTTGGTTTACTTATAACACCATATATTTTGATATCTATTCTAACGATTCCAGGTTGGGTTCAAATATTATTATCAGTTATTATGGGAATTGGTTTAGCTGGTATTGGAATGAATGTAATGCATGATGGAAATCACGGTTCTTTTTCTAATAAAAAATGGATAAATAGATTAATGGGAGGTAGCATCTATTTATTAGCCGGGAATAGATATAACTGGCAAGTTCAACATAATGTTTTACATCACACATACACTAATATTCATGGTCATGATGAAGATTTAGAAGCAGGAAGAATTATAAGATTCTCAAAACATTCTGAGTGGAGATGGTTTCATAAATTTCAACATTATTACTCCCTATTAGTATATGGTCTTCTAACTATTAATTGGGCGATTACTACAGATTTTCTTCAAATGAAAAGATACATGAAAAAAAAATTATCTCATGGTAAATTTCCAAATCCATTTGTAAACTGGACAAAATTATTAGTTTCTAAAATACTTTATTTTTTATTCTGGATTTTTATTCCAATTTTAGTTTTTAATATAGTTTGGTGGAAGGTGTTATTTTCATTTTTAGTCATGCATTATACAGCCGGATTAATATTGAGCTTAGTGTTTCAATTGGCTCATATTATGGATGAAGCAGATATGCCCTTACCTGATTCAGATGGAAATATAAAAAATAGTTGGGCAATCCACCAGTTAAAAACAACGGTTAATTTTGCTTCAAATAATAAATTAGTTAATTGGTTTACAGGTGGTTTAAATTACCAGGTAGAACATCATATGTTTCCAAACATATCACATGTACATTATGATAAGATTGCGGAAATTGTTAAGAAAACTACTAATGAATTCAATCTTCCATACAATGAGTTTAATACATTTATTGATGCAATAAGTGCTCACTTCCGTTATCTTAAAACAATGGGCATGAAGCCTCAAAATATATAATTTATAACTTTTATAGATGACAGATAAGCTTTCAAACAGAATCAATAATCTTCCTGTTTCTGCAACACTAGCAATGGCTGCAAAAGCTAGAGAATTAAAAGAAAATGGTGTGGATATCATTGGGTTAAGCCTTGGAGAACCAGACTTTAATACACCTGATTTCATTAAAAAAGCAGCAATTCAGGCAATTGATGATAATTATAACTCTTATACCCCAGTAGATGGTTATGGGGAATTAAAAAAATCTATTTGCAATAAATTTAAAAGAGATAATGATTTAGATTATGAATCAAATCAAGTTGTAGTATCTACTGGCGCAAAACAATCTATAGCTAATGCAATTCAAGTACTTATTAATCCAGGGGATGATGTGCTTCTTGTTGCTCCATATTGGGTAAGTTATTCCGCTATTGTAACTCTTGCAGAAGGAAACCCAATAGAAATCAGGTCTGACATTTCAAGTGATTTTAAAATAACTCCTTTACAATTAGAAAATGCCATAACTAAAAGAACAAAACTAGTCGTTATAAATTCCCCTAATAATCCAAGCGGATCGGTTTATACAGAGAAAGAATATTTAGGACTTGCAAAAGTGTTAGAAAAATATCCAGAAATCTACATACTTTCAGATGAAATTTACGAACATATAAATTATGGTGTCCCTCACTTTAGTTTTGCAAAAATTCCATCAATGTTCGATAGAACCATTACTGTAAATGGTGTAGCAAAAGCATTTGCTATGACTGGTTGGAGAATAGGATATTTAGGAGCTCCCTATTGGATAGCAAAAGCTTGTACCAAAATGCAAGGACAAATTACAAGCGGAGCAAACTGTATAGCTCAGCGTGCAACTATAGCTGCTTTAGAAGCTCCTGTTTCTGAAATTCAATATATGATAGATGAATTTAAGGAACGCAGAAAGTTAATAATTGATTTATTGAATGAAATAGAAGGAATTAAATTAAATGAACCTAAAGGAGCTTTTTATGTTTTTCCTGATGTTTCCTCTTTTTTCGGAAAGACTATAAAAGGAAAAAAAATTAATAATGCATCTGAATTTGCAATTTTTCTACTTGAGGAAGCTCATGTAGCTACTGTAACTGGAGAAGCATTTGGAAGTCCAAATAATATTAGAATTTCTTACGCTGCTTCAAAGGAAGAAATAAAGAAAGCTATTAGTAGAATTCAAAAGGCTATTAAGGATTAATGATCTCTCCAAAAATAAGGAGTAAATAATATTAATACAGTAAATAATTCTAGTCTACCTACTAACATTAAAAAAGCACACCAATATTTTCCAAGCACTGGAAGACTATCAAAATTACTTATTGGACCTAGAGTCCCTAAAGCTGGACCAACATTACCTATTGAAGAAGCCGCTCCTCCAATTGCAGATGTAAAATCAAGTCCCAGTAAGCTTAACACTCCTGCACCAATTATAAATAAAATAAGATATAGAATAAAGAATGCAAGTACGTGAATTACTATTGGTTTTTCAACTACAGAATTATTATGTCTTAATGGAATAATTGCATTGGGATGTAAAGATCTTTTAAACTCTAGCATTCCGTTTTTGATAAGAATTAAATGTCTTAATACTTTAACTCCACCAGAAGTTGAACCTGAAGATCCCCCCATAAACATAATTCCAAAAAATAACATAGTTAAAAATGGAGTCCAAGAAGTAAAGTCACCAGTTACAAAACCTGTTGTAGTAACTATAGCAACAACTTGAAATAAAGCATGTCTAAAGCTACTTTCAAACTTTCCAAATACTTGAGGATGAATAACATCAGTTTGTGTCAAATCGACAGATGAATATAAACTTATTGTAGAAATAATTACAAAAATTGAAATAAATGAAACATACCATTTAAACTCAGTGTCTTTTATTATTTTTTTTATTTTACCTGTTAAACCAAAATATATTAATATAAAATTAGTTCCAGCTAAAAACATAAAAACTATAACTATATACTGAATAATAGGGATGTTATTCCAATGACCTATACTAGCATTTCTAGATGAAAATCCTCCTGAAGCAATATTACTCATAGAGTTATTAATAGCATCAAAGAAACTCATTCCAGCTAAATTTAATAATACAGTTTCTGTAATAGTTAATCCAACATAAATCATCCAAAGTCTTTTAGCAGTATCACTTATTCTTGGATGTAGTTTATCTCCATTTATTCCAGTTCCAGGAACCTCAGCTGAAAAAAGTTGCATTCCCCCTATTCCTAATAACGGAAGAATAGCTATAGCTAATACAATAATTCCCATCCCTCCAAGCCAATGAGTCATGCTTCTCCAAAAAACAATACTCTTAGGCAAAGCTTCAATATCGTTTAAAATTGTGGAACCAGTAGTGGTATAACCCGACATGGTTTCAAAAAGCAAATTAGGGAAATAAGTTATTGAATTTGTTAAATAATAAGGAAGCATTCCTGAAAAAACCATGGTAAGCCAACCGATAGTAACTATTAGATAACCATCTCTTTTATTAATTTGTCTAATATTATTTTTAGAAAAGGTCATTATTAAACAACCTAATACAATCACAATCACAGCAGAGAGAGTGATTTCTCTAATCGCACCATCATTAACTATTAGACTAACTAGTGAGGAAATAAGCATTGCCCCTCCGTTAAAAATGAGTAGCATTCCAATTATATAAAAAATTAATTTTTTATTTAGTTTAGACATAAAGGTTTATAAAAATAAACTTTCTACTTTTTTTAATCCATCCGGAGTTGAACAAACTAAAACTCTATCACCTAGATTAATTTCAAAATTACCTAAAGCAATTATTCCTTTTCCTCCTCTAATTACACCACCAATAATAGCGTTTAAAGGAAAGTTTAAATCCGCGATTTTCTCGTTTAACACTTTAGAATGTTCTTTTACTATAAACTCAACAATTTCAGCATTCATATCAATTAGCTTAGCCAATTCAACAATATTTCCCTTTCTAACAAATTTAAAAACATCATTTGCAGCTAACAATTTCTTGTTAATCAAAGTATCTATGCCTATTGACTGGGAAAGATTAAAATAATCCATGTTCTCAACAAGAGCTATTGTCTTTTTAATTTTCTTAGATTTAGCCATTAAACATGACATAATATTTGTTTCAGAATTTCCCGTAGCTGCAATAAAAGCATCCATATTTTCTAAATTCTCTTCTTCTAAAAGATCCACATTTCTACCATCTACATTCAATATCATAACATCAGATAATAGTTCCGCTAAACCAATAGCTTTCTCCTTATTTATTTCAATAAGTTTTACATTTAAACCCTCATTACTAAGATCTCTTGCTAACTTAACGCCAACTCTTCCCGCTCCTAAAATCATTATGTTTTCAATCTTTTGCTTTACTGAACCTGTTAAGTTATATAACTCCTTTATTCCTTTTCTATTAGTAATAAAGTAAACTTGATCACATTCGAGAAAAATAGTGTTTCCTCTAGGGATAATTGTAGTTTCACTATCCTTTCTTTTTAAAGCAATAGGCATAAAATGAACCCCTGGAAAAACAGCTGCAGCTTCCATAACTGATTTACCAATAAAAGGAGCATTTTTTCCTAAGTTAACTCCCATCATTTTTAAAATTCCATGCTCAAAATCGTGACTAGTGGAAAATGCAGATTCATTAATTAAAAGTTTGATTTCCTCAGCAGCTAAATTTTCAGGAGAGATTAATTCATCTATTCCTATAGAATCAAAATCTATTCCTATAGGATTTTCTAAAAATTCTGCATTAGAAATTCTAGCTATAGTTCTTTTTGCTCCCAACTGCTTAGCTAAGAAACAAGTAGTGAAATTAGTAGTTTCAGATGTAGTAAGTGAAACTACTAAATCGGATTTCTCAACATTCGCTTCTTTTAAAACTGAAATTGATGCAGAATTTCCTTCAATAGTTTTAATATCAAGCTGATTTTCAGCAATATTAAGAATAGATTGATTATTATCAATTAAGGTAATATCCTGTGACTCAAATGAGAGTAACTTAGCCAAATGGAATCCAACTTCACCAGCACCTGCTATTATGATTTTCATAAATATAGCATTGAATAAGACCACAAATATACTTGATTTTAAAAAATGAATAATAATTTTTTAAAAAATTAAAATTTTTATACCCATTTATGTTTTATAAATTTGATAACTCATTATGATAAAACAACCTTCTATTTTACTGTTTTTAATGTTTTTTATTGCTGGGTTTTGTCAAAAAAACAATACCAAAATTGAAAATCTTCAAAATTTTGATAAACAAAAATTACATTTTGGTTATTTTATAGGTTTTAATCAGTATAATTACAAACTTGATTATAAAATAAATCCCAATTATGCTACTTGGATTGAAGAAAGCATAGGGGTTAATATTGGTCTAATTGGAGACCTAAGAATTAATGAATATATCAACCTTAGATTTGAACCAGGACTACACACTAACAAGTTAAATTTAAGATTTAATGAAAGATCTAAGTTTACTCAAAACAGTGATACAATTCGATCAGTAAAATCCTCTTATATACATATACCTCTTCTGATAAAATTAAGTACAAAAAGATTGGATAATTTCAGACCATACTTAATTGGTGGAGTTTCAACTTCATTTAATTTATCTAGTAACCAAAATAGTCCTGAAGACAACAAAAACAATGTCTTTAGATTAAAAGCTAACAACTTATATTATGAGTTAGGATTTGGTATTGATTTTTATTTACAATATTTTAAATTTTCTCCATCAATAAGAGGGGTTTTTTCCTTAAAAGATGAGCTTGTGCCTGATGACGATGTGGCTAGCCCATGGACAGGAAATATAGAAAACCTATCAACAAGAGGGTTTTTTATAAATTTAACTTTTCATTAATCAGAAAAAATTTTACGTTTAATTTCCCCTAAAAATATTCCAACAGATATTGACAAATTTAAACTATCTGGGAAATCATTAATTCCTGATCTTGGAATTGTTAAATTATAATCTAATACATCACACAGTTTATCAGAAACCCCATTAGCCTCATTTCCAAAAATCAAAATTCCTTTATCAAATAGTAGATCTGTTTTATATACAGATTTTCCATTTAATGTTGCTCCTATTAAATTTAGTTTAGTATTTTTTAAATATGAGTTTAAATCAACATAATTAACATTCATTCTAGAGAGTGAACCCATCGCCGATTGAATTACTTTTGGATTAAAACAATCTACTGAATCATTTGAACAAATGACATCTTTTATTCCAAACCACTCACATGTTCTAATTATAGTTCCTAAATTTCCAGGATCTCTTATTGATTCTAAAGCAATTATCAAATTATTATGATCTACAGGATTTTTACTTGGAATTTCAAAAATTGCTAAATGATCATCTGGATTATTAAAAAAACTTATTTTTTTTAATTCATTGTAATCGACTTCAATTTGATTTGTAACAAAATCAAAGGCAGAACAATCAATTGAAAATAATTTAACCAATTTAAATTGAGAAATTAAAAATTCTGAAATAGATTTTCTTCCTTCAACAACAAAAGCACTATTTAGATCTCTAAACTTCTTATGCTTTAGACTACTTATCAATTTTATATCCTTTTTGCTAACCATATTTAAAGATGTATTTTTGACAATAATATTATTCTGTGAATCATATTTTAACAAAAATACTATTATTTATATTCCTAAGCCCATTATTTATTGGGTGTAGTATTTCTAAAAATATTGAAAATGGGAAACTTATATTAATATCAAACGAAATATTAGTTAATGGAAATAAAATTCCTAAAGACTCTTTAAAACCGTTACTAACACAAAATAAAAATAATTACTTTATAGGTTTTCCATTCTTGGCCTATTTAAATGAATCTTCAAAAGAAAATACCGATTCTATCTTTAACTCATGGGTGGATAGATCTGATGATAGAAAGACTAAACTAATTAGTCTTTTTTCGAAGAAACAAGTTAAACAAATAAAAAAATATCTCAAAGATTATAATAATTGGAAAATTAGGAATGGCGAAAAATTAGAGTTAATTGATTCTGTCAAAACCGAAATATCAATTGAAAATCTAAAATCTTTTTACAAAAATAATGGTTATTTTAAATCCAAAATTGATTCCAAAATAATAATTGATCAGAGAAATGATAATTATGGAAAAGTAGTTTACAATATTAATTTAGGAAATCAATATTATTTAGACTCTATAAAATCAAATATTGAATCTAAAGTTTTAGACTCAATATATAATCAAAATAAAGATGATTCGTTTTTAATAAAGAATAAACCATTTAATACTATAGATTTTGAATCTGAAAGAAACAGGTTAGACAAATTGTTTAGAAATTCTGGCATTTATAATTTTCAAATTAATTCTATCACATTTGAATTAAAAATGGATACTACAGCTATTGATTTAAACATTCCTGTTGTAGTTAATATTATAGACAATAAATTGAAAAATGATTTGTCTGATAATAACAATGGATACAGGCTTCATTACATTAAAAGAATAAATCTATTTACTAATGATATTAATAAATTAACAGATGAAGATTTAAATAATTTTATCAATTATGAAGGAATAAATATTTTTTCAAGTGGAGAACTTAGGTATAGGCCTGAAAATTTAACTAAATTAATTTCAATTAAAAAAAATAGTCTTTACAGCGATTTGACAAGATCGAAAACAATTACCCAACTAAATAACTTTGAAAATTTCCAATATCCATCTATAAGTTATAAGTACATTGAAAACTCTAATAATGAACTTGAAGTTAATGTTCTTTTAATTCCAAAAAAGAAATTCTCACTTGGTTTTGGAATTGATTTAAAACATTCAAATATTGAGGATATAGGAGTAGCTTTTCAAAGTTCTTTAACAAGTAGAAATATTTTTAAAGGTTCCGAAAGACTAGAGTTTACAAGCAGAGGAACAATTGGAAAATCTGCAAATATTATTATTTCAGAATTTGGATTAGATATAAGGCTCAGATTTCCTAGATTTTTTAGTCCATTTAAATTTAAAAAACTAAAAGATCTTGAAAATAAACCTACTACTTACATAGGAATTGGAACATCAAAACAAACTAATATTGGATTAGATAGACAAAATTTTAAGTTTGATGTAAATTATGATTGGACTAATAAAAAACAAAATAAGATTAATATTGGTGTTTTAAATATCGAATTAGTTAATAATAAAAATAGCATCAATTATTTTAATATTTATTCTAATTCTTACAGTACGATTAATTCAATTGCTAAAACAAACAATGCTAATAGTTCATATTTCAATTCATCAAATAAATTAATAATTCCAAATGGAATTGATTCATTTATAAATGAAGTAATATCCAAAAGTTTTCCTATTAGTAATGATGATTATAATAGAGTAACTTATATTAATGATCGGAGAAATAGGTTAACCTCAAACAATCTAATCATAGGATCAAATTTCTCTATAACAAACAATAACAAAAGAAATATATATGATAAAAACTTTTCTCAATTTATTTTTAAAACAGAACTAGCGGGAAGTCTTACAGATTTTTTAGCTAATCAATTCAATGCTAAGCTAGATGAATTTGGAAATAATAAAATTTTAGGTTTAGCTTATTCTCAATATTTTAAAACTGAATTTAATTATATAAAATATTGGTATATAAATTCAAATTCATCTATTGCTTTTAGAAGTTATTTTGGAATTGCTGTACCATTTGGAAACTCAAACAGCATTCCATTCTCAAAATCATTTTTTTCAGGAGGTTCGAATGACAACAGAGCTTGGGAAGTATATAGATTAGGACCTGGAAGCAGTGGTGCACTAAGTGAATTTAATGAAGCAAATATGAAAATAGCAATGAATATTGAATATAGATTTAATATAATTGGAAAATTAGATGGCGCTTTATTCACTGATTTTGGAAATATTTGGAATGTATTTGATAACACTAATGATCCTAAAAGAACTTTTGATGGATTGAGTGATCTAAATGAAATAGCTATTGGAAGTGGTTTTGGAATGAGATATAATTTAGGCTTTTTTGTTTTAAGATTAGATATGGGATTAAAAACTTACAATCCAGTACTAGAAACAAAAGACAGATGGTTAACAGATTTTAATTTTAAAAAAGCCGTCTTTAACATTGGTTTAAATTATCCTTTTTAGAATCAACAATTCTTTTTAATTTAGCAATCCAATTAAACAAAAACTTGATGAATAATGAAATTAAAGGTGGTGTAGCAACTGGTGATGAAGTTCAAAAAATTTTCAATTTAGCCAAAGAAAAAAAATTCGCCCTTCCTGCAGTAAATGTAATAGGATCAAATACAATTAATGGCGTATTAGAAACCGCTTCAAAATTAAATGCTCCAGTAATTATTCAATTTTCAAATGGTGGAGCAGTTTTTAATGCAGGTAAAGGATTGTCAAATGAAAATCAAAATGCTGCAATAAAAGGAGCAATAGCTGGAGCAAAACATGTTCATGAACTTTCAAAAGCTTACAATGTTCCTGTTATTCTTCATACTGATCATGCTGCAAAAAAACTTTTGCCTTGGATTGATGGTTTATTGGATGCTAGTGAAAAACATTTTGATCTAACAGGTAAATCACTTTTTAGCTCACATATGATTGATTTATCAGAAGAACCTATTGAAGAAAATATATCAATATGTAAAGATTATTTACAAAGGATGAGTAAAATTGGAATGACACTAGAAATAGAACTTGGAATAACAGGAGGTGAAGAAGATGGAGTTGATAATTCAGATGTTGATGATTCTAAATTATATACTCAGCCCGAAGAAGTTGCGTATGCCTACGAAGAGTTATTAAAAGTTAGTGATAAATTTACTATAGCAGCAGCATTTGGAAATGTTCATGGAGTTTACAAACCTGGTAATGTTAAATTAACTCCTAAGATTTTAAAAAATTCTCAAGAGTATATTTCAAAAAAATATAACGTAAGTAATAACACAATTAACTTTGTTTTCCATGGAGGATCTGGTTCATCTGTTGAAGAAATAAGGGAAGCAATTGAATATGGTGCTATTAAAATGAATATTGATACTGATATGCAATATGCATTTATGTCTGGAGTTAGAGATTACTTTAAATCTAATGAAGATTATTTAAAGAATCAAATAGGAAATCCAGAAGGATCAGATTTGCCAAATAAAAAATATTATGATCCTAGAGTATGGCTAAGAAATGCTGAAGAAAGTTTTATTTCAAGATTAACTCAAGCTTTTCATGATCTAAACAATGTAAATACGCTTAACTAATTTTCGGTTTCTTATATTTGAATAAATATCCTTATTTATGGCTTGGTTTAAAAGAAAATCTAAAGGAATTCAGACTGATACTAGTGAGAAAAAAGACACTCCTCAAGGGCTTTGGCATAAAACTCCCACAGGAAAAATCATAGATAAAGAAGAATTAGAAAAAAATTTCTTTGTATCTCCAGAAGATGGCTTTCACATAAGAATTGGAAGCAAAGAATACTTTGATATTTTATTTGATGATAAGTATAAAGAAATTGACAAAAAAATATACTCTAAGGATCCTTTAAAATTTGTTGACAATAAATCTTATAAAGAAAGATCATCAGAAGCAGAAAAAAAAACAGGTCTAAAGGATGCTATAAAAGTTGCTATAGGCAAGTCTCAAGGTCTAGATGTGGTCATTGCATGTATGGATTTTAACTATATCGGTGGTTCTATGGGTTCAGTAGTTGGTGAAAAAATAAGTAGAGGCATTGATCTTGCTATTTCAAAAAAAATTCCGTTAATCATAATTTCTAAGTCGGGAGGAGCTAGAATGATGGAAGGTGCTATTTCTTTAATGCAGATGGCCAAAACATCTGCAAAACTTGCTCAACTATCAAATCATAAATTACCCTATGTTTCATTATGTACTGATCCTACAACTGGAGGCACAACCGCTTCTTTTGCTATGCTTGGAGATATAAACATATCTGAACCAGGTGCTCTAATCGGTTTTGCAGGACCAAGAGTTGTTAAAGATACAACTGGACAAAATCTTCCAGAAGGATTTCAAAGATCTGAATTTCTTCTTGAACATGGATTTCTTGATTTTATAACTTCTAGAATCGAATTAAAAGATAAACTAAATCTTTACTTTGATTTGGTTCTGAACAGACCCATTAGATCAATAAATAAATAGTTGCGAGTTAATAAAATTTAATCTTATATTTGCCGCTCCAATAAATTAATATTGGTTACATAATAATTATTTACAATAATATTGGCATGTATTTAACAAAAGAAAACAAAAAAGAAATTTTCAAGGAACACGGAAAATCTGATACAGACACGGGTTCATCAGAAGGACAAATTGCTTTGTTCACTGCAAGAATCAATCATTTAACCGAGCATCTCAAAAAAAATCGTAAAGATTTTAATACAGAAAGGTCATTAGTGATGATGGTTGGTAAAAGAAAAAGCTTATTAAGCTATCTTAAAAATAAAGACATTAATCGTTACAGAGAGATTATTAAAAAGCTTAATCTACGTAAATAGATGTTTTTATCATAGTTTTTCATTGGTATTCTACTTAAGACACAACACAACTTAATTAATTTAATGAAAAATATGAAAATTAAAACTTATAATGAGTCCATCGATCTTGGTGATGGAAGAATAATTACTTTAGAAACTGGAAAACTTGCAAAACAAGCTCATGGATCAGTAGTAGTTCAGATGGGTAAAGCAATGCTTTTATGTACAGTAGTTTCTAACTATGAATCTACAGGACTAAATTTCTTGCCATTAACTGTTGATTACAGAGAAAAATTCGCTGCAGCTGGAAGATATCCTGGGGGATTCTTTAAAAGAGAAGCTAGACCTAGTGATGGGGAAGTTTTAACAATGAGACTAGTTGATAGAGTTTTACGTCCATTATTCCCTAAAGACTATAATTCAGAGGTTCAGGTAATGATTCAGCTAATGTCGCATGATGAAGATGTAATGCCGGATTCTCTTGCAGGACTTGCTGCTTCAGCAGCTATTCAATTAAGTGACTTTCCTTTTGAATGTCCAATTTCTGAAGCTAGAGTAGCAAGAGTTAATGGTAAATTTGTTATAAATCCTAGTAGGGCTCAATTAGAAAAATCTGATATAGACATGATGATTGGAGCTTCAGCAGATTCAGTCATGATGGTTGAAGGAGAAATGGATGAATGTAGTGAAGAAGAAATGGCAGAAGCAATAAAGTTTGCTCATGAATCAATAAAGATTCAAATTGAAGCTCAAGTTAGATTGGCAGAAGCAGTTGGAAAAAAAGCAGTAAGAGAGTATGAAACTAGCGTGGAAAATGAAGAGCTTTCAAAAAAAATACATGAACTATCTTACAACAAATGTTATGCAATTGCTAAACAAGGAACTTCAAAGGCAGAACGTAGTTTAGCTTTTTCAAATGTTAAAGAAGAAGTAAAAGAATCATTTAGCGAAGAGGAGTTAGAGGAACATGGTAAATTAATAGGAAAATATTTCAGTAAAGCTCAAAAAGAAGCGGTTCGTGAATTAACTTTAAGTGAAGGATTAAGATTAGATGGAAGAAAAACAACAGAAATTAGACCTATTTGGTGCGAAGTAGATTATTTACCTTCAACTCATGGTTCTGCAATTTTTACAAGAGGAGAAACTCAAGCGTTAGCTACAGTTACACTTGGAACATCTAGAGAAGCTAATAAAATTGATATGCCATCTTTTGAAGGTGAAGAAACATTTTATTTACACTATAATTTTCCTCCTTTTTGTACTGGAGAAGCTAGACCACTAAGAGGAACATCTCGAAGAGAAGTTGGTCACGGAAATTTAGCTCAAAGAGGTTTAAAAGGAATGATACCTGATGATTGTCCATATACTGTGAGAGTAGTTAGTGAAGTACTTGAATCAAATGGATCTTCTTCTATGGCAACAGTTTGTTCTGGAACCATGGCTTTAATGGACGCTGGAGTTCAAATTACAAGACCAGTTTCTGGAATAGCTATGGGATTAATTTCTGATGGAGATAGATATGCTGTTTTAAGTGATATTCTTGGAGATGAAGATCATTTAGGAGATATGGATTTCAAAGTAACAGGAACATCTGAAGGAATTACAGCATGCCAAATGGATATTAAAATCAAAGGTTTATCATATGAAATTTTAGTGAATGCTCTTAAACAAGCAAGGGATGGAAGATTACATATTTTAGAAAAAATCACTGAAACTATTGAAAAACCAAATATTGATGTTAAATCTCATTCACCTAAAATGGTAACTAGTAGAATCCCTAACGAATTTATAGGTCCATTTATTGGTCCAGGTGGAAAAGTAATTCAAGAATTACAAAAAACTACTGGCTGTACAATAGTGATTAATGAAGACCCTGAAACAGAAGAGGGAATAGTTGAAATTCTAGGAACTGATCAAGAAGGAATTGATGCAGTACTTGCTAAAATTGATTCCTTATTGTTTAAACCTGAAAAAGGTAATACTTATAAGGTAAAAGTTATAAAAATGCTTGATTTTGGAGCTGTAGTCGAATATTTGGATGCACCTGGAAACGAAGTTCTTTTACATGTAAGTGAAATTGCATGGGAACGAACTGACAATGTAAGCGATGTACTTAAACTTGGTGATGAGTTAGAAGTTAAATATTTTGGAGTAGACCCTAGAACTAGAAAAGAAAAAGTTTCAAGAAAAGCTTTGTTAGAAAAACCTGAAGGATATGTTGAAAGACCACCAAGACCACCAAGAGGTAATAACAGTGGAAGAGATAACAGGTATAGAAATAACAGATAAATTAAATTTATCTGTTATTCAATAAAAGTTGAGATTAATTGTAACCTTTTTATACGTTTTAACGTATAATAAATTTAAGCACTATCAATGAGACAACTAAAAATTACAAAACAGGTAACCAACAGAGAAACTGCATCCTTAGATAAGTATCTTCAGGAAATTGGAAAAGTTGATTTAATTACTGCTGAAGAAGAGGTTGAATTAGCACAGAAAATTAGAGCTGGTGATGAAAATGCACTAGATAAACTTACAAAAGCCAATCTTAGATTTGTGGTTTCTGTTGCCAAGCAATACCAAAATCAAGGATTAACATTACCTGATTTAATTAATGAAGGCAACTTAGGTCTTATAAAGGCTGCTAGAAGATTTGATGAAACAAGAGGATTTAAATTCATTTCATATGCAGTATGGTGGATACGTCAATCTATTTTACAAGCCTTAGCTGAACAATCTAGAATCGTTAGACTTCCTCTAAATAAAATTGGATCTATTAATAAAATCAATAAAATGTATGCTTTTTTAGAACAAGCAAACGAAAGAGTTCCTTCTGCAGAAGAAATAGCAAAAGAATTAGATATGACTATTTCAGATGTAAAAGAATCAATGAAAAATTCTGGAAGACACGTTTCAATGGATGCTCCGTTAGTTGAAGGGGAAGATTCAAACCTTTATGATGTTTTAAGAAGTGGTGAATCTCCAAATCCAGACAGAAATTTATTGCATGAATCATTAAGAACTGAAATTGAAAGGGCACTTGAAACATTAACTCCTAGAGAAGCAGATGTTGTTAGGTTATACTTTGGCTTAGGAGAAAAACATGCTATGACATTAGAAGAAATTGGAGAAACGTTTGATCTGACAAGAGAAAGAGTTAGACAAATTAAAGAAAAAGCGATTAGAAGACTTAAGCATACTTCCAGAAGCAAGATTTTAAAAACCTACTTAGGCTAAAATGAACTTAATAGCGCCATCAATGCTTGCCTGTGACTTTGGAAATCTTGAAAGTGAGATTTCAATGATTAATGAAAGTAAAGCTGATTGGTTTCATATTGATGTAATGGATGGTGTTTTCGTTCCTAATATTTCATTTGGCACACCCATAATGAACGTTTTAAAAAAATATACAAAAAAACCTTTAGATGTTCATCTAATGATAATTAATCCAGATAATTATATTGAAAAGTTTGCAGAATTAGGAAGCAGCGTATTAACAGTTCATTTTGAAGCTTGTACTCACCTTCATAGAACTATTCAAAGAATCAAGAGTCTTAATATGAAGGCTGGAGTAGCAATTAACCCTCACACTCCTATTTCATCTTTAGAATCAATTATAAAAGAAATTGATTTAGTATGTATAATGAGTGTTAACCCTGGTTTTGGAGGACAATCATTCATAGAAACTACCTACCAAAAAATCAAAGATCTTAAATCATTAATTAACAAATGCAATTCAAAGACTTTAATTGAAATAGATGGAGGAGTTAATTCTGAAAATGCAAAAAAATTGATTGAAAATGGTGCTGATGTTCTTGTGGCAGGAAGTTTTGTTTTTAAATCAGAAAATCCAACAAATACTATTAGTACACTTTCTTCTTTAATTAATTAGTATATCGTATTTTTTATTTAATTTAAATACATAAATAATTTATGTATAATAACTCTATATATGTAATAGGCTTAATGAGTGGGACTTCCTTAGATGGTTTAGACATTTGTTTTGTTTCGTTTAAAAAATCTAATTACTCAAAGTATAATATTATAAACTCTAAGACTTATAGTTATAATGAAAAATGGATTGAAAAGTTAAAAAAAAGTATTTTCTTAAATAAACAAGAATTAAAAAAAATAGATATAGAATACGGAACTCTAATTAGCAACTATTTAAAAGAGTTTATTAGTGAATTTTCAATTGATAAAATAGATCTAATTTCTTCTCATGGACATACTGTTTTTCATGAACCTAATAAAGGAAAAACTCTTCAAATTGGAGATGGAAAAACAATTAATAAAATTGTAAAAACTGATGTAGTTTGCGATTTTAGAACCCAAGATGTAGAGTATAAAGGACAAGGAGCACCATTGGTCCCCATTGGTGATCTTGATCTTTTTTCTAATTATAAATTCTGCCTAAATCTAGGGGGATTTTCAAACGTATCAATTAAGGATAATAATAAAATCAAGGCATTTGACATATGCCCTGTTAATACTGTTTTAAATCATTATTCAAAAAAAATGGGATATACTTTTGATCAAGATGGAGTTTTGTCAAAAAAAGGAACTGTCAACTTAGATCTATTAAATCAACTAAATCAAATGAGTTTCTATAATAAATTAGGTCCAAAATCTCTAGGAATAGAATTTGTAAAATCTAAGGTCATACCATTAATTGATTCTCATATTTTAAATCCTAAACATATTCTAAGAACCTATATAGAACACATATCAGATCAAATTAGTAAATCTATTGGCAGTTATTTTAATGATAGAATCTTAGTATCAGGTGGAGGCACTTATAATAATACCCTAATCGATTCTATTAAAACTAAAGTAAAATCTAAAGTTATTATTCCTGATTCTCAAATTATAGATTATAAAGAAGCGCTGATATTTGCTTATATGGGGCTGCTAAAAAGTAAAGAAAAAATAAATTGTTTAAAAAGTGTAACTGGAGCAATTAAAGATCATTCTTCCGGTAAAATTTTTAGAAATTAATATCGATATCTTTAAGTTCTTGTATTTTAATGTTTTTCCACTTAACCTTAATTCCACCACCATCATGAATTTGTAAAGCTATTCTTCCGTCAGCCTCACCAATTTTACTGTCAGAATAAGTAATCATTTGTATTCCATTTAACAAAGTAGTTACGTTATCTCCGTAAACTTTAACTGTAAGCTTATTCCATTCCCCCATTTTCAAAGATGAATCTTTACCTTCACTAGGTTTAATAAGCCATCCTCTTCCATAAGACTCATAAATTCCACCCGTATAAAAACCTGGAGGAGCTACTTCAACTTGCCAACCACTTACTTTAGTGCCATCAACTGTTGATCTAAAAAACACACCACTATTTCCGTTAGCCTCTTGCATAAACTCAAGATTTAAAATGAAATTTTTATAAAAATTTTCAGTACCTAAATAACCATATTGAGCGTCAGGACCACTTTCACATATTAGAAGTCCGTCTTCAACATACCACTTTTCAGTTCCATAAATAATCCATCCACTCAGATCCTTTCCATTAAAAAGCTCTTTTGTCTTTTTATAAAGCACTTTTGTCTTTTTATCTGGATAGTTATGATTATGTGTTTCAGGTGAAAATAATTTTAATGAAGTGCATGCATTTAGCATAAAAAAAATGATTACTAAAGATATTATAGATTTTTTTTTCATTTTAAAAGTATTTAAGTGATGCGAAAATAATTAAATTTTCATAATTTAATAAGATTAAGTTAATGAACTTATTATTAAATAAAATGAATATTAAATTTATATATATATTATTATTTTTCTTGTTATCAAGTTTTGCAAATTATGCTCAATTTAAAGCTGGATTATTAAATACTTTAGAAGCAGTTTATCCAGATTATAATAATTTAAAGTTTAATAATAATTATAAAACCAATATTCCTTCAAATTCATCTGCCGAAGTTCACATTTTAATTAAATCTAATATTGGAAATAAAATTTCTATCGATACTAGGTCAAAAAATATTAGATCTATAAATTGGGATATAATTGAGCCTGTTCCTGTTGAAGAAAATACTGGTTTAGATAGTAGAACTGAACAATTTAAAGGAAAAATTAATCCATATGTTATAAGAAGGGCTCCATTTGATGTTTTTGAAGTAATATATCCATTGAATAAGAAAAGTTTCGTAACCAAACACAAGTATTCATTATTAAGGCTTACCGTAAATTCAAAAAATCTTCAAGATGAAAAAAATTATTTGATTGAGATTTCAATAAAAGAGAATTTAAAAAATATCCAAAAACTTAATTTTAAAATTAAAGTTCACTCCGCTTCTATTCCTGAATTAATTGATAGTAATTTCTTTTATACAAATTGGTTTAATATTACTAAAATGGAAGAAAAGCACAGCCTTAAAAGATGGAGTGATAAATGGTATAAAATGTTAGAAAAATATGCAAAAATTATGGCTAATGGAAGACAAAATTGTGTCATTATTCCTGGTGAGCTTATTAGCCTTAAAGAGAATAAGATTCATCTAGATGAAGATAAAATGATTTCATTTATTAATGTATTTAGAAAAAATGGTTTCAAGTATTTCGAATCTCCACATCTTTTAGGTAGAGGTAAAAATGATGATTGGGGAAGTCCTGAATTAATAACTAATTTAAGAGGAAGGGGTTATTTTAGTGATGAAGCAAAAAAAGATATAGATACAATTATTAGAAAAATAAAAAAATTTACAAAAAAATATAACTTAACTAATCAATGGCTACAACACATTGCAGATGAACCAACTAACAATAATGCTGAATGCTATAGACAAGTTTCAAAACAAATAAAAGATATCTATCCTGAAATAAAAATTATGGAAGCAACAAATGCTAAAGAATCCTTAAACGGAGCTATTGATTTTTGGTGCCCAATTATAAATGATTTTCAAGAAAATGAAGGTTTTTTCAGATCAAGGGAAAAAATAGGAGAAAAAGTGCTAATTTATACCTGTTTAGTTCCAGGCGGAAAATGGCTGAACAGAACTCTTGATATGGAAAGAATTAGACAAGTTTATTTTGGATGGGCTGGATCAAAATATAATACTTTTGGATATCTGCATTGGGGATTAAATCAATACAAAGCAGATCCTTTTAAACAAAGTGTGGTAAAACATCCCTCCCCAATTGCTTCACCCACAAACTACCTGCCTGCTGGAGACACCCACATTATATACCCAGGAGAAGATGGTCCATTATCATCAATAAGATTTGAAGCGCATCGAATAGGTATTGAAGATTACGAACTTCTTGAAATTTTAAAATCAAAAAACAAAAGAAAACATTCTAAAATTATAAAAAAATTATTCTTAGATTATAAGAATTACTCAACATCAATAAGCAAATACATGAGAGTAAAAAGAAAATTACTAAAATCCCTTTAAAAATTTATTATGAAACACATAAGTATTTTATTTTTATTACACATAGCATTAGTTAATTATTCACAAACACGTAAAGTATTCTTTTCAAGCCCTTCAGACACTTATATCATATCTTCCGATCTTCACATTCACACGGTTTTTTCTGACGGTGAGGTATGGCCAAGTATAAGGATTAAGGAAGCTAGAAGAGATAGTCTTGATTTAATTTCAATGACTGAGCATTTAGAATATTTACCCTATAAAAATGATATAATAATAACAGATAGAAACAGGTCTTTTAATATATCTAAAGCATTATTAATAAAAGACGAACTTCTAATGATTGTCAATGGATCAGAAATAACGAAACCAATGCCTCCTGGACATTTTAATGCAATTTTTGTTAAAGATGTGAATCCATTATTAAATTCTAATGGTGAAAAATCAATGATTGAAGCAAATAAACAAGGTGCATTTGTGTTTTGGAATCATCCTAATTGGGTTGCAAACAGGGATGATGGAATAGCTCGATTAGATAAAATGCATGAAAGATTATTAGAAAAGAAATTATTCCATGGAATTGAGGTGGTCAATGCGAACACTTACTCAGAAGAGGCATTAGCCTTAGCGTTAGAAAATAATTTAACAATAATGGGGACAAGTGATATTCATGGATTAATAGACTGGTATTTTGACAAAAAAAAGAAACAACATAGACCAATTACTTTCATATTATCTAAAAACAGAACTATAAAAAGCATAAGAGATGCCTTATTTAATCAAAAAACTTTTGTCTGGCATAGAGACATGTTAATTGGTAAAGAAGAAAATATTTCCCCAGTTGTTTCTGAGAATTTAAAAATATCCAGCCTAGGATATTATAAAAAAATAGTTACTATAAAAATACGAAATGAAAGCGTAGTACCATTTAAATTAAAATACCTTGGAGACTATACTTTTCATAGTTATAGTTCAATTTTAGAAATACCAGCAAGGGGAGAATTATTGGTTACTATCAAAACAAAAGAAATTTTAAGCTCAATTGAGATGTCATTTGAAGTTTTGAATGTAATAACAGCTCCAAATAAAAATCTTATAATTAAAAAGAATATAAGTTTATAAAATAGATCTTAATAAAATCTTTAAAGTGACCCAGGGAGGATTCGAACCTCCAACCGTCAGAGCCGAAATCTGATATTCTATCCAGTTGAACTACTGGGCCATTTTACTAAGTAAGTTTAGCTCTAACTATATTAGAAATAGTTTTTCCATCTGCTTTTCCAGATAGCTTTGCAGATGCCATTCCCATTACCTTACCCATGTCTTTCATTCCTTCAGCACCAATTTCTTTGATGATATCTGTAATAATTATTTCTATTTCTTCAGAGCTAATCTGCTCAGGCAAAAAACCTTCAATTATTTTTGATTGATTAATCTCAACTTCAGCAAGTTCATTTCGATTCTGAGAAATATAGATATCTGCACTTTCTTTTCTTTGTTTTACTAGTTTTTGAAGAATTTTAATTTCATCTTCTTTAGCAATTTCAGAAGATGCTCCTTTTTGAGTTTTCGCCAAAAGAAGAGCAGATTTAATTGCTCTTAACGACTCTAATACTTGAACATTTTTCTGTTTCATAGCCGTCTTTATAGATTCTGATATTTTATCAATTAATCCCATACATTATTTTTTAAATTAATCTACATTATCATGTAAAAATGAATTATTAGTTCTTAGGTTAGTTTCTCCATTTGAATCTTTGCTAACACTTATTCTTGAATTTTTAACAGATTCAATATCATCAAAACTTATACCAGCTCTTTTAAAAGCAGGTTCAGTTTCCATATTATGAATATTATTAGCTTTTGAAAAATTGTAATTATACTCTTTTAGTTTAATTTTTCTTTCTTCAGTTCTTTTTGAAAGACCTTCAGCAATTGAGCTATTCATAGGATTAACAACTCTTTCCTTCTCATTTTCTAAACTATTATTTGAAGGTTTTGAAAGTTTTGAAAGTTTTGAA